>Ga0233428_1001751_pt1 | contig 22355 bp, 23 predicted proteins | sample SI_118_April2016_4_FD_179890 | JGI IMG/M metagenome (GOLD analysis project Ga0233428, IMG submission 179890) | Seawater microbial communities from Saanich Inlet, British Columbia, Canada - SI_118_April2016_120_MG | ecosystem: Environmental > Aquatic > Marine > Inlet | place: Canada: British... | reverse complement strand
AAAGATTGATAGAGGTTAACCGCGCTCCACATTCAGTCATTGGGTCGTCTCAAATTGGTGCGACTGTTGTTGGCGGTATAGCTAATAATTCAGGTGGTGCATTAGTTAAACGTGGCCCTGCCTATACAGAATTTGCTTTGTATGCACAAGTTGATAAAAATGGTAAATTACATCTAGTTAATCATCTTAGTATTGATGGATTAGGCAAAACGCCTGAAGAGATTCTTAACAATGTTCAGGAAGGCAACTTCGATCTAATTAATATTCAACATGGTGCAGGTATGGCTTCTGATCACGAATATGTTGACCGAGTGCGTAATGTAGAATCAGATATTCCGTCTCGTTATAATGCTGATAGTCGACGGCTATTTGAGACCAGCGGTTGCGCAGGTAAGCTCGGTGTATTTGCTGTACGAACTGATACTTATGCCACACCAGGTAAAGAACAGATATTCTACCTTGGCACTAACAATGCGGAAAAATTAACTCAATTACGCAAAGATATTCTTACAAATTTTGAAAATATACCGGAGATGGCAGAGTACCTACATCGTACGGTTTTTAAAATAACCGAGGCTTATGGTAAAGACACTTTTTTATCTATTAATTATTTAGGTACAAAAAATATACCGAAATTTTTTGCCGTTAAAGCAAAGGTGGAAAATTTATTAAAACGATTGCCGTTATTATCCGACTCTTTACCGGATAAAATTTTATTTTATTTGAGTAAATTATTTCCACAGCATCTGCCTAAGCGTGTGCTTGAATTTAGTAATAAGTACGAACATCACCTAATTTTAAAAATGAGCGACAAGGGTATTACCGAGGCACAGGGTTATCTAAAGAAGTATTGGTCCAAAGGGTATGACGGTAATTTTTTTACCTGTAGAACCGATGAAGGTAAAAAAGCCTTGCTGCATCGTTTTGCAGCAGGAGTAGCAGCTGGACGCTATCAAATGATCCATAATAATAAGGTAGAAGGGGTTTTGTCGTTAGATATCGCATTGCGTCGCAATGATGACGACTGGGTTGAAAAACTTCCTCAAGAGGTTGCTAGCAATCTTGTACATGTGCTTTATTATGGGCATTTTATGTGCAATGTATTTCATCAAAATTATATTTTTAAGAAGGGCACTGATAAGAAAAAAATGAAATCAATACTACTATCTATGCTTGATGATAAAGGCGCTAAGTATCCTGCTGAACACAATGTAGGACATTTATATGAAGCGGAAAACAACTTGCAAAATTTCTATAAAAAACTTGATCCAACTAATTCTTTTAACCCTGGTATTGGTAAGATGAGTAAATACCAAGGACATTGTAATTGCTGTTAATTATGAAAATATTAAATGATAATTGGATTTCTTTTGATGATGAAATGTCTCTTTCAGAAGCGTTAGCACAAGAAATATTGAATATTGCAAAAAAGTCAATTTTTGAAAAAGATTGTTTCAGTATAGTTTTGACTGGCGGACAAAGTGTGCTCAGTCTATACAAGATTTTATCTAAGGCTGATTCAAACTGGGATAAATGGCATATTTATATAGGTGATGAACGCTTTTTACCTATAGGGAACAAAAATAGAAATGATCGATTAATTAATGAAATATGGTTAGATAATTCTACAATCCCTAAGAAAAATATTCATTTTATTCAAGCAGAATTAGGACTGTTGGAAGCAAGGGCAGAGTATGAGAATACACTTAAAAAAATTGATAAATTTGATGTTGTGTTGCTAAGCATGGGTGAAGATGGACATATTGCATCATTATTTCCAAATCACATATATTCTGAAGGACAAATGGTTGTTATTGAGCAGGATTCGCCAAAACCACCTAAAGAAAGAATTAGCATGTCGCATCAACAGCTCAATAAAGCGCATTATATTTTTAAACTAATAATTGGAGAATCAAAACAAAAAGCTGTAACTTTGTTAAGACAAAATGCAAGCCCAAGCCTTCCAATTACAAAAGTAACTGGTGAGTGCGAGAAGTTGTACATTTGTAAAAATGCAATTTATTGACATCGCTTGTTAACTTTTTAATTGTTACAAATTAAATGTATAAGATATAATTCTAACTTTTCGATTTATACATATATAAAATACATCATATCTTGATCTTTATCAGAATTTAGATGTATTGTAATTATAGTGAACTTAAGCAGATATGAATTTTATAGACTTAAACAAGCAACAGAGTCGTATTAAAAAAAAAATTGACATTAATATAGCCAAAGTACTTTCCCATGGGCACTATATTATGGGTCCTGAGGTAAATGAATTAGAGGAAAAAATGGCGAACTATGTTGGAGTTAAGCATTGTATCGGTGTTTCATCAGGTAGTGACGCATTGTTAATTGCAATGATGGCACTAGGAATTGGCCCTGGTGACGAGGTTATTACCACACCATTTACTTTCATTGCTACATCTGGAATGATAAAGCTCATAGGCGCCACACCAGTATTTGTTGATATAGATCCACGGACGTATAATATAGACCCTGCAAAAATTAGCTCGGCTATAACAAATAATACTAAACTAATTCTACCAGTTAGTTTGTATGGACAATGTTCTGATATGGATGCAATTAATAATATTGCAAAACAACATGATCTTCAAGTACTTGAAGATGGTGCGCAAAGTTTTGGAGCTACATACAAAGGAAAAAAATCTGGCAGCCTATCCATAGTTGGCTGCACTAGTTTCTTTCCAAGTAAACCTCTTGGATGTTATGGTGATGGAGGAGCAATATTCACTAATGACGATATTTTGGCAAAGGTGATGCGTGAGATTCGTATACATGGCCAAGATAAGCGCTATAGTCATCTAAGGCTTGGAATTAATGGCCGTTTAGATACAATTCAAGCTGCGATATTATTAGCTAAATTTGAAATATTCCCAGACGAAGTCATAAAAAGAGGTAAGGTGGGAAGGCGATATACAGATAATATTAATGTAATGCAATCAACTATTGTAACTCCACAGATTCAATTAAACTGTACAACAGTTTATGCGCAATATTCAATTCTGGTAAATAACCGAGAGCAACTTATAACCAAGTTGAATACGATGAATATTCCAACAGCAGTTCACTATCCAATGCCATTACATCTTCAGCAGCCATTTTACAGTGATCAGTTAAATCTTCCTGTTGCAGAAGATGTTGCAACAAAAATAGTCAGTCTTCCAATGCACCCCTATTTAAGTTCTGAAGATGTAGAAAAAGTTAGTCAAGCATTAGTTTGACAAAGGCCACAACAATCCAAGGGAAAGTTTTTACTAAAAATATGAATAAGATGTAAAATATTTAATCCCAATATGCAAATTTTTGAATAAGGTAATTTTAGAGTATTGCCTCTGATTAATTTTAGTAGAGTGATCTTATGAACAATATAGACAGATTTTTTACAGAAGATATAGAAAATTTTTCTAAATCGTATTTCGATTATTTAAAAAATATACTTGCGAGTATAGATGTTTTTGAGATAAAGAAGTTTATTGATACTTTACTGAATGCACGTAAAAATAGAGCTACTATATTTTTTATTGGCAATGGTGGTAGTGCAGCAACAGCTAGCCATTTTGCAAATGATTTAGCGTTTGGAATAAATACAAGCGATCCATTTAAAGCGATGAGTATTAACGATAATGTTCCAGTATTAACAGCACTGAGTAATGATCATGGCTATGAAGATATTTTTATTAGACAATTGAAGGTGTATGGAAAAGAAGGCGATGTTTTGGTTGGAATTTCGGCATCTGGTAATTCTGAGAATATACTCCGTGCGTTTAAATACGCAGCGTCTAATGGGATCTTAACAGTTGCACTGACTGGTTTTGATGGTGGTAAAATGAAATTTGTAGCGGATCAAGGACTGCATATACCAACAGATATGAAAGAATATGGTCCAGCTGAAGATGCTCATCTTGTAATAGATCACTTGGTTTCATCTTATTTAATGAGGATAATCAGAGATTAAATTATTTATATTAATCTAGATAACTTTAAATGTTAAAAACATGGAGATATTTTTTCATATTAGTAAATAACAGGCGCGCAATTCATTCTTAAATTTCTTAGGGGGAAATTTAGAGGAATGGTTTAGACTTAGCTTGTTTTCTAAATGTTTGAGTGTAGCATAAAATATGTCATCTAACAAAAATATACAAACCAAATGTTTAACAGTGGTTAGATTTAGAATATTTATTTTTCGCTAAAGATAATCATTACTAAAATATAAGACTAAAGCTATTTTGTATAGCGCCAAAAAAAATGAATGATAAAAATAAAATTGATTCACATAAGTTGACGCTGCATCCTAATCGTGTATCAAAATGGTTGTCTGCTAATGATAATTGGAGTAAGATTCAGAAGATTTATCCAATATATGTTGAAATTGCCCCAATAGGTGCTTGTAACCACAGGTGTACTTTTTGTTCAGTTGACTACTTAGGGTATGAAACAATATCACAAGATAAAGATTTACTTATTTTAAGGTTAAAGGAAATGGCAGAAAAGGGCGTAAAAAGTATCATGTTTGCTGGCGAAGGAGAGCCTGCATTATGGAAGCCATTGCCCGAGGTTATGGAAAGAGCAAGTAAATTTGGAATTGATATGGCAATGACAACAAATATGGTTCCTTTTACATCTAAAAATACTGAGCAATTTGTTGCAAATTCGTCATGGATAAAGGTTAGTATAAATGCTGGAACTGAGGAAGGGTATGCTGATATACATAAAACAAAATCTTCTGATTTTAACTTAGTGCTAAAAAATATAGAAAGAGCTGTAAATATTAAAAAAAATAAGGGTTATAAATGTACTTTAGGGGCGCAAATGGTACTCCTTCCTGAGAATAAAGATCAGGTCGTAAGGCTTGCTAAAATACTGAAAAATATAGGCATTGATTATCTTGTAGTTAAGCCGTATACTCAAAGCCTGTATGGGATATCAAAAAAATATATAGACCTTAAGTATGATGATATGATGCATTTAGAAAATAACCTAAATAAAATTAAGTCAAGTTCATTTGATATAATATTTCGTGGACATACTATGCAGAAATTAAATGAGGAAAGGCAGCCATATGATAAATGTAATGCAACCCCTGTTTTCTGGAGCTACATTATGGCTGATGGCTCTGTTTATTCATGTGGAGCATTTTTAGGTAATAAAGATTTCCTTCTTGGCAACATAAATAAAACATCATTTTCCAATATTTGGGAAGGTAAAGAAAGGAAGCATAATTATTTATATGTTAATAATTTTTTATCAATTAAAAATTGTCGAAAGAATTGTCGCATGGATGAGGTTAATAGATATCTATGGGAACTTAAAAATCCATCTTCACATCATAACTTTATTTGAATAATTGCATGTTATCATCAAAATACATAAGACAAAAAACGATTGAACTATCTTGTAATACGGGGGCTGGACATTTAGCGCCAGCCTTGTCTATAGTTGAAATTTTGAGTGTTTTATTTAATAAACACATAAAATTTGAGAAAGGAAATCCAACTTATAAATATAGAGATAGATTTATATTGTCAAAAGGACATGGCGCGTATTCTTATTATATTGTTTTGAATGAACTAGGTTTTTTGCCTGATAAAGAGCTAGAAAATTTTTCTACAGATAAGGCTACTATAAAAGGGTGTTTAGTAATGAATAAAAACTACATGATAGAAGCATCCACAGGTTCTTTAGGGCATGGTTTACCAATAGCTGTTGGGATGGCGCAATCATTTAAAATGCAAAACATGCCAAATAAGGTTGTATGTATAGTTGGTGATGGAGAAATGCAAGAAGGCAGTAATTTTGAGGCATTAATGCTTGCTTATAGGTTTAAGCTTGATAATTTATTGCTTATTGTAGATGCTAACAATATTCAGGCTATGGGAAAATGTGAAGATATTGCATTGGATAATGATAGATTGTCCAAAGTTCTAAACTCTTTTGTAGATGGTAGTTTTTACGATATTGATGGCCACAATGAAAAAGATATAGACAAATGTTTAAATTATTTTTTTAATAAAGATAATAATAATTTTTCAATAATAATAGCAAGAACAATAAAGGGAAAAGGGATAAGTATGATTGAAAATTCTGAAGAATATCATTTTAGATGCCCAACTCAAGATGGGTATGTGTTAGGATATGAGAGTGAATAATTTAGTGTCAAAAAAAGATGTTATGGATGAAATATATAGTTATTTCAAAAAAGACGAAAAAATGGTTTTATTAGTTGGTGATATGGGTTTTTCTGTTTTAGATAATTATTTCAAAAATCATTCTAATAGGGTATTTAATACAGGCATTAATGAGCAAGCAACAATTGGTATGTCTGCCGGTATGTGCTTGACTGGCCTTAAGCCAGTTATTTATTCACAAATTCCATTTCTTACCATGAGGGCATATGAGCAGATCAGGTATGACCTGAATGAACATAAGTTGAATGTTAAATTGATAGGTGTTGGAGCTGATAATTATTTTTCCTCACTTGGAAGGAGTCACTGCATGGATGATGATGACATAAAGCTTATTGGAATTTTGAAAAATATTAGAATATTTTCTCCAACTAAAGATAGTCTGATTAATGATATTAAAGATATGATGAATTACAATGGAACAGTGTATTTAAGGTGTCTGTAAGTACTTATTTAATATTGGGCAGTAATTCGTTTTCTGGCGGATCATTTATTGATTATTTGTTAAACAATATCAATGTAAAAATTATAGCTGTTAGTAGGTCGGTTGAAGGTAGGAAGTCATTGCTGGCTTATAAAAATAATTCAAAAATGCATCGAGTTGAATTTCATAAACTTGATTTAAATAAAAATCTACAAGAAATAGTGGATTTGATTCATGACAACAGGGTTTCATATATTATAAATTTTGCCGCACAAGGAATGGTAGAGCAAAGTTGGAGAAAACCAATAGAATGGTTTAATACAAATACCTTGTCATTGGTTTCCTTGTTGAATAAAATTTACAATTTTAATTTTATAAAAAAATTTGTACAGGTGTCAACACCAGAGGTTTATGGAGGCTGTGACAATATAAAAGAGTCTATGAATTTTGCACCATCTTCGCCTTATGCCGCTTCAAAAGCATCAGCAGATTTAATTTTATATAGTTATTTTAAGACACAAAATTTTCCAGTAAATTATACAAGAGCGTCAAACGTCTATGGTCCATACCAACAACTTTATAGAATTATTCCAAAAACAATTTTGTCTATAAAAAAAGGTGTAAAAATTCAGTTGCAAGGAGGAGGTAAAGCCATTAGGAGTTTTATACATATTGATGATGTATCAAGAGCCACTGTAGCTATTGCTAATAGTGCCAAGCCTGGAGAAATATATCATTTGACAGATAGTAGGGTTATCTCTATATATGAACTTGTTAAAATGATTAGCGATGAATTACATGTAAATATAGATGATTGTATAGATATTGTAGAAGATAGGCTATCCCAAGATTCTCATTATTCTATGAATAATGAAAAACTTTTAAATGATTTCCATTTAAAACCGGAGATCGGATTGCGCGATGGAATTAAGAAAACAATGCTATGGATAGAATCTAATTATAATGACCTGGTTACTTGTCCAGACTGCTATGTACATAAACAATAAGGAGATATTAATGGGAAAAGAAGTTGATTTAATGATAAATTATCCAAAATCAAAAAGAGATTTAAGTAAAAGGTTGGTGGAAAAAACTAAAGAGGATAGAGATCTTGCTAGAAAATTTGGTAAAGAATTTTTTGATGGAGATAGGAGTCATGGATATGGAGGATTTGATTATAATTCAAGATTCTGGTCTCCTGTTATTCCTGCATTCAAAGAGTACTACAATTTGGATAAACATAAAAATATTTTAGATATTGGTTGTGCTAAGGGTTTTATGCTATATGACTTTATAAGAGCTATTCCTGGCATATCAGTTCAAGGGGTTGATGTTTCTCAATATGCTATAGAAAACTCGAAAGAAGAGGTTAGGAAGTATTTGCAAGTTGCAGATGCACGAGAACTGCCATTTGAAGACAATACTTTTGACTTGGCTATTTCCATCACAACATTGCATAATTTTACAAAAGCAGATATGAAAATTGCTCTAAAAGAGGTAATGAGAGTGACAAAAAAAGATTCTTTTATTACACTTGATGCATATAGAAACGACAAAGAAAAGAATAGAATGGAGGCGTGGAATTTGACCGCTTTAACTATGATGAAAACTAGCGAGTGGAAAAGTTTTTTTGAAGAGGTGGGATACAATGGCGATTATTATTGGTTCATCCCATAGAAATTATTTAATTAATGGACAAAATGGTTCTGTTGGAGTTTTGTTAAAGAATTCTTTTAAAAATATAAAGGATTTAAATTTATTAAAAATATCACCAGAATCAGATGTGCTTCTTCATTTAGCCGCTTCAACTGAAAGTGAACGAATATTAGAGTCAAATATAAAGTATTTAGTAAGAGTTGTTGATTATTGCTTAGATAATAAAATAAAGAACATAGTGTTTTTTTCTAGTGTTAGTGTTTATGGTAAACAAAGTAAGTTAAACATTAAAGAAAATAGCGGTAGTCAATACTTAGATCTATATGGCAGTTCAAAATTATTTGCAGAACAATACTTGAAAAATATTAGTAATTTAAATATACTCGTTTTAAGATTTCCTGCAATTTTAACAGATAAGAGTAATACGTATATTTCCAGTATATTGAATGATTTAAGTAATAACAGAAGTATATGTTTATCGAATTATAACAAATATTTTAATAACTTTATTTCTGTTGATGATATAGCAAGATTTATTGATAATTACAATTTTAGTGATAAATATACGGTATTAAATTTTGCATCTGAACAGAGTCAAACATTAAAAGATGTTGTTCTTTATATGCGCGACTTGTTAGAATCAAAATCTACAATAAGCTATAATGATAATGAAAGTCGATATTACAATGTTTCAATAGAAAAATTAAAATCTATTTTTAGTTTTTCTCCCTTAGATTACAAAATCAGTTTAAAGAGATGGATAGAGAGAAGTAGTGAAAGCAGCAATATTAAAAAAGTTAAATAAGCCATTAGAAATTGAAGATATTGAGTGGTCAGCACTAGAATACGGACAGGTACTAGTTAAGTTATCCTATAGTGGTGTGTGTCATTCTCAATTAATGGAGGCGCAAGGTAAAAGGGGAGATGATAAATTTTTACCACATCTTCTTGGTCATGAAGCTACAGGAGTGGTCTTGAGAGTTGGCCAAAATGTGTCTAAAGTCAAAGAGGGAGACAGGGTTGTTTTAGGATGGATTCAGGGTAAAGGTATTAACGCCGAACCCGCAAAATATATAAATCATGAAGGCTGTGTTGTTAACTCTGGCAGGGTAACAACCTTTAGCGAATACTCAGTGGTATCAGAAAATAGATTGATAAAGCTACCACATGAAATACCAATGGATGTTGGGGTATTATTTGGATGTGCTATACCTACAGGTTCCGGCATAATTATTAACGAAATACAGCCAGAAGATGGCACGACAATCGCTATTTTTGGCTTAGGAGGCATAGGTCTTAGTGCTTTGATGGCTACAAATATATACAAATTTTATAAAGTTATAGCCATTGATATTGAAGACTCTAAATTGGAATTAGCAAAGGAATTTGGTGCAACAAATGTAATAAATTCTAGTAATGGGAATGTATTAGAAAAAATATATGAGCTTACAGGAGGTAAGGGCGTGGATTATGCCGTGGAAGCTTCTGGATTAACAGCAATTATAGAGTTAGCTTTTAAGTCTGTTAGAAATAATGGTGGGTTATGTGTATTTGCATCACATCCAGAAAATGGCGAAGAGATTAAGCTGAACCCTTTTGATTTGATATGCGGTAAACAAATTAAAGGCAGTTGGGGCGGCGGCTGTGATCCTGATGTTGACCTACCAATATTCTTTAAACTATATATGGATGGTCTTTTGCCATTAGAAAAATTAGTTGATAAAATATACCCATTAGAAGATATTAACAATGCGCTATTTGACTTGGAGAATAGAGAGGTTTTTAGACCATTGATTGAGATTGACAAAACATTATGAATATTGATAGTAATGTATCTAAAATTCAAAATTTAATAAGTATAAATAAAAGGGTTGTATGTGTTTTTGGGAATTTTAATATTTTGCATCCAGGTCACTTAAGGATGTTAAAGTTTGCCAAGGAAAACGGTGATTTTTTAGTTGTAGGGATAAGAGATAAAGATAAAGAAACAGCTCTTATTGATGCAAAAACTAGATTAGAAAGTGTGCGGCATTCTATGTATGTAGATTATGCATTTATTAATAAAAGCAAAGAAATAGATATTGTAAAACAACTAAGGCCAGATGTGGTTGTAAAAGGTAGTGAACATGAAAACAAATTCAATCCTGAAAAAGAAACTATTACATCTTATGGAGGTAAGTTAATATTTAGTTCTGGCGATATGAAATTTTCATCATTATCGATTCTAAAGAGTGAATTCGAAAACTTAAATACGTCAAATATCCACAAACCTTTTGGTTATATAAAAAGAAATAATATACAAACAAATAAGATAAGAAAAATTTTGAATAACTTTAGCACTCTAAATGTATTGGTTATAGGCGACACTATTATTGATGAGTATAAGATTTGTGAACCGTTAGGAATGAGTCAAGAGGACCCTACCATAGTGGTCAGTCCTATATCTTCTAATGTCTTTTTAGGCGGTGCAGGGATTGTTGCAGCGCACGCATCAGGGCTTGGAGCAAGGGTTGATTTTATTACAGTTCTTGGAGAGGATGAAAATACGAAAGTAGCCCAAGAAAAATTTGATGAATACAATGTAAACGCTTTTATTTATAAAGACTCTACTCGACCTACCACACTAAAACAACGTTTTCGGGCGAATGGAAAAACTCTTCTTAGGGTTAATAATTTTAAAAAGCACCATATAAGCAGAGAAATTCAAGATAAAATTTTTTTTGATTTAGAAAAGAACATCAAACAGAAAAATTTAATTGTATTCTCTGATTTTAGTTATGGGTGTTTGCCTAAAGAATTAATAGATAAGATTACACAATTAGCCTTAAAGAATAATATTATGATAGCTGCTGACAGTCAATCATCATCACAAACAGGAGATATATCAAAATTTCATAATGCGACATTAGCTACACCTACAGAGAGAGAGGCTAGGCTTGCTATAGGTGATTTTGAATCTGGATTAGTTGTATTGGCAGAAAAATTAAAGAATAAATCAAATATAGACAATATATTTATTACTCTCGGTTCTGAAGGGATGTTAATTTATGCAACAAATAAAAATAATAAAAGTACTTGGTTGACAGATCAGATGCCAACATTAAATTCTTCACCAAAAGATGTATCTGGGGCTGGAGATTCTTTACTTATATCATCATCAATGGCAATAGCTTTAGGTTCAAACGTTTTTGAAAGTGCATATATAGGTTCTTTGTCAGCATCAATCCAGGTTGGACGGGTAGGAAATATTCCATTAAATATTGAGGAAATTATAGATAGGATAAATTTCGATGAAACTAATACACTTATAGATACTGTATAATAATGCGCGCACTACTTTTAGCGGCTGGATATGGAAAGAGACTGTCACCTATTACAAATTATATCCCAAAGTGTCTTGTACCAATAAATGGAAAACCATTAATTGACTATTGGTTAGAGCAGCTTTCAATGATTGGTATTGAACGTTTTCTTATTAATACTCATTACTTATCAGATCAAGTAGAGGAGCACATATCCAAATCATTGTTCCGCAATAAGATTGACTTAGTTTATGAGGATAGTCTACTAATGACTGGCGGTACTATTTTAAAAAACCATGTTTTTTTTAAAGGTAAATCTTTTATGGTTATACATGCCGATAATTTAAGCTTTTGTAACTTCTCTAATTTTATTTCTACACATAAAAATAGAGGCTCTAATGTAGAAATTACTATGATGACATTTGATACTGATTCTCCCCGTAGTTGCGGTATTATTAAGACAGATAGGCATGGAATAGTCGAACATTTTTATGAAAAGCAAGCTAATCCTGTATCAAGCAGGGCAAATGCGGCAGTTTATATAATGGAGCACAGTGTAATAAAATACATGGAAAGCATAAAGAAAGAGGAGATAGATATTAGTCTAGATGTAATTCCAGAGTTTATAGGCAGAATAGGTACTTTTTATAATAATGATTATCATAGGGATATTGGAAACTTAGCATCATATTCACTCGCTCAGATAGAGCTTTATAGAAGGATGAATCCATAGGATTTTAAATTATGAAATTTAAAGATAATTTTTTTAAACATAGTAATGTTGTTCATTCTATAGAAGAAGGAAATATTGAATCTATGCTGCCTATTCATATAAGAATAGAGCCTACAGAAGCATGTAATTTAAGCTGTAAATTTTGCATTTGGCATTCGCCAAGTCGGAGAATTGAAATTGAAGATAGTGTAGATTTGAAGAGCAGAGTGATGAGCAAAGATGATATGTACAAGCTAATGAAATCAATTGTAGAGTTAAAAATTCAGGCTGTTTCATTTACAGGATCTGGCGATCCATTAGTTAATAAATATACACCAAGCATGATTAACTATCTAGTTTCTTATGGGGTTAAAGTTGGCATTACTTCTAATTTTTCAATGGATATTAAAGATGAAGATATAGAAAAAATAAGCCAAGCAACGTGGATACGGTGGAGTCAAAACTCTTCTAGTGTTGTGTCATTTGATTTAATTCATAGACCAAAGTCAAAAACATCAAACTACAATAATGCAAAAAGTAATATTTTAAAAATTATGTCTTCTCGAAAGGCGCGTGGTGTATTTGGCGGAATAAATTCAAGTTTTGTGGTGCACTCAGAAAATGAGAAATATATAGTAGATGCCGCACGTGATGCAAGTAGAATAAAATTGAGTGAAATTATATTTAGACCAGATGTGAAATTAATAAAAGATGAAGAGACTAGTGATGAGTACAGTGATTTTGCAATTGAAGAGTTAAAAAAAGCTAATAAGTTGTTTGAAAATATTATTAATGTCGATACTGGATTAGACAGGGTCGATGAGGGTGTTCATACTTTAGATAAAAATCTTAAGTGCTATTATGCGTATGGTTCATTTTATATTGCAGCTAATGGTGATATATATCCATGTTGCTATACTAGAATTGACAAAAGGTATGTTTATGGGAATTTTTTTACTGATGGCGGTTTGTTAGATATTATTAATAATAAAAGAGAAAAATTCCTTGATAAGCTAAAGGTGCATAATTGCCCATCATGTCCTTATGTAGGGACAAATACGATTGTAAAGAACTTAATTGGTGGTGATACTAATGATCTAAATTCAACTAATAATTCAGAAGATTATGTCTTTTTATAAAGTAAAAAATACTAATAAATCTATCGAGCTTCACAATAAGCACGAGAAAATTACGTCAGAATTATACGGTATAGCAGGAGTTGTGCCATATCGTTTTGTTTTTATATTAACAAATTTATGTAATTTAACATGTGATTTTTGTTTTCAACGAAGAAGAAAAACATCTAGTCCAATGCAAATACAAGATTGGTTATCTGTAATTGATCAAATTCCAAGTGGTTCAAGGGTGACGATAACAGGGGGAGAGCCTTTAATATACAATGGATTTGAACAAATTATATTCGCAGCAAATGAAAAAAAAATAGATATTAATATTATAACAAATGGAGTATTTATTGAAAAGTTAGTTAATGTCTTAATGCAAACAAACAACGTCAAGTCAATATCAATAAGTATTGATTCGATTGGTAACTATACAAGAAATATGAAGAAAGTTGATTATGATAAGATGATAAAGAATATTAAACTTCTTCAATCACTTAGAGTAGATAATTCCCTTGAATATTCAATAGATGTTAAGTCAGTTGTTTTAGAAGAGTGTATAGGCAAGTATAAAGACCTGATAAAGTACCTTTTAGATGATATAAAAGTGGATAGCGTATCGTTGCAATTATTAAAGGGTAGTAGTATTCAACATAGTGATTTTTCATATGAATATGATGAGATATTTAATGAACCAGTAGAGTTTTATAAGTATAAAAATTTATCTAAACTTAAACATGAGATCAAGTCTATTAAAAAGTATGTTAGTAATAATCTTTCTGAAAGGAAGGTGTACATGCATCCAAAGTTTGAAGATATGACTATTATGAATTTTGACGAGGACAATTTTATCAGTATGATAAATAATAAATCGACACATGATTTTAAAAAATGTAAATACCCTTGGTCTAGTGCGCACATAAATGCAGATGGAGATGTTTTCCCTTGTTTGTCAATTTCTTTTGGAAATGTTAGATATAAAGAATTAGTTAATATATTTGATAGCAAAGTTGCTGGATTATTTAGAAATAGGATTTATAAGAATGGCCATGTTCCAGCCTGTGCCAGGTGTGGGTGGTTAAAGGTTTAATACTTTAGTTATATTGACTATGAAAAAATTTGTAAGATTTCAATGATTGTTACTTTTTTGAATAGGGTATATGTTGATGCCAATATTCCAATCTATATGCAAAGTATGGGTGAGCATATTATTGAGTTATCCATGGGCTGCTCTCGTGGAGCTAGATTAAATAAAAAAGTTGTAGTTATTAAGCCAAAAAAATCAATTAATGAGAAAATATATGACTTAAAGCCTGATGGTGTTGACCTGGTAATTATTAAAGAAAAAACTATTATGGGGCTGGCTATAAAGATGTTAATTTGGGTCGTATCAATGTCTTTTATTAGGTTTAATATGCGTCATATATACTCCTGGATAAGGACTAAAACTAGTACTACCTCCAAAGGAAATAACGATAAGTTAATCTATAGATTAATTAACTCACTGATAAATATTTTACATAGATGGTCAGAGAGTAAATTTTATAGAACGCAACTTTATCAAGATAGGAAAGATATAAGTAATGGAGCTAAATTTAACATATCTTATGACGATATTGCGTTCAGTGTAAATTATCTTAAGAAAAAAAACATAGTTTTAAAGAATAAACTTATATGTATTCATGTTAGAGATCATGTGGAAGACTGGGATGGTTACAGAAGAAGTTGCGTAATTGACAATTATTTGGGCGCTATAAAGTATTTAGCAAGTAAAGGTTATTCTATTGTTAAGATAGGATTAGGGTCTGAGGAAAAATGTAATGATCCCAATATAATTGATTTATCATATGAAGAGACTCCTCGTATTGTACCTATGTACTTAATATCTCAATGTGAGTTTGTAGTTAGTTATCAAACTGGGTTTATGCAGCATTTGACTTACATGTTAAATAAACCTCTGCTAATGTTAAATCTTACTGATCCAATAATAAACTACCCAATTCGATATAATTCTATGGCCGCTCTAAAAACGTTAATTAGAAAAGATACTGGAGAAGAAGCTAATTTTTCAGAATTTGCAAATGGCTCACTGATTAAGTTTAAAAAGCAAAATAAGTTTGATAGTATTTATGAATTTATTGACAATACAGAGAATGAGGTGATAGCATCAATCAAGGATATGATAGATTTTATTGAAAAAAAATTTAAAATGAGCAATGAACAGATTTTTTTTAGAAAATTTTTATTAAAAAAAAATATAGAACTATTAGAAAAAAAAAGGCATATTGGTGTTTATAATTATTATATGAAGTGGTCAGGTGGTAATTTTATTGGGGACGGTTCACTTTGCCCATGGTATGTAGAAAAAAAGAAAAATGATCTGGGAAAATCCTTTCTTAAATGATGAGCCATAATCCTTACATTGTGCCTATAGAATAAATGGTTCAAAATAAACATATATTGTTATGGTGTTCACCAGGATTTGGTTTAGTTGATATGTGGCTCCCTATCATTAGAAAGCTGAAAAAAAAGGGGGGTGTAAAAATTGATTTTATATTTCCAGAGCCATCCTCACTAAGGCTGGAAGAAAAAAATAGTGATTTATTTAATCTTGCTGAGCAATTTTCAGATAACACCATATACAGGGGGTATTCTGGACGGTGGTTTATTGCAGAGACATTAGTTGATGCTAAAGCAGGCATTAAGTTTAGTAAATTTGATGAAAAGATAATGCGCCTCTCCAGTAGACTGACAAGGGGAGTAGTGTCAAAATACTTTTTTTTGAGATTGATCGGAAGATATATTTCAATAATATTGAAATATATTATAACTACTAAAGAAAATTTTTCGCACTATGCTTTTTATGATTTTAGCTCATCAAATAATATAGATGCTATTTTATGCGATATTACTGTAGAGGAGAAACATGTTAACAAAGAACTAAGGAATGAATTTAAAAATGTTCAAAAATTTTCTGTTTTTCATGGTTTAAGTGCCACCTGGGTCGAGCCTTATTTTAATTGCGAAAAGACCGTTTCAAAAAGATCGAATGTCACTGTTTATAGTGTGTCTAATCTAGAGACAGATGGGTATAAGAAATGTTTTGGAATTTTAGATAAAAACATAGTACACGCAGGTATACCAAGGCATGATAATGACTGGATTAAATTTATTTTTAATCAAGTAAATCGTACTGAAGAAGAGGTGTTTGATTCATTTGTCTTTATTATTGGAAGGCCGGCATCACCATATAATGCAGCCAAAAGGAAGAAGGCTGCATTAAAGGATATACATAATAAAATATGTATAGAGAATAAGTTAAAGCTTATTGTAAAAACACACCCTAAGGAGTCACTTGATGGGGTTGATGGAAAGATTTATGAAGATGCATTGGGATTGGAAAATTATGGAAAAACTTGGGTTTATTCTAATACTCATCCGTTTGTATTAGGTAGTAAAGCAATTTTTGCTGTATCTTTTTATTCTGGTGTCTCAATAGATATGTTGGCATTTAATAAGCCCACAATAGAGTATCTTAATTTGGAAGGATTAGAGTCATATGATAACGAAAGCTCATTGAGAAATAAAAGGGGAGCACCAGTTTTTCAGTTTAGGTATGCTGATTTAGTTCTTGGTGCGAGCTCTACTGCAGAGTTTAATAAACATGTTGACTCTTTATTGAATCAATATAATGAAACAATTTCACCACTGTTTTTAAATTATAATAAGTATTTTGAGACGTTTAGTTCATCTTCAAGTATGGTTGCTAATGATATTTTTAAAAAAATATAATAAAATTGTAAAAATATTCCTTAAATTTTTCTTTTTAAGACTTAATAAGTCAATAGATATAAGATCAATATGTGATCAATCTTTATCTGATGCTTTTTTTAAAATTAACCCTAAAATAATTAAGTTAATTTTAAATAATAATAAAATTACCCTTTTTTGATATAGGGAGCAGAGGCGGAATTAATGTTGATTTAGTAAAGTATAAATCTTTATTAAATATTTATATGTCAGATGCAGATGCAGATGCATTGGAGGGGTGCAAATTAATAAAAGGCGCAATAGGTGAAAACAACAGTAGTTTAGTAATTAATTTATGTAAAAAAAGAAAAACTAGCTCTGTCTTATTACCTTGTGGTGCGTTTCTTGATTTATACGCAAGAGGTGTGTTATCTAATTTTGAAGTACAAAATAAAATAAAAGTGCCAGCTAGAAGTATTAGCAAAATATTTGGTAATGATCCACAGGGTTTGGATTATGTGAAAATAGATGTTCAAGGGTTTGAGACTAGTGTAATTAAGGGTTTTGGAGATGTTAGGCCTATAATAATAGAAGTAGAAATGTCATTTGTTCCACTATATGAAAATTCATCAATATTTTTTGATCTTGGTAAACGCCTATATGATGAAGGGTATATTTTGTTCCATCAACAATATGTTAGCAGAGGTGCATATGGAAAGTATAGAACTACTTCTGGTTATGAGCATAAAATACCTATTCATGGAGATGCCTTCTTTATGATAGACTGGAGTAGAGAAAAAGGTTTAAATATACTCAAAGGAAGAGAGTCACAATGGAAAGCTTTAATGTTAATGTTTGGAATGGGAGGCATATTAGATTATGCTGAAGATAAAATATGTCCAAAGTTTTAATAACCACTATTCCTTTTGGCGATAAAAATAGACTACCACTACACCTATTGGAAGAAAATAATATTGAGTATTTAATTAACCCGCTTAATAAAAAGTTAACTGAAGATGAGTTAAATGAGATGGTGGTGGATTTTGATGTAATTATTGCAGGAACCGAGTGTATTACTAAAAGAGTAATGGATAGTGCATCTAATTTAAAAATGATTTCTAGAGTGGGAATTGGTTTAGATAGTGTAGATTTGTTAGAAGCTAAAAGGAGAGATATAGCTGTATCTTACACTCCAGATGCCCCAGCTCCTGCAGTTGCAGAGTTAACTATAGGGTTAATGTTAACCTTATTACGCTTTGTACAGCTTTCTAATGTGGAAATGCATACTGGAAAATGGCATCGATTTTTTGGCAGAAGATTGTCAGAAGTAACTATTGGCATTATTGGTGTTGGTCGTATTGGAACTGGTGTATTACGGCATCTTCATGGGTTTGATTCACCAAAAGTATTGGCTAATGATATTGTTCCTAATAATAATTTGAAATGTGAGTTTAATGTTGAATGGGTGAGTAAAAATACAATCTATCAGCAGGCGGATATAATAACTATTCACACCCCACTCACTGCACAAACAAAAAATATGATTAAAAGAGAACAGTTATTAAATATGAAAAAAGATGCAATTATTATTAATACTGCACGAGGAGGCATTGTAAATGAGCAAGACTTGTATCATGTGATGCAATCAGGCCATTTAAGTGGTGCAGCAATAGATGTGTTTGACATGGAACCCTATAATGGAAAACTACAAGAGATTCAACGATGTATTTTGACTGCACATATGGGATCTATGTCAGTGGATTGTCGTACTAGGATGGAGATAGAGGCTACAAAAGAAGCGATAAGGTTTCTAACTGGGAAGTCTTTAGAGAGTGTTGTACCGGAAGATGAATACACAGTACAGAGAGAGGGTCTTTGATGAAAAAAGCAGTTGTTTTTGGAGGTGCTGGCTTTGTTGGTTCCCATGTTGCAGATTATCTTTCTGATGCTGACTATCAGGTGACTATCTATGATAAGAAAAAGTCACACTGGTTAAGGGCTGATCAAGAAATGGTTGTTGGCGATATAAAAGATAAAGAGGAAGTTAGCCAAGCTATTGTAGGTACAGATGTAGTCTATAATTTTGCTGCATTAGCAGATATTAATAAAGCGTTAAAAAAACCTGCAGAGACAGTCAGTATAAATATTTTGGGAAATATTAATGTGATTGAAGCTTGCCATACACACGGAGTTAAACGTTTTGTTTATGCTAGTACAGTGTATGTTCATAGTAGAGAAGGTGGATTCTATCGGTGCAGTAAACAGGCATCTGAGTCATATGTGGAAGAGTATCAGAGATTGTATGGATTAAATTACACAATTTTACGTTATGGCTCCCTTTACGGCCCAAGGGCAGATAATAGCAATGGTCTTTATAGGGTTGTTAAATCGGCATTAAATGAAGGTGTGGTTAAATATGCAGGAAATATTAACTCAATGCGAGAATACATTCATGTTGAAGACGCCGCTAAAGCAAGTGTTGATATATTGTCTGATGAATTCAAAAATGAAAATATTGTTTTAACTGGTCAAGAGCCAATGCGTGTATCTGAAATGTTAAATATGTTAGCTGAGATATTAGGTTTAAATAAAAAATCTATTAAATTTACAGAGGATAGCTATGAGGGGCACTACATTAGAACTCCTTATGCATACCAGCCAAAACTAGGTAAAAAATATATACCACCTGTACATGTAGACTTGGGGCAGGGTTTATTACAAATAATAGATGAAATTAGTAGGCAACATTAGATTATGTCGATTGAATTCCTGAAAGCCTATAGATCAGTTTTTTGGGATTTTGATGGAGTAATTAAAGACTCAGTAAAAGTAAAGTCAGATGCATTTGAGCAGCTATTCTTTCCTTTTGGAAAAAAGGTTATAGAGAGAGTTAGAAATCATCATGAAGAGAATGGCGGAATGTCTCGTTTTGAAAAACTTCCAATTTATATTGAATGGGCAGGACAAAATATAACACAAGAGATGTTTGATGAATATGCAACAAGGTTCTCAATTCTTGTAAAGCAAAAAGTTATTGATTCAAAGTGGGTGACAGGAGTTTTTGAATATTTAAGTGGTAACTATAATAAACAAGAGTTTTTTTTAGTGACAGCAACTCCTCAACAGGAGATAGAAGATATACTTATATCGTTAAAAATAGATAATTTTTTTAAAGAAGTTGTCGGGTCTCCAACAAAAAAATATAGAGCTGTTGAGTTTATTATGGGAAAATATTCTATTTTATCTGAAAGTTCAGTAATGATTGGTGACTCTAGAAGTGATTATAATGCATCAAATATAAATAACATTCAATTTGTATTAAGACGAACAAACTTAAACAAAGAGCTTCAAAAAGATTTAAATTGTTTGATGTTAGATAATTTTTTATGAATAGATTTAAAGCTATACAAAAACTTAGAAGCAAGTTAAAAAAAGGCGGATGCAGCATTGGTAGCTGGATGCAAATCCCGCACACATCAGTTGCTGAAATTATGGGTCAGTCAGGTTATGATTGGGTGGCTATTGATATGGAGCATGGCACTATTTCTACACACCAACTTCCCGATTTATTTCGCGCTTTAGAGCTTGGCAATACATTGCCACTAGTAAGGGTGGCGGAAGGTACTGAGAAAGACTGTAAACAGGCACTGGATGCAGGAGCAGGCGGTGTGATTGTACCAATGGTGGAAAGTGCATGTCAGTTGGAAAAAGTTAGAGATGCCACAAGGTGGCCGCCAGCAGGAAAACGAGGAGTTGCATTTTCTCGAGCCAATCTCTTTGGAAAATACTTTGATGAGTATATTGATGAAGCACAGCAGCCATTATTAGTAGCTATGATAGAGAGTATTGGTGCAGTTAAAAATTTAGATGATATTTTAAAAGTAAAAGGTTTAGATGCAATATTAATTGGTCCTTACGATTTATCTGCATCAATGGGATTGACGGCAAAATTTAAAGAGCAGGACTTTATAGATGCAATTAGCACTATAAAAAATAAGGCTAAAGGTGTGAAAATACCTTGCGGTATTCATGTCGTTAAGCCATCAGTAGATGAGCTAAAACAAAAGATAGGTGATGGATATAGATTTATCGCATATTCTATTGATGGTGTTTTTATTCATGCTAAATCAGCTAATCCATTAAATAATTTTTCAAAGTAAATTTTGGGTAATATAGAATTATAATTTCTTTAAGTAATAAGATAAAAAATCTATTTTTTTTTGGATTTAAAAAACACTATGGAAAAAAAATGAATATATTAGCATTAATTCCAGCTCGTATGGGCAGTAGTAGATTCCCAGGAAAGCCATTGGCAGAAATACTGGGAAAACCAATGATTGGACATGTTTATGAAAGAGTGCAAAAATGTAACTTATTAACAAAAACAGTTGTGGCAACTTGTGATGAAGAGATTAAAGATTATATCGACTCTATTGGTGGAGAGACCATAATGACAAGTAATAAGCATGAACGAGCATCTGATCGTTGTGCAGAAGCGCTAGGTTATATTGAAAAAGAAGATGGTGTAAAGTACGATATTATAGTTATGGTACAAGGTGATGAGCCAATGACGCATCCAGAAATGATCACAGAAGCAGTAACACCAATGTTAAGTAATTCAGAAATATTAATTGTAAATTTATTGGGCAATATTGAAACAACAGAAGAGTTTGAAGATAGAAATTGTATTAAAGTTGTATGTGATTTAGAGGATAACGCAGTATATTTTTCTCGTGAGCCAATTCCAACAAGAGAAAAAATAAAAAACATACCAATGAAAAAACAAGTATGTGTTATTCCATTTGCAAGAAGGTTTTTGCTTGAATATACAGAGATGAGCCCAACTCCGTTGGAAATTGCAGAATCAGTAGATATGATGCGTGTTTTAGAGCATGGATTAAAAGTAAAGATGGTCCAAACTAGATATAAATCTCATGCGGTTGACACGGAAAATGATTTGAGGAAAGTCGAGAAACTGATGAGTGGAGACGGTACTTTATGATCATATATACTATATTTTATATTTTTTTTAATTATGCATAATTAAGGCTTGAATTCGCACATTAAGTGCAATTATCTCTAGGCGTTAATAAATCAACAGCCTTTCCTAAAAATAACTCAACAGGTTGTTTGCCACCTCGCGTTTTTCGAGGTCTAGTATTGAGTCGCTTCATG
>Ga0233428_1001736_pt1 | contig 22502 bp, 28 predicted proteins | sample SI_118_April2016_4_FD_179890 | JGI IMG/M metagenome (GOLD analysis project Ga0233428, IMG submission 179890) | Seawater microbial communities from Saanich Inlet, British Columbia, Canada - SI_118_April2016_120_MG | ecosystem: Environmental > Aquatic > Marine > Inlet | place: Canada: British... | reverse complement strand
AACATATCGATATGGTTGCAGGAATTGTAGCTCAGAGACATTCTCAGTCAAATGCAGTTACAGTATGTATGGATAGTGTTAATTTTCTAAAACCTGTTTTTGTTGGTAATGTACTTCATCTCAATGCCAGAATAAACTATGTTCATAATTCATCAATGGAAATTGAAGTGAGAGGGGAAGCTGAGGATATCCTAACTGGAATTAAAACTATTACTGGAACTGCTTTTGTTACGTTTGTGGCTCTTGACAAAAATGGTAAACCCATTCATGTAGCTAAATTGTCTCTTAAAACCGATGAAGATCGAGTAAAATTTGAAGAAGGTAAAATTAGAATGGAAAAACGATTGAAAAATCGTCAAAAATAGTATTCCTCATTTTCATGGATCAATTTAAGAATAATGAGAATAATCTTTAGTTAATGTCTGAACAAGAAAAAAACCTTGAATGGGATTCTTTGTGGCAAGAATACACAAAATCTCTTGAAAATTGGAAATCTCTTTTTGAACAAATTCAGAATTCTAGCAATGATATGCAATCTAAATTCAATGATGTTTGGGAAAAAGCATCTGTAGAATCTAGTAGTGAAACAATGAAATTGTTTGGAGAAAATTGGCAAAAAGCTATGACTGATGCAGGAATGAATTCATTCAAAGATTTTGGAGAAAATTGGCAAAAAGCTCTCAATGACACTAATGCTTCAACATTCAAACAATTTGTTGAGAATTGGCAAAAAACTCTAAGCTCATCTGGATTAGAACAGATGAATGCATATGGTGAAATGATGAAGAAATTCACTGAAACTTGGAGTTCAATGTGGCCAAAATTCCAATAATTGGTTAAATTGAGAGAAAACTTCTTTTTTTATTTTAATGTAAAAAATAATTATTTTAAGTTTTAAATTATTTCCATGTTGTTAATTCTTTAATTTTTATTCTTGATTCTTCAACTAACCGTTTCATTACAGGTATGTAAATTTCAGATGCGTATGAAATTTCAATATCAATATGTTCACCAATATCTAAAAATGCTGAAGCAATAATTTGATTATTCTTTACGTTAGGTTCATTTTCTTTATTCCTTTTGTAATTTATGATTTCTAAAAATATTGGTAATTGTCTTTTGATTTCAATATCTAATTCTTCTTTTGATCGTAATTTATCCGAACTTAGATTTACTTTGATTTGTTGATTAACATCCCCTTTGTATCTATCTACTGCTCTGATCATAATTTTAATTTCTGGCAATTTATTGAATTTATTTTTAAATTGACAAATTTCCTTGATCACATTCGGATATGGATTTGCATGTTCTTGCATAAATTTTATTGAATACCATTCTAAAAATTTAATTGCACTCTGATCGTCTTTCTTTTTTGATTTTTCTCTAAATTCATTCTCTGATATTTTTTTAGTGATAAATAATCCAAAATCTCTATCTGCCTCTTCAAAAATCCCGTCAAAAACACCATTTACAGAATCAATGAATTTTCCAAAAAAATGATTTACATAAAATGGATCGGGATCATATTGCTTAATCTGTTTTGAAAAAATCTCACAATTTTTTATTCTTCCTTCAATATCCATTAGTTACTGTCAAACTCTGGATTTGAATATTTTGAACGTGTTTTCAAACTTGTTGATAATTCTTTAAAAATCTCATTTACACTTACATCTACTAAATTTATGGTGGCATTTTCTATAACTATCTGCTTCTCAAATTTTTCTTTTATTGCAAAAGATACTGATGACCAATGTAGAATTCCTTTCAATTGCTCATCAACTGTAGCATTTGTTGTTGGAAAATTTGCAGGGGAAAAAACAATTCCATTAGTCCATTGCATTGTAGGGATTGCACCTCCTGATGATCGTGTACTGAATGCTATTTGTTTTACCCAGTCATCAAATTTGTATTCAATTACTTCATGAATGATTAATTTTTTCCATGGTTCTACCAAAATCTCCATTTGTAATTGGTTTTTTTAATCTAATTATAATCTTATTTCTTCCATGAAATTTATTTGAAATGTGATGAGTCTACATTTGTCCTGATTGCCATGCTTGGTTGAATTTTTTAATGGCTTCTTGATATGCTGTAATTGAATCATCTCCTGATGATTTGAGGAATCGTTCCCATTGAGTGTTAAATTTTTTTACAGATTCAATGTTAGTTTCTTTGAAAATATTTTCAAACATGTTGGTTTGCTGTTTGATATATTCAGGACCAATTTCTTCCCATGTGTTTTCCCAACTAGAACTCACTTTTTTTAATAATTCAGCATCTGTTTCTATTGCTTTTTGACATGCATCATGATATGTCATCAAAGTTTCATTTGTGGCTTTTTGCCATTGTGCAAGAGATTCTTTCCAACCGTTTAAGGCTGAATTGTATTCTTTCCATGCTTTATCAAATTCAGGTTTTTTTGTTGATGATTTTACTTGTTTTTTAGGCTTAGATGTTGTTTTTTTAACGATTTTCTTTTTTGTGATCTTTTTTTTCTTTACAGCCATACAATATTTTAAAAATAGTATGTGTTAAATCTTTCAACAACTATAAACACAAAAAATCTATTTGAATTTATTACATTTTTGATGCTTTAGTGAATTTTAGGGAATATTCTTTATCTTTATTTGAAAATGATTTAAGATGTTCTTTACATAAATTTCGTGTTTCTCGAAAACTAATTTTTACTGTTTCTACAGACTTTAATTTACATTCAGAAATACTACACTGCAATAGGAAAAATAATCCCTGTTTGTTAATAAAACTTTGAAATAATATAATTACCTACTATTAGATTTTTATCATTGCATGATTTTAGAAAAATATGGATGATGATGAAAAAGGAAAACGATTCTTAGAATTGATTGATGATCAAAATAACCATCAATGGAGCATTGTTGCAAAATTATCTTCTTTGATTAGTTCAAAGTGGAATTCTGTTGAATTACAAAAGGAATTGGAATCTTTAGTTGAAAAACATTCTGAAATTACTAAAGAACTCAACAATCTTGATAAGAATAGTAGTTTGTTATAATGCAGAATCAACCATTAATGCAATGAATAATACTGCCAAATATGGACTGGAGAATTTAAACAAAGTCCATGCTGCTTGTTCTATTGGTTTGAATATGACCCAAATTGATAATCCTATCATTAATGCACCTGATGCAATTGCAGTCCATAGATACACATCACTAACCATTTCTTCTCCTGTTTCTGTTGTGATGAAAAATGGAGCAATTGAAAATAATACCATTACAACAGTTGAACCTGCAATTGCCCTTGCTGATGTTTTTTCAGATTGCACTGCTGTAAGCATTGGTACATTCACTTTATTGTAATCATCTTTGAAGTGTAGTGTCAATGCCCAAATGTGCATTGGAATCCATATGAATACCAGTCCTGCCATTGCAAGACCCATAGTCCATAAATCTGTCATTGTTACAGCAACCCATCCAATCATTGGAGGTGAACCTCCACATAATCCACCTAAAATAATATTCGTTCTTGATCTTCGTTTTAATCCATAAGAATAAACTAGAATATTGTTTACTAATCCAAATGCAATGAATGTTGTTGCCCATATGCCTTGTTCTATTGTAGTTGTAAAAGAAATCCCAAATGCCAGTCCTAATGAAATACCTGCTAATACTAATCCAAAATTTCTTGCTTTCACTGCTGGGAAAATTCTTTTTGATGGGAGTGGTCTATCTTTTGTTCTCTCCATTATGGCATCAATATCTCTATCATGATAATTTGTCAAAGTATTAGCAGCTGCTGAACCTGCAGCAACTGAAAATAACATTAGTATCCATGTTACTGGAGAAATTTCTATATTGTATACATGGGATGCTGTTAGTGCTGCACCAAATGCAGTAAACACCAGTAAATACCAAATTTTTGGTTTTGTTAATTCATAATATATTGCAATTTTGGATTCTGATTTTTGTTTCTGCAATTCTAGTCATTACCTTTTGACGGCATATATGGCATTGCTTTTGTTTGTGATTTCATCTCGATAAATGATTCTGAAGATTGAATTCCTTCAATTCTACCAATTTTCTCTGAGACCATTTTATGCATTTGATCCAATGATTTTGAATACATGGTAACCAATATGTCAAATCTACCTGTAACCTCTGCAACTTCTCTTACTCCATCTATTTTGAATAATTCTTTAATGATATGATCACGTTTTTTTGTATCCATATTAATTCCTGTTAAAGCTTTAACGTCATATCCCAGTTCAGCATCATTTACAACAATTGTAAATCTTTCAATTAATTTTCGTTTGATTAATCTTTTAATTCTAGAATATACTACTGATGAGTTAACATCGATTTTTTTTGATAAACGTGGAACTGAAATTGAGGCATCATTTGATAATTCTGACAAAATTTGCAAGTCTAAATCATCTACTTTTACCATCTAAAACACCTGAGTCGTTTTAGATTTTTGGATCTTATAAAGTTATTATTGTAAAAATTACAAAAAATAATCTAAATCTTGCCTTTTTTGTATAACATCTCTGCTAGTAATACTGCACCTTTTGCTGAACCCATTTTTTTGTTATGAGAAAATAACATGTATTTTAATCCATGATCAAACAACTCTTCCTTTTCAACTCTTCCTATTGTTGTAGTCATTCCATCTCCAACGGTTCTTTCCATTCTAGGTTGAGGTCTGGTTGGATCTTCGTGAAATGCATAATATTTTTCTGGAGCTGATGGTAATCCTAATACAGAAATTTCATTGTTACATTGATTATAGGTATCTTTTGCTTTTAATGGATCTACATCTTTTGATGTTTCAACAAAAACAGATTCAGTATGTCCATCAATTACGGGAACTCTAGTACATGTACAACTTATTTTGATATCAGCATCTTCAATTTTACCATCTTTTAATTTACCTAGAATTTTTCTTGTTTCAATTCTCACTTTTTCTTCTTCTTTTGGAATGTATGGAATTATGTTATCTGTGATACCCATTGCAGATACACCTGATTTCCCTCCTCCTGAAATTGCTTGCATTGAAGTCATCATAACTTTCTTTGCACCATATTTTTCTAGTAATGGTTTAAGTGTAATAGCTAAACCTGTCGTAGTACAATTTGGTAATGGAGCTATCCATCCTTTCCAATTTCTATTTTTCTTTTGAACTTCAAGTAGTTCAGTTTGCTCATCATTAATTCCTGGAATTAGAATCGGCACATCTTCTTCATACCTATAAGCAGAACTAGTAGAAATTACTGGTAAATCTGCAGCCATTTTAGTTTCAATATCTCTGGCAGCTACTGATTCTACTGCTGAAAATACTAAATCTAATTGTGAAACATCAAGATCATCAATTTTTTTGACAGTCATTGATTTGATATATTCTGGAATTTCTCCTCCAACATCCCATGCAATAATGCCGCTGGCATCTTTGATTGCATCTAGGTATTTTTTATCTGCTGAACGCTCAGAGGCTGCAATTTGAGTTACTTCAAACCATGGGTGATCCTTTAATGATTGAACAAATTCTTGTCCAACCGCACCTGTTACTCCTATGATTGCAACTCTTTTTTTATCCATAATTTAATAATTGATCGCCTTCAATTAATAATCGTTTTTCAGACTACCAAAAGATACTATATCGCCTATTCCTATTTTTTACTGTGAAAATACGGACAAAAAATGCTATTGCAACACATAACCCTGTAATTCATGGAGGTAAATTCTCTGCAGGTAATAGAGATCCTAGCATTGTGGATTTTAGTTCAAATATCAGTCCTATTGGAATGCCACCATCTGTCAAATCTGTATTGAAAACAAAATTATCTTCGATGAAAGATTATCCTGATTTGCATTCAACTGATTTAATATCTGGTCTCAAAAAATACACTGGAATATCAGAATCTAATTTGATTGTTGGTAATGGTGCTATTGAAATAATTTACAATTTTTGTAGTTCATTTTTATCAAAAAAACAGGTTTTGATTCCTGTACCAACTTTTGAGGAATATGAATCTGCATCAAAACTTGCCAATTGCAAAATAACTTTTTTTAAAACAATGAATATTGCAGAAAACTTTGATTCCTTCATATCTAAAATTCCTAGAAATGGATGTGTATTCATTTGTAATCCTAATAATCCTACTGGAACCCTTTTATCAAAAAATCAATTAACAAAAATTATTTTGTCTGCTAAACATAAATCCTCGTTTGTATTCATTGATGAATGTTTTATTGAATTGGTTCCAAAATCAAATCAATCAGTATTAAATTTAGTAAAAAAATATGACAATCTTTTTGTTTTGAGATCACTTACTAAATCATTTGGATTAGCTGGAATTCGAATTGGGTATGCTGCAGCATCAAAACAAATTATAGATATTTTAAAAAAAATAAAAATACCTTGGAGTGTCAATACTTTAGCTCAAGAGGCTGGAATCGTTGCAATCAAAAATACATCCCATATCACAAAATCAAAATCTATAATTAAAAAAGAATTTAATTTTCTTAAAAGTCATATTGATAATATTCCAAATTTTGAATGTTATGACTCTTCAACTAATTTTATTTTAATAAAAATAAAACAAGATTCTACAAAATTACAAAAGAAATTATTAAAACACAAAATTTTGATTAGAGATTGTAAAAATTTTCGTGGATTAAATAATCATTTTATTAGAATTGCAATAAAATCTCATAAAGATAATCTAAAACTAGTTAAAGTATTGGAGAAAATCTCATGAAATCTTTAATGGTTCAAGGAACCACTTCTGGTGCTGGTAAAACAACTCTAGTTGCAGCATTGTGTAGAATATTTTCAGATAAGGGATACAGTGTAGCCCCATTCAAATCACAAAATATGTCAAATTTTGGCTATTCTACGCCTAATTTTGAAATATCTCGTGCTCAAGCAATACAAGCAATAGCTGCTAGATGCCCAATCACACCAGATCTTAATCCCATAATGCTCAAACCATTGGGGAATTACTATAGTCTGGTTTACCTTGATGGCAAGCGTTACAAAAAAATGTATGCCAAAGATTACTATGAAAAATTTGTAAAATCAAAAGGAATCAAAGCTGCAACTAATTCGTTATCACGACTTAAAAAAAAGTATGATTTAGTAATATTAGAAGGTGCAGGATCTCCCGCTGAAATTAATTTACAAAAATATGATATTGCAAATATGCAAATTGCACAAAAATCAAATGCATCTGTTTTATTGGTAACTGATATTGACAAAGGAGGCTCTTTTGCAAGTTTAGTTGGAACTATGGCTTTAATCGAGAAAAAATATCATAAATTAGTTAAAGGATTTGTATTTAATAAATTTCGTGGAGATATTGATGTATTAAAACCTGGATTTAAGAAACTAAAACAAATTACAAAAATTCCTGTTTTGGGAACTATCCCAATGATGAAAATGAATATTCCTGAAGAAGATTCACTAAATTGTAATCCTAAAGAAATTACTTGGACTAAAAATAATATTTCTAAAATTGATAAAGAATTAGACAGTTTAGCAAAAACTGTAAAACTCAATTTAGATCTTAAAACAATTGAGATGATGATAAAATGATTTTAGAATCTATCTCGATTACTATATTTGCAATAATTCTGGATTTTGCCTTTGGTGATCCTAAGAATAAATATCATCCAACTGCATGGATTGGAAAAATTATTGCAAAGTTTACCCCAATGATAAAAAATCAAAATAATTATGTTGAAAAATTAGGTGGTGTATCTATAATTATAATTACTTCGATGATTGTTGTACTATCACTTTTTATTTTAGATGTTGGAATTTCATTACTGACAACTGATTGGATGACCATTCTTATTTCAATAATTATTGGAGCGATTTTACTAAAGAGTACAATTGCAATTAGAGGTATGGAACGTTATGCCTTAGCCGTAATGGATTCTTTAGACGATGATAATTTAGATTTGGCACGAACAAATCTCTCTATGATTGTAAAAAGAAATACTCAAAATTTAGACAAAAATCATATCATTTCAGGCGTACTTGAGAGTGTTAGTGAAAATACGGTTGATGGAATTACAGGACCCCTCTTCTATTATGCATTATTTGGGTTGCCTGGAGCATTTGTGTATAGGGTGATCAATACTGCCGATTCTATGATTGGATACAAAACTGATATCTTCAAAAATATAGGATGGTTTGCTGCAACCTGTGATACTGTATTAAACTACATTCCCTCTAGGCTTACAGGATTAATGATGATTATTTCCTCTGCTTTCTTACAACATAATTGGAAAGATTCTTACAAAATAATGATGCGTGATGGCAAAAAAACTGCTAGTCCTAATGCTGGATATCCGATGGCAGCACTTGCAGGAGCACTTGAAACAAAATTTGAAAAATTAAATCATTACAATCTGGGCGATGTGGAATCAACATTGACAAAAAAACATGTTAAATCTGCAATTGCAATAATGAAAATTAGCTCCCTTCTTTTCCTTGGAATAATAACTATTCCAATTATTATTATTTTATATTTTGCAGGATGGTGGATTCATGTTTAAAGAAATTGGTTCTGTATTTTCATTTCTAACTATTTTCCCATCATCAAATGCAACTTTAGAAAATATTGCAAAATACATGTATATCTTTCCTATTGTTGGAATTGTAATTGGACTTTTAATTGGTTCATTTGGTTTTGGACTGTCTTTGTTTTTAGATCCTTTGTTAGTTAGCTTGTTAGTGGTTGCATCCATTGCTATTGTAACTGGTATACATCATGCAGATGGTTTAGCTGATTTTGCTGATGGTCTCATGGTAAAAGGAAATAGAGATAAAAAAATTAAAGCAATGAAAGATCTATCTACTGGATCTGCTGGTATAGTTGGAATTGTTTTGTATCTTGTTGGATTAATTATCACAATTTCTCTTACAACTGGATTTGATTTGTTTAAGGCAATTTTGATTAGTGAAATTTTAGCTAAATTCTCAATGGTATTGATGGCAAGTTTGGGAACTTCTGCTTCTCTAGGCTCAAATTCCCCCTTTGTACAAATTATGAAAGATAAGAAAAAACTTGCTGCAGCATTTGTTATTATGATTATTCCAGTAATTATGATTGGTGAAACTACTGGATTAGTAATGTTGGGAGTAACTTTCACTTTAACCCTATTTCTCTTAGCATTATCTACTCGTAGTTTTGGTGGTATTACTGGAGATGTTCTTGGTGCCACAAATGAACTTACAAGATTAGCTTCATTGATGGTGTTTGTATCGATATGATTGGTATTGTAATGGCTGGTGGGAAAGGTACAAGAATGAATTTAAATTCTGAAAAATTATTACTCAAACACAAAAAATATGTAATACTTGATGTAATTGATTCATTAACTAATTTAAATTATTTTTCAAAAATATTAGCAATCACTAGTTCCAATTCCCCTAAAACAAAAAAACTTCTTCAAGAAAAAAATATTGAAACTTTTGATACACTTGGTATTGGTTATGTGGAAGATCTAAACTCCATACTAAAAATTATTGATGATGATGTTTTAGTTGTCTCTGGAGATCTGCCGTTATTAGATACAGAAATTATAGAAAAAATTGTAAATTATTATGATTCTCAAAAAACCTGGACTAGTATTCTTGTTACTAACAAATTTTTAACTTCAATTGGTGTGGACTCTAAATTATCTATAACTTTTTCAAACCAACTATGTCATTATACCGGTATTTCATTGATCAATTCAAAAAAAATTAATTCACTTGAAAACATTAATGAAAATTATATTATTATTGATGATAAAAGAATTGGATTTAATCTAAATACAAAAGAAGATTATGATTTACTCGGCACTACCTGAAATTTTACCATTTATTTTTGCTTTAGATCCAGTTGGTTCTGAAATGGTGTTTCCGCATGAATTACAAGCAATTTGTGTTGATGCATGAGAATAAATTATTTGTAATTCCCCACATTCATCACAGTTAACTTTCTGGAACTTACTAGAAGGTTTTGGAATTTCGATATGGTCTTTCTTCATGCTGCTATCAACTCAAATTTCTTAATTCTAATGCCTGGTTTATTGTATTTCTTTTTACATACAGTACATGTCATAATAGGAGTAACTTTCTTTGTAACTTTAGCTGGTTTTGCTAGTTTTGGGAATTTTTGTCCACCGTATCCATGTTTACGTTCAGCATGTCTACGTTCACCCCTTGCAGAACCACGTCTTTTTCCAGCCTTGTAAATGGAGACCTTTTGTTCAGTATGTGTTTTACATTTTGCACAGTACTTTCTGATCACCTTGGGAATGTTCATATCAACAAAACCTCTTCAACCGTAATTTAAGCATTGAATCTATAATAGGTTCAAAATCTAATTAAAAGACGTGACTTCGAGCCTAGCCCATTCGATCTCTTCTCTAAATTCTGTATCGATGGGTGACAAAAAGGCAGATCTTGTTTTAAAAAATTGTACTTTATTGTCCGTTTACACGCGAGAAATAATTCCAAAAATACAGATTGCAATATCTAAAGATAGGATAGCTTACGTTGGTCCTGACGCTACTCATACACTTGGTTCAAAAACAAAAGTCATTGATGTTAAAAATAAATACGTCGGTCCTGGTTTTGCAGATCCTCATTTACATATTGATCAGTTTGTGTTACCTTCTGAATTTGCAAAAAAAGCACTTCTTTGTGGAGTTACTTCTCTTTTCTCAGATCCAATTGATGTTGTAAGCGTTGCAGGTTACAAAGGCTTTCAAGAATTTCTTAAACTTGGAGAAAATCTACCCATTAGGATTTTTCAAGTAGTTCCTGGAGGTCTTCCAGTTGATGCAAAATTCAGCAATAGTAAATCTCTTACACTATCACAAGAAAAAACTGCTGTAAAACATCCACACGTGCTTGGTTTGGGGGAAGTTTTCTCATGGACTAAAGTTACACTTCGTGAACCTAATACTATGAAATCTCTCTCATCAATGTTAGAATGTGATTGTATAATTAATGGACATACTGCAGGTGCAAGTGAAAAAAAACTTAATGCTTATGTTGCATCTGGTATTTTATCATGTCATGAACCGATAAATTTTGATCAAGTACTAGAACGACTACGTCTTGGAATGTGGATAATGATTAGAGAAGGCTCTATACGACGTGACTTGAAGGAAATTATTCCTCGTGTTTTATCTCATGGAACATATCTTAATCGTTTAATGTTTTGTTCTGATGGTCTTGATCCAACAGATATTACAAAATTTGGTCATATTGATCATTGTATTAGAGAATCAATCAAACATGGTTTAAAACCAATAGATGCAATTACTATGGCGTCAAAGAATAATTTTGATTATTATAATATGGGAAAAGATCTTGGTGGTATTGTACCTGGAAAATTAGCAGATATTTTAATTTTTGATGATTTAAAATCTTTTAGACCAAACAAAGTTTTTGTTGGTGGAAAACTTATCATTTCAAATGGAAATTTTGTATCGCCAATAAAGAAAAAATCAATACCACCATGGATTAAAAAAACAGTTAAACTAAAAAATTTCTCAAAAAATGATTTTCTTATAAAATCAAAAAAGAAAAATGTTCTTGCAAACACCATCTACATGCAAACTGAAATTATCACTAAGATTGGTTCATCTGAACTCCAATCAAAAGATGGTGTTGTATCTGCATCCATGAACTCTGATGTATGGAAAGTTGCAGCGTTTGATAGAATTCATGGAACAAATAGACATTCTATCGGATTTCTTGAAAATTTTGGAGCAGATATAGGTGCATTTGCTTCAACTTGGAGTTTTCATGAAAATGATTTGATCGTTATTGGTTCTAATGATTCTGATATGGCAATAGCATCTAATCATTTAATCAAAAATCAAGGTGGAATTGTGGTGGTAAAATCTGGAAAAATACTTGCATCCTTACCTTTATCATTTGCAGGCATTGTTTCAACTGATTCTTTTGAGAATGTATCATCAAATTTTGAAAAAATCAACAATTCCATTATAGATTCTGGATGTAAATTTTCTAGACCTCATTTGATTCCTTTATTCTTACCTTTTTTGGCATTACCTTCTGTTCGAATTCTTTCAAGTGGAATTGTTGATGTGAAAAAAAGAAGCTACATTTCACCGATCAACTAAGCAATGTTAAAAAGGGGGATTTAGTCGATTGAATTTGAATCTATATGGCATCAATTCAACAAGGACCAAATGGACCTGTTTTAGTTCTAAAAGAAAGTGCTTTACAACAAAAAGGCAAAGATGCACAAGAAAATAATATTGCAGCCGCAAAACTAGTTGCTGATTTAGTTAAAAGTAGTCTCGGACCACGTGGTCTTGATAAAATGTTAGTTGATTCTCTAGGTGATGTTACTATTACAAACGATGGTGCAACAATTCTAAAAGAAATTGATGTTCAACATCCAGCAGCCAAAATGATCGTTGAAATTTCTAAAACTGTAGATAATGAAGTTGGAGATGGTACTACATCTTCTGTTGTATTTGGAGGAACATTATTAGCTAAAGCACAAGATCTTCTAAAAAAAGACGTTCATGCTTCAATTATTGTTGATGGTTTTCAAGCAGCTGGCGAAAAAACTCTTGAAATTTATTCAGAATTATCAAAGAAAATTAAACCAGATGATCGAGAATCCCTTCTTAAAATTGCTGTAACAAGCATGCAATCAAAACTAATTTCTGAAGATAGTGGTATTTTATCAAAAGTTGTTGTTGATGCAGTTTTAAGTATCGCAACAAAGAAAGGTGATGATTATTTTGTTGATCTTGAAAATATCAAAGTTGAAAAGAAAACTGGCGGTTCAATTCAAGATACAGAAATTATCAAAGGAATTGTTTTAGATAAAGAAATTGTTCATAGTGGAATGCCTACTAAAATTGAAAAAGCAAAAATTGCATTAATTAATTCTGCATTAGAAATTGAAAAAACTGAAATGAGTGCAGAAATTAGAATCACTGATCCTACACAAATGCAAATGTTCTTGGAAGAAGAAAATAGAATGTTAAAAACAATGGTTGATAAATTGCATGATATTGGAACTAATGTTTTAATTTGTCAAAAGGGAATTGATGATATCGCACAACACTATCTTGCAAAACATGGAATTATGGCAGTTCGACGTGTTAAAGAAAGTGATATGATTAAACTTGCAAAAGCTACAGGTGGACGTGTAATTAGTAACTTGGATGATTTAACTGAACAAGATCTTGGTGCAGCAGATTTAGCTCAACAAAAGAAAGTAGAATCTGATAAATGGGTATTCATTGAAGGTTGTAAACATCCACAATCCGTTACAATGCTAATTCGTGGTGGTTCTCAAAGAGTAATCGATGAGGTTGATCGTTCAATTCATGATTCACTTATGGTTGTAAAAGATGTAATTGAAAAACCAGAAATTGTTGCAGGTGGCGGTGCACCGGAAGCATTTGCAGCTGCACGACTCAAAGAATGGGCAGATAATTTTGATGGAAGAGAACAATTGGCAATTAAAAAATATGCTGAAGCATTAGAAATTATCCCATTAACCATTGCTGAAAATGCAGGAATGGATCCAATTGATACTATGGCAACTCTAAGAGCAAAACAGAATCAAGGTCAAAAATGGACTGGTATTGATGCTAGAAATACAAAGATTTCAGATATGCTATCTATTGATGTTGTAGAACCAATTGCAGTTAAAGAGCAAATTATAAAATCTGCAACAGAAGCAGCATGTATGATTCTTAGAATCGATGATGTTATTGCTACCTCAGGTGCTCCTGGTGGCGGCGGTATGCCTCCAATGGGATAATCAAAACTTAAGCATACAAATTCTCATAAATTATTGTTGTACAAACTTGGTGTAGATCTTGGCGGCACTAAAACAGAAGCTATTCTACTTGATGAACATTTCACTGTTTTAGAACAAAAAAGAATCAAAACACCACAAACTGATTATCCTGAAATTATTCAATCAATATCTTCTTTGGTTTTAGAATTGTCTAAAGATATCACCGATTTTTCTTTAGGCGTTTGTACTCCTGGTTCTATTTCTAAACAAACTGGTTTAATTAAAAATAGTAATACCCAATGTTTGATTGGAAAACCATTCAAAGAAGATCTAGAAAAAAATTTAGGAAAAAAAATATCTATGGAAAATGATGCTAATTGTTTTACCATGGCTGAATCTCAAATGGGTGCAGCTAAAGAATTTGGATTAGTTTTTGGTGTGATTATGGGAACTGGTATAGGTGGTGGAATTGTAATTGATGGAAAACTTCATTCTGGCAGAACAAATATCGGCGGTGAATGGGGGCATCATACTTTACATCGTAATGGAAATCCTTGCTATTGTGGTAAACTTGGATGTGTTGAGACCTATATCAGTGGCCCTTCCTTAGAAAAACAATGGATGGAGTTAACTGGAAAATCCCAAACTCTCCCTGAAATTCTCTCTAATTCTGATCATAATATGAGTAAAAGATGGAAATATGAATTTCTAGAAAATTTTGGGTATGGTCTTGCTAATGTCATCGATATTTTAGATCCTGATGTAATTGTTCTTGGTGGTGGACTATCAAACATTGATTTTTTGTATACTGATGGCAAAGAATCTGTATATGAAAAAGTCTTTTCAGATCTAGTTGAAACCCCAATTATTAAAAATAAGTTGGGTGACTCTTCAGGCGTATATGGTGCTGCATTTCTTACGTAATTATTTGGGACATCCTTCCAATTTTGAAATAAAATACCCGTTTGTCATTATTTCTATTTCAACATCTTCTGAAACTGATTGTGTATGACAAAATTTACATTCTTCTGTTGTTACTTTACTCGATTCTTCATTAATTATTTTTAGCCATTCTTTTGCAAATGAAATTGCTTTCTCTATGTTATTGTTATCTGTAATTACATCAAAATGCATAGTATGACCTTCTTTTGATTTAACGTATGTGTCAAATACATGAAAATTCATACAATTAGAAAATTATTGGGAGTATTTATCTCTGATTTTTAAAATTTTTTCAATTGTTTCCATAATATCAATTTCTAATTCTGTACTAATTAGAATTAATCCTGCACCGCTAATTGATATAGTTATACGATAAATTTTTTCATATTTTGCAAATGCAAAAATTGGTTTTCCAATTTTATCTGCAGTTTTTTTACGTGTAGACCACCTGTATACTGCTTGAGATAATGATAGTTCAGTTTCTTCTTTTGATAGATAATTTTTTAATCCTGGTTTTGTTTTTTCGTAAAGCTCTCCAAAATCATAAACAGCTACATATCTAATTTTTTTATCACATTCTAAAATCTCATTACATATTTTTTCATATTCCAAAATTATCATCTACTGAGGCTCTATGGTTGCAGGTGGTTTACTTGAAATGGTGTAAGTTACCCAAGTTACATCTTCAATTTCGTTTGTTATTCTATTACTCATTTTTTCTAATAATCCGTGCGGTAATCTAGTCCAATCAGCAGTCATTGCATCTATTGAATCAACCACTCTTATCATGACTATGTTCCCATATTTTCGTTCATCTCCAACAACCCCTACTGCTTTATCATCACCTACTGCTGCATATGCTTGCCATACTTTGCTATACAATCCAGCACTGATCAATTCTTCTTCAACAATTTTACTTGCTACTTTAGAAATTTGTAGTTTTACTGGTGTAACTTCTCCAATAATTCTTACTGCAAGTCCTGGACCTGGGAATGGATGTCTCATGAAAAGTTTTTCTGGAACTTGTAGAATTTTTGCAATTTCTCTTACTTCATCTTTGTAAAGTTCTCTTACTGGTTCTAAAATTTCTAAATTCAACCAATCCGGTAATCCTCCAACATTATGGTGTGATTTTATGACAGCTGCTGGACCTTTTGAAACCCCACTTTCAATTACATCTGGATATAATGTGCCTTGAGCTAACCATTTGAAAGGTCCACTTTTTTCAGCAAACTCAGTAAAAACATGAACAAACTCTTCACCTATGATCATTCTCTTCTTTTCTGGATCCTCTATTCCCTTGAGTTTCCCTAGAAATTTTTCTGATGCATCAATTGATGTAAAATTTACATTGAAATTATTTTTGAACATATCCTCAACTTCGTTTTCTTCATTTAATCTTAACAAACCATTGTTTACAAAAACACACTTGAGTCTATCTCCAATTGCTTTGTGAATGAGTAATGCTACTACAGTAGAATCTATTCCTCCACTTACACCACAAAGTACATTCCCTTCAATTTTTGAAATTTTTTCTACAGCTGTGTCTATGAATCCCTCCATACTCCAACCTTGCTCTGCTTTACATACTTTTAATACAAAATTTTTGAGAATTTCAGTACCTTGTTCTGTGTGTACTACTTCAGGATGAAATTGTATTCCGTACACTGATCTTTCTTCTGATGCAATTGCAGCAGCTTTGGCACCTTCTGTATGCCCAATGATTTGGAATCCTGGCGGAATTTCTTCTGCTTCGTCACCATGACTCATCCATGCTCTAACTGATTCACCAACATCACTTAGAAGATCTTTGTCACTATCAATTGTTAGTAAAGAAGAACCATATTCTTTGTTTGCTCTTTTTACCTTACCTCCAAATTTATTCACAATTAATTGATGTCCATAACAAATTCCAAGTAATGGTAAACCCATTTCAAAAATCTTATTTTCTGGAACTGGAGCATCTGAATTGTACACACTTGATGGACCACCAGAAAAAATTATTCCTTTTGGATTGAGTTTTTGTAATTCTTCATAACTAATATCGAAAGGAACAAGTTCTGCATATACAGAAAATTCTCTAATTCTTCTACAAATTAAATGACTATACTGTGATCCGAAATCTAAAACTACAATTTTATCCATATTATCACTTATTGATATTTTCAAGCATTCGTGTTAATGACCAGCCTGCGGTATTGATTAATTCATTCACTCTTTCTTTTTGTCTATAGTTTTTGATAATTATTTCTCTTATGTCTGAACCATTTTTGTTTATTATGTAATCTATAATGGATTCTTTCTGAATTTTTCCATTTTCAGCTTCTATGGAATCTTTCTTCTTCATTTCACCAATAATCCTATCTAAGAAAAATGATTTGAAAGGAGGTGTATCTGCATTAATTATAATTTCATTATCTAAAATTATGGAAACTTGTTCTGGTGTGATGTATGCATTGGCAATGATTTTACCATCATTTCCTCTTTTAATTGGAATTGAATTTTCTTCGGGTTTTACTTCACTTTTTGAATCATCTTGACTAACTACTGTTTTTATTTCTAATTGGGAAGCTTTTGTAAAACTAGAATCTTTTAAGAATAAATCTAATACTGTAACATTTTTCTCTAACATTTCCATAGATTCTTGATGCCTATCTATTTGTTCTATCAAACTTTCTTTTAAACTGACAATTTCTTTGACTTGTTCCTCTGAAAATTTCATAATTTGATAAATGTATGATGGGTATTAAATGCATTCTAGGTAATTATGATATCCACATTTTTGTATGATATTTTTTTGAATCCCTTAATCTGCTTAGATGTTGTGAATAATTCTGATTTTGTAATTGTGGATAACCATTCTAATAGTAATTTTCCTTTGTTTAATTTCATTAATTTTATCGTTCTTTCTGATTTTTTTGTATTTGAATATTTTCCAATTCTTTCCCCAAAGTCCATTCCAAATAAAATTATTTTTTTTGCACCAAAATGATTTGCTAGAAAAACTCCTCTATCTCCATCTGTAAATCCTCCAAAATTTTGTATTTTGTTAAAAGGTTTTGATTGAGTTGTTCCAATACATTTTTTGAATTTTTTTGAAAATTTTAATTTGTTTATGTTGTCTCCATGTGCATGTACAACAAATATTGATTTAGTTGCAAGTTTTTCAAGTGCATTTTCATCTCCGTCTAAATCTGTAATCACAATATCTGGAATAATCCCATTATCCACAAGTGGTTTTACCGAACTATCTGCAGCAATTTTTATTGATTTTTTTAGATTTTTCAATTTTGGAATGGCTGTTGATAAAGAAGGTCCTGAACCTATGACAAAAACTGTTTCATTTTTGATTAAATTGAGAATTTCATTATTGATGTTTGATCTTTTTAAAATGGAATTTAAAATAATTGCTGATTCTTTGTCCTTTTTTTCATCATACTTGAATTCTTTTAAAATATTTGAATACCATTTTTTCCAACCTGACATCAACATATCACTCAAATTGTCTTAGTTTTTGATAAACCATGTGACTCAAATTGCAAATGTTGGGGTTGGAGGTAAAAATTCTGTACGTATAATGGGCATTCTTAACACAAGTCCTGAATCATTTTATAAAAAATCAATTACCACCAAAAAAAATGACATCAAAAATTCTATAAAACAGATGGAAATTGAAGGTGCTGACTTTATTGATATTGGAGGTATGTCTACTGCCCCCTATCTATCTACAATAATTTCTGAAAAAATTGAAACAAGACGAATTCTTGATGCGATAAAAATAGTTCAAAACATTTCCAATCTCCCAATTTCAATTGATACTTGTAGATCTAATGTTGCTAAAAATGCATTAGAGCATGGAGTTGATATAATCAACGATATTTCTGGATTGAAATTTGATAAAAATATGAAAGATATTGTTTCCAAATTTAATCCATCTTTAATTTTATGTGCATATAGCTCAAAACCTGTTTCTGGCAATGATGTAATTTTGACTAAAAAACTTCTTAATGAAAGTTTGAAAATTGTAAAAAAATCTAATATTTCATCTAAAAAAATTGTGTTAGATCCTGCTATTGGATTTTTTAGAAAAACTGGAAAAGGTAAATTTTTCACAAAAATTAAATCAGATTGGGTTAAACGAGATCTATCTATAATTAAAAATCTAAAATCATTAAAACAAAATTATCCAATTTTGATCTCTGCATCAAACAAATCATTCATAGGAAAAATTTTAGGAAAAGAAAATCCATCTGATCGGTTATTTGGCTCGATCGCAGCAGAAACTATTTCTGTTATTTATGGTGCAGATATTATTCGTACTCATAATGTGGGTGCAACTAAAGATGCAATCACAATAGCTTCAAAATTATTAAAATAACACAAAAACTTATAATCAATCTTTAACCCATACAACAAGGTTTCATTGGAATTCAAAGAAGGTTTAACTTTTGACGACGTTCTTCTTGTACCCAAATATTCTGATATTACAAGTAGAAGTCAAACAAATCTAAGTACAAAATTATCTAGAAATATTTCAATAAACATTCCTTTTGTAAGTGCAAATATGGATACAGTTACTGAATCTTCTATGGCTGTAGCCATGGCTAGAGCAGGTGGTATAGGAATCATTCATAGATTTTTGACAATTGAAGAACAAGCAAATGAAGTTCTCAAAGTTAAACGTTCAGGTAGTGTTATGATAGAAAATCCATATTCTATATCATCAGAAAAATCCATTAAAGATGCATTAGAGTATGCTGAAGATAAAGAGATCTCAGGACTTTTAGTTGTTGATTCTAATTCTAAATTAGTAGGAATTGTTACTGAACGAGATTTACTATTTGCCAATTCTAATGGATCTATTTCTGATATTATGACTAAAGATGTTGTAACTGCAAAGCCTGGAGTTGCGTTAGATGAAGCAAAGCAAATTTTACATCAACATAGAATAGAAAAATTACCTATAGTTGATGATTCAGGAATTATCAAGGGTTTGATTACAAGTAAAGACATAACAAATAATGCTGATTTTCCAAATGCATCAAAAGACAAGAAAGGAAGTCCATTGGTTGGAGCTGCTGTTGGTGTTAAGGGTGACTTTTTAGAACGAGCCGAATCTCTTTTGGAAGCAGGAACTGATGTACTGGTTGTTGATATTGCACATGGACATAGTGAAAATGCAATTAGTGCAATCAAAAATATTAAAAAAGCATTTCCTGATTGTGAATTAATTGCAGGAAATATTGCAACTGCTCAAGGTACTGAAGATTTAATCAAAGCAGGTGTGGATGCAGTAAAAGTTGGAGTAGGTTCTGGCTCAATCTGTATTACTAGGGTGATTACTGGTTCTGGTGTACCTCAATTAACTGCAGTCATGGATTGCGCAAAAATTGGTAATGATTATGGTATACCAATAATTTCTGATGGAGGTACAAGAACCTCCGGTGATGCAACAAAGGCATTGGCGTCTGGTGCATCTTCTGTGATGGTTGGCAGTATGCTTGGTGGTACTGATGAATCCCCTGGCACAGTTTTAACTAAAAATGGAAAACGATTCAAAGTTTATCGTGGAATGGCATCTCTTGCTGCATCTATTGGTAGGAAATCTAAAGAAACAGGCTCATTTTCATTTGATGATGATCTTAATGATTATGTGGCAGAAGGTGTTGAAGCAATGGTTCCTTACAAAGGAACAGTAGTTGACATATTAAAACAACTTTCAGGAGGTGTTCGTTCTGGTTTGAGTTATTGTGGAGCACATTCAATTTCTCAAATGCAAGAAAATGCAGAATTTATCAAAATGTCCAGAGCTGGATTTGCAGAAAGTCAGCCTCATGATGTTTCTTTGATGTAGTTAACGATTCATTTAGTATTTGTTAATCACTCTTAGTCTGATATTATCTATTACGTACGGTAACCTGATTGCCTGTTGAATGATTAACTCCCACCACTGCACCTGGATTATCTGTAATTATCATCAAGGTTTCACATGATAGACATAAAGTAGATGGTACGTAATCTGCATATTTCTCAGAAGGCCCTGTGGTAGCTAAAACTGCATTATCTTTAAGGTCTGATTTACCACAACTAACACATAATGATGGTTTTTGTGATATGTGTTTTATTTTGTCCACAAAGTAATGTACCAATATATTGAAACTATGAAATCAGAGTTATAAAATTAATTGGTATCTCAAACACAGAATTTTCGGATATTTACTATAAATCAGATGGTTAAATGCAGTTAATTTTTTAAACAGCATGTAGAGTTGTTGAATTGTGTTATCAAAAAGAAGCATTATTGGATTAATTCTTGGAAGTTTAATTATTGGGGCTGCTGGATATTCTTTACTTACCAAATCTGGTCCTACTGTAGATATGACTGAACATTTTACTATCGATGAAGGTATGCCAATTACATTAACAATTCCTGCCCCTGCAAATGTTCCTCAATTATTACAAATTACCGGTGACACATTTGATCTTAAACTCCATAGTCCAGGTGACGGAAAACAAATTCCAAATACTTCATACAAAAATCAATTAGAATTGGAGTGGATGCATGTTGAAGATGGTAATTCAAAAATCTTAATTCAAAATACTGGAAATAAAGAATTAGAAATTACAGCTATAACCAAACAAACCCCTAATCCCTTTGGATTCACAATTGATCTTATGGTGCTTACTACTGGAGTTGTAGTTATTGGATTTAGTATGGGTTTTACTATGAGAAAACCAAAAGGCTTTTAGCTTATTTTTGTTAAAGGATACGAACCTAAAACTTTCATGAACATTGATTCTTGTTTGATTTTATCTAATATTTCTGAAATTTTGAGATTATTCTTATGTCCTTCAAAATCTACATAGAAATTATATTCCCATGTGTTTGATTTTGTTGGTCTTGATTCAATTTTTGTAAGATTGACATTATTTCTATGAAAATTTTCTATAATGCGATATAATGAGCCTGGTTCATGTTTTATTGAAAAAATTATTGAAGTTTTATCATTTTTTGTTTCTAATGATTCCTTTTTAGATAATATCAAAAATCTTGTATGATTATTGAGATTGTTTGCTATATTTTCAGTAATTATTGGAACATTGTAAATCCATGATGCTGTTTTACTTGCAATGCTAGCACAATTTTTTTTATTTAACTCTTTAACAATTTTTACACTACCTGCAGTATCATATGCAGGAATTGTTTTCATATTATGTTTTTCAATAAATTCCCTACATTGACCTAAAGCTTGTGGATGCGAATAGACTGTATCCACTTCTTCTAGTTTACCAATTCCAATTAAACAATGCTCAATTTTGTGATAAATTTCACCTACTGCATTTAGATTTGTTGAATATAGTAAATCATAACTTTCTCCAACACTTCCTTCAAGTGAATTCTCTACTGGTAAAATTGAATATTCTGTTTTATCATTAGATGTATTTTTTAAAACTTCTGCAAATGTTGTTAATGGAGTTGTTTTAACTTCTTCATTAAAAAATAATTTTGCTGCAGCTTCACTATATGCTCCTCGTTCACCTTGGAACGAAACATCTGTCATTTTTTATTCTCTTAAATTTACAAAATCATATTTGCCAAAGTTTTTAGAAAGTTTTCTTTCATCAATCCATGAGCAATCTGTACATTTTATAGCATCACGCATTGAAACAACTCTTCCTCCACATTTTCTACATTTAGTATATATGATTCCTAATTCTGGTTCACTAATTCCTGCATGAATCGTACCATTAATGTGACTAATAATTTTCAAAGCTACTA
>Ga0233428_1001731_pt1 | contig 22530 bp, 36 predicted proteins | sample SI_118_April2016_4_FD_179890 | JGI IMG/M metagenome (GOLD analysis project Ga0233428, IMG submission 179890) | Seawater microbial communities from Saanich Inlet, British Columbia, Canada - SI_118_April2016_120_MG | ecosystem: Environmental > Aquatic > Marine > Inlet | place: Canada: British... | reverse complement strand
CCCGAAAATTGTTACTTTAGGTTTAACTCGCTCTATGTAACTTAAAAAGTGTTTACACCCAAGTGGTCTTTTATATTTATACTCTGGTGTTACTGAATCTAAAATTGTATGTGGTGGGCCATGACACACCACAACATCTGCCTCGGGAGCATTTTCCCAATATATTTTTGATTGTCTTTCTGTAAGATTGAATGCCCAATTATTAAATTCGGGAGTGAAGTTACACCCCAGGAATTTTAGTCCTTCTATCTCAATTACTTTGTCGTGGATATAAGTTGAGTTGGTTTCATTATCTATAACATTTGCGTTAGATGGATAATCTTCTATTCCCCATTCGTGATTTCCAGCAATCCACAATTTATGTTTATGTGGTTGGTCTTTTAACCATTCTATAAAATCTTGAATTTCTAATGATTTGCCTTGAAACGAAAAATCACCAGCGTGGATAAGAATATCTCCATCTGGTATCTCCACTCGTTTGGTAGCGTTGTGTGAGTCGCTTAATGCTACTATTTGTAACTTTTTCATAACCTTTTAATTTACGATTTTATTTTATATTTCATGAGAAAGTTATTCTCCTATTTAATATAAAGTCAAATAAGATTCCTAAATCCAATCCACCGTATTTTGTTGCAGACCACAATCGTATAGAATGTAATTTCCATCTATACCAAAACTTTTTGGCTTTCTTTATTTCTTCTGGTGTTCTTGCCCATCCACCGTATGGCATTACTTCGTACATTTTATTTCTCTTCTTCTTTTAAAAACAACATAAACAAAAGCTGTAATTCACCTTCGGTATGCCAAGTTTTATACTCTTCATTAAATAGCTGAACGCCTGTAAAATCCATTTCTGAAATTAATGATGGGTCATAAGTAGTTCCGAAATCGTATGTGTAGTAATGAAACTTATCACCACCGCTTTCTTCCTCCGGAACATCTATTCTCTCAAATCCACAATCAATGAACGTTTGCTCGCAAATCGGAGTTTCGTTCATGTAAGGTGCTATTTCTTCAAGCTCTATTGTTTTCATTTCTCTTCCTCATTTTTTTCGTCCTTTATTACATCTTCATTCCCCAAGTTAAAACAAACGAAAGTGTCTGTCATCCACACTTCATAACCCATTCTTACGAGTGCCGAAATTAGGTCATTAACATCTTGTCTATCACAATCACCGAGGTCATTAAATGTGGTTAGTTTTATTGTTCTCATATCACATTCCTTAGTAATGCAAACAACCCAACTAATCCAAGTCCAGTAAATACCCCAATGTAAAATCCTTTCCGTTGAAATGATTCTGCTACATTTATTAAATCCCATTGTGATATTGACATTTGACTATCCATATCTTCTATCGTTTCTATTTCTGGTAAATTCATTTTTATAACTCCTTTATTTGTTACGCTAATATAAGGCCAAACAGCCATACAAGTCAAGTGTTTTTTTCATTTATTTTCTCCATTAGTATGTAAATCAATAACACAAGATAAACAAAGGTCGGGATAAAATAACATCTTACCCTTTAACTCTTTTTTACATTTCTTACATTTTGGTTTCAACTAAAAATCTCCTGGTGCAACTTGAAAAGTATTCAATCCTAAATCTCTCCACATCTTAACAACCTTATTCCTATCATCCACTACAAGAAAAACTTCATCCATATTTATAAAGGTATCTAACATCTCTTTCTTTAAGATTTCATCAGGCATCCATCTCATTTCTTTAGTAGCTGGATTACCCTTGGCAATCGGCCACGAGTCTGATTGAAACTTATCAGGTCTCATAACTAGCAAATCAAATGGAACTCTATTACGAGTTAACCAAGACTTAGTAGTGAAGAACGACCTATCGTTTCTACCCGAAAAGATAACAATTCTAAATCCATCTTCGGCAAATAATTGAGCCATCTTAATTACTGGAAGATTTGGTTTATCTAAACTAATATTTTCAGGGTCGAAGAATACATCCCAATCCATTTTATCATTGGATAAGGATTTAGCTCTCCGAGCATCTATATTAGCAAGTGTTCCATCTAAATCAAATATTATTGTGTTTTTATTCATAGCTGAATATAAGGCTTTTTGCCCATACGAGTCAAGTGTTTTTTTAAGTTAATTTTTATCCCAATAATGTGAGTACTTTGGGTGTTCGTATGTAGGGCGGGTTAACCATTCAGATAGTGTTGCTTCTGCAGTAACACTCTCATCAATAAAAAACTTATCTTCATATCTATTCAATAGTTCAGCAACGATTGGGTGTCTAACAACATCCTTCATTCCGAACTGAGAAAATCCCACACCATATAAACCAGTAAATCTCCTAATACTATCTTCTAATGCATTTGGTCCTTTTGCTTTCAAATCACTCTGCATTAAATCTCCACTTACAATATACTTAGAACCCATTCCAATTCTTGTAAGAAAAGTTTTAATTTGTGGTATTGTAGCATTCTGTGCTTCATCCAACATCACAATTTTATTCTGTAATGTTAATCCACGCATATAAGCTAATGGTACAACTTTAATTAATCCTGCAGTTCTTAAAACATCCATTCTTTGCTTACCAATTATCTGTTCCATATTATAATATACTGATTGCATAAACGGGTCAGTTTTCTCATCGATATTACCTGGTAGGTATCCAATCTTTTCTCCATCAACTTCCACCATTGGTTTAGTAATAATAATCCCATCATACTTTGAATTTTTATCAACTAAATGTTGTAGTGCCCAATATGTTGCAATATATGTTTTACCACATCCTGCTGGGCCTATACAAAAATTAATAGTATTAGATACAATGGTATCCCAAAATTTCTTTTGATTTGTGTTTTTGAAATCGATGTTCCATTTGATACGTTTCATCTGTGATAATGCTTGTCGCTTGTTTTGACAATCTTGAGTTGATACAACCTTTGTTATAGTTTTTACTTTTGCTTTACTACTCATAGTAACACTCCCATTATTGTTTATTAAATGTTAACCGCGGGTTCTTACTAATAAATATAATATATACTATGTTTGAACTCCACCTCTTAATAACTTTCTTTTATTTTCATTGGAAGTTTTATCTTCTTTGATAACCTCTACTACATCTTCTTCTGGTTCAACAATATCTTCTCGTTTAAGAATCTTATCTTTTGTTTCGCCATATACTTCCCACCAATTTTTTGCTTTCTCGGTAAGCATGCTTATTTGCTTACCTTTTTTTGGCTGGATTTCTTCTTCCCTAAGTACTATCGCTTGATTAAATGCTACAACTAGCATAACAGCTAATGGGTCAAAGACGAATATTAGAATAAAGATGAAAAACTTAACGACCGAATCCACATCTGTGTTGAATGTTCGAGCCAGATATATTGCTGGTCCGACATCTACCCCAGTCTCCACAAGGGCAATTTTTAATTCACCCACCTCACCTTTTAAATCTAACATTTGTTTATTGATATCAGATATCTGTGGTTGATATTCCTCCCGAAGTTTTCTCTTCGCTGTAAGATAGTTATCGGGCAATTCTGATATAGCAAGTTCTAACTCTTGTGTCAGAAACACTTTATCTTCTTTTAATTGCTGTAATCTATCTTCCTTATAAAATAATGCTGTAGATTCTTTTTCAAACTCGACGGTCGCTCCTTGATAAGCGTTAGATAGGTAACCAAAGATACCAGCAGACGTAATCAATATTAATGTTACTACTGCAGTACTTAAATATATTCTCTGAAACCAACTAATTACTTTCCAATATCTATATACGAATGCAGCAGTAACCAACTTACCAAGTTCCAATGAACTGGCCATTACGATTACACTTAATGTTGCACCACTAAATAATTTTGATAATCCAAATACAGAAAAGAATCCTGCACTACCAGCTATAAGTAATGCTGCTATCCCTAACCATATATGAAAATTTTTCGAGCGTTCCACCTGTATTATCCTATTTATTCAATACCATCTGACTCTAATTCAACGATATTTTCTAAATCGTCCAACATCGTTCTTAATCCCTTTGTGATTCTTAGTATTAAGTCAAACCTATTATCACCAGTATCTTCGGGTGTTCTATCGTGTAGTCTATCTACCTCAAGTTGAATTGAATTTATCTTGTCTATTACTTCTATTTTTCTTCTCATGTGTATTAACCTCTTTGTTATATATAAATATGTTATATATCCAATTGTTGTAGAATATATTGTTTCATATTATCTTTTGAATTTGGTTCAATGTGAACCCAAACCCACGCCATCGTGGATTTCATATTGGTTATATTATCTGATACTGCTTTTATTTGTTGTTCCATTTGAAATTTTAACTTATCATTCATAGGAACTTCAACTCCCAATTCATCTGCCATATCTAACAACTTACCAAAATCTTTATTTTTATTAGCTTCATTTGCTACCTTAAACTTATCTGAATCCCCACCCTTATCTGGATGTGTCTTTCCTGCAACCTTACGATACACTTGTTTAAATGTATCATCATCTACATCAGATTGAATTTCATCAAGTGGGTCTTTACTTATCTTTGGTGCACTTTCTAATGGTGCATCATTACCCATCAGATAGTTTCTAAAATCTGTATTGAACTTTTCTATACAATCTTTATAAATGATTTTTGTTTCTTCTAATTCGGATTGTAACCATGCAAGTTTCTGTCTCACTTTTCTTTGCTTAATCTGTTTGAGATTCATATAGTAATAAGTATCATCCAGGCATACCTTATCGTTATTTATTTCAGATTCTTCTGACACTTTCTATAATAAGCATCTCAATATCGTAACCTTACGCGTGGTCTACAACCCAGCCTATTCGCAGTTAAAGTTACTATGTTTAGTCTATAGGACTTTTTGTTGGTCTGTCGTCTTTCAGACTTCCAACTTCACCTCCGAAAACAACAACCCACCTAAATGGTAACAAGAAATCACGATGTCAATATTGTTTCTTGATTATTCAATTCTTCAAATTCTGCTTCTATCATTTTATAGCAGATATAATATACATCTCCGTTCCTTAGAACGGCATCGGCGTACCCATACTGAGACTTGAGTTCTTCTGTTGTAAAACCAGAGTCAACCTTTGCCGTTCCAAGAACAACATACTTGTCGTTTCCTACATCTATTATGTTAGGAAATCTTGACAGCGGTTTTTTTCGGTTTCTTCGGTTCTACTTTAGGAATATCAATAGAAAGCAATCCATCTTTAAATGTTGCTTTTATTTTATCTCCGTTTAGTAATTCACCCAATTCGAATTGTCTTGAGAATGAAGAGTGTTTTAATTCTTTACGAATTACTTTAGCACCCTTATCATCAAACAGTCCGTGTTTGTTTCCAGCGATTGTTAATACACCTTCTTCCACATCTATTGATAAATCCTTTTTATCAAGACCTGGAATCTCTGCAATGATACCAACCTTATCATCATACTCATATACATTTACTTTTGGATATGCAGTACCTTGATATGGTTTTACCCCTACTTGTTTTTCAATTTCTGGAAATTGTTGTGATACCATTTGGTCGAATAATCTATCGAATGGTGTTAAGAAATTATCCCTATCGATGATAGGAATACCTTTATTAAAGATAACTTTAGTCATTTGTTTTCTCCTGTTGTTAACTTGTTTGTCTAACTGAATACCGATTCTTTCGACATCAATATTCTATCTTTACATTCAACCTCTTACGAGCGTTGAAATTCTTTACTCATTAATAAGTATAAACTAATTATACTTTCTGCAATAATTTTCTGGGTATCCATACTATCTTACCAGTATCTAATTTACCCTTAACTTTTTCAGCACCTACCCTACTATTAAAATCTGATTCTTCACATACTATAATAGTATCTTTATAAATCATCCCTTCAATAGTAGGATACTCAAACTCTACTTTAGCTTTCATCTTCAGCACCAAATTCTAAGGGTGCATATAATTGAAATTTACCAACCATTATTTCGGGGTCTTGTATTCCAACCATTGTTTCTAACACCTTATCACCCCTAACAATTTTAATTGTAGGTACTGATTTTATTTGATGTGATTCTGCTAGGATTGGGTCATCGTCAACATCTTGAAAATATATTGGGTAGCCTTCTTTTTCTAAACCTTCCATTATAGGTTTGAATGTTTTACAAGGACCGCACCATTTTGCAGTAAAGTATATAAATCGTGTTTCTTCCATTTAAGAACTCCAGGTTATTTGTTCGTAACTCATTGTTGTTGTTTCGGTAGCATAAGGAACAACAATCTTATATGTGTTACTCTTCTTTTGCTCCTGCTTCTTTTTCTTCTGTTGGTTTATCAACATAATCTTTACTAGCCTCAACTTTTTCTTTTACAATTTCCTTAGCTGCTTCAGCTTTGAAATCTTTTTTCTTTCCACCAAGATAATCATAAGCATGACCTTCTTCAATTAGAATATCATTTATACTTACCCAACCATCTGTAGATAAATCAATTTTAGAATCTGGATTACTAATACACTCAGTAATGTGTTCACCAACAACATCTGGTGATACAAATATTTCTCCTAATACTCTTCCGAACTTTCCAGTTCCAAAGCTTTTTAGTTTAAATACTCCACCCTCTAATAATTCTTTGTTCCGAGCTTTAGCTAATAGGCCTTTTGCCTTTTCTTCTAAATCTCTGGTTCTTGATTCCCAAGTATCAATTCCCATGTATCTAATTCTTTTTTTAATTTTTAAATGAAAGCCTAAATCAATATAACAATCGATTGTATCTCCATCTAAAACTTTTACCAATTCACATTGATATTCACGAACATCAAGTTTTTTTGCCATCGTAATTCTCCTGGTATTTAATGTAACTAAGAGAACTACTTCTCTACTTATTTAAATTCGTCTAATACCAACTTGATTCGATATAACTTTTAGCTTATCAAAACCACTTTGGTATTTACCATCCTTTACACAATCTAATATAACATTGATTTCTTTCATTGTTAACTTAGATGTATAATGGTTTCCGTTATATAAATATGTACTAATTTGCTTTACTGCTATAACTTCTAGCACTTCAATTAACTCTATGAACCCTACATAACCACTATAATCTCCACGTAGTTTTTTTGAATAACTAGCCAAGATTAAATACCTATCGTATTCTACTTTCAATTAAGCTCCAATTCTATTTGTTCGTTTGCTGTTTCAAGTTTTAATTCACACTGCAAATGATTTCGATTACTACCAATGTAATCATACTCCACATTATGCGTATGGTCTCCACAATGGTCACAAGTCCAAGCTTCTAAATACTCTTTAGATAATTCTTCTTTGTGTCCTTTCCACATTTCTATATTGAGTGGATTATCTTTTGCTTCACTATCACCATATTCAGTATAACAACCCTTAGATTTCATAACTGCAGCAATTTCTACTGCTAGCAAATCACGAAATGCTTCCGAACTAATATTACCCTGAGTATCTCTATGTCGATTTAAAACTCGTTTAATAATTTTTATCATATCTTATTCCTCATTTATAAATATACTTTCAAATTTCCAAAATGTATAAAAAAATGGCTGATGGGAAAGAAAGGAAATCAAAAACCACCAGCCACACCGAGTTAGGTAAGACCTAACTCATATTTTCCGATTCGTCCTCAACATTGAATAAATCCTCGTCCGAACCATCATTGATGTACTTCTGAACTAACTGCTTTACAAAAGTTCTTTCAGAATCCATCCCACCATCATCAGCGAATTGTGGATAGATACTTACTTCAGCAGCCTCATCAATTCCGAAACCATCATAAAGTAATCCAGCCATCTCAACTGAAGTTCTTGTAGAAACCCCAGCAGAAACTTTTCCACTATCCGATTTTGATTCCATACGTGTAGTATGAGCAATCTCAGCAATAGCCTTCATTAACTCAGGCTCAACATGGGGGAACATATAAGTAAGTAAGCCAAGTTCCTCTTCATCAGTTAAGACATCCATTTCCACGATAGTGAATCTATCCATTAGAGCTTTATCCATAACACGAGTACTTGTGTATTCGTTTCCGATATTAGCCGTAGCTACGAAAGTTACACCTTCAGCAACTGGAATAGTAGTTTGACCATCAGCCTCATCCAACCTAAGATATCTTTGACCAGCATCTAAAACCGTCATTAAGATATTCCAAGCATCTGGATGAGCTCTTGATAATTCATCAAGAAGAATCACAGCGTTTGGTGTTTGAATAGCCTTTACAAAAAGAGCCTCTGAAAAGTAAGTACCTTTCTTTTTATCGAAGTGAGTATTACCGATTAAGGTGGCTCGTGGGTCTTGTGTAGAACCCATATTAAAATAGTAATCTGGTCTATCTAAGGAATTAACCAAAGATTTAGCAGCCATAGTTTTTCCACAACCAGCAGGGCCAGTCATTAAAATGTTCTTACCACGAACGGCAGAACGGATTAAGTACTTCCACTTTAACTCTTTCATAACCAAACCTTGTGGTTTAAGTTTATATGAGCTGTGAATGAAGTTTAGAACTTCAGCATGGTCTGATGGTATCTCAACTGAAGATACATCAAATATTGGAGCAGAATTAGCTTCAAATTCAGACATTGGAACTACCCACCAGTAGTTCTTACCTGATTTATTAACTCTCTGTTCAAGGGCCATACCCTTTTTGTGAGCTCGTTTACGAGCAGAAATTGAGATTTTTGAAGTAAACTTATTACCATCAATATCCCAAGCATTATATCTGTTTCCAGACTTTTCGATTTTTACAACTAAATTAGCCATATGTGTTTTTTCCTTTTTTTTGTTTTCTTTATTTTTCAATTGTTAATTTTTTTCCCATTTCTTATACCTTAATATAAGGCTTTTTGCCTATACGAGTCAAGTGTTTTCTTCACTTTTTTTAAATTAAATATTAGCAATAATCATCCATAAATAAAATGATACAAATATAAGTAGTGCCGTACCAAATTCAGCAATCCTATAACCTATTAATTTCCAATCCATAATTTTTCTCCCTGTTGTCATATGACAATATAAGGCTTTTTTACTATACGAGTCAAGTGTTTTTTTCATTTATTTTTAACTATCTTTCTTGAAAATCTTAATTATCTCTTTAGTAACTGCTTCGTGTTCACCATCCCACGGGTAAGTTCTTCTCATTGCCGCCACGTGGTCTTTGATTAATTTCTCAATTTCTTTTCTAGTCTCTCCAGCATGTGCTCTTAAACTCATTAGTTCTTCTCCAAGAATTTTTTGTTCATCGTTTTTGAAATTTGAAGTACTGAGCCCAAATCAATCATCTCAGCATCTTTCCCATACATTTTTCTGAAATCTCTAAGATTATCTGACCTATCGTAATTTGAATCACTTACAAAATAACTCATAACTTTGATACCTTGTTTACGAATCTCATCAACCATTTTCTTAGTATGAGCAAAAGCTGCTTCATGGTAATACGCTACCTCACCATTACTAAACATTGGCATCCCATCTGAAAGATTCAGAAAATAAGATTCTCTATTATTAGTAGTAGGAACAATATCTTTTAGAATAGCTTCAAAACATAATCCTTCTGGAGTAGTTCCACCAGGATAAATACTTGGAAACATTTTTTTCACTTTTGAAAACTTATCAACTCTTGAATCATAAGCAATCAAGATTAATGGTGAAGTCATATCTCTACTTCTTCTGTAATTTCCATCGTGAGTACTTCTGAAAGAAACCATCACATCAACATTCTGAATCATATCAACAGCTTTACAAATAGCAATGGTAGAAATCATAGTCTGTCTCCACTTGTCTCCTCGCATAGAACCACTAGCATCAACTGAGATATGTAAGAAAGCATCTGAATAACTTTCGGTAAACGTAGTTTGAAAAACTCTCTCATTACCAAACCCAAGTTCAGAAATTAATCTCTTATCAATTCTACCACTATCTAATCTTGTAGATTTTAAATCTCTTGATTCTCCACGAATCTGTAACTTACGTCCAAGTTTAGTTCCAAGTGAAATACCTTGACTCATTAGCTCGGAATCTCTATCCGCCTGATAATAGTAAGAACTTTTATGACGAAGAATACTTGGGAAAAGATTTTCATCAATCATCGCTTGAGTTAGTTTCTTAACATAGATAACTCCAACACCCTTACCTGGAATGGTTTCAAACTCTTGTTTAGTATGATTCCATTGTTCGGTTGTCATTGATTCACCAGCTTGAATTTTCTCCACACCAGCTTCTTCCATAGCTTTTACACTAGCAGAATCTTTCTTGGTTAACTTACCAACTTTTTTAGTTTCTCCATTTACAAAATCTTTTTGTTTCTGAATAGCATTTTCTAATTGCTTCATCTGTTTTTCAGATAACTTAACTTCTTTACCCGTACCACTACCTGAACCAGGAGTTACATTTCCTTCACCATTTTCAACACCATCTATCATAGAATCAAATTCTTCATCACTCATACTATCATCAGAAGATTCTCCACCTTCACTTGGTGAACCTGTACCTTCACCTTCTCCAGCAGAATCATTACCTTTCATATCTTGTGGCTTTTCGATGTTACCATCTTTATCTTTAGAAACTTCAGGTAAGTTATTAAGAATCACATCATAAATTCCACTAGCAGTAATAAAACAATGTTCAGTACTCTTCATTCTTTTAACACCACCACCAGCGATAAAAACCATACTAAAGATTTCTTTCAAACCTGGTAGAGCATTTAAGTTACGATTCTTGTTAGTTAAATTTAAGATTCTGAAAATGTATGAATCCCAATCTAAAGAAGTGTACTCATCAGTTTGAAGAGCTTTATCAATAATTTTTGAATGAAAATATTTCTCATACATTGAATGATAGTAACCTTTATAACCTGGTGAGTTTGAAAAAATATAGTGGTCAATTCTTCTATCTTCCACATAGTTTAATAAATTTTTAAGATGATTTATTACATCCCATTTAACAATACCAACTTTATCAGCACGAAGAAATGTTTCTTCTGGAATGTTATTTTCAAGATTTCTCAAGAAATCAAAATCAGAAAGTTTAATGTGTGAACCCTCGTGTAAAGCCAAACCAACAACGGGGTCAAAGTTTTTCTCACCAATCTTAGAACCAATCATAACTTTTTTACCATCAGTATAAGAACTATCATTACTTTGAAATTGAACTGGAATATCAGAACGATTCGTTACGATAGTTACGAAGTTAGCGATGGCTCTTCTATAAGAAGCAAGTTTAACGTGGTCAACTGGTTTTCTACCTTTAGGAGCTTCTTCAAGTTCATCGATAAAAGAACTTCTACGAGTATCCCATGAATTATCAGCCCAAAACGAAGAGAACGGATTTGATTGTTTTTTAGACCCAGCAGAGTATTTCTCTCTGAGAGCCATTGGATTAAAATGTTTAAATTGTTTATCTTTCAAGTTGTTTCCCTTTTTCATATACCTAAATATAAGGCTTTTTGCCTATACAAGTCAAGTGTTTTCTCATCTTTATTTAAATTAATTGGATTAGTTAAACCAACCAGAATCACAAAACCTAAATAAATTACCCTTTTCATATACTATAATATAGTGATAAAAGCCAATACGAGTCAAGTGTTTTCTTTATTTATTTTATAATAAATATAAGTCAAGTTTTTTTTTCATTTACCCATATATATTACTATGGGTAGGTAGCACAAAAGGCAAAACTATATACAGATTGAAACTAGCGAGTGTACCCGAATCTTTGGAAATCAACCAAAAACATCCCATATACAATATCTTTTAATTCATCATCATAATAACTTTCGAATGGTTCGTGCTCTGATTTATTATAGTGTGGTAACTCATATGATTCAATACCAATGTTAGTACATACATCATCAAAACCATCTTGTAGTTTTTCAAATCTAATAGTATAATCTGGTCTCATTGCTAAGTAATTGAATTGTGTTCTCTTTATATTATCATCCAATCCTGTCATCACCCATTCTTTAAAACTTAACTCTTGTGCTCTTGCTGGATATCTATATTGTGGTGATTTATGAAAGTGATAATAACTAACTAATCTATCGTATGGATTACGAACAACTGAAAATTTATAAAATGTATTCCATACTTCATCTCCACAATAATCTCGTATCTCCATTGCACCATCGTGTGGATATTTCTTTCTAACTACTCTCTTATCATAACCATTAATATCAAATGAATTGCGAATACTCGTACCACCATTCTTTGGTATATGAATAAAGATAAACTTATGAGTGTGATTGATAAACATTAATTGGTTGTAGGTTTCATATCATCATAGTCTAATAATCTAAATGTAAGTATGACTGTTTCATCTTCCCAAACCTCATATCCTTCAAATATACAATTACCAGGCTTTGTCATATTCTTTATAACACTTTGTTGTTGAGTTTCATTATAACAAATAACTTGTATTAAATTCCCAACTACTTTTAAATTTACTAAATTATCTCCCATCTAATAGCTCCACCCCATTCTTAGTACACATTATTATTATAGTGTGTTCGGTAGGTTCTTGACTATCAACCATAGGAACTCCATATCTATATGTTTTGTTTACTGCTATCTTATCTATCTCGCAGTTATTATCAAACCCAAACCTCAACCCAAAACTATCTGAATCTAATTTAAATTTAGGTATTCCATCTGGATAAGGATTCTGTATAAAGTTGTAATAGTTCAAAATGTTATCAGTACACATCTGTTTAATATCTTCTAATGTTTCTACATTTGGTACATTATAATTATTACCAACTTCTTTATCTGTTCTGGTAAATATAACCAATCGTTTATATTCGTGGTTAGTTAAGTACTCAAATATATTATCTAATATAGTAGAACTAACAACATCTATATTAGTATTGAAATCAGTAACACCACCATCCTTGTCTAAATGTATAGATGCAAGTATCCCATAATTGGTATCTCTATTGTTCCAATACAAATCATCAGTTAGATTTTGTAATTTATCTTTTACTATATCAGATAGTTTCATCTAACGCCTCATAGAAAGTACTATTAGTATTTGTTGATATTTTATTCTCAGAGAATCCACCCTTTAAATGTGAAGCAAACTTTAATCCATCATAATAATAAATGTTATGTTCACCTGTATCTTGTGTTTCATAATTTGGATTATCATAATATGGGCCAAGATGTAAATACTTATAACCTTTCTCTAAACAATGTATTGTGGCTCCGTGATTACTATCACCATATATCCAATCGATATCATAATTACGGAAGAAATCTTTCTTACATAAAAAGAAATATGCATCACTAAAACCAACATCTTTTGTTTTAACCATCCCGCCGTGTTCTGGTGAAAATTCTATATCACCATCAATAAGTCTATCAAATAATTCTTGGTGTATAACATACGATATCAAAGTTACCTTTTTACTATCTACTGAAATGTATGATAAATCATCTGCTTTCATATCATAAATCATATCTTCAATTGCATTAAAATTATAATAAAATAAATCATTATGTTGTAATACAATAGTATCATACTTTGCTTCTTTTGTACCTAAGTAAAATCCCAATGATGCCCACATAGTATCATTTGCTAAAGTCATAATATCTGGTTGTGTTGTATCGTTGTGTAAATTAAACCACTTGTTATTCTCCAACTCAGTCATTGTCATTGATTGGAATCCCTTTATAACTCTTACATTTGATAAAGTGATATTCGGCCAGTTGTGTGAATTATCTATTAATATAATCTCGTGTTCAAATTTATGCTGTTGTATATTCTTAATAACCTTTATTGTAGTGGATACCATTTTATAATAGTTATTAGACTCCCAAGTACCTGGTATGTGAATAAACTTACCCTTGTCTATTGAACAAAAATTTAAAATAAAGCTAATCACAATATATCTTTATCCCATTGAACACTACCATCGTTATTATAATAAACAAAATTCTCAAGTGGTTTACCATTATCAAATTTTATCTTATAGTTTACTCTACCATCAATATAATAGAAAGCCCACATACCATCCATCTTACCATTTCTCATAATACCACGAGCTCTTAATTCACCATTGCCATGTGAATCTCTATAGATTCCGTGTAACTCACCACCTTGATTATAATTCTTTTCTACAAGAGTATCACCTGTAATATTAACTTCAGTTCTTTCAACCAACATCCCAACCTTGTATATTTCCTTTACTAATGGACGAGCACTTTTTACATCACTATAATTCCACTCACCAACTTTGCGATTGTAATCATACTGGCCAGTGACAATTATATTCTTATGTTCATCATCTGTATATTGTTTATACTCACCAGCTTTTTCTCCATGTCTAAAATACTCTGTGGATTTCTCATTGCCCGATTCATAATATGCTGTCTGTGTTCCATGTGATTGATATTCTTGATTCGGAAGTTTTCTAACATCTGATATTGCATATAGAGTACCATCTGAATGGAATAGTTTTCTTTGGTATTGGTTACCACGAACCATCCTTACTTCTTCCCACAAAGCCAGTATCTCAAATTTATTTACCACACGATTGAAATCGTTTGGATTGTTCATTGCCCATTCTTGATATTCAAGGTACTCTTCTTGGAATGGAAATATTAACATATCTTCCTTTAAATCCAAAACACATTCAGTATCAAATATAAATTTTTTATATCTCATCTTGTTCGTAGTAATGTAACCATTCATTATAAAATCGTTTGTTCTTCTTTTCCCATGGCGGAAAGAAACTTGTAAAGTGTACACAAGTAGTATATTGATAGTCCCCACTATCAGAGTAACCAGCATCTAACTTAGATAAATCCCAGTCCACTTCATCCAAAACTTTTGTTTGTATCCAATCCTCTCCTATAATATTCCATCGTTTATTAAACACTTGATTGAATATTGCTTGGTCCCAGTGTTTTGCTCTTGCTATTTCAAGATAAACATAAAAGTAAAAATATGAAGATTCAAGTTCTTTAAACACTTCTTTATTCATACTTGAATGCCAGTATAGGAAACAAGTTTGGAAAGCAGATGCATCATAATTTAATTGGTTTCTCAAATAATCTTTAACTCTCTGTTGTTCTTCCGTTAAATGTTTTTTTGCATAACCATCACTTATCTCTATCCCCGTACCTGAGTTTTCAAATGCATTACCCACCTTATCTCTTTCTTCTGCTTCACCATTGAATTGACTGATGAAAGATAGGTTATCTCTTTTTGCAAATAACTTATTCTTATTTTTAATATTACTTAGTGATATTGGATTCACAAACCACACATCTAAATCCACATATAATATCCAATCCCACTCTTCAAAGAATGTACTGAACATAAACATCTTATTAAAATGTATTGGTGTATCGTGAAGTTCTGGTGACATATAAGATTCTATCATCCTATCATCTAAATATGTTGTATCTGAATCCATTGGTGTTACTACAATAAAATCACCATCCCATAAACCATCTACTTTGGCATTCATAATTAAAGGTGGTATTTTATCGTACATCGCTTCATCAGCTAAAAAAACCATAACCCTACCCCTACCATCGTTCCAAGCTTTATGTGCTGGAATACAATCTTTGGGATATCTCTTATTGTTTGTAATATCCCGTTGTATCATGGTAAACTCTTGTCGCTGTTGACAACAATATGGTTTAGCATCTTCTATCTCAACAATATCCCGACTGATGAAAACATCTGTTGGTATAATACCATCGTTCTTTGCAGATTTAATTAATTTCTTTGCTTGAATAGAATTGATTATATATGCATGGGCACCGGCAAGATGTTCATTGGTTTTTTCACCCCATAATGGTTTACCGATATTCATAATACTAAATGCACCTGGTTCGGATTTTATATCTACAAACTTATCTGTAAATTCTACATCGTGTTCAAGTATAACAAATCGTTCACCACCTTGTGCACATTTTAACCATAAGAAATAATGGGATAGGAAACAACCAAGTGCTGGTTCTACGTAACTATACTTAATCCACTTTTTATTTAATTCTTTGAGATTTAGGTTTTGAGTTTTAAGTTCATTTATTGAACTATATTTATCAACTCCGTAATATATCTCTGCATCCAACCCCGCATCAATTGCTGATTTTAGAGTTCTCTGTGCACTGGCTTCACTAAGTTTATTATCCTGTATAGTTATAACATAAGCTTTCAAATTCACACCTTACATATTATCCAAAAATAATTGGGATATTGACTAATACTTGATTTTTAAATTCTTCTATTCCTGTAGCTAAGTTAGCTTCCCAATCCTCGTGTGCTTGTTCATCGGCACCATCTGTGATATACTTAAATGAAACAAATGGAATCTTTTCTTTATAACAAACCTTTGCTAATGCGTATGCTTCCATATCCACTACTTCACCATAGTATTGAGTTCTATCCTCTACGAATGAATCACCACTACCACAAGTTGCTCTTCTACCTATTGTATTAAATGGTGTTATACCGAAGTCTAACATTAATGGTGGGTCATCTTCAAATGGTGTTTCACCTCTCATGAATCCAAGACCAGTAACATCCATATCTCTTTGTACAAACTTTGTACAATCAACTAATGTTTTCTTTTTAATCTTTCGTGAACCTGCTGTTCCATAATTAATTATAAGTTTTGGTTTTGCTCTTGCAACATGGGTAGTCAAATACTTCACTAACTTATATGTTGCATTAACTTTACCCACACCTGTATATAATGTTTTATAATCTTCTAACTTACCTTGTGTTTCTAATTCAAGTGCACAAACAATTAATATGTCGTCTTTACTTATCCCATTCAAATCCATTGCCATATGCTCCCCATTCTGATGTTTTATAATATATCGGTTTTTTTAAATCTAAAAATTTTATTATTTCATTTGGGTATATTGGATAGTGAGATGGTATATCCCAACTACCAAATTCATTAAAACAAGTTGCTTGTAGTGGTTCTTTCTCACCAATAGCATAACTTAAATTAACCCAACATTCACTCAAACCTTTTCGTTTTAATTCTTCTACTGCAATATGTCTCGCCATATATGCTGCACTTCTATCAACCTTACTTGGGTCTTTACCACTATATGCTCCACCCCCAATTGGTACTCGTGGCCCATAATTATCTACAACTAATTTCCTACCAGTCAATCCTACATCTGCATCAAATCCACCTTGTTTCCAATCACCTGCTGGATTAGCGTGAGTAACCATTAAACCATATGGTTCATTCTTTATCCACTCACTAATTTTTCCATGTAGGGAAATCCTATTGGTATTCTGAAATGATGAAACAATAAATAGATTCCTATCACCTCTCGTGGTTACTTGAGTCTTACCATCATATGGATATAACTCATATAAGTATTTACATAAACTTCTTGCCAATCTATACTCTTCTGGCACATGCTCATCATTCTCATCACAAGCGTAACCCACCATAATACCTTGGTCACCTGCTCCACCACCATCAACCCCGCGTGAGATTTCAGGTGATTGTTGAACTATATTAACTTGTGTTGTTTTTAAATAATCGGTAGATTCTGTAACATCTTCAACTATTTGTATAACTGGAATTTCATCCTTTGAATCCATCGTAACTTCACCCGTGACATATATATTACCATGTCCACCCATCGTCTCAACCGCAACCCTAGCATTAGGGTCGCGTTCAAGACAGTAATCTAATATCTTATCAGATATTCTATCACATATTTTGTCAGGATGTTTAGGTGTTACGAACTCTGCTGTTCGATACATCTTAACTCCTTATTTATAATGTGCTGATTTACAAGCGTTTACTGATTCTTTACGATATTCAGTAACTAACTTTTTAACTTCACCAATCGCTTTACGTGCTCTACCTTCAGCGGATTTGTTTCCCTTTTCCACAAATTCTACGTGGTTTGATTCAAACTCAAAATACAACTCTTGAATTGAATCAAATAGGTCTGTTAATTTTGCCATAACTTTTCTCCTGTTTATGTGTTATAACTCTAATATGTTATAACTGATTTTACTTTATCTCTGTTTAAAAAACTAAGATTGATTAAATAGATTTCATCTAATACATCATATCCAGCTTCTAAACATAGTTCTCTTGCTGCCTTTGCAGTACCACCTGTGGCATATACATCATCAACAATAATTATCCTTTCACCATCACCTGGTTTAATTTCTAAAGTGTCTTTTCCATATTCTAATTCATACTCTTTAGAAATTACTGGTGGTGGTAACTTACCCTTTTTTCGCAGTGGGATAAAACTGCAATTCATTCTCTTTGCTAAATGTGCTCCGAAAATAAATCCTCTTGCTTCAATACCAACTATAGCAGATGGTTGAACATTTTTATTATTCAACAATCCTCTCATTGATAATGTTGCAAATTCTAATGAATTTGTGTGTGCTAATAATGGTGTTATATCTTTAAATATAATACCTTTCTTTGGCCAATCTGGCACATCAACTATATAATCTTTTAAGTTCATATCATTCTCCAATTACATTCGTTACCTGTATTAATATAATTGATAATGCTAACAATAAACATATGATGGTTTTCATTGTAGGTATCTCTCGTAAGAATAAATAGGAACATATACCAAAAACTAATGTACCAATTCCAAACCCAATCATTCGGATATTCCATGTAAATCCAAAGTGTTCATAACTTAATCTTGTTGCGTGCCAAAATGCAAACCCAATTGGTAATCCGAAAATAGCCATCAGATATGGATTATTCCAAAATCTATTATCCTTCCATATAAACTGAGCATTCAATTGCCACCAAGCTGCGATGTTACTAAAGAATAGTAATACCATCGATAAATACAATTTCTCCATCTAATATTCTTCTCCATAAAGTGAGTACTTCTTAATCGTTGGTGGTTTTTCTACACCATCCTCAATATGAACTTCACCCTTTAATGCATCAATATAAAATTGTGTACCTTGTGATTCCATATAAATTGCATTTAATACTTCAGTTAATGAAGAATAAATTTGGTCATCACCATCTACTATTGCCCACCTATCACCAGGTGGGACTCTTGTTGCTTTAAGTTCTTTCATTACTATTTTACCTTTTTACCACATTGACATATTTGTTCGTTTAGTAGTTCTCGTTTTGCTTTGACAATTCCACCTACAACAATGTATGTATTCAACACTTCCAATAAATCGTGGTAAATAGATATTTCCCCTAATTCCTTTTCTATTGTATCCATTATATCTGGATGGTCTGCAACACCCCGTGAGTTACTAAGTAAGTTCTCAACATTAATTCTATGCTTCTCAATGTGAGCTTCAAAGTGTAATCTACTTGCCTTAATCAAATCATCTCTTAGATTCAATCCCATTTCTTCGTCTCCTTGTAATTAACTTTTCTCTTCTTTTTCAGATGTACTTCTGAATTTGTTTTCTTTCTATGACAGGTTTTCATCCTGGCAACTTGACTACATTCTATTGTAACCTATTGTAACCGATAGGAGAATCGAACTCCTGTTGCCAGGATGAAAACCTGGAGTCCTAACCATTAGACGAATCGGTCATTGTGGAGCTGACAGGAATCGAACCTGCGACCTACGCAGTGCAAGTGCGTTGCTCTCCCAACTGAGCTACAGCCCCATAGTATAAATATCTATTTAAATGGTGAAGATAAAAACTTTTTCATCCCATCAATTTCAGTTGTTTTATTCTCACTCATTATCTTCATTCTGTTTTTCAATAAAATAATTACATCCAATAGGAACATTAGAAATGATTACTGGTAATTCATTATCACTTTCCTTTTTATACTTTTGGTTTTCATAATTATTACATCTAATACCTTGTCCTATACCAACCATCCATACTACATATTTACAATTTCTACAAACTTCTGATTTCAATATGAGTTTTTCATCTGTTTTTTATTTTTTCAACTCTAACCTGTATAGTTTTACTCTAACTTGTATAACTCAATTTACTAACCTTATTAGTTAGGTCAATTACCACTAAGTTAGAGTTATTCAATCTCTCCACCGTTGAAAAATCTATCTATTAGTTCTCTGTTTGGATAAAAAAGTGGCATCCCTTCTTTCATTAGTTCATTTACCATATAAGCTATGTAGGTAGAATTAGGATTTGAACCAACCAAACCAAATATCTTCCTACGATAATTGAATATCCGTTTTTCTAATGATTTAACCATCTGTATTACCATATCTTTATCTTGGGACATTTTCCAATCCCAAATCAAATCACTATTCACATCAGGGATTTCACCTTTCTGTATTATTCCTTTTATTTCCCATCGTTTAAGAGTGTTTTTCAAACTTTCCAGATAAGTTTTACGTTCTATTCTGGTGAGTTGAAGTGTTCCAATTATTTCTTTGAAGTATTTTTCAAAATCATTCATTCCAAATCACATCTTCTCGGTTTCAATAAAATAATAGTCATATTTAATTCCATATTTAATTTCATTCGTTGGTGAATGTTTTTTATCATTTGAAATCAAAGTTAATTCTTCATTAGAAATCATCATCGTTGAAACAACATCAAACATATCTAAAATCTTAAATACTTCTACAAAATTATTTGAATTATGTGTGTGTTCATCAACACCTAAATCTATTCGTGTTCCACCAAAACTCACATCATATCGATTTGAAATACCAACACTACTATATCCAATACTAAAAATCACATCATCAATACCTTTATTATTAGAGTTTTTATTTATGAAAAAATTGAAAGTATCAGATTTTAATGAATTAAAACCTAACCGAAATCTGTTCATACTATCAGTTAAAGTGAATAGTAAAGTTTCAAAATCGGGTAATCTTTTTAGTGGGGGAGCCTGATTTATTAATGATATATCACTACATTTAAATATCATAGATGAAAAACCATCATCAATACTTAAATAATTTTGTTTTTTTGAAAACTCAATTTTTAACTCTACATCATCAAGGATTGAGACCATTTTTATCAAATCATCTAAATCATATATCCCAATCTCAAAATCTTTACCATTATTCCAATCCAATTCAAGTTCAGTTTCTGTATTACTTGAAAAATCGTAAAGTGAAATACAACTTACTTCTCCTAAAAATGATTTATCACCCGCGATTGACCTTGAAGAAAGTTCTTTGGTCTTGGAGTTATATTTTAATACACATCGTTCTATTACCCCTCCGACAGATATTGATTTTAATAGATATAAAAGTTGTTTTTTATTCATCTATTTATCAAGAACCCCAGATTTTCTCTAGTTGGTTTCTCGTTCCATAGAATAACAATACCACTTGTTCATTTAAGTCATCTATTGTCCATATTAAACGTTTTCTCAAACTACGACCACACTTATATTGGTAAAATTTTATATGTCCCATATCACCTCTCTTTTTTCGTAACCCAAATATATCATCTAAAGATTTGTTAATATTTTTCGCACCAATAGTTTTCAAATTATTCAATCTTGGTAATAACGAACCAGTTGGTTCAGATGATAATGAATGAAGTATTTCAATTGTTTCATCTTTCTCTTTTTTTGTGAGTTTCTTGGTCAATTTACGAATTTTATTACTACAAACAACTTCAAATGATTTTCCTTTGTCTCTTTTGAATACTTGAAAAAGGAAAATATCATCGGGTGGGTTTTCTTCATCAAATTCTTGTGGGGAGATTTCACGTCCTAAAAAATTTCTTCGTAAATCTTCAGGTAAATTTTCAATCATCTCAAAATCTATACTACGAGATAAATTAGTTAATATTTTTCTCTTATCTTCCCACCACTCTTTCTCTATTATAGTTGCAATTTCTTGGAAACTTCCAGTAAAATACATCTCTGGATTATCTGTAAATAAATCACTTTTTTTACTCATTTTATTTCCTCTTTTATTTAGTTTTAATTGAAACTACTTTTCATAATTCTTCACCACATCCATAATATCATTCATCGGTGGATTATATTTATTCAGTAAATCTATCATCTCATTCTTAAATGTTTTAGTTCTCGGTCTTCCACCATTTCCATTTAGAATATGTTTATCTCTTACGATTGAATATGCTTTACCAACTGAAATCAACCCCATATCAATCTTGTTTAGAAGTTCGGGAGCATAACTTTCAATACTCATTAGTTTCTTTAACTTGGTTGTGGATACTCCAAGTTTAGAACTAACATTTAATATAGTCCAATTTCTACCAACTTTCTTTTCTCCGTTCTTTGGTCTTCCCCTTTTGACTTGGGTAGAGTATTCTATTTTTAGAACATTCATTTCATTTAGTATTTCTTGTGTGGTCTTTTTTCTGTATCGGTTGAGTTCAATAGTAGTGATGGTAATATTATCAAATTGACTTAAACGACAATCCACGAACTCCCAACCTAAATCTTTAACAACTCCATATCTTCTATGCCCACTAACAATAGTATTGTTTTGGGTGATGGTGATTGGTTCTAACAATCCATTCAGTTCAACTGATTTCTTTAATTCATCGTGGTCTTGTTGATTGAACGAATAGATAGTTTCGTTGATTGGATTAGGTTTCAGTTTTTCAACTGAAATGTTTAG
>Ga0233428_1001723_pt1 | contig 22595 bp, 19 predicted proteins | sample SI_118_April2016_4_FD_179890 | JGI IMG/M metagenome (GOLD analysis project Ga0233428, IMG submission 179890) | Seawater microbial communities from Saanich Inlet, British Columbia, Canada - SI_118_April2016_120_MG | ecosystem: Environmental > Aquatic > Marine > Inlet | place: Canada: British... | reverse complement strand
TGGTGGTAGCGCTGCAGAATCACAACAATCGCAATCTGGCGGCGACAGGTCCCGATGTGCTGCGCATCCGCGATGAGGTGGACCATACGAATTTTTCCCTCGTCGTCGACACCGGGCAGTGGCGTGGTGCGCACGGCGCCTTCGGCGACATGGATCCCGATGTGGACATCTACGCCTACATCGAACAGACCCTTCCATTTGCCAGCTATGTGCGCTGCAAGATCTATCAGATTGCCAGTGGCCGCGAAGAGATCCTCGACTATCAGCGGATTGGCTGTCTGCTAAGGGCGGTGAATTACAACGGCTGTATCTCTATTGTCTATGAGGGTGACGATGAGGAAGATCGCCCGGTCTCGATCGCCAAAGCGGCGGCACACTTACGAACAGTATTCACGGAGGAAGCCGAATGAAGATTGCTGTCTTTGGTGCCGAGGGCTGGACGGGGCGTGCCGTGCTGGCCAACCTGGAGGGCAAACACGAGACCCGAGCTGTCGTGTTCTCCCCAGACTCGTGGGATCAGTGGAATGACATCGATGGCACGTGGGCCGGCGACGATGTGCATTACGGAGACATCGTCGACTTTGATTTCGTTCATTCAGCCACAGAAGATGTGGATGCGATCATTCACCTGGCCGTACACTTCCCCTACCGCTCGGAGCTCCGGGAGGAAGACAATACCCAGTCCTTCCTGGTGAATCTGAAGGGCCTATGGAACGTGCTGGAGTCGGCACAGCGACGCGGGATCGAGCGCGTCGTGCATATGGGCTCGTGCAGCGCGGCGCATCCGAGAGGCGTGTTCTTCTCTGCGGAAACGCGCAGTATGGAGGGCTCTCAATACGGTATTCAGAAGCGTCTGCAGGAGGAAATGTGCAGGCAATTCCACGATGCCTATGGCATGAAGACCGTCGTATTGCGTCCTGACTACATCGTTGACAGTCGAGCGGGGATCGGACGCGCCCGAGAGTCGCTGGCAGGGAGCTATCGCAATGGCCTCGTCTGTCGGCATGATCTTGCTGAGGCGTGTCGGCTCGCCGCCGAGTCGACGACGGTCGGGCATGAGGTGCTGCACGTGGTGGGGACGCCCGAGGCACGAGAGACCTGCAATGTTGCTCGTACTGAGGAGCTCCTTGGACTGAAGTTCCGAGGTGATCTGGAGCAATACAGATAGGTTGTAGGTGGCGGACAGGACAGCGTTGTCTGTCGGTAGACGCCGGTCTCGTCGCGTCCAGGGTCACTCGTCGAAGATGCCGACTCTTCCACCCGTCAGCTGTCGATCGAAACTGTGCTGCAGCAGCTGTGTCAGTGTCGCTGGCAACTCGCCCCGCTGTGCCTTCAGCGCCCACACGGGAGGAACTGCCTGCGGTGGTTGGACGATACCGCTGTCCTCGTCGGTCTTGCGATAGCAGAACAGGGAGCACCACCGCGTAGCGCGCTCCAGTGCTTTTGGGGAGACTGCGTGAGCAGCATGTGACAGGCAACAGACGATCGAACCCGGTGCCAGGTCGAGGTGCTCGATTTCCAGAGGTTTGCCCGTGACGGGGTGTTGTTGCCCCTGCATCCAACCAGCCCGCAAGGCAGCATCATCGTCGGCACGGCAACCGGTAGGATCGCGAAACAGGTGGCTGCCGGCGACGAGCTTCAGGCCGCCATCCTCGTCGGCACTGAATCCCTGGGGATAGCAGAGGGTCAGATTGATATTCGGCTGGCGGCGATAGACCTCGAGATCGTCGACGACAACACCATCGTCATGGCCGGCGCCAATCTTGTGACTATGCCACCGCCCACCGCCGTAGCCAGGTGCTCGCGAGAGTAGCTGGTTGTGGTCGAAATACACCGTTTTTGTCCCAAGACACAGACGCTGCAGATCTAGCATCTGCGGATGGGTCAACACATTCATGAGGAAGTCCACGTGCCCTGCGGAGAAATATTCGGCGAAGACACTGTGTTGGCGTAGCGTCAACACGCCCGCCTCATCATCACTTTGGGGCAAGAGTTGGCTGCCGCCGAGGGCTTTGCTGATGTCCCGAGTGGCGACGGATGCCGTAGGAAATGTACGCCCGAGCCGGGGCCAGTCTATCGCCTTCCAGTCGCCGGAGATCAGCCGGTCATTGTATTGTTGGCCTTGGAGCAGGGCCTCGCTCCACGCGTCGATGGCTTTGGGTGTCATGACACCTTTGAGAACACAGGCGCCGTCACGCAGAAAAGCCTCTGCGTCGAATTGACTCAGTACCGACGTCCAGTCCATTAGATCTTCGCGATTGCCCTCCATGCGAGTGAAATCGTTGCGCGACCACTGGACGGGAGATCGAGGATTCCCCACAAAGTCTGGTCGTGTCGCTTTTGCCAGCTCATCTGATGGTCGTTGTAGAACGTGGGCGAGCAAGGCATCATCGATGTGAGGCAGCAGGAGCGGGTTCCGCGGTGGACCGGCGGCGATGAGCTGCTTGCTCATGATCAGCCTTCGCGTGATGTGGCTGAGATGATGCGCCAGACACCCCGCTTGAGGGCGGCTGTACCGTCGCAGGCTTCATAGAACATTCGATAGCGAGGTGTTTCACCGGGGGCATGGGCGAGAGGCATGACACACATTTCCGAACACTTCGAGTGATCCAGTGGGCCACCGGGAGCGATGACGGGTTCCGGTTCCTTGTGCCAGTGGAGACCATCCTCGGATGTGGCGCTGAGGATATGAGCGCAGTCCATGGCGCTGTAGCCGGCGAAATACATGCGATAACCGCCACTGGCAATGCGTAACACTTCGGGTGCGAAGGTCGTCATCGCTTCGTACGAAGTCGTGGCCACAATGCGCTCACCCTTCTCGCGCTGGAAGGTGAGCCCTTCATCTTCGGAGATGGCACTGACGATTCCCACACCGCGGTCACTACAATACAGGCGCCACCGGCCATCCTCGAGAATGATGATGCGGGGTGAGTTATAGCTGCCTCCCGCCGAAAAACGCTCACCGGATTCGATGGTCCATGTGATGCCGTCGTCTGCAGACAAGGCGCTGCGGATCGAGCTGGCCACCGATTGGGCGCCGGGATTGCATTCGAAATACATCCGCAGCTTGCCTCTGCCATCGCTCAAGGGGACAACTTCCGGGGAGACGACCCGATACTCTCCGGCCCCCCCCTGTGAGGCCGAGAGCTTGATACCCGGTTCCGGAGACCAACTGCTGCCGTCGGTTGACATGGCACTCACGATTCGCGTCGTCGCATTGTCGTAATCGTTGGCACCGGCGGGGTAGCCGTCCCGCGGCAGGATCTGCGTGTAGTACATCCGCCAACCACCGGATGGAGCCGGTACGACGTGCGGCGTCACCACACCATAGACTCCTGTGCGGACAGCATCGCGGGACCAGCAATCTTCCGGTGCAGGGTCGGTCTCGGCGTCAGGTGGTGTATCGATGGCGGCGTCCGGGTCCTTTGCCCAGAGCGTTCCGGGATCGGTGGGAACTGTGTGTGGCAGGGTCATCGTCCGTCCTCAGACCAGGTGTCGCGTGAGCATATTGATCGATCAATGACCGTAGTCGGCCTGCAAAGTGGATTCGTCCCGCCAGGGAGGGATTGACTCCTCCAGAGCCTGCGTGTGTCGGGCCAGGCCAGAGCAGTTCTGCACGAGTTTTTCGAAGATCCGATGGGCGACGACGAGGTGGCCGACGTCGTTGGCGTGCACACCATCGTGATGCACGAGCCATGGTTTCCCATCGTATCCGGCGAGCAGATCGACGAACAAACAGCTCAGTGCTTGTGCCACCGTCGCGGCCTGCCGGTTGAATTGCTCGAATACGCTGATGTCAGCACGAGACCACGCCTGGCCGCCGACGCTGAAATCAGTCACAAAGTAGGGTCCCAATAACACGATCACCGGATCACAGTTGTCACGTACTCGTCCGACCAGGATCGATAGATCTTCGGCGAACTGCGTTGGGGGTGTCCCACCGCGAGCATCGTTCAGGCCATAACTGACTACGAGCAGATCAGGTTTGTGGTCGAATACGTGCTTCTCGAGGCGCTCCAGGCCTGCGGGCTTGCCACTGTGCTCGTAGGAAGGGCTGCGGGTGGAGATGACGTTGGCGCCGATCCCCGAGTTGATCAAGCGCACGGGGTGAGACTGCACGTCACTGATCAGGGCAGACAATCGTGAAGCCCAGCAGCGATCGCGAGAGCTGGACCAGCCTCCCGCCGTCGTGCTCTCGCCGAGGGCGACGAAGCACTCAAATTCCTCTTCGTGCCAGTCTTGTTTCACCTATCCCCGTCTGCGTCGAGTGCCAATCAGTCAGCGAGCCAACAAGGTGGGATGGGAAGGACGTGGTTGCAAGAGTATTCGGGTGCAAGCGAGTCGGTCAATTTGACGCACAGGACACCGAGCACACTGATTGGGTCAGGACAATGGAATTTCTCACGTCACGGCAGGGCAGAAGACATGAAAGTCACCGACATCGAGGTCCATCGCATCGCCTTGCCCTATGTCGATTGGATCTCCTATCAACTAAATCACTACTACGGACCCACGTCTCGTACGGTCTACGTCGTGCACACGGACAATGGTCTGGTCGGATTGGGTGAATCAGGCACGACGGAGTCTGACGAGACGCTCGACCGCTACATCGGCACCAATCCCTTTGATCACATGGGAGATGAAATCTCCCTCGGGCTGGGGACGGCGATGTACGACCTAATGGGCAAGGCAGCAGGTGTCCCCGCGTACAAGCTGATTGGACAGAAATACCGTTCCTGGGTGCCCGTCGGGAGTTGGACTGTGTCGACTCATCCAGAGCGCATGGCCGAGGCCGTGCGGCAGTATTCTGCCCAGGGTTACACATGGCTCAAGTTCCACCTGTCGCCCTTCGAGAATGTCATCGATCAGACCGAAGCCATGCAGAAGGTCGCGCCACCTGGCTTCAAGGTGCATTACGATTTCACCATGCATGGTACGACGGATCACATGTTTGAACTGCTCGGCAAGCTTGCAAGATATCCCATCGCTGGCTGCTTTGAAGATGCCTTGCCGGCGCAGGATCTCCCCGGGTATATAGAATTGCGCAAACGTTCACCTTTGCCCGTCGTCCTCCACCATTGTCCGTTGGGCGCGACGTACGAGGTGCTCATGGGATCCGCCGACATATATATGCTCGGTCACGCCCGCATCGGTGACGCTCTGCGCAAGGCAGGCCTCTTCGCCGCCGGGAATATTCCCTTCATGCTGCAGAACGTGGGTGGCAACATCACACGCGCCATGACCTGCCACATGATGGCCGCCGCCCCGACGGGGAACTTTCACTTCTTCAGCGACTGCGAGACGTGGAGTGAAGATGTGGTGGAGGAAAACCCACAACCGCTGAATGGGCATCTGCGGGTCTCGGAACGACCAGGTCTCGGCGTGACACTCAACCGCGGGGCACTCGAACGACTCGCGACACTCGAGTTGCCCGAGCAGCCGAAGTGGATCATCAAGTCTCGCCTTGGCGACGGCACACGGATGTACAATCTCGCCGACCCGAAAGAGGGGTTTTTCATGGTGCGCCCCGATCATCGCCGCGAGATCACTATGAGTTACGACGCGCCGATCGAAACGCAATACTGGGATGATGATGGCTCGCCGGAATATCGCGCCATGTTAGAGCGTCTCGAGCGGGAGGGAATGTTCCTCGAGCGAGACGTCACCTGAGAAGGCAACAATTCGCCCGCTGGCATCTAGTTTCCTATATCATGCTGTACAGTCTTTCCCGATCCCCCCTCAGGAGAGCTTTCTATGGCAACGAACAAGGCAAAGAGCCCAAAGAAGAAAACGAAGGCTGTATCAAAGGCAGCCAAAAAGTCGAGTTCAAAATTGGCCCCGACCAAGGTAAGCGCCGCCTCTACCACGGTCCCGCGTGACAACATCGATGTCATGGGGAAGCTCAATCTCACGGTGACAGCCGAGTTGGGGCGCACGCGGGAGACGATCGGCAAGGTGCGCGAGATCGGAGATCAGTCTCTCATCGAGCTCGACAAGAGCGTCGGTGAACCCGTCGACTTGCTGCTGAATGGCGAATTGTTCGCTCGCGGCGAGGTGGTCACGGTCTCTGAAAATTTCGGTGTGCGTATCACCGAGATCGTCCGGCAGCCCGGAGACTGAATCATGAGCGTCAATCTCGATAATGTGGAGGTCGACATCAATGTGGAGCTTGCGCGCAAGCAAGTGACGATCGCTGCGATGCGATCGCTCAAAGAGCAAGACGTCATCGATTTCGACAAACTCGCAGGTGAAGCCTTCGATATCCTCGTCAATGGCCGCATTTTCGCCGAAGGGGAAATCGTCGTCGTTACTGATCTGATGGCTGTGCGTGTGACGCGGATGATCGACAGGGAGGTGAAATGATGGCGACTGAAAAGCTGGTCAAGACTTTCGCGTGGCCCACAACAGAGCCCGATGCTCCGTCTCAGCCACAAGCGGCCAGTTCTGCCAAGGTCGCTCAGGCCCTTGGAGTAGACCCACTGTTGCCGCCAACGGCCACGACACGGCGCGAGGCCAAGTTGCCGGAGGGAATCGGGGCCGACAGCACACACGCGTTTGTCTGGAATCATGCATCCGCCGCTGCCGCCGTCGTGCGTTCGCTGATACGCGGCGATCACTTTCCTTCACCCGATGACGTGGTCGCCGGCATGTCGTCACGCCAGATCGCGGCGGCCTTCATGGCGGGTCTTGGGTTGGAAGTTGGGGCACGTGTCATGCGTCACCTGCACCGAGACGAGGAGGCACGCTGGGTAGGACAAGCTGTCGTCGAGGAACCTCTCGTTTCTCATCGCGTCGCCTTGGCGGTGATGCAGGCTGTTCGCGTCCGCGTCGAAACTGGCGACTATCTGGAAGATGGCGGCAAAGACTACGCTGTAAGGCTGTTGGAAGGAGCATTCTATCGAGGCCGTGTCGCCAGACTGTTGCGGCCCTCAGGGCAAAGTGGATTTCATGCGATCAAGAACGCTTCCGCTGAGCAAATTGCGCCCTATATCTCGCACGAGCACCCGCAGACGATTGCCTTGTGCCTCTCCCAGGTTGATCCGGGCATGGGTGCGCGAATCCTGGCACAGTTTCCGGAGCGATTGCAAGCGGACGTCGCCTATCGAATGTCGACGTTGGAAGATGTCACGCCGGAAGCCATGCAAGAACTGGAGACGGCGCTGGAGACTTCTCTGGGCGACATCCTCAGCGGCAATCTTGGCGTCGGTGGCCCGAAGGTCGTCGCCGACCTGCTGAACATGTCCGGCGCCAGTGTGGAGAGCAATGTTCTGAATCAGTTCGACGGGCAGTCCGAGATGGGTGATGTCGTGCGCAATCTAATGTTTGTCTTCACCGACATCGCCAAGATGGCAGATCATGACCTCGAGACCGTGCTGAAAAAGGTGGATCCAAAGGATCTGACGGTGGCTCTCAAGCCCTGCGATCCGTCGCTGCGGCAGCGATTTCTCGGCCATCTTTCCGACGAGACCCGAACATTGGTCACCGAGGAGTTGGAGAATCTGAGCCCCATGCGATTGAGCGAGGTAGAAGAAGTGCAGCTGCGCATCGTAAAGCAGGTGCGCAAGCTAGAAGAGCAGGGCAAGGTGACCATCGTGCGCGGTGATGGCAACGAGACCTGGGTATAGGGGAGAGGATGGGTGACATTTTCTCTCAAGCTGAGATCGATGCTCTACTCAGCCACGATGAACTACGGTCCGTCAATGACCTGCTGCGAGCGAAGGGGCTGGAAACAAAGCAGATCGCCGGTTTCCACCGTCAGCTTCACGATCTTGCCGGCAGTGGCAGGTCTGCAGAGGAGATCCTCGCCGTAGCGATGGCAGCGATCGACGATCTAGGTGGCGACAAGCTCAACAACAAACGACAGCAACAATTAGAAAACGAGATATCTCACGTCGTGGAGGTCTGGATGCCAGACAATCAACCGACCCAACCAGAACAGCAGCGCATCATTACCAGTTACGACTTCAAACATCCAGCGCGCGTCAACAAGGATCAGTTGCGCACCCTGGAGAATCTGCACGACAACTTCGCCAGGCTGCTGAGTTCTACCTTGTCCGGTGCCTTCCGTGCTGTCGTCGATGTGGACACGGCCTTCGTAGATCAGACGACCTATGCAGAGTTTATCATGTCCCTCTCCAATCCGTCCTGCTCCTATCAGTTCACACTGGGGCCTACGAATGGTCAGGCGATTCTCGATTTCGCCATGCCCGTGGTCTTTGGCACGGTAGATCGGACCTTTGGTGGCAAGGGATCGTCGCAGGGCGTCGACGCGCGCCAACTCTCGCAGGTGGAAATGGGCGTCTTTGCGCGCATCGTCAAACGCGTCGTCGAAGATCTAGAGGCCACCTGGGAACCGATTCTTCAGGTTGAGATTTCAGATATTGAACTGGAGACAAATCCCGAATTCATGCAAATCACCGCGGCATCGGAGATTGTGATCCTGCTGGCCTTCGAGGTGAATTCCACGAACATGTCCGGGCTGATCAGTCTGTGTTATCCCTTTTTCACACTCGAGTCCATTCTGCCGCGTTTGGGTCAGCAATCGTATGTGCGTCAGGGTAGAGTTGATCGCGATGCCCTGAGGGTCGAGAATCTCGAGCGGCTCGAAAATACACCGGTGCCGATCCGGGCAGAGTTTGCTCGTGGCACGATCCGTGTTGACGATGCTCGTGGGATACAGGTGGGCGACGTGGTTTCGCTGGACACACAGCGTGACGAGCCCACGGTGATCTATGTCGACAACGTACCAAAGTTTCTCGGTCTTCCCTACACCAGCGAACACGGTAAGAATGCGGTGAAAATCTCAGCAGTGATTCCGGCGCAGCAGGAAGAGATCTACAAGAACAGAAGTCGTCCCGTGCCGCTGCTGGATGCTCAGTGATCGATCGATTGGAGAGTGATCGATTCAGAGAGTGCGACGTAGAGAATGACTGAACGACCGACGATTCTGATCACCGACGACGACGAGGCAATCCTGCAGTTGTTGACGACCGCCTTGGGGCATGACTACGAGATCCTGCAGGCTCGCGATGGCGACGAGGCAGTGAAGATCCATGGTGAGCGTGAAGGCGTCGACCTGGTGCTGCTCGACCTGGGTATGGGGCGCATGTCCGGCTATGACGCGCTCGCATCGATGCAGATGGACGACCCGGATCTGCGCGTCATCGTCATCACTGGATTGGATCCGGACGCGGCGCGGTTGCCCAATGTGCGTCAGATCATCACGAAACCATTCCGCGTCGATCAGGTGCGCGAAGCTGTGGCGCAGGAGTTGAAGTAAACTGAAACGACCGCTGATGGCGGCGTTCCTCTGCGCCGTGTCTTTGCAGGCCTTTGGCGAATCGACGGAGCCCGCTGACCTGGGGCGTTTGCCGACCCGCGTCGCCGACACCGGTATCACGCAGGGCATGTGGCTATGGAGTGATACCGTCTTCGCCACACAGTCGCAGCGAACCCGCTTGCTCGACTTCTGTCTCCAATACCAGATCAACCATCTGGCATTGGCTGTCTATTTTGTCGACACGGCGTCCGATTCCTTGCGTCTGCGTCATGAAGCCGGTCTGGCACAGTTGATCCGTGCAGGTGGTGAAAGCGGCATCAGTGTTGCCGCTCTGCGTGGGGCAGGAACGATGGCCTTTCGCAGCCAACATCCGCAGACGCTGCGGGAGTTGGAGGCTCTGCTTGACTTCAATGCACGTCAGGTGCTCGGGTCACGTTTCAGCGATATCCATTACGACATCGAGCCATACAATACGGAGCCGTGGCGCGCAGGCGGCGACAGCCGGCTCACTGTGCAGACCGACTACCTCGACTTTCTCTATGCCGCACGCGCACTGATCACTCAGCGGGGAGCAGAGGTGACCCTCTCTGCCGACACGCCGTACTGGTACGATCGGGCGATCTTCGCCATTGAGTATCGCGGTGAGGTGAAACACTTCAGCGAACACATTCAGGATGCCACCGATTTCATCACCCTCATGAGCTACAATCGTGATCCACTACGGGTCCTGGAGCAGGTCGCCGGTGAGGCCGATTATGCTCACAAGATGGGTAAGCTAGTACATGCGGGGATGGAGGTGGGATATGTCCGTGGCGAGGAGCACTTCATCAGTTTTCAATGGCTGCCCACATGGAGATTCTGGCGTGCCAGACATGTCATTGAAGATGACGCCAGACAACGACGTGGACTCGATGGCGTGTACATCCACTTCTACAGAGCGCTCTATGACAAGCTGAATGGAGAGCCACCCTGGGAGTCAGCGCCTTGACGAATTCTGACGATCGACCAAAGACCGATGATGGAGCAATGTCGTCGGAGGATCCCATCGTCCTGGAGATGTTCTCCGACTACATATGACCCTGGTGCTATCTCAGCACGGTCCGTGTTGAACGACTCCTCGAAGAATTCTCCCTGACCCTTCGTGTCACCCACTACCCACTGCATCTGGAGACCCCCGACGAAGGCCAGAGTCTGCAGCAGCTGTTCGCTGGCCGGGATGTCGATATTGAGCAGATGCAGGAGCAGATGGCGGAACTTATGCGCTCGGAGGGATTGGAGTACGGAGATCGCCGCATGACCTACAACAGTCGCCGAGCGCAGCAGTTGGCCAGCTGGGCTGTGAAGCGCGACGGGGGAGAGGCAATCCACCAGGCACTTTTCGTGGCGTATTTTGTCGAGGACACGAATCTGGCTGATGTAGACCGACTTGTAGAGATTGCCGACAGCATCGATCTCGACCCGGATGCTGCCCGTCGGGCCCTGCGTGATCCTCGGGCGCGGGCGGCTGTTTCCGCCGATTGGGAGCGCAGTCGGCAATTGGGCGTCACCGCCGTGCCGACCTTCCAGCTCGCAGGTCGAGCCGTCGTCGGCGCGCAGCCCTATGAAGTGCTTGAGCAACTCGCACAACTGGCAGGGGCGAAGTCTGTCTCTGGCTAAGGTCTTGCTGTGGCAGGAGGATCCCTTGTCTCAGCGCTTCAGGATGCCACCATTCACATCGATGGTGGTACCCGTGATGTAGGCTGCCATGGGAGACGCGAGAAAGAGCGCCGCATAGGCGATTTCTTCTGGTTCACCCAGTCGCCCGAGCGGAATCAACCCCGTCACATGTTCTCTCTGCTCTGCCGTGAGTAGGTTCGGATCGGCGTCGATCTGACCTGGAGAGATTGAGTTCACTGTGACTCCTGCAGATGCCAGATCGCGGGCGAGGGTCTTCGTCATCGCCGCCAAACCACCCTTTGATGAGGTATAGCTAACACCCCCCGAGACGCCACCTGTCTGGGCACTGACGGAGGTGATATTGATGATGCGTCCACCTGCACCCTTTGACATGTGGGGGGCCACTTCGCGGCAACAGAGATAGGGTCCCGTCAGGTTGGCATCGATGACACGCTGCCAACCCTCGGGGTCGATCTGGTCAAGGGAGCCGAACTCAATGAGACCGGCATTGTTCACGAGAATATCAATGCGGCCCCAGGCGTCGATGACGGCCTGTGTCAGGTTCTCTACGTGACTCTGCTGAGCAACATCTGTCGGCACAACGAGAATGGCCTCTTCTGCAATTCCATCTGCCTGCATCTGCGTAGCGACCTGCTGTAGCTGTTCTCCGGTTCGTGACGCAAGGGCAACGCGAGCGCCTGCCGCTGCCAGCACCTGGGCGATGGCCAAGCCGATACCACGTCCGGCGCCCGTCACGATGGCCACCTGTCCTGACAGATCGAGCAACTTGGGGATGTCCTGTGCCATCATGTTCTTTCTTTGGGAGTGTCGAGTAGACGAGAGGAGTCCTGGCAGGCGATCTGCCCTCCATCAACAATGAGATCCTGCCCCGTGATGAAGCCCGCATCATCGGAAAGCAAAAACAGGCAGACCCCGGCGATGTCTGCCGGTGTGCCATAGCGATCCATCGGTATCTGCCGTAGGTAGGTCGAGCGGAAGGGCTCTTGTTCAATCTCTGCAGTCGATGGTGTCGATACGACACCAGGGCTGACGGCATTAACTCGAATCCGATCCTGTGCAAACTCGCCCGCGGCAGTTCTTACCAACGCCAGCAGGGCTGCCTTCGACGCATCATAGGCGGCGTTGTTTGTGCTTGATCTATGCGCATTCCGACTGCACGTGCAAACCACGGCGCCGCCACCCGCTCGTGCCATGCCAGGGGCCAGGCCACGGAGAAACATGAAAGGAGACGTCACATTGACGGCGAAGTTCTCCTGCCAGATTTCGTCTGACATGTCCACAATCGGTGCCGTGGGCCACACGCCCGCATTGAGCAGCAGTTGCTGAAAGGGACCGAATTTTTCAATGAGTTCCACCAGATATGCTGGTGTTGATTCAAGGTCCCGTAGATCAAAAGCAGACGTCGACACCAGTTCCTGCCCAAACTGAGACTGCAACTCGAGCAGAGCCTCCGGGCTGCGATCAACGGCAAGCACAGGTCGTTGATCGCTGACGAGACGTTCCACGATGGACCGGCCAATGGCGCCTGTCGCCCCTGTCAGCAACGTCATCGGTGGGGGCATCATATCAGCTGTTGACGACATCGCCGAATTCCTGGAATAGCTCGATACTGATGCCGTCGGGGTCCAGGGCATAGACGGCTCGTGCAACGACACTGCCGTCACGCTCGATATCAATGGGCGGGTTGATGGCGCCAAATCCTGCTGCAATCAGCTTGTCGTAGATTTGCTGAACATCGCTGACTTCGAAAGCCAGGTGCGAGGCGCCGACGAAGGCATTCTGCAAATCGCGCGTCGTGCCCTGGGGATTCTCATACTGGATCAACTCGAGCAGAAACTCGTCTGCAGGATGTCGCAGCAGGCCGACGGTAAGCGCGACATTCTCGTATCCGAGAATGTGATCGTATTCGGGCAGGTTTCGTCGGGGAGAGATTCGGACCAACTCGAGTCCAAGTAGATCGCGGTAGAAGGCAACGGATCGGTCGAGATCAGAGACGGTGAATCCGTGGTGATGACAGCGATTGATCGTCATGTTGTGGCTTCCTCCTGGTGTTCAACTGCTACAAGCTTTCCCGTCTCGTGGGCAGTGCGAGACGCCTGGGCAATCGCGACGGCCTCGATCATGCCGGATGTCATCTCCGGAGACCGACCCGTGTGAACCATCTCCCGAATCTGCTTCAAGATCTGCGCCGCTCCGAAGGGGAAGAGGAAATCTCCCAGGGGCGACGAGTGAATGGCGCCTTCAGGACCGAACGCACTGGCATGGAACGCGCAGTGCCAGACAAGGCCCACATCACAATTGAGCGTGACACCCTTGGCTGGCCGATCCGCGCGCCCACCAAAGTCGAGGTGAATCGTGTTGGGCCCCTCGTCGCCGAGGGCGCGCACGGCGACGACGCCATCACCGAAAATGTGTTGTGCCAGACTTATCGTATGGATCTGCCCCGCCAGACTTGGTCCTCCACCTTGTATGGAGCCGAACTGTAGAGGGCCGACTTCTTCCAATCTCCTGGCAAAGCGACCAGCACCTGGTAGCGCACGGAGGATGGAAATCGCTGCCAGCGGCGCTCCATTCTCCTTCGCGAGCGCGACGATCTGGCGAGCATCATCCACGGTGAAGGCGAGAGGCTTGTCGACGAAGGTAGCAATGCCTTTCTCCAGACCCGGTCGTGCCAGTGTCAGATGATCGCTGCCATCCCCGTTGCAGTCAGCGACGAAGACGAGATCGACATCGTCGCTGACGTCCTCGAAGCTGTCGCACACAACGGGCGGTTCGGCGAATACGTTGGCAAGACACTCGGCGGCGTCCCGGTGCTCATCCCAGACCCTGGTGATGCGGAAGCCGTCAACGGCTTCGACCGTCATGCGCGAGGCATCTGCATAGTCTGTGTAGTGATAGAAGTGGGCCCCGCCACTCTGCCAGGAGTAGCGATTCGGCTGGCTTTCCTCGAGAGGGCGTTGCAAGCGGAGGGGGTCATGCTTGTCCATGAGGGCACCGTAGTAGGCGCCGTGGGTATCGCAACGTATGATGCCAACGCGAATAGGCTGTGATTGATTCTGCGCCATCTTGTTCTCTCGGTATGAGAGGAAGTGGATCTTCGAGGCGGCCCAAGATAGCGGACCTCAGCCTCGTCCGGCAACGCCTGCGACCTGCCGATGGCCCCTTGGGGCCCGATCAACGATATTTTCCTCCATGCTACCGCCCAACCTGCGCCCCTTTGCGACTCTTCGTCTGCCGCGTTTGCCGTCTATCCTACGATCTCAACCCACCCTGAGGGTGGTTGTTCTCGTTGCCGCGTTGGCTGTGTTCCCACGGGTTGCGACTGGACACAACGGCGCTGTTGCTGTCGCCTTGCCGCTCCCACAGATCGTCGTCGACGGAGATCTGGCAGATTGGCCCGAACGTACCCGATATCAGGTCTCACGGGCCGAATACGGAGATCGACCGCAGGGCGAGGCGGATCTGAACGCATTTTTTCGTGTCGGCTTCACGACGTCTCCTGCTGCTTTGTATCTGGCACTTGAAGTCGAAGATGAGTCGGTCATCATCGACGACAGCCCTGATCGTGACTGGAACACCGAAGATGGCTGTGAGATCTATCTCGATCTGGGACATGCAGATGGCATAGCCAGCCAATTCGCTCTGCGTGGAGAAGGAACACCCCAACAGCAGGCTCAGGGAAAAGCGCCGGATCGAGTCGCCTGGTCACGAACAGCGGGTCGCCATGTCTATGAGTGGCGTTTCGATCTGAGTGGGATCGATCTGTCGACGCTCTCCGGTCGGAGTCTGGCCCTCGATGTAGTTGTCAGTGATCGTGATGAGGATGCCTCGTATTCGTGGATCGCCTGGGGCAGGGGCACCGGGAAGGCAGGAGACCCCAGCCGCCGTGGCGATGTCCTGCTGATCGCTGATTCACTGCAAGTGGCTACGGTTGGCGGGCGTCTCGGCCGGGAGGATGGGCCAGACCTTGCTGGCAGCATTCTCATTGTGCAATCGAAAACCGATTCGGCCCTTCATCTACGACAGATTACCGATAACACAGGCCAGTACTCGATGAGGCTGCCTGCTGGCGAGTATCTGTTGCAGCCGGAAAGCGGTGGGGATCGAGCCACCTCACTGGTGTTGGAAGCGGGGACACACAGTCGACATGATTTCGAACTGCTCGTGTCGAGTGGTCGCCCCCTGGCTGCGGGACCTGGTGTATCGCGCCGCGCGGGTCTGGGAATGGCCGGTGCAGGCTGGCAGGCTCTTGGGGTTGTCGATGGGCTGGCGGGGGGATCTGTCCGGGACATTGTCCAGGACAACACTGGACATCTATGGGTGGCAACCACGAGTGGTATCAGTCGCTACGATGGTCATAGTTTCAAAAACTACAGCCATCGAGATGGCCTCCCCAGAGGCGAGGTGTTTTCCCTCTGCCTCGATGCAGAAGATCGCCTGTGGGTTGGTGCAGAGGGTGGTCTGAGTCGTTTCGATGGAGAAACCTTCGTCAACTTTGGCCCCCATGACGGTTTCTCAGCAGGCAGCACACGCAGCATCAGCCTGGATGAATCGGGTGATCTATGGCTGGGGACCGAACAAGGGCTGTTGCGTTACGATGGGCGCCTTTTTCACGACTACAGCACATGGGAGGGAGCACCCCGGTCGTGGATTGACGACGTCGTGGTTGACGGACCCGATATCTGGCTGACAACCCTGTCAGATGGACTGGTCCACTTCGATGGTGAGCGTTTTTCTACCTATACAGAAGTAGATGGACTGCCGAGTCGCTCGATTCGTTCTCTCAGCCTGAGCTCTCGTGGTCTGCTGGTAGGGACCGAACAGGGACTGGCCATCATGGAGGGCGACCACTTTGTCGCCGCGACCTTCAACGAGCGGCTGCAATATCCCTCCGTAGGGCAGATTCTGGAGAGTGCCAACGGTGATCTGTGGATCGGTGTGCAGTCGACGACGGGCGTCGTGACCGTTGCAAGTGGGCGCATCTATCGGTTTGATGGAACGCAACTGCTCGCAGTTCCGGGGCATGATACGATCGGCGGCGATGCCGTGTTACGACTATTTGAGGATCGTGAAGCCAACGTCTGGGCAGGGACTTCTACGTCACTCATTCGCCATTCAGCGGGGGCGTTTCGCTACTTCCGGTCAGAGAATGGCCTGCCAGATGATGACGTGTGGAAGTTGCTTGAGGATCGCCACGGTCGCATGTGGATGGCCACCGACGAGGGCCTCGCTCAATTTGATGGTGAAACCCTCGTCACTTTCACCGTCGACGATGGTCTGCCCCCCTTTCCCCTGAGAGATCTGGCCGAGGATGAGGAGGGCAATCTCTGGATTGCCACAACAGGTGGCGGCGTTGTGCGTTACGACGGAGAGAGCTTTGAGACGCTGACCACGCGGGATGGTCTGGCGCACAATCGGGTGAGCAGGGTGCTGGCCGCATCAGATGGTGGTGTCTGGATGAGCACGGACGGCGGCGGGCTCAGTCTCTTCCGAGACGGCAGGTTTACGACAACGGGGACCGCCGATGGTCTGCCGGGTGAATCCATTGGGGCCCTGGCGCAGGACAAGGCGGGCAGTCTCTGGTTCACAGCCTACATGCAGGGAGCGATTCATCATGATGGCAAGGAGTATCTCCACCTAACCACCGAGGATGGCTTACCTCACAACAACGTTGTGACGATGCTCTTCGATTCAGATGACCGTCTGTGGCTCGGCACCCCGGGGGGGCTGAGTCTCTTCGACGATGGGCAGATTACGAATTTCGGTGCTCGTGATGGTTTGATGCATGATTTTGTCGATGCCTTGTATGAGGACGAGGGAGGCCAGCTGTGGATCGCCAGTGCTGGAGGGATCTCTCGCTACGCGGATGGTGTTTTCCAATCGCTTCTGCAGCGAGATGGGCTAGGGGGTAATCGCATTGCCGATCTAACCCAGGATCGTCATGGCAATATGTGGATTGCCACCTGGGGTGATGGCGTGACTCGGTTTACTCCATCTGTGGCTGCTCCCATTATCGAAGTTGTCGATGTGATCGCTGATGGGCGCTATGATCCGTCGAGTTCGATCTCCATCTCCTCAACACAACCACTTGTGCGGTTTCTCGTGCGGGCGATCAGCCACAAGACGCGGCCTGACGCGATGCTCTATCGCTATCGATTGTCAGGTCATGAGGAGGCTTGGCGGACCACGCGTCGGGAGCGGATCGAATACAGCGATCTGCCAATCGGTGACTACGTGTTCGAAGTTGAGGCCATCGATCGCGATCTGGATGTGTCAGCGGTTCCTGCACGGGTCGCGATCTCCATTCACGCGCCTTACCTGCAGTGGTCTCTCTATGGGGGACTCGGACTTGCGCTTCTGGCACTACTCGTGAGTGGCGCTCTCCTCGTGCGGCGCAATCGCGATCTGGCGGCGCAGATTGACTTGCGCGAGGAGGAGGAGAGGCGGCGGCGTGCGATCGGTCGACTGCGTGATGCGATCTGGGCCCTGGACGTCAATGCAGACTTACAAGATCTGCTGCCAACCATGTATCAGAGCTTTGTAGATCTGCAGATTTCCTTTGATACGTGTGGCCTCAATACGGTAGATCCGAGTACCGATCCACCGACGGTTATCATCTGCAATTTCGATGGCAGTGGCGATCAGCGCCGGCCGGACTTGAACAATCCCAACGCACCCCTCGTTGTCGATTTCTGGAGAGCAAAGGAACCGGTGTATCGTCCGGATCTGCTTGTCAGCGACCCCACAGACGAGAGGAAGGGCAGAGTCCTCGACCAGGTGGTTGTGCGTTCAGTCCTGGATGTTCCCTTCGAATTCGGCACGCTCGCCGTGAACAGCAAGGAACCGCATGCGTTCTCGAAGCGGGATATCGAAGGCATGCAATTGCTGGGAGGCGTGCTGGCGGAAGGTTTCCATCGCTTGAAGGATCTACGGTCCATCGTCGAAAGGGAGGAACAGTTCCGCACATTTTTCGAGATTGGCATCGTCGGTATGGCCTTCACCTCCGTGCAGAAGGGGTGGCTCGCGGCCAATGACTATCTGTGCGAGATGCTCGGATACTCGTGGGATGAACTGCGCACCATGGACTGGACGGAGCTGACCCATCCCGAGGATCTGGCACAAGATGTGGAGCATTTCGAGCGTGTTCTTGGCGGTGAGATCGACGGCTACTCTATCGATAAGCGTTTCGTCCGCAAAGATGGTCGAATCGTCGACTCGATGATGTCCTTCCGAGGCATCCGCAACGAAGAGGGTGAGGTCGATCATGGCTTGGCGATCGTGCAGGATATCAGCGATCGAAAGCAGCGAGAGGGCAGGGAACGTGCCTTGCAACAGATGCGCCGCGCCATTTGGCGTCTCGACAGTACGAGTCAGATCCAGGATATCCTCACAGCACTTGAAGAGGCGGTGACCTCTATCGGCCTGGACTATGCGGTCTGCGGTGTGAATCTCATCAACCTAGCCGATGGGAAGACGACAGGGTCTTATCACAATCTGGAACCCGGTTCCGCGTGGACACGGGGGGATCTGTACGCTGAGGATGCGAGGCTGCTCGGCAGATTCCGCGATGCTGGTCAGACCGCGTACCGACCTGACACACAATCACAGGACACCTTTGATGATCGCGCCAAGGGGGCTGAGCGCCGATCGGTGATCGATGTGCCCTTCAGTCATGGTATGTTGGCCTTCAACAGCACCCAGGCCAATGCCTTCGACGACTACATCCCGGATCTGGAAGAGATCGCCACCGTGTTGTCCGAGGCCTTCCGGCGTCTCGATGACCTGATGGCTTTACTCGAGCGTACGCAGGTGGCTGAGACGGCCCGCAGTGAAGCGGAAGCGGCGAATCAATCCAAGAGTCAGTTTCTGGCCAACATGTCGCATGAGATTCGTACGCCGATGAATGCCATCCTTGGCTTCTCAGAAATTCTCTCAGGGTTGATCCAGGTAGGGCAGCAGAAGCGCTATCTCGACTCGATCCAGTCCTCGGGAAAGTCATTGCTCGCGTTGATCAACGACATTCTGGATCTGTCGAAAGTAGAAGCGGGGAAGCTCGAACTAGAGTATCACGCCTTCGATCCTCTGAGCGTGTTCCGTGAGATGGAGCAAATCTTTGAACAGAAGATGCAGGAGAAGGATCTCGACTTCAGCATCGACGTAGACCCCGACCTGCCGCGAGCGCTGGTCCTGGACGAGACACGAGTGCGGCAGGTGCTCATCAATCTGATCGGCAATGCCATCAAGTTCACCGACGATGGCCACATCCGTGTCGTGGCAACCGTGGAACATACGGACGTCGAGAGGAATCAGATTGAACTTGTGCTGAGCATCGAGGATTCAGGCATTGGCATCCCCGTCGACCAACACGACAAGATCTTTGGAGCCTTCGAGCAGACCGCCGGCCAAAGCAACTCCGAGTATGGTGGCACAGGGTTGGGGTTGGCTATTACGCGTCGCCTGATTGAGATGATGGATGGTCAGATTCGCGTCGAGAGTCAGCCGAGCGAAGGCAGTCGCTTCATCGTGCATCTGCACAATGTGGAGATTGGATCTGCAGACGATTTATCGAAGGAGACAGAGGAAGACGTCTCCGGTGTCATCTTCGAGGCCGCGACCGTTCTCGTTGTCGACGATATCGAAGCCAATCGCCAGGTCGTCGAAGCGCATCTGGATGCATTTGGTCTGACTGTTCTGGAAGCTGCAGATGGGGAGGAAGCGATTGCTACCTCCAGACAACACCAACCCGATCTGGTGTTGATGGACATTCGCATGCCTGTTCTCAATGGCGAGGAGGCCACACGGCGGATGAAAGCCGATGCGGATCTGCGACAGATCCCCGTGATCGCTCTGACTGCGTCAGCGATGAATGAAGACGTCTCCCATTTGCAGCAACTATGCGACGGTTATCTGGCCAAGCCCGTCAGTCGCGATCATCTCGTGGCGGAAATGATGCGATTCCTGCCGCATCACAGGGCAGATCAAGGGGAGACGCAAGAGACTCTCGCAGTCGAACTGGATGAGACGCCGATCGAATTGGATGAGGCGACCCTTGCACGTCTGCCGGAACTGATTCAAATGGCAGATGCACAATTGCTTGGGGAGTGTGAACGTCTCGGCCAGGAGATGCTGTTAACGGAGATCGAGGCCTTTGCCCATCGCATAGAATCGTTGGGAAGTGAGTTTGGCTTTCCGCTTCTGCAGCGTTGGGCTCAGAAGGTCATGGAAGAGGTCACCATGTTTGACTTGAATGCGTTGCCAACAACGATGAGCTCCTTCGCTGATGTTGTGGCATCGATGCGCCAACTGACGACAGCGAAAGCCTAGTCGATCAGCTCGGCTGCAGCCACCTGGCTTTCGAAGCCGATGGATCTCGCCCTTTGCCAGTCGACGAGTGACTGATTCTCAGAAAATTCTGCACGTACGACAACCTCTGGATACATGAGCTGGGCCAAGACCTGTGCCGGCATGTTCAGTGTGTTGCGGGAATCCACGACGAACATTGGCTGACTCCCGACGATCTTGTGCATCAGCGCCAGACGGATCGCTCGACAAGCTTCGGCAAGTTCGATAAAACTGAAGAAATTGTGCCGCAGCCCCATAAGGGAACGTTCATCGGCCGTGAGTTGGCTTTCCTTGTCTGGGTGCTGTCGATCGTCATCGTGGTGATGTCGCAAACGGCGGATCTGATCCGCTGCCGCCGTCGCCGACATCTGGGCCAGCCTGTCCATCTGCTCGCGGGCTCGAAGTAGTTTGGGTACCAGTCCCTCACGCAACATGCTGAGACTCTGTAGACCGGCACCAAAGCGAAGGCATAGACTGTTGATGTTCGCCGTCCGTGCAAAGTAGGTGGCAATGTCTTCCGTCACCTGTTTGCTGAAGGAGTAGGGGTCGCTTGTCGTTTTGGGATGCTCTTCATCCACTGGCAGGTAGTCGATTTCAAAGCCGAGTCGACCGAAGTGGTAGCCGATGGCATTGATCGAGCTGGCGACGACGATCTGGTCGATACCATGATCGGCACAGGCCTGGAACAGCCTGAAGGTGGCGGCGCAGTTGAGATCGAAGATTGCAGCGGGCGTTCCCAAGCGTGGCACCGGAATGGCAGCCAGGTGCAGAACACTGTCGACGCCGACCAGAAGCGATGCCAGAGTATCGGACGCCTTCTGGCCGGCAGTAAGGTCCAGCAGGTGGAAATCTGCCAGCTTGTCGTTGTTGGGGGGCTGCACGTCAACGCCGCGCACGTCGAAGCCGTGTTCATCTAGATCGGCACAGGCGGCAGCACCCAGGTGTCCGTTACAACCAGTCACCAGCACCTTCATCGGTCACTTCGATTCTGGCAGCAAGCGGCGCAGGCCGAGCTCCTGAGTGGAACGATCGGTACGAGCACGTCAGTCCGCGAAACTGCCATCCTTGCGATGATGAAGCCAGATCGTATTGCCGTCTGGATCGCTGATGCAGGCGAAGTGGCAGACCGGACTCTCGTTGGACGGAACCGTCACAGTCACGCCTTTGGCCTCCAATTCCTTCATCGTTTCTTCGACGTCTTCTACGGCGAGGGAAATCGCCGCACCACCTGTCTGTGCCTTGGCACTCGGATCGAAGGCAGAGGGATCATTGATGGCGAGGGTTACATTGCCGGCGTTGAATTCGGCCCACTTCACCTCCTCGTAGTAGCCATACATCTCGATTCCGAGGGTGTCTCGATAAAATTCGATCGCCTTTTCCATGTCATTTGACTGGTAGTAGACGAAGTCCGCACCGCGGATGTTCATGGTAATTCTCCTTGTTGATACACCTTTAGTATCGCTGGTCTACGAGCCAGGCTTCCTCAGGATGGTCCTCCCAGCGCCTTCGCAGCACTTGTTCGTTGGGACTGAATTGCCCTCCATGCTGGATCCCTCCATGAGAGATGTTCACACTCACGGCGATGCTGTTTGCTCCACCATCCACCCAATGAGGCGTCAGCAACTGGTTCCACAACATGGCCCCGGGCTTCATGACATAGGTCAGCACATCCTCAGGAGCATGTTCGGGGGGATGTTTACTGGGGTAGGGACTGCGGTCGTCGACGATGCTCTCGATGGGGCCGTATTTGCCAGGATCGCAAAAGCCATGAAATGACTTCGTGCCATGGATTTGCCATGCGACAACGTCAGAGTTGTCGACATGGTACTGCGAACTGCAACCTTTGCCAGAAATGAAAATAATGGGGTACGAGCGCTGCCACGTCAGGCCAGAGCTGGCAAGAAAAGTACGCCAGGGAATCATGACCTGCTGCTGGAATGTCTGCAGGAAGTGCCCTTCGCCATAGAAGTTGTGCAGTTCAAACAGGGCAATGTTGAAGGGCAGATCGACGACCTGCTCCAGTGGGGCATGTCGCATCTTATCGACCAGGTCTGTCACGGCAGCCTCCTCATCGAGGCGATTCGAACTGATCTTCGTATCCGGGTGTTGGCGCAGGATGTCGACCATCTCTTCAGCGCCAGGGAAAGGCATCTCGAACTGTATCAGTTCAGGGCCCAACAGAAAATTGCGCGTTTCCTTCCACAACTGCAGGAAGTCTTCTTGTGAGCGCGCTGTAACGGGACGGTCGAAATCAAAGGCTGTCGATGTCGGAGCCGAGACGGTCATGGAGCCAACA
>Ga0233428_1001719_pt1 | contig 22642 bp, 24 predicted proteins | sample SI_118_April2016_4_FD_179890 | JGI IMG/M metagenome (GOLD analysis project Ga0233428, IMG submission 179890) | Seawater microbial communities from Saanich Inlet, British Columbia, Canada - SI_118_April2016_120_MG | ecosystem: Environmental > Aquatic > Marine > Inlet | place: Canada: British... | reverse complement strand
CAAAGAGGCTTCTGCCTCTGCATCGGCTTCGCTGGTCGGCAGTTCAACAAGTAGCTGAACCACCTGCGAACCCTGTGGCAGGGCAACGGGGGTCTCGGGGGCAAGCCTGAGACTTCCAGCTCCGGTGATCGTGACTCGGATCGCTAGGTCATCAGCCTGGGCCGTGCCAGACAGTCCATCAGCGAAGGTTGCTTGCCAGGTGGCGAATCCATCGACGGGAATCAGGTCCTCGATGGTGGGCCCGGTTGTGGTTTCCGGGCCAGCGGGAGCCATGTTCGCTGTCTCCTCGCTGACGTCGATGGTCATGGATGAAGCTTCCTAAAGGGGGTATTTGGGCAGGCGATATGACGGGTTCATAGAGACGGGGGAAGGTAGAGTCTGCTCAGAGAGGTGTCAAGATGCGAGGGGTCACTCCACACCATAGAACAGACGCCCTATCTTCTTGAGCGTGAACCGAATGACTCAATCTGAACCGATTGCTGTTGAGACACTCATCATCGGCGCCGGCGCTGCAGGTATCATGGCAGCGATCAGTGCCTGTGAGCGAGGGGCCAAGAGCGTCGTTGTGTTGGAGGCGGGAGAGCGCCCAGCCCGTAAGATCCTCATTTCCGGGAATGGGCGGTGCAACCTCACGAACGTCGATGCAGATCAACCGCATCACTATCACAGTACCCAACCAAGATTTCCACGTCCCGTCCTGGCATCGTACACCGTAGAAGAGACCCTCCGATTCTTCCACGACCTCGGCGTTGTCACTCGCGTTGAGAAACGGGGCCGCTTTTTTCCGGTCTCGGATCAGGCACAGTCCATCATCGATCTGCTTCTGGATCAGATGCAGGTCCTGGGTGGGCAACTGGTACTGTCCGCGCGAGCCGAGAAACTCAGGGCACGTGAGGGCGGTGGATTCGACGTCGTGTGCACCGACGGGAGAGTCTGGTTGGCTGAGACCGTCATCGTGTCTACAGGTGGTGTGAGCGTTCCCAAATTGGGTGCAAATGACAGTGGTATGGGGTTGTGCGAACGCTTCGGACACCAGCGGACGCCGCTGTATCCGGGGTTGGTCCCCCTGGAAAGCGATGATCAGACCGCCCGCCGCATGCAAGGCGTACGTCTCTGGGCGAAGGTCGCTGCTGAGGGGCCGAACGGGCGGTGGATCGAAGACACAGACGACCTGTTGTTTACCCGCTACGGTGTCTCAGGATTTACGATTCTCAATCTCAGCGCTCGCATCGTTCCATGGTTAGCGACGGGCCCCAAACAGATCCATGTCAGTCTGCTACCTGAGTCGACGGCGGAACAGGCCGCACAACTGCTGCGGTGTCGATGGCAACTACACCCGCATCGCCCACTCGGCCTCAGTCTGGCAGGTCTGCTTCACGGCAAGGTCGCCAGACCGTTGCTCGACTGTCTCGGACTGAGTTCGGAGTTAAAGGTTTCGCAGATCGCGAAGAAGGATTGCTGGGCCCTTGCTCAGCGTCTCACCGACTGGCCGATTATGGTCACCGATGCTCACTCCTTCGATCATGCTGAAGTCACGATCGGTGGGATTCGAACAGATGAAGTAGATCCCCACACACTCGAATCCTATCTGGTCCCCGGGCTGTATTTGGCGGGAGAGGTGTTGGATGTACACGGTGATTTGGGCGGCTACAACTTCCAGTGGGCCTGGGCTTCGGGACGTGTCGCCGGAGAGCGGCGCGGCAACTGATTACCCTCATGACGCCAGCAAGCAGCCACATGATGCGAAGGGCATGGAGTTGAAGTCCACATTGCAGCATGTGGAAGCTGTCGTACTGGCAGCGGGTCGATCGCGGCGGATGGGCCGTCCAAAGCAACTACTGCCGCTACCGGGGGGCACGAGCGTCATCGAGCGTGTCGTGAGCAATGTTGCACCCCATGTGGAGCGCGTCATCGTCGTTGTCGGTCATCTGCCAGGCCAGGTGGGTGCTCTGGCTGCGCGACGAGGGGCGGACATTGCAGTCAATTCGGACGTCGACCTCGGCATGCTGGCATCCGTGCAGAGTGGCATTCGCTCTCTGAGTGCTCAGGCGACGGGCGTGCTGCTATGTCTTGGCGATCAGCCAGAAGTCGAAGGAACCAGCATCGCACAGGTGTTGCAGGCAGCCAACACGTACGACATTGTGATACCTACGTACCACGGGCGTGGCGGGCATCCGGTCTTCATCACACGTTCATTCTTCGGCGAGATACTCGATCTCTCATCTGATACCAACGATGGATTGCGGACCGTCGTGCGTGGCCACCCCGAACAGACGCATGAAATTGAGGTAGCACGTGAGGAAGTGCTACGTGACATGGACACACCTGTAGACTATCACAATACATGGAAACGACTCGAAGGGCCCAAGGGGTGATCTACACATGATTGATGAGGTACTGGCCCAGTTGGCGCAGCTGAAGTCAACCGAGTCGGTGGCATTGGCCTCGCTCGTGGAGAGTTCTGGCTCTATTCCCATGAGCGATCGAGCAAAAATGCTCGTCGACGGCGGCGGGCAGGTCACTGGCACGATCGGTGGCGGTTGCCTGGAGGCCGAGATCGTCACGGTTGGGCGGGACGTGCTCGACTCAGGTTCACCGCAAATGACTCATTACACGATGACAGAGTCGCAAGCCGGCGAGCACGGGCTGAACTGTGGCGGCACCGTGGCCATCTACACTGAACGTATCTCAGCCAATGCCGCCGGTCGTGAGATTTTTGCCGCTGTGTGCGCTGCCCGATCCCTGCGCCTAGCAACCGTTGTTGTGACGCAACTGAATTCCGGCACACAGGCGCGGCGGTGGTTGTTGAGGGAAGATGGGCAGACCGTAGGACCGGGACTTGGAAGCGATCACCTGGATGCACGTGCCCGCCAGGAAGCAGCGCCAATGTTTGGCCGGGAACTTGCACGTCTCGTCGATGTCGAAGAACGTGGGGCGCTATTTCTGGAGCCCTTCTCGCCGCCGCCGGTTCTGTATGTCTTTGGCGGTGGCCATGTGGGCGCACAGATCTGTCGTGCCGCTAGTGCGATCGGCTTTCTCGTCACCGTTGTCGACGATCGACCCATGTTTGCCGATGCCGCGCGACACCCCGAGGCCACTGATTGTCGCGTCGAGGAAATGGATTGTGTCTTCGATCGTCTGACAGTTGATGGGCAGACCTACATCGTTGCTGCAACCAGAGGCCATGAGCATGACGAGATCATCGTCGAGCAAGCGATTCGAACGCCCGCTCGTTATGTCGGCATGCTGGGTAGTGAGAGAAAGAAGCTGATTCTCTGGAAGAGAATCGTCGAGCGCGGTGGCGACGCAGATCGACTGGCCACTGTGAGTGCGCCGATCGGGTTGAACCTCGGCGCTGACACACCGGAGGAAATCGCGGTGAGTGTCGTCGCCGAATTGATCCAATCTCGTCGTGGCGCGACGCGTCGTATTTGGAAAACAAAAGAAGATCCCATGAGGTCTACGCCGCTGTGAAGACCTTGCAGGCACGTTAAACGCTCGGGGTTCATACTGCGTCAGATAGAACGGGGTACTTTCCGCTGATGATTGCGGCCGCCCCCCCCCGACTCAGACCCAGAGCTATGCTGAGAGCCATGCAAAGAGAGAGTCTCGCTATCGTATCGACGCCGGCTGATCCACCCACAATCGCGGTGAGTGAGAAAGCGCTGGTCAAGCGCATTCGAGCAGGTGATCCGGCGGCATTTGATGAGGTCGTACGGCGTCATCACGAACGCTTGATTCAGTTCGTCTTTCGGCTTGTGAACGATCGGGACGATGCCGCTGATGTTGCTCAGGATACGTTTATCAAAGCGCATCGGCGTTTTGGAGATTTTCGTGGTGAGGCAGGGCTATTCACTTGGTTGTATCGGATCGCCTACAACGAGTCCATCAGTCTCTTGCGGCGACGAAAGCTGCGAGGTTATCTGCGTTTGGGGTCAGATGGGCGTGTTGACCAGGTCTGGGATCCGGCCCTGGCGATAGAGGACGATCCCAGTGCTGAATTGGAGTCTCAGCAAGTGCAACAGCAGGTGGCTGAAGCGGTAGCCAGTCTGCCTCCGCGTCAACGAGCCATTTTCTCGATGCGTCACTATGAGGAACTGTCCCACGCCGAAATCGCCCGTGTGATCGGTCGTTCGGAAGGTGCCGTGCGGGCCAACTACTTTCACGCGATTCGTAAGTTGCGGCAACAACTGGGGCAGCTCGTTTGCTGACCTCGCCGGAATAGGGAAACTCGCCATGGCAAACCATCTGAATGATGACGACTTGATTGCTCTCGCAACGGGTGACCTGCCGCTGCGCGGACATGTCGTGGACTGTTCGCAGTGCACAACGCGCCTCAGAGAGTTCGAACGCACCCTCGAACTGACAACGGCGGCCCCCGCACAGGCAGAATGGAACAGTCTGTTGTCCAGCGGATTCCTGCATCGCGTCCGTCGGGGGATTGAGCGTGATGGGGCCAAACCGGGGCTGCAGCTTCCTATGGCTGATTGGTGGCGGCCTGCATTGGCTGGAGGCGCTGTTGCCCTGCTGTTGATGATGGCAGTTCAATTCACCATGGATGAATCCATCACCGCGCTGCAGCAATCCCCGACGGCAGGGGGGCAGACGTTGCCTGTGAGTGTGATGGCAGATCGAGCAGTGGACGATATCGTGCCTGCAGAGACTGAGTTGCTTGGTATAGAGCCTGGACTACCTGAAATAGAGCGAGGGGAAGAAGGGACGGAGACGGGGGATGATGAATTGCTGACACTCATCGATGCCTATCTTATCGACACGGCCAGTGAAAACGAGCTCATGCACACCCTGGGCGACTTTGAAAGCGACGTCGTTGTTGCCGTCGTTGATCTGTGATGCTCTATCGACGTGAGATCCGACCTATCTGATGTATCCGAATACAGATGTGAATGGGGAGAGGTGCCCGATGTTGAACGAGAATCCGCGGTTCTGTAAACGTGTTTTTGCCAGGCTGCTACAGCACTGGGTCCAGTGCCTTGTGTTGATTGCTGTTGCGAGCCTGTCTGTCGATGGAGCTGCACTAGCCCAGGGAGGCCGCATGTCCTCACCCGGCAGAGGAGGATTCCAGAAACCAGGGCGCGAGCAGATGGAAATGGTGCGCATGTGGCGTCTCGTGAACACACTCCAGGTCGACGAAGATCAGGCGATGAAAGTGTTTCCCGCTTTTAGTCGGCATCACCGCGAGCGGGAGGTGTTGGCCAAGCGCCGTAACGACCTGCGCAAGGGGCTCGAGCAGCAGTTGGCCGCAGAGGGTAGTGACGAGGCTCTGCTGTCGCAGATGGCGAAGATTCACACGGTTGAGGGGGAGATTTCGACTCTGGCTCAAGATTTTGACAAGGATCTGGAAGATATCCTGACGCCACGCCAGCGAGCTCGTCTCATGTTGTTTGAAGACAACTTTCGCAACGAACTCCGGGACACGGTAAGGCGGATGCGAAGTATGCGCAGTGGCAATAGGGTAGATTCCGAGCGCCCCATGGTGCCAGGCCGGGAGCGGGGGCGGTAGAACTCATTTGCTGAAACGCTACGCTCGACGGCAAACCGCACGCACACTGAAGAAATACGACACGCTCAGCATCGATGTTGAAATAGATGCTGAGCTTTCTGTCTCTATGGTCCAGACCCGAGATACGTATGCGCTACTGGATCGTCTCATCGAGCAAGAGGAAGCGGGTGCCACTCGCGCCCGCTTTCCCTATTGGGCCGAGATTTGGCCAGCCTCTGTGGGTCTGTCTCGCTGGTTCGTCCACAATGCACCTGAGCCGACGAATACTGACATCCGTGAGCTTGGCTGCGGGTTAGGGCTGGTAGGCGTTGCCCTCGCACGGGCCGGATGGCGGGTTGAAGCGACCGACTATGTCGAAGATGCGCTCATCCTGGCAGCCCACAATGCGCGTACGAACGGCATCCCTGAGTTCCAGCATCGTGTTTCGTATCTAGATTGGAGTCATCCCGTGGGGGATGCCGTGGACTGCTTCGTGGCGTCTGATGTCGCCTACGAAAAGGTCCTGCATCCCTATCTGCTGCGGACGCTGAGGCAGATGCTGGTCCCTGGGGGCCGTTTGTATCTGAGTGACCCAGGACGACCCGCCGCGCAGCCCTTGTTCAAAGCCCTGTGCGAACTCGGATATCAACACGAGCGGGAGACCATCGACGTGGTCTGGCAGTCTCTCACCCATGAAGTGGACGTGCACCGGCTACAGAAGCCACTGTAGAGGACCGTTGGGCCAGGACACGGCGTCTGCGTCGTGGTCAGCCTTTTTTTAGCCCCTGGCGGCGAGCAAACTCTCCAGATGTGCGGCAATCGAGCGCGACGTCGCATCCAGATCATAGCCGCCTTCCAGCATGCTGACGCATCGTCCTTCGCACTGCTGTTGTGCGATGGACAGAACCTTGTCTGACAGCTTTCTGAAGCCTGCCGTGGAAATCTCCATCTCCCCTAGCGGGTCAGCCTCGTGCGCGTCGAATCCAGCAGAGATCAGGATAAACTGCGGCTGAAACGCTTCGATGGCGGGGCGCAGAATCTGTTCCGTGACACGCAAGTAGTCGTCATCCGTTTGACCGGCCATCAGGGGAACATTCAAGGTTGATCCCGCACCTGCGCCCACACCCGTCTCCGTGGCGGCGCCGGTGCCGGGATAATGTGGCGACTGGTGGATGCTGCAAAACAGAACACGCGGGTCCTCATCGAAGGTGTGTTGTGTGCCATTGCCGTGGTGGACGTCCCAGTCGACGATCGCCACACGTTCCAACCCGTGATGGTCAAGCAGGTGTCGTGCAGCGATTGCGACATGATTGAAGTAGCAGAAGCCCATGGCCCGGTCGAACTCTGCATGGTGTCCAGGAGGGCGGTGCAGGCAGAACGCATTTCCTCCCTGATCGAGGACCGCATCACAGGCTGCGATCGCTCCGCCGCTTGCCAGACGTGCTGCCAGCCATGTTGCAGGCGTGATCACCGTATCAGGGTCCACCATGGCCTCTACACCACGCTCTGCCGCTTGCTGTATGTCGTCGATCAAGCGCTGACTATGGCTGGTCACGATGGACTCAAGCGGTGCCGGGGTAGGTGTCATCACGCATAATTGCTGTAGCAGTCCCGTTGTCTGCAGATGTCGCCAAGCATGTTCCACCCGATCCGGGCGTTCGGGGTGCCACGCCCCCGCGTCATGCTGCAGGCAGGCTTCGTGGTAGTAAATGCGTGTCGTCGTCATTGGCCAGCTGCCGCAGCGAGGGCGCGCTTACCGAGGATCCGAATATCCTCGTGTATGTCGTCGGCCCCCTCCAAGGTGGATGCATCTACCCAGCGACCCTCGCGTGCTTCTCGAGGATTGACCTTCGCTGGCCCCCGATCCACAGTGACGGCGAAGTAGATCAGATCAATGTGCTGGTGATATGGCTCAATGTCCTCCAGCAGGATACACACGGGTTGATGCAGCACTTTGACGGGTCCCCATATTTGACCGCCATCGACAGGTTCGATAAGTCGTACCGCGAGACCGCTCTCTTCAAAGACTTCCCGAAGGGCCGCCTGCTCAGGAAGTTCGCCGGCATGAATGTGTCCCCCTGGCGGGAGCCATGTCTGTATCTTATTGTGCCACAACAAGAAAACGTGTTCATCTCGAACGATGAAGGTTGTCGCTGTGAAGTCTCGGGTTATGGTAGATTCGGACACAGATCCTCAGTCTTTGGAAGCTCCACGAGCTCATTTTGGGTGCGAAAAAGGTAGCCAGGAGGGAGGCGGCGGCAACCGGCATTATCCGTTTTATACTAGTATTGGCTCATCTTGAGCCATAGGCTGGACATTTGGACGCTCGTGCCGATAGTCAAATAGCAGGTACTTGTCTTGAAATCACATCAGCACAGGTCGAGTCGAGGACGTGGCTCTTCGCTTGACACTTCGGTGGTGTGGATTATCATAAACCCTTGTTCTTACAGCGCTCCCGCCCTGCCGCCGCTCCCCGCGGATACAGGACTGGAGGCCGACCGAGGCCAACCTCATGACCGTCCAGCTCCGCCCTCTCCCTTCGCCGCGGCTTGAACCCGTGGCGGACGACTCGAATGTCATCGTCCTGGATACGCAGGCACCGTCCACCGTGATCTGGCCCGTTGCCGGCGGCAAGGGCGGTACAGGCAAGTCGACACTCACGGCAAATCTCGGCTTAGGGCTGTCCCTTCTGGGGTATAAGGTCATCCTTGTTGATGGCGATCTAGGTGGCGCAGATCTGCACCTGTTTTTCAATCAGGTCTCGCCGCCGCGCAGTCTGAGCACTTTCCTGACCCGTGAAGTCGATGAACTTCGCGACGTGTTGCTGCCGACACCTAACGAGAATCTGCGCCTCGCCTGTGGCGGTAGTGAGCTGGTTGGAATGGCAAATCTGTCACATGGTGCAAAGACGAAACTCATCAGACATATCCGCAAACTGGATGCTGATTTTGTACTGATCGATTTGGGCGCCGGGTCTGCCTACAATACCCTCGATATCTTCACCCTCGCAGAAGACGGCATTGTCGTGTGTACGCCTGAGCCCCAGGCTCGCGTTGATGCGTATGGGTTTATCAAAAACACGGTCTATCGGAAATTGCGGCGTTTGTTCCGCAAGAATGACCCGGTGACCGACGTCATTGGTGAATTCGCCCGTGAGGCCGGACGCCGTAGTGGACGCGTAGCGGATCTACTTCTCCGGATTGGGGAAATCGATCCGGTGGCGATGGAAGAGGGGCGACAGATGTTGGCCGACTACCGACCGCGTCTGTTACTCAACCGCGTAAGAAGCCGACGCCACATTGATGAAGTCGATCGTTTTGTCACGCTCGTGCGGGAGTATCTGTCGACGGAGTTGGAATACATCGGGTATGTCCGCAACGACGATAAGATTCTCGATGCCTGTGAGCGGCGCCGTCCTGTGATGCTCACATCACCAAAATCTGCTGCTGCTACCGATGTCTACAACGTGTTGATGAATGGTCTTGATGTGTCTGATCGTTTGCATCGATTCGAGGCCAAACAACATCGCAAACTTGCGCAGGTCGCCAAGGCAGAGGCCAAGTTCTGGTGAGAAGATGCTGGGACCGGTCCGGGCGTGGGATGGAGACCGGATGAAGGGCGAACGTTGGCGGCGGGGCTCATTGCTCGAACGAATGGCCCTGCGCTGGAAGGGGCCCAGACCACGGCGGGATGAATCCCTCGACATTTTTGGTGAGTTACGGCGGGCGCAGAGAATCCTGCTGATTCCCAATGATCGTGTCGGTGGTTTGTTTATGGGCGCGCAAATCTACAAGGCTGTGCGCGCACATTATGCAGATGCGCATATCGCGTTGCTGACCAAATCAGATGATGCCCGACTTGCCGAATCGATTCCCTTCGTCGATGAAGTGCTGACGGCGCCGTTGGTCGAGCAGGTTTGGTCTGCGGCGTATCACGACTTCGTCGACGAACTGCGGCGTGATCCATACGATCTGGCCATCTGTCTGGGGCCAGACTGCAGTTTCCGCCTCGCTCAGTTGTGTGGACTCAGTGGGGCCCGAATCCGCGTCGGCTTCCAGCGCGATGTAGAGACTTCCTTCAACCTGCAGATCGTTCGCCAAAGAGAAGAGGTGTTCGAGGTCGAGCAGGTGCTCTCTCTCGTCCGCCTGCTCGGAATCGAGCCGTGTGGCGACGTGAGTTGGGCCATTGGCGAGGGGGAAGGAAATCAGCTTCGCGAGCGTTATCTCGACGGCGAATTTAGTACTGGCCATGTCGTGGCAGTTGATCTTGGGCGAGGCGAGGGGCCTGGTCTGAATTGCCGCCAACTGGACGACATTGTGGGGCGCGTCATCGAACGTGGGGCCCGCGCTGTGTTGTTCTTTTCTCTCGCCGAGCGCAAACAGGTCAACTATCTTACGAAGACGTACGGAAGTCGCGTGCTCCCCTTCGAAGAAGACGATCTGGCTGGCGTGGCGGCGCTGTTACAGGGCTGCCGGGCACTGATCGCCTGTAACACCAATGTCTTGCATCTGGCTCACTCTCTGGGAGTTCCGGCTGTTGGCATTTTCGATGAGGACGCGAGACGCTGGGTCTCGAGCCGCAATCAGTTGGTCGAGATTATCGAAGAACGTGATCTTCGAGCAATCAGTATTGCTCGCGTCGTCGATGGCCTGGACCGAGCGTTGCGGCGCGATGCGATGGAGGAACGGTCCCTCGTCGATGGTGCAGGATCGACCCCATCCACAGCCTGATCGTCGTCGCCGAAAGATCTTAAGTTCACGCCCACTTTTTGAAGACAGTGCGGAGGTCGCCTGACCATGCAGGAAATGATCGAGCCCGATCGCACGATTCTGATCGTGTCGGTCATCGGTCTCATCGTCATCTGGGGTAGTGTTGCTTACCACAAATTCGTCCAGGATTCAGCACCGGCGTTTGTCGACGACGAGCAAGTCCAGATGCTGTCCGATGATGCTCAGACAGCCGACGCGGCGCCCACAAACCCATCTCCGGCGCCCAAGCCGGCTGCTGGCCAGAGTGCCGGTAGCAAGAGTACCAGTGGCAAGAAACGCAAAAAGGGTGGCAAGGGTCGATAGACCGGCACCTTAGAGAAACGGGACGGGCGGATGGCGACAGATGTAGTGATGCCCAAATTGGGGCTGACGATGGAACGGGGTACGATCGCCGCTTGGCTCAAGGCCGAGGGCGAGTCTGTTCGCAAAGGCGAACCCCTCCTTGAGGTCGAGACCGACAAGGTCACGATGGAAGTTGAAGCGCAGGTAGAGGGAATCGTCGGCAGAATCCTCGTCGCAGCGGGTGAGGAAGTCGATGTTGCGACGCCCATTGCCATTATCTCTGCACCCGGCGAAGCGATCCCATCACTGAGTCAGGCTACTGAGCCCTCCTCAGGGCAGGTGGTTCCTGGCGACTCTCCACCCGCGCATCGTCTGACACAAGAGCTTGATGCCGTCTCCGCCGCCGCGGAATCTGTTCCTGAGCCGCAGGAGCGACCGAGGCATCGTGCTTCACCAAAAGCCCGCAAGATCGCCGTAGAGAAGGGCCTCGACCTGGCCACGATCGTGGGAAGTGGCCCAGGGGGCCGTATTGTGAGCGCCGATCTGGAAGGCCTCGCACCAGCACCTCCGTCCGCTCCAGCACACTCTGAGCGCCCGGCCCCCGATTCGACCATAGATCAGCCGCCGCTTGTGGAGACGCCTGCCATCATCGAACTGAGCCGTGCTCAGCAGGTAGCAGCTGACCGCCTTTCTGCGTCTTATCGTGATGCACCTCATATCCAACTGCGGATGGAGGTCGCCGCCCACTGGCTTGAACAGTTTCGTGGTGGATTCGCTGCCGAGGGCAAGCGGATCTCTTATAACGATCTGATTCTGCGGGCATTGGCTCTGACCCTCAGGCAGCATCCGCGGCTGAACAGTCACTTCATCGATGGCCAGTTGCATCAGCTGCCCGGCGTCGATCTCGGCATCGCAACTGATACAGGAACGGGGCTTGTCGTCCCCGTCATGCGTAGTGTACAGTCTCTTGGTGTCGAGCAGATTGCCCAGGAAAGCCGCAGACTCGTGGACATGGCCCGGGACGGGCGTCTCGGCGTCGATGAAATGACGGGCGGCAGTTTCACGGTGACGAATCTTGGGATGTTTGAGATCTCTTCATTCAGCGCGATCATAAATCCGCCGCAGGTCGCGATCCTTGCCGTAGGAGCCGTGGAGCGTCGGGTGGTGCCTGTCGACGATCAGGGCGCGATGGGCGTGCGGCCCATGATGACGCTCAACCTCGCCGCCGATCACCGTGCCATCGACGGTGCAATGGGTGCGCGCTTTCTTCAACACCTTCGCGATACATTGCAGTCGCCGGCCCTGCTCGCTTAAGGTCCAGATTGCCGAGTTCTTCTGCTGGCCAGAGACGTGCCTTCCTGCCTGTCAGTGACCTCTAGAAATGGACACGGAGCGCTACGACACGCTGCGGCGGATGATTCGCGAGTCCTACGAGGATGCGCGCATCGTGACGCGCTATGTCAGGGTCGGTCTATGGCCCGCAGAGGAAGCCTTGGTGGCAGAACACCTGCCGGAAGCTGCTCATGTCCTGGATCTGGGTTGCGGGGCGGGGCGTGTTGCGATTCCGCTGGCGGAGATGGGGTTGAATGTGGTCGGAATCGATATCAGTGATGGGATGATCGCAGCCGCCCGCGAACAGGCAAAGTATGCACAGCAGGTCAGTGGAGAGTTGAGTTTCGAGGTCGGGGACGCAACACAGTTGAGTTTTCCTGCTGAGAGCTTTGACTCCGTCTTATTCTGTTACAACGGTATCGAGTTGGTCCCTGGGAGGCGGGGGAAGGATAGGGTCTTGCTGGAAGCCCTCCGCGTCCTGCGCCCGGGGGGACGTCTGATATTGTGCGTTCACTCACTCTTCGCTTTCAACACCCACGTTCCCATGCGCCTGCGAGCGTTTGCGCGTCTGATCGCGCGTCGAGTCTTCGGACTGCCCCTGAGAGAGCATGAACTCGGTGAGCGCTTCATCGATGATGACATCGAGGAGGCGCCCTATCTCCAGGTCTGGCCGCCTTTCCTGTGGCGCCGTCACCTGGAAATGGCGGGTTTTCGCATCGTTGATTTCAACTCGCGCCAGCGACTCGAGCGTGGACAACCTTGGAGTCGATGGGGGACATTTGACGATGGCGAACGATTCCTCGTCGCGGAAAAACCGGAAAATTGAATCGCTACAGGAATATTTCTCCGAAGTGTGCGTTCGATCACTGAAAAGGTGGCGACCCGCGCGGGACTGCCGATAGTAAAGTGGACCAGGGACCGGCCAATTCCTCTGGACAGATATGAAACCGACTTTCCATCTCCGCAAACACAAGAATCAGTCTCTGATTCAGACCTTCCTGCGTCAGGGCTATCTATTGACCAGCCAATCGCTGGATGCGACAACCATCGCCGATCTGGTTGACGCCGTCTCGGTCAAATCCTCCCCCTCAGTGCCGACGCGTCAGGACGAGCTCGCCATCACGCCCAACTAGATGGTTTACATAGGCTAAGATCTGTCTTTGGCACCTTGACCTGCCACATCCTGCCGGTTATCTTCGCACCCGTCTATTATCCTAACTGATTTCAGTACAAGCCTTTAGGGCAGATCGGGCAGGTCCGCCGCCGAGCTGTCGCTTTCGTCTCTGATCGTTCGTTTACGTCGCGTATTGTTTCTGTTGGCGCACGAACTGTCAGGTATGTGGGCGGCTCTGGCAACTTGCCAGTCCTTGAGGCGTCCATTCACCCAGCCCTGACGACGACTGCCTACCACGCCTCTCGAGGCCTGACGACTTAATCTCATGCGACTCGACCGCAAAACCCAGCTCTCTATCGCGTACGCGATCCTCACCATCCTCCTCCTCCTCGTCATGCAGAGCTATTTCGAGGGGCAGGTCGACACTGTCAAATACAGCGAGTTCCGAAGCTTAGTCGTGGATGGCCGGATCGCCGAAGCTTACATCGGCAACGACGACATCTCAGGTAAGTATTTTACCGACGATGGCCAGGGAACACGAAGCTTCTCCGTGACTCGATTGCCCGATGATGGGCTGGTCGAGTTGCTGCAGGAGCATGTACCCGAATACACGGGTAAACGTGACTCGCTTCTGACTTCACTGCTCGGTTGGATTCTGCCAGCCCTTTTCTTCGTGGCCATTTGGATGTTCATGGCACGTCGAATGGGTGGCGGCTCCGGCGGCCTGATGTCGATTGGCAAGAGCAAGGCCAAAGTCTATATGGAGAAGGGGACGGGGATCACCTTCGAAGACGTTGCGGGCATCGATGAGGCGAAAGAGGAACTCGAGGAGGTCGTCGAATTCCTCAAGACCCCCGAGCGCTTCCAGGCTCTCGGTGGGAAGATTCCGCGTGGAGTCTTGCTCGTCGGATCCCCAGGCACAGGCAAGACCTTGTTGGCCAAAGCCGTTGCCGGTGAGGCAGGGGTGCCATTCTTCTCGATCAGTGGATCAGATTTTGTTGAGATGTTTGTCGGCGTCGGAGCCGCCCGTGTTCGAGACCTTTTCGAGCAGGCGAAGAAGCACGCGCCAGCCATCGTTTTTATCGACGAGCTGGATGCGCTCGGCAAGGCGCGCGGTGCCGGTTCTTTTGGCGGCCATGACGAGCGCGAGCAGACCCTGAATCAGCTGCTTACGGAACTCGATGGTTTCGAGAACAATGCGGGCGTCATCTTGATGGCTGCGACGAATCGTCCGGAGATCCTCGATCCAGCATTGCTTCGTCCCGGGCGCTTTGATCGCACAGTGACGGTGGATCGACCTGATGTAAAGGGGCGTGAGGCCATTCTGCGCATCCACGCGCGTGAGGCCAAACTTGGCGACGACGTCAACCTGCATCGTCTGGCAGTACGAACACCGGGTTTCGCCGGGGCGGACCTGGCAAATATCATCAACGAAGCGGCCTTGCTCGCGGCGCGACGCAATAAGAGCGCGATCTCGATGGACGAGCTCAGCGAAGCCGTTGAGCGTGCTGTCGCCGGTCTTGAGCGCAAGAGTCGTGTGCTCAACGAGAAGGAGCGCAGGATCGTCGCCTATCATGAGGCGGGGCATGCGATTGTCGGCGAATTGCTCGACGAGGCAAATCCCGTGGAGAAGATCTCCATCATCCCCAGAGGCGTCGGCGCACTTGGTTATACGTTGAATACACCTGCCGAGGATCGTTACCTCATGACGAGGAACGAGCTAATGGACACGATCTGTGCGCTGTTGGGTGGTCGCGCTGCAGAGGAGATCGTTTTCAAGGAGATCTCGACGGGCGCATCCAATGACTTACAGCGGGCGACGGGAATTGCCGAGAGTATGGTCAAGGAATACGGGATGAGCGATTCCCTTGGCTTGGTCGCTCGACGTGAAGAGCGCGGGCAGAATCAGTTTCTTGGGATGGGCACCAACGACCGACCCTTCTCAGAGGAAATCGCAAGAGAGATTGATTCCGAGGTCTCGCGGATCATAGCTGAGAGCTACGAGCGGGCGAAGGTGGTTTTGTCCGAAAATCGTAGCCAGTTGGAGGACGTCGTCAAGATTCTCTTCAAAGAAGAGATCATGGAGGGGGACCAACTCCGTGTCATTCTCGGCAAGGAACCACGTCATCCCGAACTCGATGAAGAGGCGAAGAGCGGCAGTGTTTCTGCTAGCGGCGATGTTGCCACCAGTGACACTGGCAATGGTGACACCATCGGTGCCTCGGCTCCTGAATCTGAGCAGGGCACCAATGGCCAACCTTCTACCGACTCAACGGCGACCGACTCGTCCTCGACCGAGTCTGACTCAACCGGCGAGCGTCAGGACGATGATTCGCCCGGATCCTGAACGGCATCTGCCCTTCGTCTGTCTTATCCGTTGACCTCGGCAATCACTTCCAACTCAACAGCCGCATCTAGAGGCAGGCGCTGCACACCCACAGCGACCCTGGCGTGAACGCCGGCATCTGCGAGAACGGCAGCCATGAGGTCGGATGCGCCATTCATGACCGCTGCCTGCCCTGCGAAGGCACCCGCCGTCGCGACATAGCCAGTCATCCGTACAATCCTGACGTTGTCCAGACCGCCGGCATCGGCAGCAAGGATGCTGAGGGCGTTGAGCGCACACAACCGGGCCGCCTCGGCGCCATCCTCAACGGACAGTCCGCCTTCACCCACCGGACCACTGAACACCATCTCACCGGCTGTCAGGGGCAGTTGCCCGGACACAAAAATCTGATTCCCACTGCGGACCGATCGTGTGTAGGAACCGGCCGGCTGCGGTGGCGTGGGTAGTTCGATGCCCAATTCTTGTAACCGCTTTTCTGCGAGTGCTTCCGACATCACTCTTCTCCTTGGCAAAGGGGTGTGGTTCACGGGGCTCTGCAGAAACATACCGCCTGTGCCGATTCAGGCACCAGGGCCCTAGCAGATGACGCAAACGAGATCTCCGCTCACGAGCTTCCGACTGCTTGCGCCGCTCAAGCTTCCGGACTTCCGTCGACTGTGGTTGGCCGATGGGCTCTGGTGGCAGTCTATGTGGATGGAGACTCTCGTAACGGGCTGGGTCGCTCTCGAACTCACCGATTCTGCCTGGTGGGTGTCCGTCGTCGCCTTCTGTCGCAACGCACCGGTACCCATTGTAGGTTTTCTGGGGCCCATGTGGGTTGAACGATTCCGGCGGCGTCACGTGGTACAATGCCTGCAGGCTGTGAATCTGCTTGGCGCCCTGTCTCTGGCGACTCTCTACCATACCCAGCAACTGGCGTATTGGCACCTGGCTGCCGTCGCGTCGGTAAATGGCGCCGCGTGGGCCCTCGATTGGCCCACTCGACGTGCCTTGTTGCCGGATTTAGTGGGGCGGGAGCACGTCGTGGATGGCATGGTGATTGAAAATGTACTGCAGAGTTTCACGCGCTTGTCCGGGCCGTTGCTGGCGGGCATGGCGATGGCGCATTTCGGCGCCGGGGGAGCACTGTGGCTACTAAGCCTCATCAGCGGTCTCGCACTTGTTACACTGTTGAGATTGGACACAGATTCGCAGTCCCCGGAGCAAATCCCCGGTTTCGCAGCCGCGTGGGATCGACTACTGGAGGGGCTCCGCTACGTGCGTGGCAACGGTGCAATCCTCGGTACATTGCTGATCACCATCGTGATGAATGCATGGGCCTTTCCCTTCCAGGCGTTGCTGCCAGTCTTTGCCAGGGATGTACTCGGGCAAGGTCCCATGGGGCTAGGATTTCTGGGTGCTGCCAACGGCGCAGGATCCCTGGTCGGTCTGGTGGTGGTGAATCTCAGCCGTCGGAAGTTCGGCAACCCTGGAATCTTCTCAGCGGGGTCGATTGTAGCCTGCCTGGGGCTGATCGCCTTCAGTCTATCCACCTCGATGTCTTTTTCGCTGCTGGCCCTGGGGGTGGCGGGCCTTGGACAAGCGGCGTTCAGTATCATGCAGAGCTCGATCATTCTCGTGGAAGCGAGTGATCAAATGCGATCGCGAGCAATGGGGGCATTGGTCCTGGCCATCGGTGTGGGGCCACTTGGCCGGGTGCAGGCAGGGGCGATGGCTGCCGCCTGGTCAGCACCGATCGCAGTGAGCTGGATGGCTGCATCCGGCGCGATCGCGACAGCAGCGGTGCTGTTGTTGCTGCGGGGATTCGTCCGGCAGACAGGTGCTACAGGTGATGGACCGGGCCCTTGATTGACCATTGACCGGTGACAGACGTACCCTAACGACACAGATCAGGCAACCGACTCAACAAGTCACGCAACTGGATATTTGGAGACGCAGACAATGGCATCATCAGTGATTGGCGCTCAGCTCTACACCCTGCGGGATTTCCTCAAGACACCACAGGACATTCGCAGCACTTTCGCGCGTGTCAGCCAGATGGGCTACGAAACTGTGCAGACATCCGGGCTCGGACCCATAGATGCAGCTGAGTTGCGCGCGGTTGCCGATGAGCATCAACTGAAGATCGTCGCAACCCATGTCGGATACCCCGATATCAAAAATGAGCCACAGAAGGTGATTGACCAACATCAGACGTGGGGCTGTCGGCATGTAGGCATCGGGGGAATGCCTGCAGACTACCGCAGCGAGGATGGATTTCATCGCTTCGCCGTGGATGCATCGGAGGCGGCTCGTCCCCTAATCGATGCAGGATTGACGTTTTCCTATCACAATCACAGCTTCGAACTGGAGTCTTTGGGGGGTAAAACGGGACTTCAAATCCTCGCTGACGAGTCTGATCCTGAGACCTTCTCTTTTGAAGTCGACACGTATTGGATTCAGCACGGCGGCGGCAATCCCGTCACTTGGCTGCAGCGCCTGAAGGATCGAATGCACATCGTGCACTTCAAGGATATGGCGATGAAGGGAAGTGAGCAGTTGTTCGCCGAGGTGGGTGAAGGAAATCTTGAATGGCTGCCGATCATCGACGCGTGCAAGGCGGCGAATATCGAATGGTATCTGATAGAGCAGGATCGCTGTCAGCAGGATCCCTTTGACTCGCTGGAACTTAGTCTGAAGAATCTGCGTGGTTTTGGTCTTCCCTAGGAGGAACCAGGTATGAAGACGGTAGATCTTCCATGGGGCGCGTGGTATGGCGACGGCAGCCCGCACACGGTCCAGTTTCCAGAAGGTTGGACAGTAGACGTCTGTTCCATGCGAGGGGGACAGGACATTGGTGATGACGGCATCCGGCGGCGACTCGCTACGCCAACTGGATCGCCAACCGTCGGGCAGTTGGCTGCCGAGTCAACATCCGCAGCGATCCTGTTAGACGATCTTTCGCGGCCGACACCTGCTTTCCGATTGCTTCCTTATTTGCTCGAAGAGTTGAGTGAAGGGGGCATCGCAGATGACCAGATTACGATCATTGCCGCCGTCGCTGCCCACCGTCCGATGACGCGCGATGACTTTGTCAAGAAAGTCGGCGGCGACGTGGTGGATCGTTATCGCGTTGTGAACCACAATGCCTATGAGAATCTTGAATTCCTCGGCAACTCGTCACAGGGTGTGCCCATCTTTGTGAATCGTGATTTCATGGGCTGCCAACTGCGCATCGCGTTGGGCATGATTACCCCTCGTGGTGGTTTCTTCGGTGGCGGGGCGAAGCTGTTGATACCGGGTGCCTGTGGTCAGCAGACGATCCTACTGAACCATCGCTACGTGCACGGGGAAGCCTTCAGACCTCATCTGGATGAAGTGGCTCGCATGGCGGGGCTGCGCTTCATCGTCAATCCCTTGCTGAATGAGTCGCTGGAGATTATCGATCTGGTTGCGGGAGATCCTGAACTGGCGTATCGGGAGGGTTGTGAGCGTGGCGGCGAGCTCTATGCAACCCCGATCCCTGAAGGGCCTCTCGATATTGGCATATTCAACGCCTTTCCCAAAGACACTGAATTGTGTCAGGCGGGCCTGGCTATGGTACCCCTCAATAGCAGTGATCATGATCCCTTTACGGATGAGGCGACCATCGTGATTGCCAGTGCCTGCTCTGAGGGTGCGGGCTGGCACTCCGTTCTGGGCCCCGGGACCGCGCTTCGCGGTAAGCCCAGACCACAGGCCCGACGGACCTTCATCTATAGTCCGGCCGTTAATGTTTTCGACTGCGAGTCGTTGTACGGGGATCATGTGACGTTGTTTCGCACGTGGTCCGAATTGATAGAGCGATTACAGAGGATACATGGCGATACGGCACGTACCGCTGTGTTTCCGGCAGGTGCGATCCAAATGGCGGCCAACTGAGTCCAGCGCCATACACAACCCTCTGATGTAAGTCTTTCAAATTCTACCAGGAGATCTTACCCGTGCCCGCTCTCGAACGATTTTCTCTTGACGGCAAAATTGTCGTCGTCACAGGTGCTGGGCGAGGTCTCGGTCGGACGATGGCTATTGAAGCGGTCGCTTCCGGTGCTCGCCTCGCGGTGGGCAGTCGGACGGTCTCAGAATTAGAGACCCTCCGCGACGAAATCGAGGCAGGAGGAGGAGAGTGCTTCGTCCATGAACTGGACGTAACGGATGTCACGTCTATTCAGACATTTTTTGATGCCGTCGACGAGCACGTCGGCACACTAGACGTCCTGGTGAACAACGCGGGCTACAACAAGCTGGGAAAAATCCTCGACTATGACGAAGAGTTATACGATCTGATCGTTGATGCGAACTTGAAGAACGTCTTTTTCTGTTCTCAGGCGGCTGCAAAGAAAATGATCAAAGGTGGCACGAAGGGATGTATCGTCAACGTCTCTTCTCAAGCCGGTGTGGTCGGTGCGCCAGAGCGCGGACCGTATTCGGGGGCGAAGGGAGGCGTCAACAATCTCACGCGCACCATGGCCGCGGAGTGGGCAGAGTATGGGATTCGCGTCAACGCCATCGCCCCGACTGTAACCCGCTCGCCCCTGGCGGAAGCAGGAATGAAGGAAAGTCAGGCCTTTGCCGATGCGATCAGAACCAAGAATCTCTTGCGCGGAGACCTTGCTGAGCCGGAGGAGATGTCTGGCCCTGTCATTTTCCTCGCATCTGATGCAGCAAGTATGATCACGGGACACACACTCGTCGTCGATGGCGGTTGGACCATCGTGTAGCCGGTCAAACGGCCACAGCAGAAAACTGCTGCACGAGGCCGGCATTCTCGTCGACTTGGGCGCGACTCGTCATTCCCATAACCATTGCGTGGACGCCGGTTTGCTCGGCTACATACTGGATAGCACGGGCGGGATCTTGGGTGAGATCGCCACCACCACCAACGACTTTCATGCCGTAGACGCCTTTGCCATCCAGAACCATCTGTTCGATCAGTTCGCGAACCTTATCTGGCGGGCCACACATCGCTTCACCGGCATAGTTGATTCTAACAAGATTCACATCGGGCCAACTCGACGAGGCTGAGGCCGTGAGGGCGCCCAGGTCGTGGCAGGATGTACCAACAGCGCGGATGAGACCTCGTTGCTTGCATCGGTCGAGTTGCTCCATTGCGGCGGTAGCTGTTTCCGGCCAGTCTGAAGAGGTCAGGCAATGGAGCAGGACAATGTCGATGTAGTCCGTCTTCAGTTCGCGCAAGAAGCGCTCGACATCGGCGGCAACATCCTCAGGATTTCGAGACGTCGTCTTCGTCGTCAGCGTGACGGTTGAACGCTCGACCTGTGCCAGTGCCTTGGCCAGGTGTTCGTGTGTGCCGTAGCCATCGGCACCATCCCAGAAGGTGATCCCCCTGTCATAGGCATACAGTAGCAGAGAGGAGAGACCTTCTAGCCCCAGGTCGCTCTGCTGCGAACGTCCACCGCCGCCGATGGTGCCAGTGCCGAAGGACAGTCTGGAGACATTCAACCCTGAGGCGCCGAGCTCAACTGTATCGATCTGTGGTTTATCAATCGGGGCTGTCATTGGTCTTGTATCGCCTCGCTGTCGGATCCTGGAAGTTGGGGTGCTGTCTGGTGTAGTCGAGGTGCTTGGAGTTGGTGTCTCTTCGTCAGTTCTTCACCTAGAGAGTCGCCCGAGTGCAGCAAGTTCGTCGCACCGGTTCGTGCCACGCGTGTGAGCAGTTCAACGAGATGTTCGGCATCATCCAGATTGATGGCCTCACGTCGCACACCACGTCGACCCGTATTGTGGTAGTTCGCCAAGGGCAGTGCAACTGCCGCGGTGCGCACACCGGCTCGCGACAGGACGGTCGCCTCGCAGGTGCCGCCATCCATCAGCCGGCGTTGATAAGGCAATTGCGCCAGAGATGGGTCCGTTGCCGCTTTCACGAGAGCCGCCGTGACCTGTGGGTCAAACAACCAGCGCCGATCACCGACCCTGATCACGGGACCGTCGCCAAGCGGTGCACCGGCAAGGCAACTGGAACACTCGATGTTGATAAAAACACCCTCCTGATCAAGCTGATCACTGGCAGCATAGTCAAGCATTCCGCCAAACCCCGTTTCCTCGGCTCTTGTGAGTAGCAGGGCCACGCGGCTTCGCGCGCCCTCCTTGAGCAGATTCGCCAGTACAGTGAGGCCAACAGCCACACCAGCCAGGTCGTCACACGCCGTGGCTCGAAGCTTTCGTTTCTTCGTATCAGTCTCGGGCAGGTCCCACACAGCGAAGGAATCATGACCGACAGCCGTCGTCGACTCATCCACACTCACGCGAAAGGCAGGTCGTCGTTCGCCTTCGAACAGTGTGTCCTCGAGATACGCAGTGATTCTCCCCGAGAGCGGCGGATGTAGATCACGCGTCGAGTGAATCTGAACATGCGCATCGCGACAGAACTGAACGGGTAGTCCACCAAGGCGTTCAAACAACAGGTCCTGTCTTGTAAGGTGCTCCACAAAACCGAAGCCGGGATGGTCGAGGTGCCCTGTGAGATAGAGCCAGTCACCGCTATTGGCACCCTCATAACGAATGATCAGATTTCCGGCGGTATCGCGCTCGATCGACAGTGGTGTATGGGTGCTTGACCAGTCATCGATCAGTGTGTCGATTGCGGCAACGATACGGTGTTCGTGAAAAGGCGCCGTGGGTAGACGCAGCAGGGGGAGAGCGATGTCCAAGAAGTCCGGCAAAGTGGTCGTCTTTCCTTTGGAATAGCGATTGCGTAAGGGGCCACCGTTCAGCTATCGTTGAGATTCCTTTCCAACAGAGTCAGGGTCCTCAACCATAGCGTGATTCACACCGTCGCGCCCATTGACTCGATTCGTAACGACTGTGACCCGTTTCGGCACTCCCCAGGATCTTAGCGATCCAGGCGGGCGCCTTGCAAGGCTGTGTGCCAGAGCGATGAAAAGAGAGCTTCCTCAGATATATCAACGCTACCTGGCGACGCGGCGTGACGCCAATTTGGATGTCGGTGGTCGCGAGGCATTGACCTGGCGTGGCTTCTGGGTGGGAATTTTTCTCAGCTTCTTTCTCGCCATCGGCGCCCCCTATGGAAACATGATCATCCGGGGCTCCTACATGTCGCTGGATTTCAGTACGCCCGGTGCGATCTTCTTGTTTCTGCTGCTGATCGGCGTCCTGAATACGCTGTTCAAGTGGGGCTCGGTGACGTTTTGGCGCGCCAGCATTTTGGCCGTCACGGCGACGTCAGGGATTCTTTACGCCGGATGGCCGCTGTCTTCAATTGATCCGGCGTCACCGGCCGTGTCCCTCGGGGCATTTCT
>Ga0233428_1001713_pt1 | contig 22670 bp, 19 predicted proteins | sample SI_118_April2016_4_FD_179890 | JGI IMG/M metagenome (GOLD analysis project Ga0233428, IMG submission 179890) | Seawater microbial communities from Saanich Inlet, British Columbia, Canada - SI_118_April2016_120_MG | ecosystem: Environmental > Aquatic > Marine > Inlet | place: Canada: British... | reverse complement strand
CGTTAGTGACAATCTTCATACGCCAGGCCAAGCGCAGGAGTTGGTCCACCAAATTGAGGATCGCAATGTAGATGTTATTGTTGGCACCCAGATCGTCGCCAAGGGTTATCACTTTCCCTATTTGACTTTGGTCGGTGTCGTCGATGCCGATGTCGGTTTGACCGGTGGTGATATCAGAGCGCTCGAGCGGACCTATCAATTGCTTTACCAGGTTGCGGGCCGAGCCGGGCGAGCAGATCGGCCGGGGCGCGTGCTGGTGCAAACTCATGATCCGGAAAATCCCGTCATGCAGGCGCTTAAAAACGGTGACCATAAGGGCTTTATCGAGACCATGAGCCAGGATCGGGAGCGCAACCACATGCCGCCTTTTGGCCGATTGGCCGGCGTTATTTTATCCGGCGCAGATGAGCGGGCGGTCGATCAAGCTGCCGCTCGCTTGGCCCGCACAGCGCCCCGCGATAACGGCGTTATGACCTTGGGACCCGCACCGGCACCACTTGCTTTATTGCGGGGTCGCCATCGCCGCCGCTTCTTGGTCAAAGCCGGCAAAGAGGTGAATATTCAGGCCCGGATTCGCTCCTGGCTCAAAGCGACCGAACTGCCACGCAAGGTCCGGGTTCAATTGGATATCGATCCCTATAGTTTTATGTAGTTTCGGCAAAACCAAAAAAAGCTATAACCCATTGTAATAAAGCAATAAAAATGAAGTTTCTAAAGGCAGCTTTTGGCGTCTTGCGGACTCGGAATGAGTATGGTAGACAACGGGCGCTTTCCTGAGAGGCAGCGCCTATTAGTGGCCTATTTGGAAAGTAAAATTTTGTTTTCTAATTTCTATATTTCTTAACGTGCCCATGGAATTTATTTCGGAAATTTATTTGTGAAATATATTTGGGCAATTTGAGAAATTAAGTCGAGGAATAAACTCAGGTGTCATCAGAAACGACAAACGTCGCAGTAGGCGTTACCGGGCTCTCCGGGCGATATGCCACGGCCTTGTTTGATTTGGCTGACGGTGCTTCGGCACTTGAACAGGTCGCCGATGATCTTCGTCAACTTGCGACGATGATTGAGGAAAGCGATGATCTTGCCCGCTTGCTTCGTTCTCCTGTGATTTCCCGCGCCGATCAATCAGCGGCCATGCTGGCCTTGCTTGAAAAGTCAGAAAGCTCAGAACTAACCCGCAATTTTATTGGCGTCGTCGCATCAAACCGACGCCTTTTTGCTTTGTCGGATATCATTAAAGATTATTTGATGGTTTTGGCTGGCCGCCGTGGAGAAATGACGGCGGAAGTAACTTCAGCCAAAGCGCTAACAGACAGCCAGCAAGCGGAAATCGTTGCCGCTTTGCAAAGCTCGGTTGGCGGCAAAGTCTTTTTAAATTCGTCGGTCGATCCCGCACTGCTTGGCGGCCTAGTCGTCAAGATTGGTTCGCGTATGGTCGATTCGTCACTTCAAACTAAACTGCAACATTTAAAACTCGCCATGAGAGGTGTTGGATAATGGAAATCCGCGCAGCGGAAATATCCGCTATACTTAAAGAACAAATTCAAAATTTTGGGACCGAAGCTGAAGTCGCTGAAGTCGGACAGGTTCTCTCTGTCGGCGATGGTATCGCCCGTATTTATGGTCTGGACAAAGTTCAGGCTGGTGAAATGGTCGAATTCCCAGGTGGTATTCGGGGCATGACCCTGAACCTCGAGGAAGACAACGTTGGTGTTGTTATCTTCGGTGACGATAGAACCATCAAAGAAGGTGACACGGTCAAGCGGACCGGCGACATCGTGGACGTACCGGTTGGTAAAGGTCTGCTGGGCCGAGTGGTTGACGCTTTGGGTGAGCCGATTGACGGTAAAGGTCCAATCGATGCTTCCGAACGTGGCCTGATTGAGGTTAAAGCCCCTGGCATTATCCCACGGAAATCCGTGCATGAGCCGATGCAAACCGGTCTTAAGGCGATTGATAGCTTGATCCCAGTTGGCCGTGGTCAGCGCGAATTGATCATTGGTGACCGTCAAACCGGTAAAACAGCGATCATTCTCGACACCATCTTGAACCAGAAAAAAGTCAACGAGGCGGCGAAAGACGATTCAGAAAAACTTTTCTGCATTTATGTCGCTGTTGGTCAGAAGCGCTCATCTGTTGCGCAATTGGTTAAAGTTTTGGAAGAGCATGGCGCGATGGAATATTCCATTGTTGTTGCCGCAACGGCGTCCGAGCCTGCTCCAATGCAGTTCTTGGCACCTTACACCGGCTGCACCATGGGTGAGTTTTTCCGCGATAACGGCATGCATGCGGTTATCTTTTATGACGATTTGACCAAACAAGCGGTCTCTTACCGTCAGATGTCTTTGTTGCTGCGTCGTCCTCCAGGACGTGAAGCTTATCCAGGTGACGTTTTCTATCTTCACTCACGTTTGCTCGAACGGGCAGCGAAAATGAACGACGCCGAGGGTGCAGGTTCTTTGACGGCTTTGCCGGTTATTGAAACCCAGGCTAATGACGTGTCGGCTTATATTCCGACCAACGTTATTTCGATCACCGATGGTCAGATTTTCCTTGAAACGGATCTCTTCTATAAAGGTATTCGCCCAGCTGTGAACGTTGGTCTGTCGGTTTCCCGTGTGGGTTCTGCAGCCCAGGTGAAAGCGATGAAGCAGGTTGCCGGCTCAATTAAGTTGGAACTTGCGCAGTACCGTGAAATGGAAGCCTTTGCTCAGTTCGCGTCTGATTTGGACGCCTCGACCCAGCAATTGCTGGCCCGTGGTGCGCGTCTAACCGAAGTTCTGAAACAGGGTCAGTTCTCACCTTACTCAATGGAAGAGCAAGTTGTCTCTCTTTTCTCTGGTGTGAACGGCTTCTTGGATGGCATCGAAATTCGCGACGTCGTGCGTTTCGAACAAGCTTTGCTTGATGCTGTGCGTGAAAAAGGTGCCGACATTTTGGCTGCTATTCGCGACGAAGAAGCGATCTCTGAAGAAACTGATGCAAAGCTTAAAACTTTCATCGGTGATTTCGCCAAGTCGTTTGCTTAAAAGTCGTATAGATAGGGAATTAGCACCAAGCTATGGCCAATCTTAAAGAACTAAAAAACCGTATCTCGAGCGTGAAAAACACGCAGAAGATTACCTCTGCCATGAAAATGGTGGCGGCATCGCGGTTGAAGCGTGCGCAGGAAGCTGCCGAAGCGGCCCGGCCTTATGCCGAGCGGATGGAGCGCATGATGGGCTCGATCCTTGAAAATGCCGGTGCACTAGAAAGTGCGGGCGCCATGCTCAGCGGCACGGGTTCGGACGCAACGCAATTGATTGTGGTTGTAACCTCGGACCGTGGTTTGTGCGGTGGCTTCAACTCAAGCATTTCTCGCGCATCGCGCAATCGTATTCGGGCGCTGCAAGCCGATAATAAAGAAACCAAGATTCTCTGTGTCGGTCGCAAAGGTCGGGACCAGCTTAAAACAGAGTTTGGCGATACGATTGTTGAAACCTATGAAGGTATCGGCAAGTCGGGCGTTAAGTTCGATGAAGCACTTGGTGTTGCGAACAAGATTGTTGAAATGTTTGAGGCCGGCGAGTTCGATGTCTGCACCATCGTTTACAACAGATTTGTCTCGGCGATTACGCAAGAAGTGACGGAGTCACAGATCATTCCAGTTCAACTGCCGGAAAGTGACGGCGATGCTGAAGCTCAAGATACAGGGCCAAGCGCCAGTTATGAATTTGAGCCTTCTGAAGAAGAAATTTTAGCGGAACTATTGCCGGCCAATCTCAATGTCCAGATTTTCCGGGCGCTGTTGGAAAGCAGTGCGTCAGAGCATGGTGCGCGGATGTCGGCAATGGATAACGCAACTAGAAATGCTGGTGACATGATTGATGATCTGTCGATGATCTATAACCGATCTCGTCAGGCAAAAATTACCAGTGAATTGATTGAAATTATATCGGGCGCCGAAGCGCTCTAACTCAATAGGAGTTGACGAAAATGGCCAAAGACAATGTTGGCAAAATCTCCCAGGTGATGGGTGCTGTGGTCGATGTGAAATTCCAAGGCGATCTGCCTGAGATTCTCAACGCCCTCGAAGTTGATAACAATGGCAACCGCTTGGTTCTCGAAGTGGCGCAGCATTTGGGCGAAAGCCAAGTGCGTACCATCGCGATGGATACAACAGACGGTTTGGTTCGGGGCGCGGAAGCAACCGATACCGGATCACCGATCATGATGCCGGTTGGACCTGGCACGCTCGGACGTATCTTGAACGTCATTGGTGAGCCGGTTGATGAACGTGGACCTGTCGATAGTACGGACACGCTGCCGATCCACCGTTCGGCTCCTGAGTTTATTGATCAATCCACTGAAACCGAAGTCCTTGTGACCGGCATTAAAGTGGTTGATCTGATCGAGCCTTATCCGAAGGGCGGTAAGATTGGCCTGTTTGGCGGCGCTGGTGTGGGTAAAACCGTTATCATCATGGAATTGATCAACAACATTGCGAAAGGTCACGGTGGTTATTCTGTGTTCGCTGGTGTTGGTGAGCGGACCCGTGAAGGTAATGACCTGTATCACGAAATGATGGAATCAGGTGTTATCCAAATCGATGGCCCCGGTTCTAAAGCGGCCCTGGTTTATGGTCAAATGAATGAGCCTCCCGGAGCCCGTGCTCGTGTTGCGCTCTCTGGTTTGACTTTGGCGGAATATTTCCGTGATCAAGAAGGCCAGGACGTGTTGTTCTTCGTTGATAACATTTTCCGTTTCACCCAAGCGGGTTCCGAAGTGTCGGCGCTACTCGGCCGTATTCCTTCTGCGGTGGGCTATCAGCCAACCTTGGCAACCGATATGGGCGCCATGCAGGAGCGGATTACGTCAACTCATAAAGGCTCGATCACATCCGTTCAGGCGATTTACGTGCCAGCCGATGATCTGACCGATCCAGCGCCAGCGACGTCCTTTGCTCACTTGGATGCAACCACTGTGTTGTCCCGTCAAATTGCTGAGCTGGGTATTTATCCAGCTGTGGATCCGCTTGATTCAACATCCCGTATTTTGGATGCCTCGATTGTTGGTGACGAGCATTACGAGATTGCTCGTGAAGTTCAGCGTGTTCTGCAAACTTATAAGAACCTGCAAGACATCATTGCCATCTTGGGCATGGATGAATTATCAGAGGAAGATAAGCAGACCGTGGCCCGCGCCCGTAAAATCCAACGTTTCTTAAGCCAGCCTTTCCATGTGGCTGAGGTTTTCACCGGCACACCAGGTGTGTTTGTGAGCCTCGAAGACACAATCAAAGGCTTTAAAGGCATCGTTGCCGGTGACTATGATCATCTTCCAGAAGCTGCTTTCTACATGGTTGGTACCATCGAAGAAGCCGTTGAAAAAGCTGCTAAGATGGCACAAGAGGCTGCATAAACATGGCTGATACAGCTGAAAATAAAGTCGCTTTCGAACTCGTCACCCCATCGACCCTCGCTATCTCAGAGGATGTCGATATGGTTGTGGTGCCGGGCGCTGATGGTGACTTTGGTGTTCTACCAGGCCACGCGCCGATTTTGACGACGGTGCGCCCCGGTGTGATCAACATGTACACCAACGGTGCGATCACCAAGTCTTTGTTTGTTGAAGGTGGTTTCGCCGAAGCCAACCCAGAGCGCTGCACGGTCTTGGCCGAAGGCGCAACGGATGTTGCCGAGCTGAGCTCAAGCGATGCCGAAGCACGTTTGGCTGCTGCCCGCGAAGCAGCGGGCTCTGCTGACGAAGATGGCCGAGCGGCTGCCGAGAAAGAACTCCGCATCGCTGAAGAAATGGTCCGCGCTGCTGGCGGGAATACTACCCAGCACTAAGCTTCCCAAATTGAATTACTAAAAGAGGTCGCGGTTTCTCGCGGCCTTTTTTGTTGCAGGCATTAAAGATGGGTACCCGGGTCAAGTCCGGGTATGACGGGAATACTCGAATACTAATCCCCCCCTGTCGTCATGCGCGGACTTGATCCGCGTATCCATCTGATACCAATCAAATCCGGGATGACCTGTAAAGTAGAGGTGGCGTTTATTCCGCCGCCGCCATGCGATCTACTTCGGGCGGCAGGCCTAGGCCTTGTTCTTCATACATGCGTTGCAATACGCGGTGCACTTCAATGACGAACTTGTCCTGCTTGACCGGGATATCCTGAACTTTGCCAAATAGTTCAAGCGTGTCTTGCTGGGCCTCAACAATCGGAATGTCGTCGCCTTCGATGATGCCGCATTGCTCCTCATGGACATCTTCATTGTTTGGATAGCCGTCCGGGCCACCGAAATCCCAGGTCCAATCCAGGAAGTAATGACAGGAGCCGTCGGTTTCCGGTGTCATGATGTGGTCGAGATTGATGGTCTCATTAATAGTGCCATCCATATCCTCAAATTGCAGTTTGAGAATGCACGAGTTTGGCGCTTCCCACTTGCCGGTCGAAATCCGGTTGATCGGTCCTTCCGAGCCATGCCAGGCAGCGGTGATGCCGGCGAGCAAAGTTTTGTGAACGATGCGAAGGCTGTGCACGGTATTGCCGTCAACATTGGTCTCAATGGTGACCTTCGGGGCCTCAGATTCCTTGGCGGTTGGGTCGATTTTGGAGGCGATTGAGTTTTTATGCAGAAAATCGACATGTGACACATCAAGCAGATTATCCGCCATGAGTTGGTGGTTTGCTTTGACGCGCCAATAAAAATATTCAACCCGGCGACCGTCTTCTTCGGTCCAGGGCAAGTCAGGGATTGTCGATGGATCGGCCTTCTCCTGGTTGCCCCACCATACCCAAATAAAACCCCAGCGTTCCACTGTGGTGAAAGCCTGAATTTTATTGTTGGCGGATATCGCATCCTGACGCGGAATATGAACGCAGCTGCCTTTGTTGTTATAGATGAAGCCGTGATAGTCGCATTGGAGATCTTCGCCGATAACATTACCCATCGAAAGAGGTGCCTGGCGGTGCGGGCAACGATCTTCCAAAGCTGCGGGCGTACCGGATTCGCCGCGGTAAAAAACCATCGGCATGCCACATATGATGCGGGCCAGTGGTTTATCACTCACTTCGGCCGAATGGGCCGCGCAGTACCAAATATTTTCCAGAACCTGCATTTTTTGCATATTGCTCTCCCTTTTTTAATATTTAAGCGGGTTATGAAAATTTTAGCAATGGGCGGAAGGGCAGAGTATGAGATTGTCGAGAGAACGGACTCTATTTTTTGAAAGCGTCGCGTTCCAGCAACCAGGAGGTCGCAAGGCCAAACACCAGCCCCCAAAAGGGCGCGCCGATGTTGAATAAGGATTGGTCGACGACCGTGACCAAAAATGACACCAGGGCACCGAGACTGAAATTCCCACCAAAAGAAACAACGAAAGAGTTTTGCAGCACGCGCAGCAAAGCCAGGCCGGCGAGTGTTGCGATAAAGGCCGGGGGTGCCGCAAGCATCAGCTTGGTAAAGAGCGGTGCGTAGGCGCCAAACAGAATAGCCAAAATCCCGATTGCCAGGGCGGCGATATAGTGCTGATGCTTTTCGCCGCTACTGGAAAGAATAGCATTGACCGGGCCCGTCAGACAGGTAGAAACCGCGCCAAAAGCAGCCGTAATGATAGAACCGGCACCGCAAACGGCGGTGATGGTGTTCACCGGTGGATTGTGGCCCTTGGCACTCAGGATCGCGATGCCTTGAGCGTTTTGTGCCGCTAATACAGTGACTGCGAGGGGCACGACCAGCTCGAAGATTGCGGCCCAGGAGAACTCTGGAACATAAACGCTGGGAGCCGCCATTGAGGTGTTAAGTGTGCCTTCCGGCGCAAAGGAACCTGTCGCCCAAACGGCAATTATGCCGACGACCAAGACACCAATCATCGGCGGAAAACGTGCGGCAATCTTGGCGTTAAAGGAGAGCAGAATAAACGCCGCCGTCATCGGGGCGGCAATGAGCGGTGTCTCACCTATGGCTTTAATCCAATCGATGCCGAATTGCAGAAAGACACCGGCGACCATTGCCATAATGATCGGCATCGGCAGCAGCGCCATAATTTTTTTAACCCAGCCGCTTAAACCCAGAATCAACAGCAGAAGACCGGTGACAAAAAAGGCGCCAATAACTTCCGGAAAACTAAGATGGCCCAAAGCCGGGCCGACCAGAACCGTGCCGGGGATGGTCCAGAAAAAGGACAGGGGCTGGCGATAAAGTAGCGAGATGATCATGCTCAGAACGCCATTGACTGCAAAGCCGCCAAAAATCCAGGACGCCATGTCAGCTTCGCTCAAACCTCCCTTGATGCCGACGCCAAGTACAATGGCAACCGGCGCAGAAGCGGCGAACAGGAAGGCGATCACGGCATTGCTGATATGGGTGAGGGAGGTGTCACCAGCAATTGCCTTTAAACTCGGAACGGGTCGCTGGATTGGCTCTAAGTGCACGTTAAGTCCTTTTGTTGTTTGCCGATTGGGGCATTTACAAGTCCCCCCACCCCAACCCTCCCCCTCAAGGAGGGAGGGGGTTATTGTTGCACGGTATTTAATCCACTTCTCCCTCCCTCCTTGAGGGGGAGGGTTGGGGTGGGGGGTATCGGGATTATAAGCAATATGCGCTCGGTAAAAAAGCACCAGATATTGAAGCCAGGATTATTCTGCGAGTTCACCTGCGACAACATTGCTGACTTTGCAGAGCAGCGCACGGAGCTGATAGGTGCCCATTTGCGGATCGAAGGGCGGCTTGACGCTGGTTAGCACGTTGGCATTGGACTTCCAGACGCCGTAATCGGGAGCCGGGTCTTCCGGGAACCACCAGCCGAACTCGGTGTTAATGACACGCGGGTTGATGCCGTTGGTGACTTTGGCGATTTGGCGGATCTTGCCGCGCGCCGTTTCAATCCACATCCAGGCTCCGTCGGTAATGCCAAACTGAGCGGCGGTAGCGGGGTGAATTTCGCAGGTGGGCTGTTTAGCGCCCTTACGGCACGACTTTACCTGGCGGCCCTCGGAATTAAAGAAAAACGGATTGCGTCCACCGGTCGTTAAGATCAGCGGAAAGTCTTTGGCCAGTTCAGGTGTCGAGAGCGGGCTTTCCGGTGGCTCGGCGTAGGATGGCAGCGGATCGTAGCCCATTTCTTCTAGCCGTGTTGAGTAAAGCTCAAGCTTGCCGGTCGGCGTGTTGAAACCATCTGCTTCGTACTTGCGGTAAGTGATCGGCATTTGATGAAAGCCAACTTGCTTGATATCTTCAAAACTCAAGCCGGAGCCACCTGCCTGCATCTGCTGTTCGTAAACTTCTTCAGGTGTTTCGGTGCCGACATCGAGATTAAGACGGCGGGCGAGGGCTGAGAATATCTCTTCATCTGATTTGCATTCATGGGTCCGAACGGCTTGTTGGTTGGCCGCGATGACATTACCGGCGATGGTCGGCAGGCCGCAAACTTCATTAATCTCCGGCCAAAAGGCAGCGGGCAGAACAATATCGGCGAGCGCGGCCGTCGGTGTCATGAAGATGTCCGTATTGACCATGAAATCCAATTTCATCAGGCTTTCATAGACCGTCTTACTGTCGCCGTAAGTCGTTAGTGTATTATTGCCGAAAATAAGAAACGCTTTAACGGGATAAGGTTCACCCGTCCGCATCGCTTGCAGCACGGTTGGAATATGGGCGGCTGGGAGAGCAGCTCCTTCGCCGCACAGCATTTTAAAATTCTCAAAGCCCAGACGCTTGGCATTTTGTTCAGGTGATAGATTTTCGATTAAACTCGGCACGGGCCCGAGGCCATGCATGCCGAACACCCAACCCCCCGGCACGTCAATATTGCCGGTGATCGACGGGATGAGGGACACCGCTCGGACGGTTTGGATGCAATTTGGGGTTTGTTCCAAGGCGACGCCCCATTCCATCAGGGCGGGCTTGATGGTGGCAAACATGCGGGCGGCTTCGCGGATTTTTCCGGCGGGCACCCAGGTGATCTCTTCGGCCCATTCCGGCGTCAGGTCAGTAACACGCTCGGCCAGGGCGTCAAAGCCATGGGTGTAGCCGGTGACAAAATCCGTATCTTCGAGACCTTCGTTGATAATGACATGGATCATCGCGAGGGCCAGAGCATCATCCGTGCCGGGGCGAAGTTGCAGCCAGAGATCGGCTTTTTTGGCGAGGAAGGTCTCGCGCGGATCAATGACAATGGTTTTGGGATTGTTTTTAAAGGCGTCGCGCGCGTTAAAACGGGTTTCACCATCAGGGCCGGAATTCAGCGGCTGGTGCCCCCAAAAACAAATACATTCTGCTGGTGTGGGCCCAAGAAAATCACTGACCGGAAAGTCGCCCATGGTTTGGGTACAGGCATTGACGCGGGGGTGGAAACATTGCGCAAAGCCGGGCTCACTCCAATTGGGGCTGCCAAAAGCAAACGCAAAGCGTGAGACCCAGCGGATGTGATGGCGGCCGGTGCCAGTGCCGAGATGCACCGCTTCCGCGCCAAACTCATTTTTTATGGCCGTAAGTTTGTCAGCGATTTCGCCCAGCGCATCATCCCACGATAAGCGTTCCCACTCGCCGGACCCGCGTTCGCCCTTGCGGCGCATCGGATACTTAAGGCGGTCCGGGTGATAAACCATTTCTCGCGTCGCATTGCCGATCGGGCAGAGACGGCCCTGGTTGAAGGGACTATCGGGGTCGCCCTCCACTTTGACGAGGGTGTCGTCTTTCACATGCAACAACGTGCCGCAACCACCATGGCAGCTCCGGCAGACACTTTTAAGGACTTTGGTGTCCACTGAATAAATTTCTGGTTTGGGTTCTGCAAACTGATCCATCCACCAAAAATAGCAAATTGGATTCGGATTGGAATTGATGCCCGTTAAGTCATAGCTCGATGGATTTATTTACTGTTCTAAGGCTCCAAGCCATTGGATTGCTTCTTCGGGCGACGTAAATAATAAATGGTCCCGCCCACGATAGCTATTGGCCAATTCAGAGTACAACTTTCCGATTGTCGTTGAAGAAAAACCCTCATTTGGAATGATCACAGTCTTGCCCTTTTCTTCATCGCCTATTTCTGCTTGTAGGGCAATATTCTTCAGCTCCTCCGCCGATAAGTCAATTTCTATGACTTTTCGATAATCAAATATTCTATGGAAGTGAGGTTGGAAATCAGGGTCGATCGAAAGATCATTATAATAAGCGAGTATTTCCTTGAAATTCAGAACACCATCCGCCGTGGCAATAACAGCGTTTAATTCTGGTTTAATTAGATAGTTTATTGTCATCAAATCTTACCTGAAATATTGATGTTCAGAATATCCGATGCACCTTTTAAAACAAAGTAAGAAATCAAAGTGCTTTTCGCCATTTAAACCAAATCAGGGTGGTAACCGCGATGCCAAGGGCGACATAGAGATTAACGGTGCCTTGGAAGCCAATGACATTGATGAAATAACTGGTTCCCATCAGGCCAATGGGCACACCGTAAATCGCCAAAATACGAACGCCGATCACCCGGCCGCGCATGTGTTTTTCAAGCTGGCCCACCAGAATAACCGACATCGAGACCATGCCAAGGGCATGAACAATGCCCATCACAAACAGCGAGATGAGGCCATTGAATTTGTCGCCCATCGCCGCGAAGACGGCCAGCATGACGTACCATAGTAGAATGTTTGAGAGCATAAATTTGGTTGAGTGGGTGCGGGCACCGGCGACCGCGATGATCGTTGATCCAATCATAGCGCCGAATGAAAAAGTCGCGATCATATGACCGAGCCCGATCTCAGTGATGAGATAAACCTCTTTGGCAACATAAGGCAGCAGTCCCCGAATGATTGGAAAGGCCGTGAGATTGGTGATCACAGCGAGTGCCATAATGGCCAATACAGCGGGTGTACTCCAAATGTAGGCGATGCCCTCTTTGAAATCCTTCCACTGGGAGGACTTTGCGAGAATTGCTTTGGTGGCGTAATCATGCGTGTTGGTAACACCGAAGCTTAGTAAAAAGGCCAATAGATAGACAGCGCTCACCAAGATATAAGCATAGGCTATGCCGAGTGCTTCAAAAATACCGGCACCGACCAGGGCACCAAATACGCGGGCTGAATCCATTGAAATCCGGGTCAGGCCGAGTGCGTTGGCGAGACTGCTTTGAGGGACCGTATCACCAACCAGCGCTTGCCGCATAACCATATCGGAAGGCCGTAACATGCCGTTCAAAAGTGCCAGCACCAGGACCCAGCTGGGGGTCAATTGATCCAAGAAGGCCAAGGTCATGAGGCCTAAGGCTAGTACGACAAAGATCGCGCGCATGGTGCAGAAGACAATTTTACGGCCTAAGCGGTCGCCCATAACGCCCAGCCAAGGGGCGATCAAGGTGCCCATAAATTGCAGGGAGCCAAAGGCCGTGAGCCAAAAAACAGATTCCGTTTCGACCAGGATGTACCAGCCGAGAATAAGGGTTTCCATCTCAAACGCCCAATTGGCGCAGACATCAGCTGGCCACTGAAACCGATAGCTCCGGACTTTAAAAGCGATGAGAGGCGCAAATTCGCGCATGTAGATTTTCCCCGATGTTGGGAGCACTATAGGCGACAGTTGCCAAACCTCAACTGTCTAGACCGGAATTTTAACCAGTTCTTCCTGCGGTGTACCGGCGCGGTAGCGGGCGATATAGTCATCTGGATCGATCTCGATGCCGGAGATATTTTTCTTATAGGCCTCGGTTTCGAAATAAGCGCGGAAGTCCTCTTCCTTGGCAAAGTTTACGCACGTCATCTCGGCTTGATTGCTATCGGGGTCTTCGTAGTAAAAGCTCGTCATGACGCCGTGGTTCCATTTTTGGATTGGCAATATGCCTTGGGCTTTGAGCCGGTCATAGCGCTCAAATAATTCGTCAAAATTACCATGCGCCAGCTGGAAATGATGCAAGCCCGGATTGGTACCGACTTGGGTCTCGGTGCCATCAATCTCAAAAATACCAAACATCTGGGCATAGGGGTAGGTGCCGTGAAGTTTGAAAAAAGCAATTTGTTGCGACTTCGTCCAGGCGACTTTCTCCGGGCGGCCCCGGACAAAAAACGGTTCCATATCCAGCGCGATGGTGTACCAATCTTTCATTTCGTCGAAACGGCCGGTTTTTAAGATGGTCTCGCTGATGGCAGGTGCTGGAATTCGATCTGAGTCACTAGACATAAAAGTTCTCCCCAATTAAGGAGAGAACTATAAAGGCTGCTACTTTATGAGCAAAGTCTTAGATCGAATTTGTTCAGGCTATGGACTCTTTGATGGCGCTTAATACACGCTCGGCATTTTCTGGCCGGGCGCCTTCGCCCATCACACCAATCCGCCAAAGTTTGCCGGCGAAAGGTCCGAGGCCGGCACTGATCTCAATGCCATAATCATTGAGTAGTTTACCGCGCACAGCACCGTCATCAATGCCATCTGGCAGATTAACCGTCAGCAATTCTGGCAAGCGGATGGCTTCATCAACCAGTATTGAAAAGCCCATTTCTTCCAGGCCATCGACAATGATTTGAGACGCTGCTTTGTGGCGTGCCCAGACGCTTTCGAGGCCTTCCGCAACGATGCGGCGCAGCGCTTCGTGGAGTCCCATCAGGGCATTAACCGGCGCTGTATGATGATAAGTCCGCGCACCACTTTTGGCATCGCCTTGCCAATAGCTTGCCACCAAAGACAGATCGAGCAACCAGCTTTGCACCGGCGTTTCGCGATCAAGTGTTACTTGAACGGCTTTGTCGCTGAAGGTGACGGGTGAGAGACCGGGCGGGCAGGAGAGGCATTTCTGCGTGCCAGAATAAACCGCATCCGCGCCCCAGACATCAATATTGACCGGAACACCACCGAGTGAGGTCACGGTATCAACAATGCTCAACGCGTCATGATCGGTGGCCAAACGGCAAAGCGCCGCCGCATCAGACATCGCACCGGTTGAGGTTTCGGCGTGGACGAAGCCGACAGCTTTGACGCCCGGATTGGCTTTGAGCGCCTCTTCGACTTTGTTCGGATCGACGGCTGTGCCCCATTCATCTTCGGTGACAATGACTTCAGCACCCGCGCGGCGGGTAACTTCGGCCATCCGCGTGCCAAACACGCCATTGATCGCGACAATAACTTTATCGCCTCGCTCAACAACATTGTTGACGCAAGCTTCCATGCCGAGCGAGCCTGGACCTGAGACCGGAAAGGTCATCGCGTTCTTGGTTTGAAAGACATAACGCAGCATGTCTTTAAGCTCATCCATCATGGCAACCATGGCGGGGTCCAAGTGACCGATGGTTGTCTGTGACATCGCTTTTAAGACATCTTCATGAACGCGCGACGGTCCCGCACCCATCAATAAGCGATCAGGCGACTGAAAAGCGTCGACTAAAGGGGGCTCGTTTTTAAGATCTATATCTGTTGGCACGGTTCTCTGTTCCTCTCGTTAAATTCTTTGATTTATTTGCCTTAGGCCTAAATCATCAAATCGGCTTTGTCACGAAATTAGTGGGATTTTAAAGGGCCGAAACCTGCATCAAATATGCGTTACCGATAAGTGCCTGATTGTACCCCTCATTCCCATCCTGTATGACAAGTGATCAAATTTTTTAATAAGGAGAGTAATATGAGTTTGGAAGAAAGTCTCGCCAAGCTCCGTGAAGCCAGTGCTGGTAAAATCCCCGAAGAAATTCGCATGAAAATGGGAAAAGCCACGCAGGATCTACGAGAGTCCGGCATTATGGATGGCATTATTAAAGTGGGTGACAAGCTACCTTCTTTTAACTTGCCAAATTCAAAGGGTGAAATGGTCAGCTCAGACGAGCTGCTCGCAAAAGGAAATCTGGTTGTCACCATTTATCGTGGCCATTGGTGACCTTACTGTAATGCAGAGCTGTATGCTTTGCGTGACATTGTTGAAGATTTAAACGGCTTGAATACGACTATGGTGGCAATCTCGCCGCAAAATCAGGCTAAAAATGATGAATTGGTCGAAAAGCACAAACTCAATTTTGATTTGGTGCGCGACGAAGGAAATGCCTATTGCAAAGAAATGGGTATTGTCTTCAAAGTTGCCGATGAAATCATCGATATCTATAACGGTTTCGGCATTAGTTTGCCTGATTCCAACGGTGAAGATAGCTGGTCACTGCCAATGCCAACGCGTCTTGTGGTTTCACAAGACGGTATCGTTCGGGCAGCGGATACCGATCCAAACCATACGGCTCGACCAGAGCCGCAAAAGACAATTGATGATGTAAAAGCGCTCGGTTAAGCGGTTTTTATATTAAGACATTAAAAAGGCCTCTCAGATTTGAGAGGCCTTTTTTTGTGCGGGATTTTTGTTATTTCAATTGGCTGTGGTAATAGGCCAAGGCCGCTTTACCATCGACGCCTTTTTTCTTGGCTATTTTCAAGAAATTCGCTTCGAGCGGCGCAAACGTCTTTTTAAGACTGGCGATAAAAGCCGGGCTGGCTTCAACCATTTGCATGCCGCCTTTTTTCAATTTGGCTTTGGCTGCTTTGGCTTTAGTATCGAACGTCCGGCCACCATCGACCGCAACTTGTTCGCCGGAAATTGCATCAATAGCATTTTGGTCGGCTTTGGAAAGGCCATCCCAAACTTTCTTGCTCATGATCAGTGACCAGCTTTGGTTATAAAAGCTGCCTGGAACAAAGGTCGCATATTTCACATACTTGGCGACTTTAAAACGCGGGATACCATCAACTGGGAACAAAAGGCCATCGACGATCCGTTTGGAGACTTTCTCAAAAATCTCTGCGCCGGTTGTGGCGACAGGCTTTACGCCGAGTAATTTCATCGCTTCAACACCAACACCGGCGGTGGCCCGTAACTTCAAGCCTTTGAAGTCGGAGACTTTGGTGATCGGGTGCTTTGAGTTAAACACGAAGCTGCCGCTATGTTGCCACAGGCCTAAAAACTTAACGCCCTTATATTCATTCGCCGGTTTGAAGAACTTGTTATAGGTACGGATTAAGGCGACGCCACTTTTTTCGGCCGACACTGTCGTCAAAGGAAGAAAGCCGACCTGCATAAGCTGCAGACGCTTGCGCTGAAAACCATCATGCGAGATTGCGACGCCGGCGATACCGGTTTCAACCGAAGACCAAGCGCGGTTTCCAGGTGTCAAAGATTTCACTGGGATCATCATTTTAACCCGGCCATTTGTCGCCTTGGTCGCCCGGTCACCCCAGCCCTTAGCAACCTTGCTAACAAAGAAGTGCTTTGGGAAAATATAGCTGTTGAGCTTCAACGTGACTTCGGCGTTTGACTGGGTGACTGGCACGGCACTGAATGCGAGTGCAGCCACGGATGTAAGACTGGTTTTAACTAAAATATTTTTGAGATGCATTTCTGCGCCCCCCTTTACCTGTGTGAATGGATCAACTTCTTTTTATCATCCGAGTTTTGTTTGATATCGGAATTATTTTCAAAGTATGATAAGATAAAGAATAACAAAATTCAATCGGGGAGGGTGGGTTAAGTCCATCCATTCAACTACAAGTGATCTCACCAGAAAAAACCTGCCATGACAGATGAAAATTCATCACCATGGTACATCCACGCCCTGTCAGCATTGGTGGCATTTTTCATGTTTGCCATTTTAAGCGTCATGACCGTCGATGTTATTGGGCGCTACGTCTTCAATGAATCGCTCTATGGCGGGTTTGAGATGATCGCGTATTTGCTCGGTCTGTTGATCTTTTCGGGCTTTCCCATCGTCTCTTATCGCCAGGAACATATTGTTGTCGGACTTTTGGATAGCGTCTTCAAAGGCAAGTTCGATTGGTATCGCAATCTGATTATTTTAATTGCCAGCGCCGTCGCTCTGGCTTTCATCAGTCAGCGGGTTTGGGGCGTTGCGATGATCTTGGATAAAGATGATCAGGTGGGACAGGTGCTGGATATTCAAATTGCGCCCTATGTCTATGGGATGGCGTGCCTGAGTTATTTGGCTGCCCTTCTCATGCTTATCGTTATTTGGAATGTGGTAAAAGCCGGTCCGAGTGCCACTGCCGCATCGACAACGACCAGTGTCTCCCTGGATGTATAAAGTATAAAATTATGCTAATTGCCATTTCCGGCTTTGCCGCCCTCATCCTCATTCTTCTATTCAAATTTCCCCTCGGCTTTTCGATGATGGCCGTCGGTTTCGCCGGGCTGGTTTTCCTCAATGGGTTTGAGCCAGCGCTTCACGTAGTGGGCTTCGAAATCATCGATATTGGCACAAATTTCGGCTTTGTTGTCTTGCCGCTCTTTGTCCTGATGGGTGTTTTTGTCGCCCGCGCTAAACTTTCTGATGATCTTTACGAGACGTCCAACGCCTGGCTCGGGCATTTTAAAGGTGGCTTGGCGATGGCAACAGTTGCGGCCTGTGGTGGCTTTGCGGCAGTTTCTGGAAGTTCTGCTGCAACCGCAGCGACCATGGCCAAAGTCGCCATCCCGTCGATGCGGCGCTACGGCTATGCAGACTCGCTGGCTGCCGGTACGGTCGCCGCCGGTGGCACCATCGGTATTTTAATTCCGCCCAGTGCGGCGATGATTATTTACGGCATTTTGACTGAGAGCGATATTGGCGCCTTGTTTGTTGGTGGCATTATTCCCGGTGTCATTACTGTCGTGCTTTATTGTCTGGTAATCATGATCGTTGTTAGGATCTGGCCAGAGAGTGGCCCGCCCGGCAAACGGTCAGACTGGGCGGCACGCTTTAAATCACTTTATAAAGTCTGGGGCGTGCTGGTGCTGTTCATTCTTGTTTTAGGCGGCATTTTTATCGGTGCCTATACGCCATCTGAGGCAGGTGCGATCGGTGCCGTTGGCGCACTCGCCTTCGCCATCGGACGACGGAAAATGAGTTTTGGGGCTTTTTATCAGTCACTTATCGAAGCGGGGTTCATAACGACGCAGATTTTTACCGTCGCTTTTGGCGCGCTTATCCTTAATCAGTTTATTAATCTGTCGGGTATGCCGGAAACGATTATCAACTATCTCCAGGCTCTCGAGGTTGCGCCGATTGCCGTTATTTTCATCATTCTTGGGATTTACGTTATTTTGGGGATGTTCACCGACGGGTTTTCGATGATCTTTATTTCAGTGCCGATTTTTGTGCCGATAGTTCAGGCGCTGGGATTTGATTTGATCTGGTGGGGCATTGTCACCGTTATGGCGGTTGAGATCAGCCTGATCACACCGCCGGTTGGCCTCAATGTTTTTGTCCTCAAGACCATGCTGCCGGATGTGCCCCTGACCTCGATATTTAAAGGAATAGGACCCTTCTTTGTCGCTGATCTTATTCGATTGGCCATTGTTGTCTTTTTCCCCATCGTCGTATTGTGGTTACCAACTGTTATGAATTAAGCGCTTTTTGTTCTAAATGTTGGTATGTTTGCACTGTTTTATCTAATATTTAAAATTGTAGTAACTTAAATTAAGGCGGTCTCAGGGTGGATCCACAAACAGATACAGAACCAGGTGCGGAAGGCGAGGCCGATGCGGATGTTCAGGCCAGTCTCCAGAATATTCTGTTGAGCATTGCGTCGATCGGGGCAGATGCAGATCGTGAGACATTAGTCGCGACCATCGATCAGTCGATTGAGGCGATCATTGTGGCTATTTTGGCTGAAGAAAAGCCAACCGCGCCATCGCCTGATCTGGCGAAATCCGTTGAAGTGGCAATGCAGTTTCTCGAAGCTTGTGCGGCAACCGATGACGAGGAATTTCGTAATCATATTGCGGCGCGGGCGCAAGAATTGCTGGCTGTACTGACCACCGGCAAGCGCCCCGCAGCAGAGCCTGAGCCAGTAGACCCGAAATATGAAGTTCACCATGACGTCTTCGAGGAAGCCTATGCGGATTATTTCTGCGATTATATACTTGGGCGACTTCAAGAGTTTCATATTGAGTTGGATGAGGCGCAGCCGGCCTATCTTCTCCGCCCGGCTTTTGCCGAGAATTTTATTAAGGCAGTGCGCGAATTTGTTCTGCCCGGCATGATCTCCAATCGGCGCATTCGAAATATGTCCGACAGCGTGATCCAGAGTAATTTTCATCAAGCGCATTTCTTTAGCGAATTCGTCAAACCGACCGAAGAAAATGTCGTTCGGTTAATCTGGAACAGCATTATGACGGATTTTCATGTCGAGTTGAAAAAGAGTGAGCCTGGTCCGGAAGCGGATGACAAGCCGGCAGAAAAAAAAGGTGGCTTACTGGGCAGTTTAAAAAAGAAGAAAAAAGAAAAGCCGGCGGCCAAAACTGCCAAGACAGTGGCCAGCTCGAACGACAAAGCCGACGGTTTCTGGGCGATGCTGCAAGCCGGGGCGGCTAACGGGGACTATGATGCGCCGAAGATTGAAGACTTCGGCATTTTTGCCGTTTTGATGGATTACTACCAAGAAATAATCGATGAAAATAAGGATGCCGTTCGCCAATTGCTGGAGCAAGAAATGGGCGTCGACGATGAAGAGGTAGACCGCGAAGGCCGGGAGGGTGCCACGCGGGATTGGCTTTACAAAATGGTGCCGAACTTACCACCCCATTTGGGTGAGTTGCTGGTGCTGTGGTGCTTCCACAAATACAAAGACATGTTTAACCCGTCGATCGCGAAATCTTTCTTGGCCGGGCAGGGGACAACGAATAAGGCGCGCCGGCGTGCTGTGCCGTATTTCTACCGCTGGTTCAATCCGGAAGATTACCCCGTTGAAGAGCTTGATCCTTATGCGAGTGAAAGCGGCGAAGCCTGACCATGGGAAATGAAATAGAAGTGAATTACGAAATTCCAGAAATTATTGATGAGCCCGGCACTTGGATAGGACCGGAAATTCAAGCGGCTGAGAGTTGGGTATATCAGCTGACCAATGAAGATAGTGCTGAAATTGATGCCGCTCTTCGTAGTCTTGAAGACAAGAACATTGAGATACCCTTTTCGTCTGAGCAGTTTTTGTTGCCGACATTTGCCGCCAAGATTGATCGCTTTCTGGATGACATTGAAAATGGTCTTGGCATGGCCTTGCTGCGCGGACTACCCCGCGATAAGTACACAGATGAGGAATGCGCTAAAATCTATTGGGGGATCGGTGCTCATTTCGGCAATCCGGTGTCACAAAACTCGCGCGGTCATCGGCTTGGTGATGTCTGGGATGAAGGAAAATCCTATGACGATCCGACGGCCAGAGGCTATCAAACCAATCAAAAAATGGATTTCCATACCGATTTAATGCCGGTCGATGTTTTGGGTTTGCTCTGTCTGCGGCAATCGAAAAGTGGCGGTGAGAGTGCTCTGGTGAGCGCGTTGACGATACATAATGTGCTCAAAAAGGAGCGCCCGGATTTGTTGGAAGAGTTGTATGGCAATTTCAATATGGATTGGCGGGGTGAGGAGCCGGAGGGAGAAAAGCCTTACTTTACCATTCCGATGGTCTCGCATGCTAAAGGTCGGACGACATCGCGTTTTGTCAGCCGGCAATATTTCGAATCGACCAGTCGTTTCGGCGATGAGGCCGCTTTGAAGGAGGGTCAGCGCGAGGCGTTAAATCTGGTGCAGGAAATTGCCAATCGGCCCGAGCTTCGCATTACTATGATGATGCAAGAGGGCGACATGCAGTTTATCAATAACCACACAATTTTGCATGCGCGCTCAGCTTTTGAGGATCATGATGATCCCACTTTAAAGCGCCATCTATTGCGCATGTGGATCGCGGTTGATGATGCGCGCCGCAGGCCGTTGTCAGATGCGTTGGCCGCCAGATATGACTGGGTAAAACGTGGCGGCTTCCCGGAAAAACAAGAACACGCGGCCACCCAAAGCTAAGTGGACAATTACAAATAGGAAAGTTAAATGTCGAAATATCTCTTAATCGCCAGTATGGATGTCGAGCCTGACAAAGAGGATCTGTTCAACGAGGTCTATGATACCGAACATATCCCTGGAATTTTAAAAGTGCCGGGCGTGCTCAATGTCGGGCGCTATAAATCTCAGCCGATGAAGATGCATTTTGGCGGCAAGCTCCAGGATATGGATGTCTCAGCCGAGCCGATGTATACGGCGATCTACGAAATCGAAAGTCCGGATGTTTTGACGACTGAAGAATGGGGCGTCGCGGTTGAGGCCGGGCGTTGGCCGGATCAGGTGCGGCCACATACCTCGAACCGGCAATTCGCCCTTCGCAAGATTATGGATTAGAAATGTCATTCGAGTCTTATGAGCTGGTATTGCTCAACGGTAAGATCCACACGATGGATGAAGCCGATACGGTGGCCAATTCGGTCACCATTCGTGCTGGTCTGATCGCCTCGATCAATGAAGGCAATACGGCTTTTGATCCCAATGCCAAAGTGATTGATCTTAAGGGCCGCACCGTTATTCCAGGCCTGATCGATAACCACATTCATTTTTTGCGCACCGGTCTTATTCCGGGTCATGATATGCGGGAGATGGAAACAGCTTTTTCGATCGAAGAGGCACTGCAGGTTATTCAAGCCCGCGCCAAAGACGCGCCAAAGGGCGCTTTGTTGAGTGCATTGGGCGGCATTCACCCCGACCAGTTTGAAGAAAACCGCTACCCAACCATGTCAGAGATGGATGATGCGGCGCCGGACCACCCGGTCTATTTGTCGATCTCAAATTGGGGGCCAGGGGCGACGAACGCGCTCGGCAAGGCGCTGATTGAAGGCTTGGGTATACCGGTTGGCGATGACGGTATTGTGCCGCAAGGTAAAGAGACGGTCGATGCCTGGAACGCCTTAGCTGCCCAGCACAGTTACGAAGACACCATGCGCCAGACCGAAAATCAGATGGCCTTTGCGCTCTCGAAAGGTCTGACCAATGTGTTCGATATGGGTGGCACAATTCCGGCCGGTGGCTGGCTCGATCCCGCGACCGGCTATAATCCAATCTTGGAATTGATGCGAGACGGTCGCGTGCCGATGCGGGTCAGAGTGTTTTTGCCGGTGTTGGATACAGATGCGAGCCTGCCCGATCTAACGGCCCGGCTTGACTACACTTTCAAAGAATTTGGCAATGATATCGTCCGCGTCGTTGGCGTCGGCGAATGGCTGATCCCCAATAAGCTGCAACGCCAGCAACCGCTGCCGGATTTTTATACCGATTCTGTGCGCTCGGTCGCCGAGCGCGGCTGGATCTATAAGCAGCATATGGTCGCGCTCGAAGAGCAAAAAGCGCATTTGGATGTTTGGGAGAAGGTAAACAAAGACGTGCCGCTCGCCGATCTCCATTGGTCGATGGATCATTGTTATGGCATCGATCAGGAAACCATCGACCGGGCTGTTGATCTCGGTGTTGGCATCAGCTCACACTCGGCCCGTTATTTAGAAGGTATGGTGCAATCGCCGGGCGCTCCTCCGTTCCGCATGATCATGGACACACCTAATTTGCATGTTGGCGGCGGCTCGGACGGCGCCAGAATTTCGACCATGAACCCGTGGTGCATGCTGTATTTTGCTGTCACCGGGAAAAATCACGCCGGCCAGCAGATCAATCCCGGTCAGTCGATCAGCCGTAAAGAAATCGTCCGGCTCTGGACCCAACCGCAAGGCTGGTTCTGCAAAGAAGAGAAAAAAATGGGCGCGATTGAGCTTGGCAAATATGGCGATCTTGTTGTGCTCAGCAATGACTTCTTTGACGAACAAGCGGTGCCGGATGAGGAAATTAAAAGGCTCTCTTCTGT
>Ga0233428_1001705_pt1 | contig 22763 bp, 19 predicted proteins | sample SI_118_April2016_4_FD_179890 | JGI IMG/M metagenome (GOLD analysis project Ga0233428, IMG submission 179890) | Seawater microbial communities from Saanich Inlet, British Columbia, Canada - SI_118_April2016_120_MG | ecosystem: Environmental > Aquatic > Marine > Inlet | place: Canada: British... | reverse complement strand
ATCTTATCTCGTACCTCTTCCACCATATTCGCCCGGGTGATGTCACAACCTAACCCTACAGCGTCACTTCGGTATTGATCGGAAATCTTTTTCGCCGCCGCCACCGCTCGTCCGGCATCAATATCCAGCAAAACCGGAATTCCCCCGGCCATGGCAATGGCCTCGCTATGCTTCACGCCCAACAATCCGGCGCCGCCGGTAATAACGGCAACCTGACCATTGAGCCCGAACAATTCTTTCATCCTGCTTTCATCTCCGCTCAAAGGACACTCCGAGTCTGGCCGCCATCCGAAATAATCGTGGTCCCGGTGATGAACGAAGAGATGTTTGAGCACAGGAACACCGCCAGATTGGCAATTTCCTCGGGCGTGCCAAAGCGCTGCAGAGGCACTTCCCGCTCAATATATTCCCGAAAAAAATCGGGCCTTTCATTCACTTTCTCCTCCCACCTACCACCTGGAAACATAATATTCCCAGGGGCAATGCAATTCACTCGAATCTTGCTCGGACCTACCTCACGAGCCAGCCCCCCGACATAATGACTCAGCGCGGCCTTTGCACTTCCATAGGGAAGCGGCGCCCCAAGACTTTCCACCCCCGCAATGGAGCCGATGGCGACGATGGCACCTGCATTTCGCTCCACCATATGAGGCGCTACCGCCTCAATAAGGCGTACAGACGCGTGAAAATTTGTCGTCAACGCTCGCTGCCACTCTTCATCCCCGAGATTCCAACCCGCCTTGATAACACCTGTACCCACGGAGGCGACAAGGCAATCTATTTTCCCCCAACGCTCTAGCGCAGCATCCACAGCATCGCGAATTACAGATATCTCGCACAAATCGCCTTGATGAAGAATAATTTTTTCGGGGTCATAATCGGCTGACAATTCAGCTTGTGCACTTTTTAAAGAAGCTTCATCTCTCCCGGTGAGAGTGACATTCGCCCCTTCGCCGAGAAATGCCCTGACAGCAGCCAAGCCAATGCCACGCGAGGAACCCGACACAAAAACCGAGGCGCCATCAAGACCAAGCTTCATAAGCTATCCCAGTATTTTTTCATGAATGCTTTGTTAGATCGTGCCAACGCAACCTCTTCACCATCTTCGCCACGTGCAACCTGAAGAACAAAATCACCTTGGTAGTCCAAGCGTTTTAGGAATTCAAACAAAACCTCAAAGTTCGCGTCGCCCTCTCCAAGGGGAACACTCCCTTCTCCCCGCACCCTATCTTTAATATGAACACTACCGAGTCGAGCGCCATATGCATCAAGTTCCTCATCATGCGGATACCCAAGGGAAGCACTATTGCCACTATCGTAGTTAACCTTCAGCATCGGATGCGGGAGGCGGTCGAGAAACTTTCGAAATGCCTCCGGCCCAAAATCAGTTTCTAAATGAAGTTCAATATTTAGCGCTTCGGCTTCAGGCAATACAGCCCCAAGCGCATCGAGGGCCATTTCTTCATCCTTCTCCGATTTTATTGACGAATTGTCCACGAATGGTATTACGATTCTACCCACACCAAGAGCCGAGCAAGATTTAATCAGCCACGATAATTTACCGATTCGGGATTGGAGTTCATCAGACGAGACCCCGAGTAGTGGTTTTTCCATGAAATAATCTGCACACACCGAAGCTACCTCGACACCAGACGACTCCGACAGGGAACGCATCCGGCTTACGCCCTCATCAGTCGACATCGGATTATCTGACTCAGTTTTCCACTCATAAATCCACTCAATGAATTCAATCCCGGCCTCTTTGGCTAAAGCGAATTCATCCGACCACACACCAACGGGAAACATCTGAATATTTCCATCGATAGGAGGCACCATTCGCCCTTGCATGATCCCTACCCTGTTTTTCATTTACTTTTATCCGCCGCTAATTTATTGGTCTTGAAACATATCGCATATTTCACGAAGCGCCCCCCCGCCTCCGGGAAATTTCAGCACCATATCTGCAATAGCAATTATCTCAGGCACTGAATCTGACGGCGCGATTCCAATCCCTGCCGCCTCCATACACTCTTTATCATTCAGATCGTTCCCAACATATATCACTTCATCAGCCCGGAGACTGTGACTCGAAAGCCATTCTTTCATGGCTGGCAACTTGTCGTCGATTCCGTGCAGGCACTCAATTTTAAGCTTATTAGCGCGCGCCATCACTACCTTGTTCGGCTCCTTGGACAGGATAAGAAGTTCCACACCCATTTTCCGTAACCGCTCCAGGCCCAGCCCGTCTCCCCGACTACACCAAACCGCCTCGCGACCGTCTTCGAGAACCAAAACACGGTTATCCGTAAACACACCGTCGAAATCCATAATCAGTGCCTTTGGATTTTGCTCAAATTTGTCGAACTGCCCCAGCACAGAGGCGAAACCTTCGGCAATTTCAAGATCAGTTTCGTCTTCAATCTCAAGAGAGCGATTATGGGGAATCTCGTAAGTCACCAACTTCCCGCAAAAACGGTAGCCAGCAGAAAGAAAGGACGCCGTCTTCATCACATAGACGGAACCCGTCTCCACGTATTCAGGTTTTCTCTCTTGCCTCCGCTGCCTGGAGCGAGCATCGTGATTAACACCTTTGATTTCGCCCGAGGCATCAAAGCGCCATATGACCCGCTGGAATTTTGCCACAGCGAAAGCACAATCAGCATTCGCCTCCCCTAGCGCCCGCACAGTGCCCTCGATATCCTCGGACAACAAAAGTGGGGAGGTGCACTGGAGAAAAACAGTTAATTCCGGTTGATATCCTTCCTGGTCTCTAAGCTCTTCAAGGCAATGAACTAGAGCAGACTCAGAGGTCGCCTCGTCTCCGCTTATTGACTCGGGTCGCCTAACCACCTCGGCCCCGACCTTTATTACCTCTTTAGATATTTCATCGCTGTCCGTGGAGACAACCACCCTCGTTACACTGGGCGCCGCGAGCGCCGCGAGGACAGCTCGCCCGACCAGAGAAACGCCCCCTATGGTGCGTAAATTTTTACCTGGAAGACCTTTCGAGCCACCACGCGCAGGAATTATTGCCAACACTTCAGTTTTAGGCATACTCAACTTTCTTTAAGTTAAATTCAAAAATATTTTCAATTAAAATTCAAAACACACATACTTCTGTTACCTCTATGCGCGGAATCGACACAAACCATTTTACCCGACGGGCTCCAGCGCGGATGCAAATCGCACCGATGCTCACCCGAAAGAAAAGGCGGGCTGTAAAATTTTCCCAGCTTTTTCAATTCCAAAGTCTCGGTATCATAAAGCATCAAGCCTCGCTCAAAGCGCCCGTCCGGGTAGCTGTCGGTGAGCATTACCTGGGAACCTGGGCGAAAGCTAGGATGCCCGTCCCGATCAAGCACTGACGCGCCGACAATACCGACACAACCTTTCTTGTCTTTATATAAATGATAATGACTTCCCGATTTGGCATGGGTTGAAAAGGCGACGATCTCGTCCTGACTCAACCACCAATAATGAGAAACATGATCTTCATTATACAGGACATAAGGATCGCTACCGTCACGATTGGCCGTAATTAAACGGATATAGCGCTTCCCCTCGCGCATCCATAAGTGAAAAAACATAAACCGTGTGGAATCTGGATTCCAAAGGATATGATTAAAATAATGCTCGGCATTGTCCATCGTTGGCCGTGGATCCATCCGAGCGATCTCCGCGACAGAAAACAGCAGGGCGCTTTCGCCAGACTTCATATCAATCGACCATATGCCGTCGTTTTCCGGTCGGCTCTCCCCATCCGTTTCATCCGGCAGATCGTCATAGCCATAACCGGGTCGCAAGCGCTGGAGCCTCACGAAATTGAGCGAGAGCCCCGCCCGTCCATCGGCACTCAACGAATAAATCGGCCTAGGGTAGGTCCGCTCAACATCCATTGTTTCGATGTTCTGCAAAACTGCACCATGAGCACCGTTTACCTGACGGTTATAAAGAACCATGGATTCCGATTTGCCGGGGAACCATTGAAGTCGGCAACCCTGCTGCCAGCACCATGTTTTTGTCTTCCCGATCTCGATGAACCGGGGCTCTCTTTCCCCAAGGTTAAAATAACCAACAGAAATATCAATTTCCGACGTTCTTGAAGCGGTACCCAGTGACTTTCGCATCGCAAGCATACGGCGCTCGTCACGCGAAAAAGGCACAAGATCATAGTATCCGAAGAATATCTCCGCTGAAGGCTCATCGAAAATTTCCATGGAAACAGCAGCGTCAAGCATGAAATTAGGACGTGACCAGAGTTTCCTCCTGCCCAGCACCAACAGAATTTTGATTTTCGATTTAATACTGGCCAGATGATGATAAATTTTTTCGCCAACAAGTTTTCGCGCCGCCGCCTTTATAACTCCCAAAATAAATCCTTACTCATTCTGGGCCGTTGAAACAGCGGGTAAAGCTTCCTTGATTAATTTGATTAAATCCCCTGCAAACGTTGAGGGCGCTATCACGGAAAAATATTTTTCATCAAAATCCAATTTCCCATCGCAATAGGGCACAGCGAGATATTCCATTATTTTCGGGTGAATTCTGTTCGCTAAACTATCCTTTAGGACGATGTCAAAATTCACCTTCTCATCGTCTACGCAATTAAACACCGGCAAATGATTGTGCAGCGCGTGCCACAACGTTGCGCTTCGACCGGTTATCACACCTTTCTTGATGCCCGGAAGAAACACCTCAAGTCCAAAATTGTGGTACGGAGTGACATCCTTCATCAACATCGACCGCTTTAAGATGACATGATAATGAATCGCTATCTGCACTTCCAAAAGAAGTCTTCTCAGTCGAGAATTGCTGCCATCAGGCGATTGTGTCGACTCCGGGGCAAAGAGCCCTGCGAGGCCGAGTATCAGTCCATGAAAGATTTTAATGTATGGTTTTTCCAGCAATCGAAACAACTTCGCATGTCCAGGAGCGTCCGCCCCCTCTTCGATGGCATTATGCGGTTTGAGTATCACCCTGTCGCCCGGCAGTATTTTTTTTAAAATATCTCGCACTGTCCTCACAAATCGAAGTCGGTCTTCTATGGCAGGCATTCCGAACAACGTTGGAACAGCTATCAAATAGTCAGCTTCAAGATCATCAAACAGCGGATATATCTTATAGGGCGTACCAATCTCAATTCGTTTTTCTGGTGGCACATTGATGGCTTGCTCTTCCGGGCTTTCGCTAAGACGCCATTCGTAAAATTTCTGATCGGGCAGTAAATGTTTTTCAAATTCAAATCCCGCAATACCCTCCATCGCAAAATTTCCGGACAACACACCATGCATTATCCAGTATCTATCCGATATGACTTTTCTTTTCAGAGCATCGAGATATTCTCGGGAGTAACTTGAATAGCTGAGGATGACCAACCGGGACCTAACAGGACCCTCTTCGATGATATCCGCACCCAATTCACGGCAAAGCGCTAAAAACTGATTGTCCGTTTGCCCCGATTTTTTTTCCTGATTTTCGCTTCCCTCCGGCCGACACAACAGAATTCCAACACTGTAGCTGGTATGTAGATATTTTATTATCGACAGGAATGCCGTTGCCGTACGAAAAACGGGAAACACCAGAACCAGATCGAATTCTTGCTTGAACTCACCGCTCACAGAACACACGACACGTCATCAATATACCCAAAAGAAATTCAAGGCCCAATATTATTTACAGCACCACCAAACATTCTGCTTTACAACTACCTTTCTTCTGCCTGCTTGCGGATATAAACGGCTTCCGCAGTCTCAAATTCGAAAGGCGTATCGACATCGAGACACTCATTTTCGGGCACTTCAATTCGACAAGGATCATTTTGAGAGAATGTCCAAAACTGATCAGTCTTTAAAAAGTAGGCCTTCTTAAATACATGGAAACTGTGCGCAACCTTATAATATTTTTTCGTATGATGAGTCGAAACAACATTTGGCGTCAGATTCGTAAGTGGAATGCCATCTTCGTCGAATATCCAGTCCGTTGTTGCCATCATAGACGTGTAGGAATTGTGCTCAGTTTCAAGCACATATTCCGCCGCTCTTTTCACCGTATCTATGGTCAATAGAGGGTGGCAGGGATTCAGCCAGAAGATATAGTCCGATTCAATTTTTCGATAATGCTCGTAGATTACCTCATGCTTATTATAACCAGGTTCAACCGACTCAGGTTTTCTCTTCAGTAATTCTACATTCGTAAATTTATCTTTTTTAACAATCAATTCCTCTTCCGCAACCCCGTAATAGCGATGGGCAAAAAAATCCATCTTGTCGATCTTCTCAAGGGCAATCTCGATCAAGGTAGTTCCTGCGAAAGTCCGAACCAGTTTCCGGGGAACTCTCGTAGACTTCGTTCTCGCATTAATCAAAACCGATACAGTCACCATAACAACACCTTATGCGTAAGATTAATTATGTGCTCTGACAGCATTACCGAATATCGCATAATCGCGCCGCACCTGCTCATATCTGCCCGACGCCACGACCTTTCCTTTTTCTATCGCATGGATTATATTCGCTTTTTTGGCACTCTCTAATCGGTGTGTGATTACGATGATCGTTTTTAATCCCGGATACTTAATCAGAGAGTCCAGAATTTCGGTTTCAAGATTTATCTCAAATGAACTTGTTGTCTCATCTAATATTAAAGCACTTGGCTTACGAACCAGTGTCCGCGCGATGGCGATTCGCTTCCGTTGTCCGCCCGATATAGTATCTCCCTGCTCGCCTACAACCGTATCGAAGCCCTTTGTCAACCGAGAAATAAAATCGTAAGCACCCGCTGCACGACAAGCGCTCTCCACCTCTTCAGGTGATACGTCGGGAGCCCCCAACAGGACATTTTCCATAATTGTGCCGTGGAAAAGATTCGCCTCCTGGCCGATATACCCGATCACCCGGCGCCAATCCTTTATCTTGAACTTTGAAATATCACTATCATTAACAACTATCCTTCCGCTATCGGGACTGAGAAAACGAACCAACATATCGGCCAGAGTCGATTTCCCTGATCCCGACGGCCCGAGTAGAAACACCAAATTGCCAAAGGGAATATTCAGGTCCATCCCGTCAATCACAGGTTCCCCAGGGACATAACGAAAAGATACATCCTCAAACTTTAAATCCGTATCTATCGACGATAACGATTGGCCTAAATCATTATTCTCTTCGGCTCCCTCTCCTACACTTTCCGATTCCATCAATCGAAATGAATACAGATCGTTCAGGATCGTCATCCTGTAAGCCATCAACAAGGAAACCTGCTGAAGGAGTTTCATAAACACAACGGCAAAAAACGCGAGTTGGGGAATGAATTCGTGAAACTGATTCCCCAGCATGAGTGTGGACACCGCGATAAAGGAAGCAAAAAAAACAACTCCCATCAATTCAGGCGCCGCTCGCGGAATTTCTTGATATACCGCTATCTTCACCATCACATGACCCAACCTTCGGATGGTGTCCATTAAAATTCCCTGCTGCCTACCTTCTATCGATAATGCTTTTACGTCCCGCAAATTGATCAATGTTTCTGTGGACTGGCCCGATGCGTCATGATGATGACCGACTCGCTCTTTTCCCAGTTCGTATGCAATCCCTGCAAAGTATTTCCGGTACAAAACAAACACCACTCCAAGCCCCAGACCAACACTGACAACAACCTTCCAATTTACAAAGCTGGCGATCAGAAACAATCCGACAAATGCTAAGAATGCGGCCACGAACTCAAATTGATTAAAAACAAAACGACTTGCCCTCAGCGGCTCCTGCACCAAGTTATGCGAAAGCGTCCCAGGTTTTTTTTGTTTGATTTCCGTTAATGTTGCATGAAAATATTTATCTGAAATTATAGAAACCCATCTGCGCCGACATTTTTCGGAATAAAGTTTCGATACATAGACCCTAAGGATCTGAACGAAAAATTTAAGCGTGAATACGGCCAACATCCCGCTCAGAACAAAAACCAGACGGCTCCGAGAGCTTAGATCATCCAAGAAATATGACAAAAATTCATAGCTACCAGATTGTGTATTTTCCGGGCTAAGCAATATTTCGATTGTGGGAAGAAAAATACCCGCGCTCGCACTCGCAAGGAACGTATTCACGATCAAAATAAAGAACAAGACAAGGGAGTGCGATGGAAATTGCCTTAATACGGAGACGGGAAAAAGCCAACCGGTGATTTTTTCGTTTGTTTCTTGAATTTTATTTTCCGATTTCTTACTCAAACTCAACCTCGCGACAAACAAAGTTTCAGATTATTCTAGGAGTAAAAGACAGCCTTCTTTCTAGTGGCGGGAAAGTTCATCTACCACCATATCGATGGTATGCGCCTCGGTCTCCAGCCAGGCATCAATCGTAGAGCCCCCAATGTGGGGAGTGAAAATTACATTGTCGTGCTCTCTTGCATACTTCAAAAATGGATGTTCGGGAAAATTGTCGATAAAGCCAGGGACAAATTCTCCTTCGAAAACATCAAGCGCGGCCCCTGCGATATGTCCATTTTCAAGTGAACTGTAAAGCGCATTCCAGTCGATCAACTCTCCCCGCGCGGTGTTGACGAAGTAAGAGCCCTGCTTGAATGAATCGAATATTTCCCGGTTGAATATGCCTTCTGTCTCAGGCTCATGAGGGATATGAACCGAAATAACATCACTCACAGAAACTAGTTCTTTGAGCGTAGCAACCCTTTTGATGCGGGGATCGATGGTCTTTTCCGAGTGATCGAAATACCGAACTTCCATGCCGAACGCCAATCCATAATTCGCTACCAATGAGCCAAGACGACCCAGCCCGACGACTCCAAGACTCATTCGCGAAAGCATTCCAGGCGCTCCAAATGGACGCCTATCCCAATTACCGGCCAGAACGCTTTCATGGGCGGTTAGAATTTTTCTACTAAGAGCAAGTATTAGCCCCCAGGTCAGTTCAGCTGTCGGGGTGATTGTTTTTAAAAACTCTGGAGCGAATTTTAAGCAGGCAACAAAAATTCCCTTCGAGACAGCGCAATCAACATCTATATGTGGATGTCCCGTAGTGTTGGAGGCTATGACGCGCAGCCTCTTGGCCAAATCCATCTTTTCTTTCCCCACGAAATAGCCAAGCGGCGCGAACAACACCTCTACGCGGGAGAGTATTTCAGGGGTATCTTCCGACGGATCATCTAGCTCGATAACACTGAAAAGATCGTCCAGACGTTTCAAGTTCTCTGGTTGATATTTAAGCATCCTGTAGTAAAGCGCTACTGGTTTTTGGGCCATTCGGTGCTCATCTATGCAAAAGGATTATATACAGAGGGAAATCGACTCGGATGCTTGTTAGTACGTGATCCGTTTCTGTAATGTAAATTCATATTTTTCGAGAATGTCGGTAATTCTTTTTCCAGATTTACCGTCGCCATAGAGATAGTCAGGCTCGTATTTACCATGGTTGGCCTGCCGCTCCATAGCTTCCGCAATTTCATCACAACTATAGCCAACGTCGATAACGTTGCGCCCGCGCTCCCGGCCTCCCTGACGTGTTCCGATGTTCACCGAGGGCGTCCCGAGAAAAGCCGCCTCTCGGATGCCGCTGGACGAGTTACCAATGATGCAAGTTGCGTTTTTCAATAAGGGGGCGAACAATTCGATAGGTAAGCTTTTAAAATAATGTACGTTGGTGGGAGATTTTCTTTCTCGATAGAAACGAATTCCTTTGTTGATACCGTCAGAACCTGCGTCCATGTTGGGCCAAATCCAAATTACCGGCATCTTCGATCCATCAATCGCCGCAATCGTCTCATTCACGTTCTTGAAATTATCATCATACTCGGTCGTAACCGGATGCTGGATAACGATGTGATAGTTACCAGGCTCAATATCAACCAACTCTCCCAGCCCATAATCTTTCTGATAAGCACGGACTGGGTCAAGGTTATCAAGATCCTGTCCGGCGATGACGTCCATACTAGTTGCGCCAACCGGAAAAATCGTCGTTGGTGCCTCGCCCATGCGCTCTATTCTTTTAGCGGCATTCTCTGAGGTTGGGAAATGCAGATGTGCCAGCTTGGTGATTGAATGGCGAATACTTTCATCGATCGAGCCGGATACTTCTCCGCCTTCCATGTGGGCAATGGGTATATTCATGTAGCAGGCTGCCATAGCAATTGGCAGACATTCGAAGCGATCAGCGATGACAAAAACAACATCGGGCTTCAAATCCTCGAATGCTGTACTGAACTCGGTAACAGCGATTCCAGCAGACTTCGCCATTGTAACAGGGTTTTCACCTTCGAGCAGAAAATGGATCATCCTGTCCACGGGCAAATTAATGCTGTCGTCCGAATGAAGAATACGTCCGTATTTTTCCAAAATTACGCCACCCCCCAAAATGAGCTGAAGCTCAAGATTCGGGGTTTTTTGAATACTCTCGATGACCGATTTCATCTTCGCGTAATTTCCGCGGGTGGTGATAATGATGCAAATCTTGCGGTGGCTCAATTCAGATGCTCCCACTGTATGACGGTATCAGACTCAAGATCGATATTGATGCGGCGGTGGACAACCTTCTCGGCATCCGAGGGAGGAATGCCCGTGCCCGGTCGCTTAAAGGCGAGCACATCCAAAGTTAATTCATCTCCCGCTTTCATTGCTTTCCTCGTTACCAGGCTCTTTCGTGCCCAGAGAATACTCTCCAGCTCAGCCGAGTTGGGTACGCGCTCTCCTGAGCCAAGACTCGCTTCAATTTCGCGCGCACCTCGAATCAACTCAGGAAGATCTTCGGGCCCACAAGAAACTTTCCAATCCTGCGCATCAGGAACGTTGAAATCCAACGAAATATGTTTTTCGAGAACTCGTGCGCCCCGCGCAATTGCGGCCAAGGGAATGTAAATGCCAGCCGTATGATCCGAATACCCTGTCACTACATCAAAAGCCTCGCGAATAGCATCCATCACCCGAAGATTAATTTCATCGGGAGGCGAAGGGTAGTTTGTCACGCAATGCAGCACCACCACCTCCCGGTTTCCGGCCTCGAATACCACATCGAGCGCTTTAGTGATTTTCTCAAAAGTGTACATCCCGGTGGATAAAATAACGGGTTTTCCCCGCCCCGCAACCTTCGAGATGAATGGCCAGTTATCCACCTCGCCCGAGCCAATTTTATGAACTGGTACCTTGAGTTCATCAAGAAAATCCAGACTCGGCTCATCGTGTGCGGTGGCAAAAAAAGTGATGTTTTTATCATCACAGTAATCTCGGACACGATAAAAATCATCGTAGGGAAGGCATCTACTACTCAAGCGCTCCCGCCAAGCGGCCGCCTCGCGCCCAATGAGGGCGTCCGTATCGAAGATCTGAAATTTAACGGCATCCGCCCCGGCCTCCACCGCCATGTCCACCAGCCGAAACGCTTTTTCCACGCTGCCAAAATGCGCAACACCGGCCTCGGCGATCAGATAAGCGGGGCAATCTTCTCCTACCCCAACACCATCTATCTGAAACCGTGAACTAAACCGTTTACTCATTTCCATTTCGTTTTCGGAAGAATCGATTCTGCATGAATATTACTCTTGTACTTCATTACCGTTTCGAGAATACGCGCGAGCACATCATCGGTCAGAAGATTTGGCTCAAGGCCCAGATCGGGCAGTGCGCTTAGCGCAGGATTATAATAATGCTCCTCTGCCTCGACTCGGGGATTTTCGACTGACTGGACTTGCACATCCAGCGAGAGCATTTTTCCTGCCCTCACCACACGATCCGCAAGATCATTTACCGAAAAAGTTTCAGTGAATTGGTTAAACACCCGCAACCCACCCTCATCCAATGGATTATCCACCGCCAGGCGAATACACTGCATCGTATCCTTGATATTCAGATAGCCACGCGTCTGCCCACCGGCCCCATAAACGGTCAGAGGTATTCCCGCAACAGCCTGGACAACAAAACGGTTCAACGCCGTTCCAAACGTTTCATCATAGCTAAAACACGTGAAGAGATTTTCATCGTCATCCATCTCATCCGTAAACAGACCGTAAACCGGCCCTTGCATTAGGTCGGTTACGCGAAGCCCCCACGCCCGCACGTAAAAGTAGAGCAGATCCGTATCCTGAATTTTAGTCGTGTGGTAGAGGGAGCCCGCCTGACGCGGAAAGAGAAATCTACCTTTTCTGCCCTTGTGTTCGATATCGATGAATCCTTCTTCGATATCGATATCCGGAGTCCCGTACTCACCCATGGTGCCGAGTTTGACAATATGGCATTCGGGATTCACTTCCCGTACTGCATAAGCAAGATTTAGCGTACCCGTAAGATTGTTGTTCAAGGTGAAACGAGCCTGCTCATAATTGGCCATAGAATAGGGTGCCGAGGGTTGTTCAGCGTAATGAACGACTGTATCAGGAACAACTTTCTTGAATACATCGAGAAAGAACTTATAGTCCGTTACATCCCCCTCAAATACTTTAATGTCTTTTCCGGATTTTGCTGCCCATGCGACCACGCGCTCATTCAATTTTGGGGTAGCGTAAAGTTGCGGTGCACCGATCTCCGCACTAGCCGTACGCCTAAAGTAATTGTCGATTACAGTAACTTCGTGACCGCATGAAGATAGGTGCATGGCCGTCGGCCAGCCGAGGAAACCATCGCCACCTAAAATTAGAACCTTCATCTATTTTCAACCCTCCTAAGAAGCGAATGACTTCTACACGTTTCCTACAAATTGGAACTGAGAACAATCCTGTCATCTGGCACCCCTAACTCCCTTAGGCGCTCAATGCATTCATCTATTTTTTCAAGCTCCATTACACATACATACTCAGAAAAATCAGATAACTCATCCAAAGGACCCACCTGATATCCCAAGAAGAATTCTCCCGAACTCGCAAGAGATGAAACTGAGACTATTTCAATGTCATTTTGTTTCATAGTCAAATAAAAAAGCTCTGCAAGCTCTCCCACTCCCACCAACGCGACCCGCCTCACTCCCTTTGTCATCAGGTCCAAAGCAAGTTCCTGTAATTTCGAGCGAACATCCTTGTAGTAGGTCAGGGAGTACTGAACGTAACTTAGCGTTTTTTGAGATTTCTCAGAAATACCCTTAGGAGTCAATATGTACTGTACCCGGCGCCCAGGAATCGTCGTTACTTTGAAATAACCCTTTCGAACAATGCGTTTTACGAAAGAGTTAACAAGCCCCAAAGAAATATTTAGTTTATTCGCAAGTTCCCTTTGGGTGGTTGCACCATCCGCCCGGTCAATCTCTTCCATCAACTTCAACTCTTGAATATCAGATTTACGCACGACCCACGTCTCTTTATTTCGAAGGATTTAAAAGGGGAGGGGAAAAAACATCACAAAAGAGAAGATACAGCTCCGCCCTCTCGGGCCACTAACAAAACAACGCAACGATCATTATTTCAAATACTTACATACACAACTTACCTGAAGTCTTTTCACATTCCGACAATTTTCTAATCTCAGAATCGTGAATTTATAAAAACTCAAAACATTCAGGATATTTTCACAACCTGTTTTTCCGAGAGTTCGACAGCAACGGAGCGCTGCAACAATGCAACCGAAACCACCAGATGTTCCTTCCGGCTAATTCGGATCACTTTTCCTTCAGCCCCCGTAAGGGGCCCATCATCAATACGAACAGCATCCCCCGGCCCGAGATAGGAAATTTCCTTAAAATTTTCTCCGCTCTCAAGAAGAATTCGAAGAGATTCTACTTCGTTTTTAAACATGGGCATCGGATGCCCACCTTGGCCCAAAATCCTGACAACCGAACGTGTAGTTACCACTTCCCTAGCCCATCCAATCCGAGCCCCAGGCTCAACAAAGAGATAACCAGGAAACAATGGGGCGAGAATCGTTTTACGTCGATCACGCCTCCGGCTTAGAGTCAATTTTTCAGGGAGAAATACGGTGAGTTCCATCCGCTCCAGAATGTCGCGGACAACTCGTTCATGATTACTCTTAATATGGACTGCGTACCATTCTGCGCTCAAAGCCCGATTCCACAATTAGGCGGCCAGTTTAAATTCGCTCGTTATTCGCCATTCCTTGCGTTCACAGGTTGAACGTAAATCATTTACACACCCAATGTCAACAAAAAAACATTTTTTTCAATAATTTAGGATAATTCAAAGACTCATGAGGAGTACTAGAGGATAATACTTAGAATGAGGTTTTCAGCCCAATATCCCATCAAATATTGCATCGATACTCTATGGGGTGCCTTCCCTTAGTTAGGCTTCTCGCCATATAGGCGCCAACCATAAAGTCCGGTGGGCGAAATTTTCACATTGCTCAGACCTGACCTTTCCGCCCAGCCTTCCATGTCTTCGCGATTATAATAAAATCGAATAGGGGCAGACAGACGATCGAACCAATCTGCAAAACAAGTATGAAAAGGAAATTTTGCATAGAGTTTAATTCTGCGAGGTGTCAGCGAATCAACACCTGGAATCGCCTTCAAAAGACGATATGGCAATATAAACAACCCATAATCAAGACAAGCCGCAAGTAAACATATCGCTTTTAAGATTCCGTAAGGCATTCTGGTCGTTCTCTTGCGAACCGCTTCAAGCAAAGCGTTTAAACGCCCTCTTGATTTACTATAAACCCAAATAAAAATCGGAGAACCCGGCTTTAAATATTTCTGTAACTCTACAAAAGCACCTTCAGGATCGGGCATATGGTGCAATGCCCCAATACAATAAACGTAATCCAGGCTATCCGTCTGAAACGGAATCTGATAGGCGGATCCTTTCACGACTCGAGCATTTCCCAACTCCCGTGTATTTTCCTTTGCGGAAATGGCGGCGTCGCTAAAATCCATTCCAATGGCAAGCTTCGCCCCGTAGCGCGCAGAGTAGAACAAATGCCGACCGAACCCACATGCGGCATCGAGACCAACCTTTCCCTCGAAAAAAGATGCTTCAACAGGAAAGATATAATTCAAGAAATGCTCTTCGTCTTCCGGCGAAATTTCTTTGAACTCCCGCCACTGATACCCGAAACTTTTGCTGGTTCGATTTAAAATATCCTGGCTAACTAATTCATTTTCTGGCATTGAATTTTTACCTGTCTGAATTTCCTGCATGATCTCCACAAACCCTATTGGCTATTACCCAAGTATAACGATTCAAGATTATTCACAAGATGATCTATTGAATACTGGCGAGCACGCTCTCGGCCCACACGGCCCATATCTGTCAGTTTACTTGGGTCGTTTAACAGAAAACCCATGGCCGACGCAAAACCTTTGCTGTCTTCCGATTGAACCAGAGCGCCCACTGCACCCACATGAAACTCACCTATTCCAGGCAGAGCATCATAATTCCCGTCTTGTGGTATGCCCGTCAAATCTCCCACGCCGCCAACCTGGGTGGCAACTATCGCACGGGCAGCCGCCATTCCCTCTATGATGCACAGGGGCGTTCCTTCATTTTTTGAGGTCAAAGCAATCAAATCCAAGCATTCATAAATCGCCGGCAAATCGGAACGCCACCCAAGAAAATGGCACCGCTCGTTTATCCCTAACTTCCTTACCTTTTCCTCAAGATCGGAACGCATCTCGCCATCGCCCACGATGAGAAAATGTGCCAGACCAGACCTCTTTCCTACCCCTTCTTTTAAAACGCGGGCCGCCGATTCAAAAAAACAAACGTGATCCTTAATAGGCACCAATCGGCCGACAATACCCACGAGAGGAACATCGACAGGGAGGGAAAGATTTTTTTTTATCGCGCGCTCTCCGAGAACAGATTCATTTGTCTTCAAAAAAGCGTCGAGTTCAATACCCAAGGAGACAACCGCCATTTTCTCACTTCTGGTTACACCAAACCCGACCAGTTCATCTCGAAGGGACTCGCTCAATGTAATCAGGTTGGTTGAGATATACGCTAATCCACGCTCAAGTAGACGAAAAATCCGACTTTTGAGCGGAGAGAAATATCCCGACAAAACATGGCCATGAAACGTGTGATAAACAAGCACTCTCCTCGGCGCCCAAAGCCCCCTCCAGTGAAGACGGCGGTATAGCAATGCGGCAACCCTACCAACAGCACCCGCTTTCGCCGTGTGTGTGTGGACGATATCAGGTCCGAATGAAACCATGTAACGAAAAAGCCTCCAAATCATAGGCAAATCTTGGAGAAAGCTTATTTCTCGGCCGAGCTTTTCAAATTTAACAGGGACAATGCCCTTGGCCGCCGCAAAATCCTCCATCGAGCCCTCTGATGCATCCACTTCTCCAACGACAAGCTCGGACACCCATCCTTTCTCGCGAAACTTTTCAGTCAGCAGAATTACATGACGCGCAGGCCCCCCTACATTGAGGCGAGCTATAAGTCGAAGAATGCGCAACGGTCTATTGGCTGTCATCCTAAATTTTCATGAATATGGTTATCAATTCAGATGAGACTATGAATCCTGCGGCATTTTATTCCAAGCTCATCACATGGAGCAAAGAAATCCGCCAGGTCTTCATCGGGAGCGGAAGGTATCGCGACAACGACCTCTTCTATTCTCTCCTCCACCAAAATTCTTCTAAGTGAAAAGCGGCCACCCATGACATCGAGGCCAAACATTCGGCGACCAATTTTCCCTGGATTATCATCAATAAAGCCAACAGGTTGATAACCCAGTCGGGAATTATTTTGCATCTCCCTCACAAGCATCTCTCCGGCATCGCCGGCGCCGATTATCAAAACGCGCTTGCCAGAGTTTTTCTGAACACCCGGCAGTGCGTCACGAAGCCCACGGAAAAGCAGCCGTAGACCGGCCACCAACATCAACATGATCATCCAGTCGATGACAAAAACCGTCCGCGAGTAGCCCTCGAAATTCCAAATCATCAATATTGCCACAACAGTGATCACCGAGGATGTCGTCACTGCTCGACAAAGATGAATCAAATCGACGATTCCCAGATAACGCCACATGCTTCGGTACAAACCAAAGGCATACAACACAATCAGTTTCACCGGAATGATGACCGGCAACGTCACCCATATCCGCGCAAGCCGCGTTGGCGTAAGCTCTGCCTCGTAGCGCAGCAGAGTCGCCGCATAATACGCCAGACAAATGGCGACCATATCGAGCAGCATTTCTACAAACGCGCGTTTGTGAAAAACATTTGTCCCAAGCACCGCAGGCGACTCCTCTTTTCGGTGGCTCAAGGCAAGAGGCAATTCCACCGAATCCACCTTCACCTCCCCCAAGAAAAGGCCGAAAACCACGGCGCCCGACATCAGGACGACCGACATAACGAGGACTATCGAGAAATTCAGGTAGGCGTAGAGGAAAGCCGTCCCACCGAGAATCAAACTGAACAGATAAATCAACAAAACCGTCCGCTTCTCACTCAGGCCGAGAATCACCAGGCGATGAGAGGTATGGTCCGTCCCTCCCTCGGAAATACTCTTGCCCTTTAGAATTCGAGAGAATGAAACCAATGCGGTATCGAAAATCGGAACTCCCAGAACCAGGACGGGAATCGCCAGCGTCGCAACAATATTTCCCACATCTTTTCCCGTAGCCATGATGGATACGACAGCAAATGCGTAGCCGATAGTCATGCTCCCACTGTCGCCCATAAAAATAGAAGCAGGAGAAAAGTTGTAGCGCAGAAAACCCAGACATGCGCCTACAAATGCCGCAGAGATCACCCCGACAAGCACATCGCCATTCACAAAGGCGTACGCCACAAGAACGAGACCTGAAATACAGGCTGTCCCCGCGCACAAGCCGTCCATATTGTCGATTAAATTAAACGCGTTGGTGAGTGATGCGATCCAAAATATCGTCAGCAAAACAGCAAAAAGCTCATGGCCGCCAAAATTAAAAACATTACCCGTAAAAACAGCCAGGCAAGCGGCTATAATCTGGCTCAGCAATTTAGTAACTGGCCTTAGGCTCGAAAGATCGTCCCAAAAACCAACAGCAAAGACAATGAGCCCGCCCAGGACAAATCCCAGTAGACGCGGCTCCCAAAGTTTAAGCAGGAAAAATGCCAGGCTGAACATCACGCCAAAGAAAATGGCTACCCCACCCAGCAGGGGAGTCGGCTCCTTGTGCCAGCGAGAACCCGCCGGCTGAGCCACATATCCAAACCGATTAGCCAAGAGTTTCACAACCGGCGTCAATACGAGCACTAGCGCAAAAGAAATTGAAAAAGCATAGAGAATATAGACAAAATTAGATGAAAGAGGCTGCATACAAATATTCTTCCAAAAAGGGCAGAAGCCTTAAAGAACAAATTTCCAAAAATAACATACCGTCAACGATTTCAATTATATAGATAATCCCTTTATGCAGTCAACGAAGCCATCTCGATTAGCGGCAAAGAAATACATGTATCCCATTTTCACAAATGAAAACAAAGCCTTTTCTTCCCAACAGACCCAAACGCCCCGCCATCTAGCTAAAAACACCTACCTCAAATTGTTACCCACAAAACCTCATTCCCAACAAAAAATCATTCATCTCCAATCCCAAAAGAAGACCATTAACGAGTAGTACACCCTTTCCGATCTCCTTCATCTCCTTATATAAATAACAATCACGGCACATCCCCTAGCAATCGAAATTGCGTGAAACTAACCCATTTCACATATGAGCAGGCGGGCAGAACCCGCTATAAACAATTAGGTCCATCCACGCTCAACCCTTGCTTTTTGAGGGGACGCATGACAACCTAGAATTCATCTTTTCTTCATGCACAGGTGAGAATTCCAAGGACAAGGATGTACTTTGTCAGATAATTTACACTATCACCTTTATCGAAAAGCTCCCCCCAGAAACCCTACTACAAGGCTCTTCAAATCGGCTAGGGAGAAGTAAAAAAATGAGAATCCCATTCGACCATGAAAAAATAAACACACTCATGGAAAACGATGGCGTTGACCTTTTATTAGCATCTACCAAAGACAATATTAGATACCTGACCGGCGGTTTTGTTTTCTTCTTTTTCGCACACAAAGATGCCATAGGCGTAAGCCGCTACCTTCCCATACTTGGCTATCCTAAAGGCGACCCGAGCAAAGCGTTTTATATCGGAAACGCACTGGAGGGCTGGCAACATGAAGTCGAGCCATTTTGGGTTCCCAACGTCCGGAACGACCAGTGGCATAGCGGCACCACGGGCAAAGAGGCGGCCAACGCCATTCGCGAACTTGGACTGGAGAAAGGCACCATCGCCATAGAAAAAGGATTTCTCCCCGCCGACGCCTATGATGCTCTCAGAGAAGAACTTCCGGACGCCAAATTTACCGACGCCCTCTTTATCCTAGAAAATCTGCGTTCCGTGAAACGCGCGGACGAACTTGCTCTTCTCAAGGAAGCATCTAATCACATTATCGGCTCCATGGTCACCGTCATGAATTCTACTTTAGCGGGCACCACCACATATGAAATTGCCGAAAGAGTTAGAAAAGAGGAGACGCAACGCGGACTCGATTTTGAATATTGCCTCACATGCACCGGCCCTAGTTTCAACCGCGCCCCCTCGGACGCGACCTGGAAAAAAGGGAACATCCTCTCTCTCGACTCGGGTGGCAACCTCCATGGTTACCTGGGCGATCTTTGCCGAATGGCGGTGATGGGAGAGCCCACCTCGCTAATGAAAGATCTTCTCGGAGAAGTTCAGGCAATTCAGGCCGCGGCCAGAGCTGCCATTCGGCCCGGCATAACCGGAAACGAAATTCACGAAAAAGCCTTTGCAGAAAAAGCCAAATGTACACACAACAATGAAATCAAGTTTGTGGCCCATGGCATGGGGATGATTCAGCACGAAGCCCCTCGTCTCTCCAGCGACGGAAGCGTCCCTTATCCAGGCTCACACGCAAATCGCCCAATTGAAGCTGGCATGGTTTTGTCCGTAGAAACCGATCTAAAAAACGAAGAAGTTGGTTTTGTGAAACTTGAGGATACCGTGGTCGTTACTGAAAGTGGTTTCGAGGCGTACGGAGACGATGCACGCGACTGGGTTCAGGTTGAGGGATAAAAAAATCGGCTCCCCGGTACATCCCTGAGCAACTTCCACTTAATTTCTTGGAATTGAAATACGTATGGATCTAACTCTCCAACCAAAAAACCTGGCACTCTATGAGCGCGCCAAGGTTCTTTCGAAAGAACTACTAGCGCCACGAGCACGTCAATATGACGATGAAGCCAGATTCCCGAGAGAAAATTTAGATGCCCTGGCAAAAGAGGGATTCACCTGCCTGACGCTTCCCGAAGAAGATGGGGGCTTCGATATGTATTCGGACCCCACCACATATGTGATGATTCTCTTCGAGCTATCAAAGGGATGTACAAACACCGCGCTGCTACTACACATGCATAATTCCATTACCCACTTCCTCATGACCCTGGGCACCCCGGCGCAGAGAAAAAACCTCTCTACGCTCGTGCGAGACGGAAAAATCATAGCAAGCCATGGCGGTGAAGCTGGAACCAGTACGCAATGGAAGCGAAAACTGGACACCCACGCCAAGCTCGTTGGCGAAAAATTCGTCATTAACGGCCGAAAAGTTTTCTGCTCCATGGCCGGAGAGGCGGACTACTACACACTATGGGTCCAGATCGGAGAAGACTGGGACGTCCGCAAGAGCATGTCTTTTCTCTTTTGTCCCGCGAATCATCCCGGCTTCACCATCGATAGCCAGTGGAATTCCTACGCCCTGCGCGGAACTGCCAGCCATTCTCTGAAAATAGAAAACGTCGATGTTTCTGCCGACAGCCTTTTTGGAAAAGGGGGCGACCCCATACGTGCGGACATCACACCCAAATTCGCTCTTGGTTATTCTGCTGTTTATCTTGGTGTCGGCGCAGCAGCATATGAATGGGTGTTGGACTATGCCCAAAAGCGAAAACTAAAACCCGACAACGTATCGATTTCATCTTATCAACCCATCCAAAGACTCATCGGAGAAATGAAAATCGAGATGGAAAAAGCGCTCCTGATGGTTCAGCACGCCGCATGGAAACTAAAAACATTCGGAGCCGAGGAGGCTTTTCCCAACATAAGCGCGGCGAAATACACCGCCTCAGAGGCATCCGCATCGATTACCGACAAAGCGATCAAAGTGGCGGGCGGCGCCGGACTTCTCAGAGAAAATCCACTTGAACGGCTTCACCGCGAAGCGCGCTCGGGTCTTGTAATGCCGCCCAACTCGGAAAAATGTCTTGATAGTGTCGCCAAGTCCATTATCGAGGCTAACCCTGAATTTGTCGGCACGCCTTAATCAAAAACGATATTTTCTGTCAGGAATCAATTTTATGGACTTTTCAACCAATCCCAAATATGGCGACTTGATAAAACGCTCCATTACAATATCAAAAGACATACTTGCGCCTCGCGCCGAGGTGGTTGACCAGGAAAACAAATTTCCTCGTGCTAACTTCAATGACATGGCCCAGGAGGGTTTTATGTCCCTCACACTTCCAGAGCCTCTCGGCGGTCGGGATCTTTATGCCGACCCAGAGGCCTATTCGATGATCCTCTACGAGTTGGGTAAAGGATGCACGACAACAGCTATGCTTTTTCATATGCACAGTTCGATAGTTCATGTCCTCACCTGCCTTCTTGGCTCAGCAGAACAGTCGGAGCGCTATGCCAGGGCCGTGCTCGACGGAAAAATTTTTGCGAGCTATGCGAGCGAGACGACATCAAGCCTTCACGGGAAAATGGTGATGGACACCCACGCCAAAAACACCGATGACGGATATATAATCAACGGGAAAAAATATTTTTGCTCGATGGCAGGAGAAGCGGATTTCTATGTGCTGTGGTGTCAGCTTGGCGATGAGGAACTAGCAAGGAGCCTGTATCTCTTTGTCACTCCCGCTGGCGCACCTGGTATGAAGATCGATAAAGGTTGGGATTCGTTTTCAATGAGAGGCACCATGAGCGCCTCGATGAGTTTTGAAGATGTAAAAATTGCCCCGAACGACAGAGTTGGAAACGCGGGGGACCCCATACGGCCGGATGTTCTCCCAAAATTTGGCTTTGGTTACTCTGCCGTATATCTAGGCGCAGGAGGCGGGGCTTTCGAGTGGGTTGTAGATTATGCAAAAAAACGAAAGCTCCAGCCCGATAATGTCCCGATAGCTACCTACCCGCCGATTTCACGCCAAATCGGCGAAATGAAGATTGCCCTTGATGCCGCGTTGTTGATGGTACGACGAGCGGGGTGGTTAATCGGAGCTAATGGGGCCGAGGCGGCCTATGGTGCAATTAACGAGGCGAAATTCACCTCTGCGGAAACGGCGGCGATGATCACCGAAAAAGCGATAAAGATAGCGGGCGGCTCTGGCCTGATGCGCCACTTTCCACTTCAACGATTTCACCGCGACGCCAGGGCCGGAATGATTATGCCGCCAAGCACTGAAAAATGCCTTGAGCTTGCCGGCATCACGGCTATTAAAGGAAAAGCCGGCGCCTTGATGACTTGAACCTGGGAAAACAATACATAAGGAATTTCAAATGAAAACCAACGGCGCGACTCTGTTCATGGAAACCCTAATCGACGAAGGGGTGAAATGTATATTCGGCAACCCGGGGACCACAGAGCTTCCGCTGATGGACGCTCTGGTAAATGAAGATCGTCTCCAATATTACTTGTGCCTGCACGAGTCAGTGGCCGTTGCCGCCGCCGAGGGCTATGCCTTCGCCACGGGGGAAGTAGGCATCGTCAATGTGCATGTCGCTCCCGGACTCGGAAACGCAATGGGAAATCTATACAACGCCAAACGCGCCGGCTCGCCACTCGTCGTCACC
>Ga0233428_1001695_pt1 | contig 22881 bp, 20 predicted proteins | sample SI_118_April2016_4_FD_179890 | JGI IMG/M metagenome (GOLD analysis project Ga0233428, IMG submission 179890) | Seawater microbial communities from Saanich Inlet, British Columbia, Canada - SI_118_April2016_120_MG | ecosystem: Environmental > Aquatic > Marine > Inlet | place: Canada: British... | reverse complement strand
TGGGTCAGGTCTCACCCGGCGTGAAGGGATTAGGATTCGGCGATACGCACGTGACCACTGGGATTGGCCTACGGACCTATTGGAATGCGGACTTCGTCCTGCGGGCCGAGATCGGCCTGTCAGCGGAGCAGGTTTTCACGTCGTTCAAATACCGGAATATTTTCTAGTCTGCTGTAGCCGTCGCCCTGCCCAGGCGGTTCCGACGCCAAGGAGCAGGTCCTTTGGCAACGGGGCCAGGCCAAGTTGAATGATGCTGACCGCATCCAGTTGGGTCGCCACGATGTAGCGGAGATTGACATAGAGGCCTGCAACACCCACGGCATATATGACCATCAGACCGGCTCCGACGGCCAATAGTGCGCGCCACAGGCTCGACCCAGTGCCTGCGATGACGCCGACGATGCCGGCGGCGGGAACAAAGCCGAGCAGATAACCGAAGGATGGTTCCAAGACATACTGCGGGCCCCCCCCTTTGGCAAAAACCGGAAACCCGACCAGACCAACAAACAGATACACGATCTGGCTCCACATGCCTGCTCTTGGACCAAGCCAGAGACCCGCCAGGCAGACAACGGCTGTCTGTAGCGTCACAGGTACGTAGGGAATGGGAATCCGTAGATGTGCACCGACAGCCGTCAGCGCTGCCACCAGGGCGATCTGTGGAATCAGTCGGGGTGCAAGCAGGGCAGTGATCGTCGTCCGGGGTAGCTGGAGGCCGTGTCAGGTAGTCGAAGGAACGGGGTCAGCAGGTGCGATCAGGGCGATCAGGCGCGACAGGGTGGCGGCGAGTTCATCGCGTGGAACGACACAATCCACAAAGCCATGTTCCAGGACATTCTCCGCGATCTGGAAACCTTCAGGCAATTGCTCGAGTCCCATGAATTGTTTGATCACTGACTGTCCGGCGAAGCCGATCCGAGCGCCTGGTTCGGCGATGATGATATCGCCCAGCATAGCAAAACTGGCAGTTACACCACCATAGGTGGGGTCTGTCAGGAGGCAGGCGTATAGCAGGCCTTTGTCGGACAGGCGCCGTAGGCGAGCACTGACTTTCGCCATCTGCATGAGAGAGAACGTGCTCTCCTGCATACGCGCACCACCAGACTGACAGACCAGCACCAGGCTACGTCGATCATCAATGGCACGATCGATGAGGCGGCTGATTTTTTCACCCGTGGCGCCACCCATGGTGGCTGTCAGGTAACGCATGTCCATGACACCCAGCGCGACGGGCTGTCCCCCCACAGTACAGACACCCGTCGAAATTGCCTCGTTCATCGAGGCCGACTTGCGGGCTTCCCGTATGCGATCCCCATACCGACGGTGATCACGAAACTTCAGTGGGTCAGCCGTCCGCAGGTTGGCGTTTATCTCAACGAAGCTGTCGTTGTCGGCCAACAGATCGACGTACTTCAAATAACCAATCGGCAGGTGGTTGGAACAGTGCGGGCAGATCCAGGCATTGCGCTCCAGCGCCGCCTGATAGGTCGTTTCACCACAACGTTTACAACTCGTCCAGATCCCCTCGGGAAGCTCGCGCTTGATTCGCGTGAGGATACCCGACTTCATGCGCTCGAACCAATTCAAGGGGTGTCCAGTCGGCAGTCAGTGCTCGGTCGGTTCATCGCGAGGGGGCGGTTTATTCTCATACCAGTCCGCGCCGCCGCAGGCCGACAAAGGCGACGCCTGCAGTCACAATCAGCCCGACAGAGGCGATCACCGCTGTCGGTACGCGAGGTTTCGGTTGAGCCACAGGTAGCCCGCTCACATCGGCTGACAGGGCGCCTTGGATACAAGCATCCGCATTGGGAACCGAAGGTGGTTCCAGGGCCTGGTGGACCAATGTGTCCACGGCGCGCAGGTTCCGAACACGTTGCTGCACGCTGGGGTCGAGGGCGAACTGAGCGGCAACCTGTTCACGTTCGTCTACAGAGAGTTCGTCGTCGATAAAGGCGGAAATATGTTCTCCCGCTGCCGCATGGCGCCGAAGAATCTCAAATCCAAGCAGATCTCGAACTCTGTCAAAATAGCTCACATCAATCCCCTGCGATGGAGGTCCTCAGCCAGTTTGCGTCGGGCACTGTGAATCCGCGAGCATACCGTGCCGACTGGGACCTGTAAGATCCGTGCCACGTCGTCGTAACCGAGTTCGTCAAAGCCATGCAGGACAAGTGCTTGACGCAGAGACTCCGGTAGTCGATCGATCGCCTCCAGGACCTTTTGCTGCGTGTCCTGTGCCTGGTAGGCTTTGTCGGGATGCTCTGCCAGGCGGCTCTGCACCGTTTCGACCTGAGACTCGCCGTCACCGTCCAGGCCAAGTCGAGCCCAGGACGAGCGTGACCTGTCCCGCTGGCGGTTCAGGCTCAGGCGCCAGACGATCCGCAAGATCCACGTTTTCAGGGAGGCTTCGCCACGAAACTCAGGCAGCGCACCGTGAACTTTGATAAAGGCATCCTGGACGACCTCTTCCGCATCACTGGCGTTGCGCAGGACCTTATAGGCCACGTGATAGCACAGACCGTGATACTGTCTCAGAAGCTCACCAAAGGCCGTCTGGTCACCTGCCAGGACGCGTTCCACGAATTGCGCATCACTGGCCCGCTCAGCCGTCTGGATACGCAGTCGGGGTGCGGTCATCGTCGTTGGATTTCCAAGCATGTGTTTATTGACACCGATTCAGGACCGGTGCTTCGCATGAGATCTATCAGGGGATCAATAAAGTTCGCTGGTGATTCTCGATAAGTTTGGAACATGGTCGTCACACCAGAACTCGAGGGAAGATCGCTGTGTCAAAAGAGATCTGTCAACAAAGCAATCTATCAGTGCCTGGCGGCCTCGCTGCGCTCGCCTGAGGAAACCACGGTTGCCGCCGCCACTGCGTGCGGTATATTTACCCGTCTGTCGCACAACGGCTTGACACGGGTTGAGGGCTGGCGCACCAAGCTGCCAGCATCGTTAGGAGGTTTCCAGCCGCAGGGAAGGGACCATGCGAACCAACTTTCCACGAATACTGATCGTCGTCGCCGGGTTGGTGATGTACGGGGTATCTGACAGTCAGGCTCAGGATGAATCCGTCTCCGCAGCTGACTCTGTGCGCAAATACCGATTTCTCGGCAAGACCGCCCGGGACAAGGGCGAGAGCCAAGCAACTATCGACTACTATTCCGAGTTGCTGAAGTACCAGGAGCCGGATCGCCGGACATTGTATTATATCGGGCGGGCTCATTTGGGCCTTGGTGATCAGGACGGCGCCAAGGGAGCCTTCCTGCGTGCCGCCGCCATCGATTCCAATCATGCCAACACGGCCCTGTCCCTCTTGCAGATTTTTTCTGCCGAAGCGAAGCCCGACAGTGCCTGGCTATTTCTACAGCGTCTGCTAAGAGCCAAGCCAAACGATCCTCGACTGCTGGGATATCGCCGCAGTGTCGCAGATTTACACAGAAGACAGGCGCATCCTCGGGCGGCGCTGTTGCACTATGAGCAGCTCGTCGAAAACCAGGCTGTCCAGGCGGGCGTTCGGACTGAATTGGCCGAGTTGATCGCAGTTTTGTACAGTGATCTGGGAGATGCCCCATCAGCGTTGGCATGGCGGCAACGAACACTTGGGGAAGAGGGCGAAGGCAATCAGGTAGAGACGCTACGCAAGATGGTGGACCTGCAGTTGGAGACGCAAGACTTTAAGGCGGCCTTTGCTACGCTGCGACAGTTGACCCAGATCGACTCAGCTGGACGCTACTCGCACTTTCTGCGCATGTCAGAGATTGGTGAACGTCGCGACAATGACGACATGAAACTCGCCGGACTCGAAGGCATGGCCGGGGTGCAGCCCGATGATTTGGAGACGGTGGCAACCCTGGCCGAATATCACATCCAGGGGAAGCGCAATCAGGCCGCCATGCACTGGATTGAACGCGGGCTTGGTCGTCAACCCGGACACGCGCATTTGCTGATCTTACGTGGTGATCTGCTCTATGAAGCCGGGAGCGAAGACGACGCCGTTGCCAGTTATGATTCTGCCATGGCCGACCCTAATTGGGCTGCTGTTGCACAGCAACGCATCTGGCAATTCCGTCCGCCGGAAACCGAAGAAGAAAAGCTCAGGCGCCAGTTTTTTGGTGGTGGCACTCCTGCTAGCGAAACCTCTGAGGTCAGCGGCGGGTAAGACAAAATTTCAGCTGTAGCATGACAACGATGATTCCGTTCACAACCCACTGAGGGGCAACAATGCTTCAACTCTTCAACGATGGTGGCTGGGCGATGTATCCGCTGGCCTTCCTGCTGATCTTCGGCGTGGCGATCGCAATTGAACGTTTGATCAATCTGTCGAAGGCGGCAATCGACGCGGAGTCCTTCTTCCAACAGTTAGAAGACGCCATGCGTTCTTCGGGCGGCGCCAAAGCGGCGGCGCAGTTGTGCGCAGAGACCCGTGGGCCTGTGGCCTCGGTCATTCATGCGGGGCTGCTGAGACTTCACCGCGGTGTGGGCAACGTGGAAAAGGCGATCGAGAATGCGGGCGCAGTTGAGATGGCCTTTCTCGAGCGCGGTATGGTCTGGTTGTCTACCGTAGCCAATCTCGCCCCCATGGTCGGCTTTCTCGGCACGGTTTCGGGAATGATCAACGCCTTTCAGGCGATCAAGATCGCCGGTGACGTCGATCCATCCATGGTGGCCGGTGGTATCTCTGAAGCGCTGATTACGACGGCAGCGGGTCTCGTCGTCGGTATTCTGATCCAATTCTGCTACAATTTCTTCGTGTCGCGCATCGACAAGATCATCGCAGACATGCAGGAGCACGCCGCAGGATTCATCGATGTATTGATTGAGCTCGATTTGAAGGGTCAGGAGTCCTAAACAGTGAACCTCCGCAAGCGCACAAATCGAGTGCCGCCGGAGATCCCGACCTCGTCGATGGCGGACATCGCCTTTCTCCTCATCGTCTTTTTTCTCGTTTCGACGACGATGAACCAGGACAAGGGCCTCTCCTTGCATCTGCCGCCAGTGGCAGAGACCAAGGAGGTCCGTGAAAAGAACATCTGCAATGTCTGGATCAATGATCAGGACCAGATCGCCTTCTTCGAAAACGATCAGTTGACGATGGTTGCTCTGGCCAATCTGCGCACCAATATCCAGCAGCGACTGGCGGCGAATGAGAATCTCATCGTGTCCCTCAAGGCTCAGCGTGCCAGTACGTATCGTATGTTTGTCGACGTTCTCGACGAGTTGAAGCTATCGGGAGCTACGCGCATCTCGATCGCCGAGCCCGAGGGAGGATGAAGTAGATATGAAGTTTACTCGAAAGTCCCGCGTCGGCGCGGTGGTTCCCACCGCATCGATGGCTGATATCGCCTTCCTGCTCCTCGTGTTCTTCATGGTCTCCACGGTCTTTGTACGCTTCCGCGGCATTCCTGTGACGCTGCCAGAGGCAGAAAAGATCGAGAAACTCGAGATGCGTCGGCATGTGACCAGCATCTGGGTCGGTGCCAACGGTGCCATCAACATTGATGACCGTCTAGTGGGTCTAGATCAGGTTGGCACCATCATCCATGCGAAGGTTACGGCGAACCCACGCCTCGTTATTTCTGTGAAGGGCGATGGACGAGCCCCATTCGGAGAAGTGTCCGATGTCATCCAGGAACTACGTAAGGTCGAGGCGTTGCGGGTGAACTTTGCCACTGATCGTGAACGGGGGGGCCGCTGATGGACAGGCCTGCTGATATGCCGCGCAAGAAGTCGCAGGAGGCAGATCTGCGGCATGGCTACGGAAAGACGTTCTGGAGTTGTTTTGGCGGATCTTTCGTGGCGCATCTCGCTGTTGTGGCGCTGTTTCCGCACTTCCAGGCAGATGCATACGACAAGTCTGAGCCTGTGATCATCCAGATCGAAGATATCCCGGAGACACGCCAGGAGCGGCGTCCGCCCCCACCTCCACGACCTGTCGTTCCTATCGCTTCAGACAGCGATGATATTCCGGAAGACGCGACGATTATGGAGACCGATCTGGACTTCGGTCTCGACGATCTGGCCCCCCCGCCCCCTCTCGAGGAGCTCTATCAGGTCGAGATGGAGGAGGAGGAAGAAGAAATTGTTGAAATCTGGCGCGTAGAAAAGCAGCCAGATCCGAAGAAGGAGGTCGTTCCCGTCTATCCGGAGATCGCTCGCAAAGCTGGGATTACTGGCACAGTTCAGGTAGAGGTGCTGGTAAACAAGCAGGGCTTGGTCGAGGCGATCGGTCGGGTGATCGGCAACGAGGTATTCCACGAGGCGGCGAAGAAAGCAGCCGCCCAGTGGACCTTCAGTCCGGCGATTCAGAATGATAAGCCCGTGAAGGTCTGGGTCATGCTGCCCTTCCGTTTCCAGTTGAACTAGCACTACCAGCAGGCGCTCCATGCTCAACGGCAGCGCAGGACTCTGGCGCCGGTTTTCTTCCCTGTGGGGAGGGGGATGGGCGCCAGTTGTCGTTCTGAGGCTTTTATTGCGGTGCCTGTATTGCCATATCTAGCTGTTTTCACTAACTTAAGTCAGCTTTTGGTGAATCTTCTGCACGCGGGCTGAAGAAGATCTGCTGTCGCCGAAGCTACCCCCTCCTCGTCCCGTGTTTATTCCCTTGGTTTCTCTCCCTGGCATTGAAGGCTGGTACCGTCCGCATGTGGGCGGGCCCTTACCGGAGGTCGGGTACGATAAATGCGTTGCCCTTTTTGCAACCACCAGGATGATCGGGTCGTTGATTCGCGGTCTTGTCGGGACGGTCAGGCAATACGCCGTCGTCGCGAATGCACGAATTGTGTAAACCGCTTCACCACCTACGAATACATTGAACACGCACCTTTGACTGTCATCAAAGTCGATGGCAGCAGGGAGCCGTTTGATCGAAGCAAGCTGCAGAAGAAGATTGAGTTGGCCTGCTACAAGACGACGGTCTCTGCCGAGCGAATGGAAGAGCTTATCGATCAGGTCGAATCGGATCTGAGCAATCTTGCGGAGCGAGAAGTGCCCAGCAAGCAAATCGGTGAGCTTGTCATGGAGGCGCTGAAGGAATTGAATGATGTCGCCTACGTTCGTTACGCATCTGTTTATCGCCAGTTCAAAGATCGCAGCGATTTCATGCGTGAGCTTGAGCAAATGGCAAATTAGCCGCCCCAAGGCGAGATGTTGAGCGTCTGAGTAACGTCTGACACTGAAAATGCTCTGGAAACAGGGGTCCTTCTACGCACAGAATCGTGCGCTTCAGGGCCCCTTTTTCCGTTCTCTCCCGCCGTCTTTCAGCAGTTTGTGATACAAGGCACAAAGTCCTTGACAGTGCTGAAAGGCGTCGTGTATATTGGGTCTGCGCTAATCAAAAGCACAAGATCTTGTGGGTTCACGCGGTTTTAGTTCGCGTGGTCTTTGGGTCCTTAGATCCTGTGGTTGAGAGAGGCGGCTGGAGCTGCTCTCCCCGCACTAACCCCAGACAATTCAATAACTTAGCCCGTCGATTGGTCGACCCTTGTCCGGTTTGCCGATGTGACGGCTTCTTTTTTTGGCCTCGCATGACGCGAGGGAGGGTATCTGATGTCCGAGCATTCTACTGATCCGCAAGCTGCAGATGCACCTGAAACCGTTCATCGTCTGGAGGATATTCTGGCCCAACTCGAGGGTCGGGGATATCGCCGAAATGGACATGACGAAGTGCTTGAACGTGCCGCCGACGCCCGCACCTACTATGGTGACAACGATCTGGCGATCGATGTCCTGCGCAGCAAGTATCTGGCACCCGGCGAGACGGGACCGCTGCAGATGTGGGATCGGATCGCTCGGGCGATGGCCTCTGTGGAGGAGGATGAGCAATACTGGTATGACCAGTTCTTCTCGCTCCTCATCGACTACAAGTTCATTCCGGGCGGGCGTGTCATGCACGGTGCCGGCCGCGAAGAGTCCAAGCGTCGACCCACCCTGTCCAACTGCTACGTCATCCCCATCGAAGAAGACAGTCTCGAAGGGATCTATTCCTGCCTGAGAGAATCAGCGATGGTCTATCGCACCGGCGGCGGCGTAGGTACGGATCTGACGATTCTGCGCCCCAAGGGTGCACCGGTCAATGCTACGGTCGATCAGTCTCCTGGCTGCACAGCCTTCATGAATCTGCTGTCGGAGAGCACAAACGCCGTGTCTCAGGCAGGGCGGCGCGGTGCGCTCATGCTGACTCTCAGCGTCGAGCACCCCGACATCGAAGACTTCATCACGATCAAGAATGACTCCACCCGGACAAAAGTTCAGTACGCCAACATCAGCGTCCTGATTACGCACGAATTCATGGAAGCCGTCATTGGCGACACTGATTTCGACTTGCGGTGGGGGGGGCAGATCTATCGTACCGTGAGGGCTCGCGATCTGTGGGACAAGGTGATCGCCAATGCTCACGCCAGTGCTGAGCCCGGTATCATTTTCTGGGACACGATGAAGGAGTATCACAACGTCGAGTATGCCAACCCGCTCACGAGTACGAATCCATGTGGCGAGCAGCCTCTGGCATCCTATACGGCGTGCAATCTCGGCAATCTGAATCTGCTGAGTTTCGTTGATGATGCAGGCGCCTTCGACTACGAAGATCTCGCCGAGGCGACACGCGTATCTACACGTTTTCTCGACAACGTCATCGACTACAACATGGACAGCCACGCACTGCCGAAGATTCGGGATGCCGTGGAGTCTGATCGTCGTGTTGGCCTAGGCATCACCGGACTTGGTGATGCTCTGGTGAAGATGGGGCTCAGATACGACAGCGATGAGGCCCTGGACGCTGTCGAAAAGATGATGCAGACCATTTGCTACTACTCCTATGAGACCTCGATTGATCTGTCACAGGAGAAGGGATCCTTTTCGCTCTTCGATTGGGAGGGTGTGTCGCAAAGCAAGTTTATCCAGAGCTTGCCCAAGAGCATCCAGAATCGCATCCGTAAACATGGGTTGCGCAATTCGACGCTGATTACCGTTCCTCCCGTGGGAACCGGGTCGATTGTCGCGCAGACTTCCTCAGGCGTAGAGCCTATTTTCTGCACCAGCTACAAGCGCCGAGTGAAGCAGGCCGACGGTGAGAGTTTCCGTGAATACAAGGTTTATCACCCACTGGTCAAGCAGATGTATGGTGGCGATGAGGATCTGCCCGATCATGTTCGTACGGCGCACGATATCGATCCCTACTTCCGCGTAAGGATGCAAGGTGTCATTCAGCGCTACACGGATAGTTCGATCTCATCCACGATCAATCTGCCGGAGGAAACGACGGCAGAGACGGTGGCTGATATCTATATCACGGCCTACAAAGAGGGCTTGAAGGGCGTGACCGTCTATCGAGAAGGGAGCCGTGAAGGCATCCTGCAGACGGATGATGATGCCAGCAAGAAAGCCGAGACCGCCGCCGAGGTCGAAGCGCAGACCGGTCGTCAGATGCGCCCCCGGCCTTCGGTGACAACAGGTGTCACGGAGCGGATCAACACCGGTGAGGGCAAGATCTACGTCACGATCAACGAAGACGAACATGGTCTGTGTGAAGTCTTCAGTACCATCGGCAAGGCGGGTGGCAATGCGGCAGCCCAGTCGGAGGCAATCAGTCGCCTCATGTCGCTGGCTTTGCGCGCAGGCATCGATCCGCAAGAAATCGTCGACATGCTGAAGGGGATTTCTGGACCTTCACCGGTATGGGAAGCGGGAGAGCTGATCCTTTCTGCACCGGATGCGATCGGCCGCGCTCTCGAACGTTATCTGCAGCGTCGAAGCAATGGCCAGTTGCCGGCTCACGACGTGTCGGCAGAGCCGACGCTGGCTGTCGCCGCTGACGCCGGTGGTGGTGCTGCGGTTGCTGGTGGTTCGAAGACTCTTGTCACATGTCCTGAATGCGGTTCGACTGTCGCTCACGAGGGCAGTTGCCTGACCTGCAAGCACTGTGGCTGGTCGAAGTGCTGATCTGAGTTACCCGCTGTGGGAATATGAGTCTACTGCAAGATTGCTGAATCAGACTCGGTAGCTCCCGATTTTTACAACAGAAAAGGCGCCGTTTCCCGAGAGGGTGACGGCGCCTTTCTCATTTTCGGGACAGCCACAGACGGGGCTCACAAACCGCGATTCTCAGGTGATTTCCAGCCTCAAGCCGTCGTAGGCGAGTTGGATGTTCTCTGGCAGGTAGTCGTTGGTCTCTTCGTGTTCGAGATCGTGCGCGATGTGGGTGAAGAATGCCTGCCGTGGTCTTAATTCTTCCACCATCTCAATCGCCTGATCGACATTGAAGTGAGTCGGATGCTCTCTATGACGCAAAGCGCCAAGAACCAGCGTATCGAGACCGCGTAGCTTCTGCATTGACTCTGCGGAAATCGAACTACAATCCGTTACATAGGCGAATCTGCCAACGCGATAGGCAAGGACTGGTAAGCGGCCATGGAGAACCGGAACCGGCTGAATCTGCAGACCAAATAGGTCGAACTCACCGTCGACATAGTTAAGTGACAGACGAGGAACAGCTTCTGCCCAGGCGGAATCAAATGCATAGTCGAAGACGTGCTGGATGCGCTCGAGGGTAGGCCTGTCGCCATAGACGGGAAGTGGCTCCTCCCGTTCAAAACAGAAAGCGCGAACGTCATCGAGGCCGTGCAGATGATCGGCGTGCGAATGTGTAAAAAGCACACCATCGAGGTTGCGCACATCGTTGCGCAGAGCCTGCAGACGTAGATCGGGTGTGGTGTCGATGAGGATCGATCGTTCGAGATACTCCAGATGCACGGAGCATCGTAGCCGCTTGTTGCGTGGATTGCCCGATGTACAGACGGGACAATCACAACCGATCCGAGGGACGCCGACGGATGTGCCGGTGCCGAGAAAGGTGACTCTCAAGCCTGAGTCACCTTAGTCTGTACCAATGGCTGCAGTCCGTGGTTGCGTCAGCATCTGCGGTCCCTCTGCCGTGATGGCGACGGTATGTTCGAAATGAGCTGCCGCACTGCCATCTTTGGTACGCGTTGTCCAGCCATCGTCATCGACGACAACCTCAGGTGAACCAAGACTGAAGATCGGCTCGATGGCGATCACCTGTCCTGCCTGCAGACGTGGCCCCCGCCCAGGCGCCCCATGATTCGGAATATGTGGCTCCTCGTGCAATTCACGGCCAATTCCATGGCCACCGTATTCCTGAATGACGGCAACACCTGCCTCGATGGCGACCGTCTCTACGGCATGAGAGATGTCAGATAGACGACCTCCAGGCACCGCGGCACGCACGCCAGCATCAAGGGCTCGCTCTGTGGCGCGCAGTAAACGATCGACGTCCGGTGCCAGGCTGCCTACGGCCAGCGTGAAAGCGCCATCGCCAAACCAGCCGTCGAGTTTTACGCCGACATCAACGCAGAGCACGTCCCCTTCCTGCAGAGGCGCGGGACGCGGGAAGCCATGAACTGCCTCGGCGTTGATAGAGGCACAAATTGACGCTGGAAATCCATGATACCCCTTGAATGCAGGCGTCGCACTGTGCGCGAGGATGGTTTCCTCCGCCAGTTCATCAAGAGTTGCCGTTGATACACCTGGTGCAATATGTCGGGCAAGGGCGCTGTGCACGAGGCTGACGATTTGACATGCTGCACGTATCGCCGCGATCTCGTCGGGCGAGCGTTTTGCGATCAATGGTCTACCATCAGTCAAGGGAATCACTGCGAACTCATCACTTCTGCAAACTATGAAACGGATGGTCTCAGGGAGTGTCAAGGCATCAGGATGACATGGCTCACTACGTGGATCGTTCTTTGCGAATCACCAGGGCCGGTGATACATTGCAGCCAACACGAGCGGACTCACCTGAGTGCCTGTCGGCGTCGGTCCGCAGGGCCGGCGGTGGGGCCGCTCCAATTGCTTCTGAGTCGACGGGAGGACGTGTGGGCGAAGGGCGCGCGAAGTTGAGTTCGCTCTCAGCAGTCGAGTCGGGAGTGGACGCTTTTGTACATCATCTCAATCAGCATGAACCCATGTCACGCCGAACTCGACAGGCGTATATATCGGATCTACGCCAACTTTGCCGTTTCCTGCACACCCGAATTGCCGGCCCCTGCATTGGTACTGTCGAGCACAATGTGCTGGCGGATTTTCTCGACCACCTTCATACCACAGGGATTCGCCCCCGGACCATTGCCCGCAAACTCACTTCGATACGCGCACTCTTCGCATTCTTCCACGCGACTGGCCTGAGCGATGGAGCGCCGGTTCGCGGTCTGCGACCCCCGCGTTCTGCACAACCGGTCATGGGTCTGTCGGCAGGGCAGGTTCGAGCGCTGCTGCGACTGCCCTCACGAACGTCCTTTTCTGGTAATCGAGATCTGGCCTTGATGGAGCTTCTCTACGGATGTGGGTTGCGCCTGGAAGAGCTCTTGGCGCTGCGCGTCGCTGACGTAGATGTCACGGGAGCCGAATTGAAGATTGAGGGGGGGCGGCGGCGGGTTGTGCCTCTCGGGCGCCAGACAACAAAAGTTATGACACGTTATCTCGCCTCACGAGCGCAGAAACTGAGCCAACTGAATATCCAGCGGGTGGAGGCTGGCGTTTTGTTCGTCAGCAATCGTGGTGGTCGGCTTCGCCCCCGAACGGCACAAAATGTCATTGAGCGTTATGTTCGCCGTCTCGAAGGAAGTGATCCGGTCACGTCTCCTGGTGAGCGATCAAGGCGTGGTGCGACCGCCTTGCGCAGTGCCTTTGCACAGCACTTGCTGGATGCCGGCGCCGATGCGGCAGGCGTCGGAATTCTCATGGGAAAGAGTCGCGCACCGACGCCGGCGTCGATGAACCTGGAGGATGTTCAGCGTCGCTATGACCAGGCGCATCCGCGGTCTCGACTGGCTGACGCAGAAGACGGTGTAGATGACTAGCAGTTCACAAATCCGTGATATACGCGTGGCTCGACGGCTCTCACTTGCCCTGTTGGTGGTAGGTCTGTGCAGTTGCGCCAAGGTCGCTGCCCCCAAGGGAGGACCTGTCGACAAGTATCCTCCACGGATCCTTTCGACGGTGCCTGTGGCAGATCGGACAGGGGTCGCCCAAGACACGCCACTTACGATTGAATTCAATGAACCTATGGACCGTCGAACGACGGAAAATGCCGTTTACATTGCCCCGGCAACGTCCGTCGAGGTGACCTGGGACGGTCCGACGAGATTGAAGCTCTGGGTCGAAGGGGGGCTGGCTGCCGACCGGACCTACGTCATCACCATCGGCACGGATGCCAAGGATCGACGTGGAAATCGCATGGAAGCATCACACCAATTCGCTTTTTCTACAGGCACATCCCTTGATCAGGGAACGATGGTGGGGCGAGTCGTGAGCGTTGAGGGGCCACAGCGGGGAGTGAGCGTCTGGGCCTATGACCTTGAGAATTTTGATGGGATCGTCGGCACCGATGCACCTGCCTATGTGACACAATCTGGGAGCGATGGCAGATTTCGTTTTGAGCGCCTTGCGCCCACGAGCTATCGACTGTTGGCATATGTAGATGAGGACCGCGATCGCACCCTGGGAGAGCGTGAGGCACGAGGACTGGCTGCAACGGATATCGAGGTCACGAGTGTCGACTCGACTGTTGCCGGGGATCTCCACCTGGTCCCGGCTCCATGGGCGCCGCGGCTCGAGCGTCTCACAGCCCTGACCCGGCACAGGTTGCTGCTGGTTTTTGAAGCACCTGTCGAGGTGGACAGTGTGCGCGTCGAGATTGAGAATCTCAGGGTGGAGTCGATCTATTCAGGCGCGACAGATCTTCAGCGCGTCTACGTGCAAACCGAGGAACAATCTGCCGACCAGTCCTACCGGCCAGTGATTCGTGTCGCTGGCCGGGCTGCTGCGCCTCATGTAATAGGCGACGTCGACGAGTTTCGTGGATCGAGTCGTGTTGATTCACGTGCACCGAATCTCGTGCACAACATCCCTGGTCCCGCGGCGATCCATGTCGACGAACTGGTATTTACCTTCGACGAGGCGATGGCGGCAACTTTGCCCGCGGATTCGTTTTGGCAAGCCGATGATTCGACGCAGGTGTTCTCGGGGCACTGGCAATGGCGGGGGCCGCTGCACCTGGTCTATGCCCTGACCGATCCGCTGCCAGAAGGGCAAGTCAGGATGCGTGGTGCCTGGTCACAGGTTGCGGACCTGGCCGGCAATACACCAACAGAACCAGTACAAGTAGAGCTCGAGGTCCTCGCAACAGAAGATCGTCCGTCTCTGGAAGTGGCGATGTCCCTGGAAGCCACGATCGATCCAAGCAGCGTCAGAGTCGTCGCCACTACATCGGATCGGCGGTATCTTTTTGAGTTGGAGGACCTGGATACAGCCCTGTCGGGATTGCCCTTTGGCGAATACCAAGTGTATGGCTTCGCCGACATAGATGGCGATTCTCAGCACGACCCCGGCGCGGTCCATCCATTCCGAGTCGCCGAACCATTCGGCTGGCTCGGGTCCGTCGATCTGCGGCCATCAACGACGATTCGTGCGGACCTGCACATTCACTAGAATTTTCGGCTTTCCCGGAGAATACAGGCAGATTGCGTCACACGATCACATGGGTGGAAATCGCCCTCCTCGTGTTCATTTCGCTGGCCATCGGTATCCTGCATTTCTCAAGGGTGACGCCCGCCGACAAGGCGGAGATTCAGCTGGAAGCGGGGCTCGAGCAGTTATACTATCTGCAGGCAACTCACTTCCGCCGCCACGGAACGTATTTCCATCCCGATGACGACGCCTATCGCGACTACCTGCCCTGGGTCGAACTCTATCGCTGGGAAGCACGTGTGGAAGCTGAGGGGTTTCGCGTCGTCGTCCACGCAGATCTGGACGATGACGGAGAATCGGGAAGCTGGGGCGTTGACTCCTCTGCCCCGGTTGTTCGCCGCATTATCGCCGACTAGGGACTACTGGCGACAGGTCACGAATGCGGTTTATTAAGATTAGGAGTATCCAATGGTAGCACGCCGCTTCACCCACATCGGAGTTCGTACATGAAAGTCCTGCTCGTTGAGGATTCCACCCCCCTTCGAGGCATCATCAAGCAGATGCTGGCCTCGCTAGGTTACGACGAGATTGTCGAGGCCGGAGACGGCCTTGAGGCATGGGACCACTTGGAGGCCTCGAGCTTTGATCTGCTGCTCACCGACTGGAACATGCCCAACATGTCCGGTCTAGAACTGCTTCAAATCGTGCGGGAAACACCGTCGACGGCTGATATGCCCGTCGTAATGCTGACTACGAGAAGCAACAAGCAGGACATCATCAGCGCTGTGAAAGCGGGAGTAAATAACTACGTCACCAAGCCCTGCAAGCCGTCGGATCTGAAGACAAAGATTGACAAGGCCATCCTACAGCAGAGAGAGAAGCCTGTAAGGACTCCTGAAACGGCCTCGTCCAACCCTGACCTTGTGGCTCCGATTGTCCGTGGACAACGAAAGTTTCAACCCAGCCAAACTGGCCCCTACGCCCTGTTCTATGAATCTGCCGGTGACTATGGTGACTTGGAGGCGGGTAAAGAGACTCCCGTCGTCTCACAATACGATGCAGTGCACAAAGCCATGACGAAAATCAACGCGGATTTTCCCGGACTGGACATCGGCTACAGTATAGAAGTGGAGACGAAGGAGATCCTCCGTCTGCTGGGAGACAAGGGCGAACTCGTGAAGATGTTTCTCGTCAACATCAACCAACCAAATGGCTATTCTCTGTTGCGACGTATGCGATTCGGCGTTGATGACAAATTGCCCACGTTTGCCATCTGTGACAGTTTTATGGGGCTTGAGGCAGAGCAGCGCGAAGCGATCTCCGAGATGGGCGTCGAGATTCTGGAGAGACGGCAACTACATCCTGGCAGTGTGACCATGTTAGCTGAGGAAAACCTGCTGCCCGATGTTCAGTCCTCCCGCAGTGGCTTGAACATCTTCGAATTGCAGAAAGGGGCGGGGGCTGCACCGGTGAGAGGGGACCGTGTCACCATTCACTGCGCCGGTCGTCTGCCTAGTGGGAAGGTCGTCGTCGACACAATGAAGAAGGGTGAACCCAGGACTTTTCAGGTTGGCGATGGGTCTGTCGTGCCAGGCCTCGATGAGGCTGTGCGTTCTATGCAGCCAGGCGGCCGCTCGCTGGCCGTCATCCCACCCAGTCTCGCTTATGGTGACACGGGGAATGGCACGACCATTCCAGGTGACACGACCCTTAGTTTTCAGGTTCAACTACTCAAGGTTGAGACGCCACCTCCGGATCCACTCGTGTGATCTGCCCCGGTACCATCTACTGGGTTGGGTAGCTTCCGCCCAGATGCACCCTTTAAGCGCTTCGTCTTGCATTACAACCTCCCGCGAGAAACCACAATATCCGGGGGTCGGGTCTGACCATTGTCGAAGATCTGGCCCCCCCGGCATTCTTTTCCTCAATTCTGACGACGATTGAGGGTCTTAAGTGCTTATAAAGAGTGAAGTTATGCAGCTGTACGACCGAAGAATCGATAAGTAGGTCGTCCGCGCTGTCAGCAGGCTAACTCCCTTTCGTCGAATGTGGACACACGAACCGTGAAGATGAAATCCCGAGTGCTCGTGTCTCTTCTGGTCACGGGACTCGTACCAATCGTCGTCGTCGCCTACCTTGCCCTCAGGCAAGCAGAGGCAGCGCTCATGAAGCAAGCTTTTGATCATCTCGAATCGGTTCGGGAAGTGAAACGATCCCAACTCGAGAGTTTCTTCCATGAGCGCGCCAGTGACATTGTAGTGCTCAGTCGTAGCAGTGATGTGCTAGCCGTCTCAGATGCCCTCAACTCGTTTCACGAGGCTGCCGATGCAGGGCCCCAGGCCCCTTTTCGTGTCGGGTCAATTCAGTATCAGGAACTGATCGAATCCGCCGCGCCCTTCCTCAGCGGTTACAGGCAGGTGTATGGCTACTACGATCTGTTCATCCTCTGCCGCGAGCACGGGCACGTCATGTATTCGGTGGCAGCTGAAGCCGATCTTGGCGCCAACCTAAGCAGCGGAGATCTACGGGACAGTGGTCTTGGGCGGCTCTGGCGAGAGGTCGCCGACGTCGGTGAAACCGTTTTTGTGGATTTTGCGCCATACGCTCCATCTGATAACGAACCTGCCGCTTTCATTGGTGCACCGACTGCCGATGGTTCCGCAATCGTCGTGCTGCAGGTTTCTCGCGACCACATCAACTCCTTCATGCAGCAAAGGGCAGGAATGGGGCTTAGTGGAGAGAGCTATCTGGTAGGGACAGATCTGTTGATGCGATCCGACTCCTTCCTCGATCCCATCGGTCACAGCATGGTCGCCTCCTTTCGTGGCACCGTTGCCGCCAATGGTGTCGATACGGAGGCATCTCGCCGTGCAAGGTTGGGTGAAACCAGCCAGGCGCTGATCACGGATTACAATGGTCATCCTGTTCTGTCTTCCTTTGGCCCGATCGATGTTCTGGGCACACGTTGGGCGATCATCGCCGAGATCGATCTGGCTGAGGTGCAGCAACCAGTGGACCAGTTGAGGTCACGTCTGCTGCTGGTGACGTGTGCAGTTGCCGGCGTCGTGATGGGGCTGGCGATCTGGTTGGCTGGGAGTATTGCCGGCCCGATCGTCCGTATCGCGCATGTTGCACAACGAGTCGCGCGAGGCGATGTAGAGCAGCGGCTGGACATTGAGTCACAGGATGAGATCGGCCAGCTGGCTGCCTCCTTCCGCGATCTGGTCGACTACACATCTGACATGGCCGCCTCCGCCCGCGATCTGGCTGCGGGTGACCTGACGATCACAGCCACGCCTCGATCTGACGAGGATGTGCTTGCCAAGAGTTTTGCCGCCATGGCAGACCGGCTTCGCCATGCGTTTGTCGGGCTTCGTAACCAGGCGGCAACGCTTCGCAAGACCTCTGGAGACATGTCATCCATGGCAGAGGCCGTCGCCAGTGACGCCGGAGAAGTGTCCAATAGCGCCACAGCGGTGGCCGCCGCCGCCGAGCAGGTGAGCACGAATATGTCGACCCTGTCTGCGGCAGCAACGCAGTCGCAAGAGAATATCTCGACCATGGCCGCCTCCACGGAGGAGATGACGGCGACGATCTCAGAAATCTCACGTAATGCGTCCGATGCACGTCAGGTCGCTGAACAAGCAGTGAGTGCCGTCACAACTGCATCGCAGCGGATGCAGGACCTGCACGAGAATGCGAAACAGATTGGCGAAGTGATCGATGTCATTGTCGATATCGCTGATCAAACCAAGTTATTGGCATTGAATGCGACGATCGAGGCGGCCAGTGCCGGTGACGCGGGGAAGGGATTCGCCGTGGTTGCTGGAGAGGTCAAAGAGTTGGCGAGACAGACGGCAGACGCGACGGGACGCATCAGGGCAAGTATCGAGGCGAGTCAAATGTCGACACAGGCGGCGATGGACGAGATACAGCGCATCGAGCAGGTCATGGGAACCGTTGATGAATCCGTCTCTGGAATCGCCGTAGCTGTAGAGGAACAGTCAGTGACGACACGCGATATCGCCGTCAACATCAATCAAGCGGCACAGGGCATGGGTGCGGTCACCGACAATGTTGCACAGATGGCAACAGCATCCACAGATATTGCGCGCCAAATCACGTCTGTGAAGGATGCCAGTGGGTCTCTACGCAGTGAAGTAGATCGGGCCCGAGTTCAGGCTTCGGAACTGTCAAAACTCGGTCAGGAGGTAGAACATCTCGTGGCCCAATATCGCCTTGAGGCAAACGAAGAGGACGGTGAGATTACATGAATCTGCGACAGAAACTTGCTGGTTTCAGCTTCCTACAAGTCGCTGTCATCGCTGCGATTCTACTCGCGGCCTATGCGCAGGATGCGCAGCAGAAAATCCTGCAGGCCTATGTTGACAAGGCGCGGGCGGTTGTTATGTCGACGGAGGCCTCTCGCGAAGAGATGGCGAAGAAATGGGAACAGGGTGTGATCACCGTCGAGATGCTGCAGGAGTGGGCAAAGGCGGGGGAGATCGACAAGGTCGTTGGTGCGGTCCCCGTGGTGACTGCCTTCGAGATGGCCATGCGCAAAGCACCAGAGGGGGGCTACGAGTTCCGTGTGCCAAAGTTTCAGCCCCGGAATTCGGACAACGAACCTGACCCATACGAGGCGCAAGTCTTGCGCCGCTTTGAGGAAGAGAATCTCGATGAGTATTACGCCGTCGATGAGTCGATCAATGCGATTCGCTTCTTTCGCCCCATACGGCTGACGAAGGAATGCATGCTCTGTCATGGCGATCCAGCGACTTCCTCGGAACTCTGGGGGAATGACGAAGGTCTGGATCCTACCGGAGTGCGCATGGAAAACTGGAAGGTTGGCGAAGTCCACGGAGCATTTGAGATCATCCAGTCTCTGGACGAGGCCGACGCTGAATTGCGTCAGACGCTCTGGCAGGCAGCCGGGCTCGTGCTCGTGCTTGGACTCGCCGGAATGGGGCTGTTCCTGCTGCTGGTGTCTAGAAGCATCAGTCGCCCTCTTTCGCGAGTCATGCACGCCACGTCGCAGATCGCACGAGGGGAGATGGTCGTCGAAGACCTCGGCGTCACCTCCAATGACGAGATTGGCGAACTCGCCCAGGTGGTCCAGGATCTCGTCACCTACACGCGACAGATCAGTGCGGCGGCAGACCAACTCGCTCAAGGTGATCTGACCGTCGATATCAGGGCTCGGTCAGACAATGACCTGTTGTCGAACAGCTTCCAGGCGATGGCAACAAGCTTGCGCGAGGTTTTCGTCCATCTCAATGAGCAGGCTACGGCACTCAACCACACCTCTGATGAACTGTCGAATGTTGCATCGCAGACCGTGGGACATGTGGGGGCCGCCACGTCGAATGCCACATCGGTTGCGGCCGCGTCAGAACAGATGAGTGTGAACATGTCATCTGTCGCGGAAGCCGCCGGTCAGTCGTCGGGCAACCTCACCACTGTCGCCACTTCTACGGAGGAGATGACGGCAACGATCTCGGATATCGCCAGAAGTGCAGAACACGCGCGACAGGTAGCTGGCGCAGCCGTGGAAACCGTCGACAATGCGGCAAGGCGAGTTGATGATCTGGGCGAGGCTGCACAGCGAATTGGTCGCGTCGTCGAGGTTATTGTCGATATCGCTGACCAGACGAAATTGCTCGCCCTCAATGCGACGATCGAAGCTGCAAGTGCAGGGGACGCTGGGAAAGGGTTCGCTGTGGTCGCCCATGAGGTAAAGGAACTGGCAAAACAAACGGCAGACGCAACGTCGGAGATTCGTTCCAGTATCGTGGCAATCCAGGAAACTACATCCGGCGCCGTCGCCGAGATTGGCCAGATTGGTGGCATCATCGGCGAGGTGAATGAGAATGTCAGCAGCATTGCTGCTGCTGTGGAAGAACAGGCGGTCACGACACGCGGGATTGCTCAGAATGTGTCGGAAGCGGCTTCCGCTGTAACATCCGTCACGGAGAATGTGAATGAAGCAGCGACTGCCTCAGGCAGCATCGCTCAGGAAATCTCAGCCGTTGATCGTGAAACCGGACAGGTAAGTGGCGCCATGGATGAGGTAAGTGAACAAGCACGTATTCTCGCCGGTATGGGAGCTCAACTACGCGAAATCGTCGGCCGATTCCGTCTGATGCGGCGCGACTGACATGTCCATTCGGTGGGTCTCAACAGCGGTCTTCACGATCATCTTTCTCACGGCAATGGGTCTTGGAGCACTCGCCTGGTTGAGCAGCCAAGCTGCCCATGATCAGCACGAGGCAAGTGCGCAGCGCTACGCGTCATATCTGTTGTCCGATGAGTTGCGCTCTAGCTCCGACGATCTGACACGCCTTGCTCGCACCTATGTAGTGACAGGCGACGATACCTACGAGGAGCAATACTGGGAGACGCTGGCTGTCCGCAATGGTGAGTCCCCCAGGGAAGACGGGCGAAGGGTCGCTCTTGCCCAGCTTATGTTGGAGGCCGGTTTCTCCGACGCTGAACTCGGACTTCTCGCAGAGTCACAGGCGAACTCAGATGCTCTGGTGACGACGGAGACGGTGGCCATGAACGCTGTGAAGGGTCTGTACGATAACGGCGAGGGAGATTATGTCGTGCGTCGTGCACCGGATCCGCAGATGGCAGTACAGATCATGCATGCCCCGACATACCACATGGAGAAGCGCCGAATTCTCGACCCAATCAGTCGATTCTCTCAGCGACTGGATGCCCGCACCAGCACAAGAGTCGCTCTTACACGCAGGTACACAGAGAAACTCAATCTCATTTTGCAGATCCTGATCGGTCTCCTGATTGCGACGGCGCCGTTGGGTGCATGGATCACCCATCGTTACATCGTTCGTCCCGTCGTGGTGCTTCAAGAGCAGATCGATCGGATCAGTCGTGGTGACAACCGCGTCGATCCACGGCAGGTTATCGATAGTCGAGGCGACGGAGAAATGGCACGACTGGCGCGATCGGTGGAGACGATGAATCTGTATGCGCAGCAGATGGCCCAGACCGCACGAAGTCTGGCTGATGGAGACCTGACGATCCGGGTCGAGCCGCGTTCCGATGTCGATGACCTATCTGCTGGTTTTCAACATCTGGCGACGACACTACGAAAGGACTTTTCAAAGTTTCGGAGTGAATCGGGCACGCTCAATCAGGCTGCATCACAGTTGGCCACTGTTGCCGGTGAGGTCACAGATGGCGTCGCGCAGGTCAGCGAGCGCGCCACGGCCGTCGCCGCCGGTGCTGAGCAAACGAGCGAAAGCATGATCGTCGTGCAGCAGTCAGCACAGGACTCAGCCGAGCGGATTGGCTCCGTGGCGACCTCCACAGAGGAGATGACGGCGACAATCAGCGAAATTGCCGCCAGTGCCGAATCGACACGCCAAGTGACACGAGACGCAGTCGACACAGTCGAAAATGCCTCGGGGCGTGTCGCTGAATTGGGCAACGCGGCGGATCGGGTTGGCGAGGTTCTTGGAGTCATTGTGGATATCGCAGAGCAGACCAAGCTTTTGGCCCTGAATGCGACGATTGAAGCGGCTAGCGCCGGCGACGCAGGCAAAGGCTTCGCCGTGGTGGCAAACGAAGTAAAGGAGTTGGCACGACAGACAGCGGAGGCGACAGCACAGATCCGCCGCAGTATCCAGGACATTCAAGCCTCGTCTACGAGCACTGTAGACGATATCGGCCAGATTCGGCATGTGATCGCACGGGTAGACGAGAACGTTTCAAGCATTGCTACCGCCGTTGAGGAGCAAGCTGTCACGACTCGAGACATTGCCATCAATGTCAATCAAGCTGCGCAGTCAATGGAGCATGTGTCTACAAGAGTAAGCGAAGTCACAGCCGCCACGTCAGGGATCGCAGGTGACATCGGCGCTGTTGATTCGGCGGCCAAACAGTTGCACACATCGATGGATCAGGTCGACCACCAGGCCCGTGCCCTGGCGACACTTGGTGTGCAGTTGCGACAGATCGTGCAGCGTTATCACGTCGATGGTGACCCATCGTCGCGAGCAAGCCGCGAATGAGTGAGTTCGACGAAAGTGTCGTCCGCGCGTTTGTCGAGGACGCCCTCGAACAGATGTCCACCTTTGGGGATGATGTACTCACCATTGAGCAGGCTGGTGCAGAGGCCGACCCTGAACTCGTGAATCGGGCATTTCGTTCTGTGCATTCGATCAAGGGCGGCGCCGGATTCCTGGCCCTGGATCGAATCACCGAACTATCGCACAGTATGGAGGAGGTTCTCAATCGTGTTCGCAACGATGGTCTGTCGCTGACCTTCGAGCGCGCCAGCGTACTGCTGCAGGCAGCCGATGCTCTGACAGATATGTTGACGAATTCAGACACCAGCAACGACACGGATATCTCCGCTCACCAGCAGGGATT
>Ga0233428_1001692_pt1 | contig 22894 bp, 21 predicted proteins | sample SI_118_April2016_4_FD_179890 | JGI IMG/M metagenome (GOLD analysis project Ga0233428, IMG submission 179890) | Seawater microbial communities from Saanich Inlet, British Columbia, Canada - SI_118_April2016_120_MG | ecosystem: Environmental > Aquatic > Marine > Inlet | place: Canada: British... | reverse complement strand
TTGTCGCCAGTGGCTCGAGGCCCCGTTCGCGTGCCATGGTCGCTCGCGTGCGGCGTTTGGGTCGGTAGGGCAGATAGATGTCTTCGAGAGCACTCAAGGTGGAGGCGCCATTCACCTTGGTGCGGAGTTCGTCGGTAAGTACTCCCTGTTCCTCGAGGGATTCCAGGACCGTCGTGCGACGCTGGGTGAGTTCGCGTAGCTGTGCGACTCGATCGCGGATCGCCGTGACGGCAACCTCATCGAGAGAGTCCGTCTGTTCCTTGCGGTAGCGGGCGATGAAGGGGATGGTGCCGCCCTCATCAAGGAGGGTGATCGTCGCAGCGACTTGTCCCGGTTTCAGGGATAGCTCTGTGGCGATCTGCGGCGAGAAGTCGGTATCTGTCGTCTCATTCATGGAGACGGAAGATCGACATTTGGCATTTGTGCGCCAGGTTGGTCTTGGCCAACACCCTTGGGCGCGGTGCTTCGGATTGCGGCTCGTCTCACGAGCTGATCGAATGCCGCATCCTGCGGCTCGATCAGCGGACGCCGTCCTGGCGTCCGCCCTTCGGGCCCTATACTCGACGAACCTGTCCTTCACTCGTGCACCCTGCGGTTTCGGCCAAGATCATTTGGAAACTGCGAAAAGCCACGTCCAGTGACAGGCAGATCCAGTTGCTTGAGCCCGTCCAAGATCGCTGATCGGAAGCTTCATTGATCCAGTGGTGAGGAACTACGAGCTTGAGGTCCAAGTAACACAAAATCGAGAGCAAGGAGAATCACAGTCGTGACAGTGGAACGAACATATGACAGGGTGACGTTGCCTCATCTGGGCAATCAGGTCTTGCGCATGGGAGTTGCTGCCAATGGCGGCCTCGAGTCAGAGGATATCACCTATGCGGCAGAGCGGGGGGTGAATCTTTGGCTCTATGGTCGGAGTTTCGGCAAGGCGACGGCACCGTTGAAGGATCTGCTGGCGCGCGAGCGTGAGAAGCATGTGGTGGTCATGCTTGGCACATTCGTGCTCACAGCACGTGGAGCGCGGCGAACGGTGGAGAAGGCGCGGCGCGAACTTGGCATCGATACGGTGGATCTTTTCCTCATGCCGTGGCTGGGACGCACGTCGCGTTTCAGTCCGGCAATTCAGGATGCGCTCGCGGACATGCGTGAGGCAGGCCTTGTGCGTGGTGTCGGGACGAGCATCCACGATCGGGAGCGGGCGGGTCGACTGGCGGCGGATTCGATTCTCGATGCTTTCATGCTGCGCTACAATGCGAAACATCCCGGAGCGGAGACCGATGTGTTTCCTCACCTGGCGAAGCGGGATCCGATCGTCATCTCCTATACGGCCACATCATGGCGGCAACTGCTGAAGCCATTGCAAGGCGCTCAGATGCCTCCGTGGCCGGGTGCCCATGTGGGTGCTGCCATGCCACCTCTTACAGCCCCTATGTGTTATCGCTTCGTCCTCAATAGTCCACATGTGCATGCTACGTGGACAGCGCCCGGAAACCGACAGGAACTCGACGAGAATCTCGCTGCTTTGGATGCGGGCCCGTTATCGGCGGAAGAGGAGGTGTGGGTGCGCGAATATGGCAAACAGGTCAAGTCGAAACGGAAACGCGACTACGTCTGAGTCAGGGCCTATGGCGTAATGCTTGCGCGTGTTGCGACGGGCCGCCCGAGTCGGCCGTAGTGCCTTTAGGAATCTTCTGGCGGACGGTCTGCTGGTTTGCCGAAGAAGAGGCAGGCGAAGGCGAGGGAGAAGGGTAAGATGGCCATCGTCGTCAGCACGGGGCCGTAACCTCCCATCAGATCGCGCGCGATGCCGAAGGGCATCGGTCCCAAGGCCGACGCAGCCACGAGCAGCGTCGATGAGAAGCCGGCAATCGCGCCGAGATGCTGCCGGCCGTAGTAGTTGGCGAAGATGACACCCATCACGAGCATCTCAATGCCGCTCTGAATTCCCCAGAAAATTCCGAAAGCGTAAGCGTGCGTCACAGAACTCAGATGCGTGGCGCTGATGAGGACGGCGCTTTCCATGAACAGTGAAGCTGCAAGGAGAAATCGCGGCGGGATGCGGCCGATGACGAGGCCGGTGATCAACTGAAACGCGGCACTTGTGGCGGCGATGGGAACAAAGACCGTCGCCGCCGTCGATGCAGAGAGTCCGCCATCTTCAAAGACGGAGAAGATGTGGAAATACAGTCCCGTATTGAGCATGGCGACGCAGGACATGGCGGCACAAGTGACCCAGAAAGCCGTCGATTGCTTGGCTTGGGCGAGTGTCCAATTCACTTCGAGAGGCTCAGATGTCGATTCGGCGCGTTTGGGGGGCGATGAATCTTGATCGGATGTGGCTGACTCGGCGCTCTGTGATGTGGGGTTGTCGTCGTCGGGCTTCAGGCCTGCGCCATCGGGCAGCAGACCATGATCCTCTGGTCGATCGCGGGCGAAGATGTAACCCAGTGGCAACATCACACCGAGCAGGATTCCACCGAGAATCACGTACGTCCAGCGCCAGCCATGTTGATCGATGAGGGTGTTCGCCAGATACGGGAACAGACCGCTCAGCAGTGCACCGACGACACCGACGATGCCCATGATTCTGCCACGCCGCCGAACCCACCAAAGGTTGATCACGTTCTTGCTGGCCAGCGTCAGTGAGCCCTGGCCGAATTGCCGCAATACGACAAAGCCGAAGAACAACATGACGGCATTGCGCACGAGACTCATGTAAATACAGGCCAGTCCCAACAGCAGACTGAAGAGGCAGATCATGAACCGTGAGCCGCGCCGATCGAAGAGACGACCGACCCAGGGGAGGAAGAGACTCGCAGTGAGGGTCGCTGCCGTGTAGAGGGTGCTGACGATGGATCGGCTCAGACCCAGATCTTCGATGAAGTGATTGAGAAATGCGGAGAAACCGGGTGTCTGCCCCGGATTCGTCATCACGCCACCGGTGGCACCGAGGGCAACGATGACCCAGCCGTAGTAGAACGGGGTACTGTGAACCAGGCGACTACGCCGGGAGGCGTACCGAGTCGGACGTTTCTCCGGCGGATCCTGCGACGTCACGGGCGAATCAGAAAATCAGGATCGGAGAGCGTGAGCAGGAAGGCGATGATCGCATCCTTCTGCTCACCTGTCAGCCGCGTTTCCCTGCCAACGAGTAGGGGATCGAGGGTCGGCGAGCTTTGCAGCCCGCCATCGTAGTGATCGATGGCTTCGCTCAATGTCTGGAATCGTCCGTCATGCATGTAGGGGGCCGTGTGCTCGATGTTCCGCAGAGTGGGCGAGCGAAACTTGCCTGCATCGTAGACAGATCCCGTAACGGACGCCAGACCCGAGTCGCTGATGGTCGCCTGCAGACCATTGTTGTGAAACTGATTGTCTGTGAGCAGCACTGTGCCATGGCAATGGAAGCAGTCGCCGATCTCGTTGAAAAAGAGTTCGACACCGAGCAACTCCTGTGCTGTGAGGGTGTCCGTGCCGGCGGCATAGCGATCGAAGCGTGAGTTGGCGGAGATCAATGTGCGCTCGAACTGAGCGATGGCTTTCACGGTGCGATCGGCAGTAATCTTGCCCGGGCCAAAGGCTGCCTCGAAGAGAGTCGGGTAGCGAGGGTGGCGCGAGAGTTTGGCTTCCACATTCGCCCACGTCTCGCCCATCTCATCTGCATCGACGACGGGTTGCAGGGCCTGATCCTCCAGGCTGGCGGCGCGGCCATCCCAGAACAGGGCCGGCATCCACGCGGCATTCGCCAGGGTCATCGAGTTACGTGCCGTGCGGCCATCGACGCCGCGGCTGAAGCGAGCCTGATCACTGAAGGCGAACTGCGGTCGGTGGCAACTGGCACAGGAGCGGGTGCTGTCGATGGAGAGGATCGGGTCGAAGAACAGACGTCGACCGAGTTCGACGCCCTCGACAGAGAGGGCATTGTCCTCGGGGATCTCTGGTGCTGGGAAACCTTCGGGGATGACGAGGTCGTAGGGCGTGCCGAAGGGGATGGACGGCCCCGTGGAATTGCTGTCGTCGCCGCAGCCTGTCAGTACCGAAACAACGATAGCGAGGGCGAGTCGGACAGCGCCGACTGAGAGCCGAAGGAAACTTCGAGAAACTGACTGGCGACGACTAGGTCTTGGTCGCGACAGTAGGACGCGGAGTCGAGGGACTCGGAATCGCTTCAACGCAACAGGAGCAGCTTGCGGGTCTGCGTGATGGAGCCAGTCTGTAGTCGAATCAGATATGTACCGGTCGCAAGGTGATGGCCGTCATCGTCGCGGCCATCCCATCGGGCATGGTACGTGCCGGCGGGTCGTATCCCCTGTACGAGGTCGACAACACGCTGGCCGGAGAGGTTGAAGACAGAGAGGGTCACGTCCGTGGCCTCGGTCAGCTCATAGGGGATGATCGTTTCGGCGTTGAAGGGGTTTGGGTAGTTACGGCCGAGGACGTTGGCGGTGGGTTGTGTACTCTGGCGTGTTTCGAGGACGGCTGTATCGGGTGATGGGGCGCCGGTGACGAAGCGGATATCATCCACGTGGAACGTGCCGCGCAACGTTCCGATGAAGCGGACGTCTTCTATGTCGAAGTCACCCCCCGCGAAAAAGTCCGACAGGGGGATCTCCACTTCCTGCCATTCCGCTTTCTCCAGGTCGATCAGCGGGATTTCATCGCCGACGATTCTTACCGTCGAGGTAGCCACGTTGAGATAGACGCTTAGCGCCGGGCGACGGCCTGGATCGGTGTTCCCGGGATGAATTGCAAAACGAAGCGACTTGTAGGCCGCCGCTGGAACCGGTTCGGTCGCCGACCACCGGAGGTTGAAGCCAAGGGCATCGATGCCGACAGAGGTCTCCCCCGAGAAGACTTCATCCGTCGCTTCGTAGTTCACCTCGGCGCTCGAAATCCACGTTTGCTCCCATCTGGAGTCGAGTCCTTCGGATGTGACGATGAGATCCTCTTCGGGGTACACCGTGAAACTGGTGGTTGCCGGATAGATGTGTCCATGCTGGTCCTCCAGTACCGCACGAAGATCGTGTCGTCCAATGGCGATGTCCGCTGGTATCTGCAGGGAACCAACGAACTGACCTTCGTCAGCTAGTGTTAACTGGAGCGGAGGAAGGTCGGGCAGATCAGGAGAGGAAAGACTGATTTCAGGAAGACTTCCAGCACCACCACCGAGGAAAGGCTCGGTTCGTGCCACAATCTGAACTTCCCGTTTCTGGTCTCTTCCCTTGACGAAAGAGTTGGAGCCGACCCGTAGTTCGCGAATCGCATGTGTTGGTGGTGTAAAACGCACAGCCCTCAAGCCGGAGAGGGTGCTCTCCGAAATGATGACGATACCGTCGCGATAGGGCTGGACCCCCCAGGTATTTCCCGTGGCATAATAGCCGATCTCGACAGGATTGGCGGGGTCGTGGAGATCGAAGATGCGCAATCCAGAGTCGTAGTGTGCCCAATACAACAGACCATCTTCGACCCAGGGATTGTGTGATCCGAGGAATGAGCCCGTGACGAAGTCCTCGGATCGGAAGGAGCCGATCTCCACCGGATGAGCCGGATCGCGGGCGTCGGCGACGCGCATGAAGGAGTCCGGATTAAACTCGGCGTTGTAGTACACATAACCATTCTCGGCGGCTGCACTATGAGTGCCCTCCGGTACTCTCATCGCGGACAGAGTGGTCAATTGATCGGGATCAGATACGTCGGCAATCACCAGACCGCCAGCGCCCTGGGGGATATCGCTCAAGTAGGCGATGTCGTCGCGGATGAAGATGTCATGAATAATGTTGCTGAAACCTGCTGTCTCGTTTTTCCAGGTTCCAGAGATCACGGGACTGGATGGGTCGGTGAGATCGACAATTGTGAGGCCTGGACACGAAGCATGGGCAAGATATGCACGGTCAGCATGTAGAAAGGCGTTGTGTACTCCATCGCCACAAGGTTCGGTGAGCCTGCTCAGGATCTCCGGTTCACGAGGATTCGAGACGTCGATGACGGTGATGCCACCCAAGCCCGTTCCCGTGGGGTGGCCGGAGACGACAGCGATATCCCCGGCGACCTTCACATCGTGGGCAGTGCCGACGATTGGCACGGTTGCGACCAGGGTCATCTCTTCCGGATTGGAAACGTCGACGATATAGAGTTCGTGCGCGCCGACGGCTAAGGTGCCGATGTATCCATAGTCGCCCGAGATGTACATATCGCTCGTCGGTGGGACTTCGGTACGACCGGCGGGTCGGTTGAGTTGGATCTCTCCCACAAACTCAACGTTCAGAGCGGGTGGGTCCTCCTGTGCTGTCGCAGCTGTCGTGCAGAGTGCTGCGAGCAGGCTAAGGTGTGTTAGGCACCGACACATTTCAGGTCCTTCCAATGTGGAGTTGGTACGGGATCCTGCGACAATATCACCCCAATCTCCGGCGACTCCAAGGTGACTTATCGTTTCAAGAGCAGAATCTTTTGGGAAAACTTTCGGCGGCCTGCTTCCATGCGGACCAGATACACACCGTCGGCGACACGAGCGCCCCCTGCACGTTGACCGTCCCAACTCAAAGTATGAGATCCCGCAAGCAGTCTGGCATCAAGGAGTGTGATGATATTTTGACCGAGTACATCGAACACTTCGACACGAGCATCCATCTGCACCGCCAACTGGATCTTGAGGGAGACTCGATCCGCAAAGGGATTCGGAAAGGGGGACGAGAGTTGGGCCTGGTCAGGTGTTACTGACGGTTCGGTGGGATCTGTGCGTCCCGAACTTTCTGAGACTTCCAGAATCTGATTTGCCCGGATTCCGTCGAGAATCGTGGAGCCGCCCCCAGGCCACGAAATCTGGATACGATCTGTGGAATCCCAGGAACCGAGGCCGAAGTGACGACCCCGGTTCGGTTGGGGAACCGAGCGAGCGCCGCGAATCACGCGTCGCTGTGTCTGACCACCGGTGGTCACCGTGATATCGCTACCGATCACGCTGCCGCTGCCCTCGTCACCGACAGCGGTCAGATCGAACTGCAGCCAGTGTGCATTTGCTTCGCGCGCGCCAGGACCGATCGTGGAGTTGAGATAAACGACTGGCTGAGAATCATCGTGCTCGTAGAGCACGGCATCGAGGTCACCGTCGGCATCTGCGTCATCGAAGGCCAGGAACCCATCCACCATGGGCAACGAGGTGGCTGTCGTCGGACGATCAAAGTTGCTGTCCCCGTCATTCAGCCGCACGCCATCCTCCCCCCAAATCACGACATCCAGATCGCCGTCGTTGTCGACATCGATCAGTCCGCCGTCGGTGTTGTTGGATAGTGGCAGATCGTCCAAACCCGCAGCAATCGTGACGTCATCGATCTGGCCTTCGCCGACGTTGTGAAACAGGTAGGCCGCCAACGTTGTATCAATACCGGCAATCTGAAAGATGTCGAGATCACCATCGTTGTCGACGTCACCGATGTCGAAGGCATGAGGGGCAACGCCGATGCTGATAAAGTCTCCGGATGCTTCCCAGAAATGCCCTTCGCGGTCGTTGAGGAATACGTAGGAGAGTCCGGGGTCACCAGCGCCCAGATAGATGTCAGACCAACCATCGTTGTTGAAGTCAGCGGCACCCATCTCGCCCCGCGTGCCGCCGCCGATGAGATCGAAGCGGATGTCGAGACCGGCAATATCCGTGACATCCTCGAAAAACGTTCCCTGGAAATTCCGATAGAGTCGATTGCGGATCGTCGGGTGCGCTGCCTTGCCCGCCGGTGACCCGGCGATACAGCAGAACCAGTAACTGCCGACGTAGACGTCGAGCCAGCCGTCGCGATCATAGTCGAACCAGATCGCATTGTTTGTGTAGATCGCGTCCGTGACAGTGAGACCGACGTCGAGGGTGATGTCCGCGTAATTGCCGCCGTCATTGCGCCTCAGGACGGGCAGCGGATCGGCGATTGTTGCGGCGCCGTCGATGGGAGCGAATAGATCGAGGTCGCCGTCATTGTCGAGATCACCGAAGGCAGATGATCGCTGGATCACGGGTAGGTCTGCCTGAGGAGGAATGGCCACACTGGGAACAAAGATCTGGCCAATGACCGCATCTGGCCCAAGAAGGACCATCACAGCGAACAGCAGCCAGAATTCAGATGTGATCGCACGATCACGGGGAGTGGGTGAAAACATGCCTCTACAATACATTCACGCGGCGCTGAAGCACACCGGTCCGTGTGCATGGGTCGAATCTGCCTGCATGGACGAAAAAAAATTGAAGAGAGGAACACATGCCCCGTCGAAGACTCGTCGTCACCGGTGCGACCGGCACGATTGCCATGCGGATCTTGCCGGATCTGGCCCAGCACTTCGATCTGACCTTACTCGACGTGAAGTCGACGGATCGCCACGGCGAGCACATCAAAGACATCATCGAGGTAGACCTGCTTGATCGGGACCGCGACAAATATCGAAAACACTTCGAGGGGGCAGATGCGGTCCTGCACTGCGCCTTCATCCAGGATGGTCAATTCGACTACTACGATCCGGACCGTTTCTGGATGGAAAACGACAATGTGCGCATGGCTTACAATGTCATGCAGGTTTGCCAGGAAGCCGATGTGCGGCGCTTGGTAGTGATGAGTTCCAATCACGCCGCGGACTACTACGAACATCTCATCTGGGGTGACAAGATGGAATTCGTCACACCTGAGATGATTCCTTTGTCGGACAATTTCTATGGGTGGGCGAAGGTTTCGTATGAGAGTCTTGGTTTTGTCTTCGCCTGTGGCGGTGTCGGCGGTCGCAAACTGGAGAACGTGCAGCTACGCATCGGTGGACCACGCGAGACGGACATCGATGGCTGCAAGGGAGACCTGAAGAAGATGCACCGCGCCCTGGGTGCGTATCTGAGTGTGCGCGATGAAGTGCAATTGGTGGTGAAGAGCATTGAGACTCAGAGTATCGAAGACGCAAATGGGATACCCTACCAGGTCTTCTATGGGATCAGTGGCAATACGCATCGATTCTGGAGTATTCAGAATGCGAAGGATGTGATTGGCTATGAACCAGAGGACGACTCCGCTGTCCGTTTTGCAGACAAGATTCTGGCGATTACTCAGGAGGGAGCGAAGGAACATGCAGGTAGGGAACAGGGAGAGACGTGAGCGCTGAAGATCAACTGAGGGTGGTCACGCCTTGAACCAGAGACCCGCGACACCGAGGGCGACGGTGATCGCCATGCCGGCGATGCTGATGAGAACCCCGTAGAGGATCTTGTAGATTCCGTCCGTCCGAGTATCGGCTGAGTCGAATCTCGCCTCGACGCGACCTATCAAGTAGTCGAATCGGCCGTTTATGTCCGAGCGTAACTCTCGTAGATCTGTCTCGACACGGCTGAGACGGACGTCGAACTGCTGGAAAGCATCGCGGGCTGTCAGATTCTCAGTCATGGTATCCTCAAAGATAATGGTCGAAGAAGCAGATACAATCAGTTTCGTGGGACCTTTATGCGAAGGAGGTGCCAGCGAGCATGCCCTCGAGAATGCCAGCAGACATCTGTTCAGGATGTCACCGATTCGTGTCAGCTCTGTTCCGACGACCACACAACTTAGAACCCCAGTTTCGGCATGACCTCGCGCAGATAAGCGTCGGCGAGAAAGCGATAGCCCGCGGCGCTGGGATGGATGCCATCGATGTAGAGGTGCACGTCGTCGGGTCCCATCAGATCCAATCCATCGATATAGTGGATGTTCTGATCGCCATATCCCTGCAACACATCCACGGCTTCTGCCAGCCGTTGTCGCATGATTTGCAGGGTCATGTCCACGACGTTGGGTGTCTCTTCTCGTGGCGGATGGCAAATGGGTGATACAACCGCCAGCGGGGTCGCGGGATGGCCGTCGCGGATGGTCTTGATGAGGCCGATGGCGAAGGCGCGGAAAGTGCGATCACTCACGGAGCCACCCATCATGTTGATCCCGAGTTTGAGGCCGATCGCATCGGCAGGCAGATCACGAATCAGGCGAGCGAACATCGGGTCGAGGTGACAATCGCCACCCAGGCCGAGACTGGTCAGATGCAGGTTACTGCGGTTGGCGACGATGGCAGGCCACGTTTCGGAGGGGCCGGCGGCGTGGCGACAGTGGGTGATCGAGCTGCCGTAGAAGACGATGCGCTGGCGATCATCTTTCCAGGCTGATGCACTCGCCCCCTCATCAATAGACAAACCACGCAACACAACGGGTACGTATTGGCTCGGCAGATAGAGTTCGAGTCTGTGCTCGCCGGATGGGATGTCATCGAATTGGATCACATCTGCATCGATGGCGGGTGGAATCCGGCCGTGTAACCGGCCATCGACGAGCAGGTCGAAGACCCACGGAGGATCTGATTCGACGGGCGGCGGGACCACGTCGAGGCGTACACTCGATGTATCACTGACAAGGGTCAGGCGAATGCCGGCGGGCATGGATGCTTTGTTGGTGGGACTCTTCTCGAATAGATCGCGTTCGGCGACGGGCAGACGCCAGGGATGCAATCCGGCGTCAGTCTGTTCATTGGAAATGCCACCCTCGATTGATACGGCACCACCCTCGAGAGGGATCGATTGGATCGGATTCATGAGTGACTCGCGTGATGTAGGTCTCTGATGATTTGCTGCGTGTTGCGAAGATGGTTGGCCGAGCGTCGCCGGAGTCTCGTCAGCTAACTGAGGCCCATCTCTGGCAAAGGAACAGTTCTGGCGAAATCACGTCCACTGGATCTGCAAATCTGGCTTGGCCCGCCATCAGCCTGCATTGACCAACATCTGGCCATCGCGTGGCATTCGCTGCATCATGATTGATCAATAGATGTGTATGTCATTGTAAATAAGCCGCTTATGCTGGGCTCTGTATGGAGTCAGGAAGGGGCCTGGATAGAATTCGAGCAGATTTATGACTGATCAGGAATATTTGAAGGCGAGGGCACAATGTGATGTAACTAATTGATTATACACGATGTACGATGCAGGGCGAGATCTGGGTGGATCCGTGGCACGAAGTGTGCAATAGTGGCGGTGAGCAGAGGGGTTTGGATCGCGAAGCGATCACCCATCTGCAATCAAACGAGCACATACCGCTCAAGCGACTGACGCACGATGTGAAGGTTGCTGGCACCTTACCCTGGAGATACCAAATGCGTAAGTCCCTCACCATCGCGCTCGTCGCGGCGAGCGCACTGCTTGCCGCTTGTAGCGACAGCGACAATGGCAACAATCGAGCAACGGGTCCTGCAGCTCTCGACGCGGGTGACATCAACGTCGACCTGACTCGCGACGTACGTGACAATCTGGCGTCACACTTCTCTGTCACCGCCGCCAAGTTGCCGAATCGCGCTGCTGATCTCCGCTACGATTTTCATGAAACGTCGCGTACGATGGCTGGCAATGAAGGCATCGTTACGGGCGACTTTATTTTCTTCGCCGAAGGTGATCCCGTAGAGAAGGGCTCCCTCGCCATCTTCTATACGGCGGGTCAGACGGCCTGGTTCCGCTCGGGTCTCTTTGAAGTGAGTGATCAGGTGGCGCAGGATGTTCACGAGTTCACTGTGACGGTCCGTGATGCGTCTACTCTGCGGCCAATCGTCGGGGCCGAGGTAGAGGCGAGGCGCATCGAGGGACGTTCGACGGCGCGGATCTTCACCAATAGTGATGGTCAGGCGACGGTTCAGGTGTTGCCCGGCGTCTTCCAGATCGAGGTGTCCCGTGACTTCTATACGGCGACGATGACAGACAATATCACTACCGTCGGCGCATCGAATCAGCTCTTCGACATTGCGCTCGTGCGTATTAAGGATCCTGTCCGCTCTTTGTAGGCACAATCGCACAAGCTGTCAGGAACTGAGGTCCCGGAGATTTCTCCGGGACCTTTTTTCTTTGCACCTGCCCCACTTCTCACGACATTGTTGAGCCATGGTCAAAGAAACGACAGAAAAAGAGCGCCTCGGCAAGATGGTGCGCTGCGCACGCACCCACCGCGGGCTCCGACAGAAGGAACTCGGCGAGCTCGTCGGTTTGAGTCGATCTCAGGTCTCTGCTCTGGAAGGCGGCACCGATCAGGCGCCCGTGTGGACGATCGATCTGGTCGGTAGGGTGTGCGAAGCCCTCGAAGTCTATCCGGAAGCTTTTACACACGTGTCCTATCACATGGCGCGTGTCCTACGAGGCCGTGTCTCCACTCACATGAGCCACCTTGGCCTGTGGGATCGCCTTGGCGAAGCGTTCTCCTATTTACTGACCGATATCCATCGGTTGCGGCCTGATGTGGTGGGAATGAGCGTGCTCGTGGGGGCACATCCCTCTGGTGAGGCGCGTACGTATTCGGCTCGAGTGGGAATGCGGGCCTTTGGCGAAGCCGGGCTGCGTCCCGATGAGGCTCGGTACATTCGCTGGACGAAGATGGTCGAAGACGGTCGATCATCGTCACAGCAGGATCGCCTGGGGCTGGTGCAGGTACTGTCATACGATGAGGCACCCATCGTGCCAGACACCCAAGTCCTGGAGTGGCTTTTTCCAGGTGGGGCGATCCAGATCGCCCTCACTGGCTCAGCTGAAGAGAGAGATGATCATCTGTCCGATTTGATGCACCACCTGGCGGACGAAATCGGCACGCACCTCGAGCGGATCCGAAATCAGCCAAGTGGTACCAGTAGCAACATCGAGTCGGAGCTGGCCAGACTCACCGAAAGAGTTCAGCGTTTGGAGAATGAGTCGAAATAAGAGGAAAAGTTTAGGTTTTTCGCACAATCCTCTTGCCAGAGGCAGGTATTCAGTGCTTTAATTTTGTCACGTGTCCATCGGAATGCCCCGTGACGATACCTGTGATGATGCTACGAACAAATGGAAATGGCACGAACGGTTCTGCTGCGAACGGTTCTGGCACAGTTGGATCTGCGAATGCACCCCAGGACTACTGCGGCTACCACTTCCGTATAGCGCGCCAGCGCCTGGGGCTGAGCCAAGTTGCCCTGGCCAGACAACTGCACATCGACCAAAGTGCTGTCTCGCGTCTCGAACGCGGCATGTTGCCCAATCCATCGTGGCATCTGATTCAGGAGATCTGTGTCGTTCTGAATCTGGAGCCCCACGCGATGATTGGAGACGCGATCGACAATCCAAGCACGGCGCTGCAGCCCATCGCCCAACTGCGAGGTCGCGTGGCGATGCACTTTCTCTATGTTGGCTATCACGAGCGCCTGCCTGAGTTACTCGGCTATTGTCTGCGAGATCTGCAGAGTGTGCGCCCCACATTGACGGCCCTATCCTTGACGCTGTTCACGAGTGACAAGGGGGTGAGACACTGCTATGCCGTCTATGGCCAAGGCGAGATCCAGACAGGCGAACGTCGAGCTGTGGCGACAAGACCTGTCTGTGCTCTGATGGCGAGTTGGAGAGAGAATCAGGTGATGTGCCGCCAGACACGCGAAGAGTTGCCCGTGCAGGGCGAGGAAACGGCGCTGGCGATCGATCATCCCCTATCCGAGGGCATGCTTGGTTTTGATCTGCGTGAAGAAGAGTTGGCGGATACGGAGAGTGCCCGTTTCTGGGTGGCAGAAATGGCAGAGCCCTTCGTTGAGGGGATGCGTTTGGTCAATGATCGTAGCGAGATACGACGACAACAATCGGAACTGACGGAGGTCGGATGACTCAACTCACAACATGGAGGCAGCGGATGACTCCCCACCACATCCTGCTGGCAGTCATCACGCTGATTCTCGGCGTGGCGGCGACCTTCGGCGTGAAAGCGTCGATGGACAACTGGCGTGAGGGCCAGTGGAGAAAACATCTCAGACGTGGTTGAGTCGCTGACACGATTGCCTGGCGGGCATGCGAGCGTGTGAGGTCGCTGGCATGCTTGGTCGTGCGGTTGCTCACTGTGGAAGTGCGGTCTGGCGTTTTGCCTGGCCGCACTTTTTCGGTTCTGCCGCGTTGACTGTCAGATCCCAGCGCCACCGTCGACGGTGATCATGGATCCTGTGATCATTGAAGCGTCATCGGATGCGGCGAAAAGGAAGGTGCGGGCGACGTCATCGGGGGTACACAGCCGTCCGAGGGGGGTCGCCTGGCGGCGCCTCTCGTAGTTGTCAGGATTCTCGATGCTCGTGGTCCAGTCGTTGGGGCTGTGGTCGTCGTTGCCCCGAAGGAAGTTGGTGTCCACGTGTCCGGGACTGATGAGGATGCAACGAATGTTGTCGGCGGCATAACTAGCAGCGGTGCTGCGTGTGAGCGCGACGAGTCCCGCTTTACTGACGCCGTAGGCCGGGCTGCCCGCGCCCTGGCGGATAGACCCGAGGGAGCCCACGTGCAGGATCACGCCTCGTCCCGCACGTCGCATACCCGCCACGACGGCCTTTGTGCCGAGAAAGTTCGCCGTGAGGTTCGCGTCGAGGATGTCGCGCCACATCTGCTCTGTCTGTTCGTCGAAGGAGACGCGGAAATTGGCGCCCGCCAAGTGGCAGAGGATGTCTACGGGTTGGTCGAAGTGTGTTTCAGCGGCGGTCACCGCTCGCTGCCACTGAGTGCTGTCTCGTACATCGAGCTCGACACCCAGGGCCGGATTCCCTAGTTCGAGTAATTCAGTGGCCAGGGCTTGCGCTCGTACGAGATCAACATCTGCGACGCAGACACTGGCACCCTCACTGGCGTATAGTCGTGCCGTGGCGCTGCCCATGGAACCGGCGCCGCCGGTTATGAGAGCGTGGCGGCCTGAGAGCCGGTCGCTCATCTGCCCACATCTCCCCATGCAACCTCAGGTCCTTTGCCAGGCACGAAGGCTCGGTGCGGTTGGCCGGCGATGAGCTGCTCACCGTCGCTGAAGCCCTCTGGACGGTGGGCGAGTTGCTTTGCCATGCGTCGCCGCCACGTGGTGATGTCGGCGTCCTGACTCAGATCGTGCTCTTCGCACGGATCTTCCATCAGGTCGAAGAGCAACTCCTGTCCCGTCTGAGAGCGCCAGATGTATTTGTAGCGATCATCAACGAGATAGTGGAACCCCTCTTCGTAGGTGCGATAACCGCTGTGCTCGCCATGGAGACAATCCCGCCAGTCGGCAGACTGTTCACCTCGGGCCAAAGCGGCGACACTACGGCCCGTACAGGCGTCGGGCACTGTAATTCCCGCCAAGTCGAGCAGGGTGGGCATGACATCCTGTAGGCCCACGGGTCGGTCGCAGATCTGTCCCTTGAGACCGTCGTCCGGCGTCTTACCTGCCGGGCCAGGCAAACGCAGCAGAAAGGGCACGTTTGCTGAGCCTTCGAAGGGCTCGCACTTGCCGAACAAGTGATGGTCGCCGAGCATCTCACCGTGATCGCTGGTGAAAAGGATGACCGTATTCTCCAGCTGGCCACGCAGGGCACTGAGCAGACGACCGATCTGAGCATCGAGTTCGTGGATCAGGCCGAAGTAGCCGGCGCGGCATCGGTGCATCGTCAGTGGATCGAGATGGACGCGTTGCTCGCCACCCACCGGATCGAGGCCATTGATCGGCCCGTCGAAAGGTTCGACCCAATCGCCGATGTCGGGTTCGCCCAAGTCGCCGAGCTGCATGCGATCGTAGTGGTCGAAGTAGGCAGTAGAGGGCGTCAATGGTGGGTGCGGTGAGAAGATGGAGAGATTCAGAAAGAACGGCGTCGAGGGATCACGTTTCCTGAGGAAATCGAGGGAGCGATCGACGGCCCATGCGGGATAGGTCTGCTCTTCGCGTAGATGATGCGGTTTGGCGAGCCAACTGCAACTGCCGATACCGTGGGCGGCGGGTTCGAGGTGACGCGGCACGCCTCGTTGTCGCAACCAATCGACGTAGTCATTCTCGCCGCCGACACCGTCGGCCAGTTCCATCGCATCAAATCCGAAGCGTTGACGCTGCGGCTGCAGATGCAGCTTGCCCACCATGCGGGTCTCGTAGCCGGCGTCGTGCAGAGTGCCGGGCAGGGTCGACTCCGGTGTCCAGGGGCAGGTGGCATTGCGATAGTAGAAGCCAAGCATGCCCACCGTTTCGGGTGACTGACCTGACATCAACACATGGCGTGCGGGAATGCAGGAGGGAACCTCGCTATAGGCGCGGCGGAAACGGGTGCCCGTGGCGCCAATAAAGTCGAGATTCGGCGTGCGCAGGGCAGGATGGCCGGCCAGGCTCAGTGCGTCGCCGCGTTGTTGGTCAGTGACGATGAGGACAATGTTGGGGGGCTGAGTTGTCATGTGGGCAATCTAGTGAGCGTGGATGGATCGGGCCAGATGGCCAGATCGTGGCGGGGGCTCGCGTTGGGCCCCGGTTCCCTCGACTACGTTCGCCAAAAGGTCGACTCGGGATTCGGTTGATACGCAATGTTAAGGTGACGTGTATCGACCCTCTCCTCACGCTCTCGACTGTCGACGCCGGCGATCGCCAATCCCGTTGTCAGCAGCGTCCGCTCGACGGGGTAGCTCGCGCGACCGCTCGCAAACATCTGCTCGATGTTGTTCACCTGGGGCGAGAAAAAATTGGCCAGCGTCGTGTGGGCCGGTGGCATGGGCAGATAGACCTGGGTTGAGAGCAACTCCATCTGATCGGCGATTCGAGCGGCGAAGCAGAAATCCCCCACAAGTCCATTGAGAATCATCATCGTGCAGCGCAGGCCGTCGAGGTGTTCGTATTGATAGGCCCACGGTTTCGCGGCGAGGGATTTCATCTCGTCGATGGTGGGGTAGTGGTGATTGAATCCCGGTCGTGCAGGTGCGAGTTGATGACTTCTACACAGGCAGGCGGCAAACAGATCGGCTGACCAGGCACCGGCGGCATGGGCCTCCCAGAAGGCGTCGCCGCGGTAGTCCTGTAGCCATTTTACGCCGCTCTCTCCACCCGACCGACGCTCGACCATCGCCTGCATGGCCTCGAGGGCATGAATATCGCCCCCGTCGTCTCCGGCACTCGCCATGCACATCGCTTCTTCAACTGAGGCACCGAGAGGAATATCGATGGCGGGGACCCTGCTCGTCACAGGTAAGGACGACCCGGCCATGAAGGCGAAGCCCAATTCTTGCGAGGTATCGTACATCTGCCTCGCTCGATTCCAATCATAAGAGAGGTGTTTGTCGCAGAAGACGGGTGCTGTCTTGCCTGTCGTGCGGAAGACAGACGTGATTTGCTGGAAGAACTCGTAGCGCGGATAGAGCTTCTGGCCCCGCTCGTTGCGCGGGTAGTCGCCGTGCTCGGCAATCAGCAGCACGCCATCGACTGCCAGGTCTGGGCCGCCCTGGGTCAGGGCATCGGCGATGCTGGAGTAGATAGTCAGTTGCGGGAAGCGTTCGGTGCGTTCCTGGCTAAGATCTGTCTCGTCTCTCTGATCGACATAGAGAGAGACGAGATCCATTGCCGGGTGGTGGTGGTGACCATTCCAGCCATAGCCGTCGAGGAAGCGGTCGCAGATGTGCTGGGCGTGGGCGTACTTGTGGTAGATGGAGATGATGGCGGCAATGCGTGGCCGGTGGGCTGGTGTCTGCGCAGAAGAGGCTCTCACTGTGTCAGTCACATCCTCACACTGCCGTCTGTAATCCGGCCGCCTCCCACGCGGTGATTCCGCCCACCAGATCCATCACCTGCTCAAAGCCATAATGCATCAGCACGCTGCCGGCGATGGTCGATCGATAACCACCGGCGCAGTGGACGATGATCGGGCGGTCTCTCGGTAATCTACCTACTTGCTTGTGCAGTTGCTGCAGGGGAATGTTCGTCGAATCGGGAATGTGGCTTGTCTCACGCTCGCCGGCACCGCGCACGTCGATGACGACCGGCGCCTGACCTTCGTCCCGTTGCTCTTTCAGTGTGAGGACGGTAATGCGTTCGAGACGACCCAGCAGGTCGGGGCGATCATTCAGGGACATCATACCACTTCGTAGATACCCGGCAACGTCGTCGAAACCGATGCGTCCCAGGCGCGTGGCTGCCTCTTCCTCGGCCCCAGGAGGGGCGATGATGACGATGGGGCGATCGGGCGTCAGGAGGGCGCCTGCCCACGTGGCGAATTTGCCGTCGAGGCCGACATTGATACTGCCTATCAGGTGGGCACCGGCATAGTCGTCGCCTTCGCGCACGTCGAGCACCTGAGCCTGCCCGTCACGCAGGGTGAGCACCTCGTCCAGCTCGAGGGGTTTGAGACTGCCCTCGAGACTCTCGTCGAGGGTCGGGTGTTCCTTGGTGTTCATCATGACATCGTAACTGAAATAGTCCGGCGCCTCTGGCTGGTCGGCGCTGACGATGCGGATGAAGTCGTCCTTCTCCATCGGTTGCAGGGCGTAGTTGTACATGCGCTGCGTGCCCATGGTGGAATATGTCTCTTCGCTGAGGCTTTTGCCGCACAGTGAGCCGGCGCCGTGCGCTGGGTAGACGAGGGCGTCGTCGGGAACTCGCTGCATCAGCTTTCCGTGCAGGGAGTCGTAGAGCATGCCGCCGAGACTTTCGGCGGTGAGCCCAGGAGAGGCCCGCAGGTCCGGTCTACCCACATCGCCGATGAAGAGTGTGTCGCCCGTGAGCACAGCGTGTGGCTTGTCGGTACTCTGTGCCAGGTCGTAGACGAGCAGGCAAATCGAGTCCGGGCTGTGTCCGGGTGTGTCAAGAAAAACCACACGAACCTGGCCGAAAGCGATCTCATCGTCATCGCCCATGGGCACCGAGGCGTATTCGGTCTTGGCGGCGTGACCGACGTGGATTGTGGCACCGCATCGATCGCGCAGCTCCAGATGGCCGGCGACGAAGTCGGCGTGCATGTGCGTGAGAACGACATGCCGGATTGTCAGGCCCTGGGCGTCGGCATCCGTGAGGTACTGACCAATATCACGCTGGGGATCCACGACGATGGCGTTCTTGGTCTGCTCGTCGCCGACCAGGTAGGATGCGTGGGCGAGGCAACCGAGGTAATACTGTTTCAGAAACATTGTGCACCTTCATGTGGGTATCTGATTTTAATAGGAAGGTGTCCCCTTGGCGGTGGTGCTGCAAGTGCGAGTAGGCTACATTGCGAATCTCGTGCCGAGAGATCCTGTCATTGCAGTGAAACAAGAAGGTTTGGAGTCGTCAGAAATGAAAGTCACCTACGATCAACAGACCGATACACTGAATGTCATCCTTCGCGACGACGTAGCCGTCATCGACAGTGACCAGGGGCGTGGTGTTGTCTTCGACTATGGGGAGGATGGTCTGCTTGTATCGATCGAGGTGCTGGAGGCTTCTTCGTGGGTGACGGATCCAACGAAGGTGGACTTCGAGCAGGTTGGCAAGTAGCTCTCCCTACTTCTCAGTCCAGACTGGACGTTTGATCTCGAAGGCTTCGCGCACGTCGACGTAGTCGAGGGCACCGAGGCGGCCGATGGGTCTGAGTTTGGCCACGTCAACGTGGCCTTGTGTAAGGACACGCTCGTCAATGTGGATGCCGACGACCTGACCGAAGACGACGGTGTTGTCGTCCTCTTCATCATCACATGGCAGTGTCAGCACCTGCGTGGTGCGGCATTCGAGATGTACGGGACTCTCGGCGACTCTTGGCGGTGTAACAATCGTCGATGCCGCCTTGGTCAGGCCGACGATGTCGAATTCATCGACATCTCTCGGGGCAGACGTCGACGAGCCATTCATCTGCTCACGCAGGTCCCAGGTCGCCAGATTCACGACGAATTCACCCATTTCTTGCGCATTGGCGACGCTATCCTTGAGCCCACCCCCCTGCTGATGTCCGGTGGTGGCAGCGAACATCACCTGGGGTGGGCTGTAGGCAACGGCGTTGAAGAACGAATAGGGCGCCAGATTGTCGACACCGTCGGCGCTGCGTGTTGAGATCCAGCCGATGGGGCGTGGGACGACGAGATAGTTGAAGGGATCTCGCGGCAGGCCGTGGCCGTCTTCGGGGCGATAGAACATGAGTTAGTCGAGAATCTGCTCGACCAATTCTGCTGGTCTGGCGATGACGGCTTTGTCTCCACGAATGCAGATGGGCCGATTCATCACCTCTGGATGCTCGAGAAGCAGCGCAACAAGCGCATCGTTATCGCTGATCTGGTCGATGTTGCGACCGAGCTTGCTGAAGGATCCACTGTGCAGCATATCAGCAGGCTCGACGTCCAGTAGGGCGATGAAATGGCGGTAGTCTGCTTCGCTCGGAGGATTTTCGATGTATTCGATGACGTCGAACTCGACGTTGCGGGCGGCCAGGATTTCCAGGACGCCTCTCGACTTGCCTCAATTGGGGTTGTGGTAGATGGTCACGTCGGCCACACAGATCTCCTTTCAGTTTAGGGTGCGGGTTGCCTTGGTGGGTGTAAGAAACCTTCCGCTCTGACGCTGTCAACGGTGAAGACCTTGTGAATCGCTGGTCTGGATCAGAGCATCCATCTTTATTGGCAAGATCACTCACCCTTATTCAGATGCATCCTGCCGTCGGTGAACAGGATGGTTCTCCCGAAAATCCACGTCGAAGAAATCTCTGCGCATGACTTCATCCCACAATACGCCATCCTCCAGGCTGCATGAGCCGACGATTGAGTCTCTTGAGGCTGAATTGGCGCGTGAGCGCACGAGATTCGCCCGAGAGCAGGCGATTGAGCGGCTGCGTGCGGAAGTCTTGTCGATGCGAGGTGTGTCCGGTCTCAAGGACGTGGCGCTGCTCACGTATCACCAGGCGCTGGAATTCAAACTGAATGTTTCGGCGATGGGTTTCTTCTTCGTCAATGAAGAGACGCAGCAAATCGTCTGGTTTTCTGCCATGGAGAATCCGAAGAAGTATGGAATCACGTGGGAGTCCAATCTCGAGGAATACGACGAGAATACCAGTGTACTGATGCTCACTCTACCTCTCGATGATTCATGGGAGGAAGATCTCGAGCGCTGGCGGGCAGGTGAGGTACAGACTCTGATTCGCACGGCGGAAGAAACCGCCGCGGCACTACAGGATTTCTATGATGAATGTGGTTTCAGTGCGCCCATGCCCTTTGCCAACGAGGATTGGGCCATGTCGGTGCTGCCCTTCGAGCATGGTTGGGTCTCCGTCCGCCACAAGGAACTGAACGACGAAGACATGTCGCTGTTACACGATATGACGTCGGCTCTGTCTCATGGTTATCTACGATATCTTGATTTCGAACGGTTGGAGTCCCAGAACCAGGCCCTTGAGCAGGCGCTGGCGGATCTGAGTGCAACGCAACAGCAATTGCTTATGCAGGAGAAGATGGCGGGACTTGGCAAGCTCGTTGCCGGGATTGCCCATGAAATGAATACCCCCGTCGGTGCCATTGGCAGTGCACTGGATCTGTCACGACGCTGCATCGAACGAGTAGAGGAGGGCGTCGACGCTTCTGGCGATGAGCGCTTATCGAAAGCGATCAAGGGTCTCGGGGCATCCAATGCGACAGCGCAGGAGGCGGCTGAACGGATTTCGACGGTCGTGAAAAGCCTGCGCGCTTTTGCTCGTCTCGACGAGGCGGAATACCAGATGACGGACCTGCATGAGGCGATCGACAGCACGCTCGTGCTGCTTGCGAGTGAGATGGGCGAGACCATCACTGTGCAGCGCGATTTTGGCGAACTGCCTGCCGTCTACACCGCACCGAGTCGACTGAACCAGGTCTTCATGAATTTATTGAAAAATGGGCTCACCGCTCTCGACGGTTCAGGGCTGATTCGCATCAGTACACGGTTGGAAGATGAGACGGTGTATGTGGAGATCGCCGACGACGGGCCGGGGATGCCACAAGAGACACTGGATGCACTATTTGATTTCCAGTTCCGTCGTGACGATGGCCGCGTGAAGCTGGGCATGGGCTTGCCCATGGACTACAGCACGGTGCGCGATCTGGGTGGCGATCTGCGTGTGGCGAGCGTCCTTGGCGCAGGCACTGAGGTGACGATCGAGCTGCCCCTGCAGGCGTCTGCGAGCACCTAGGCGGTCCGCCTAAGAGCAGAACGCCCAAGACCAGTCGACGGCAATCGGTGCAGGGCCTATCGTTCCCTGCATGAGTTCATCCTACGACGCAATCATCATTGGCGGCGGCCACAATGGCCTGGTCACGGCAGCCTATCTGGGCAAAGCCGGCTACCGCACGCTGGTGCTGGAACGACGGGACATCCTCGGCGGCTGTAGTGTCACGGAGGAAGACATCTTCCCCGGCTACAAGATCTCTGCTGCCTCCTACGTAGCGAGCCTGTTCCATCCCAATATCATCCGCGATCTGGATCTGCATGCGCACGGGTTGGAGTTCCTCGTGCGAGATCCACCTTCATTTACGGCCTTCGCCGATGGCTCACATCTATTCTCCTGTCTTGAGCAGGCGGATACGCAGAAGCAGATCGCCAAGTTCTCGCAGCGTGATGCCAAGCGCTATGCCGAATACGAGGCGATGCTGACGCGGATTGCCGAGCAGATCGAGCCGTTGTTGCTGATGACACCGCCCGATCCTCGATCGCGTGATCCGCGCAATCTTTGGCGACTACTGAGCATGGGCAAGATGGCCAAGGGGCTAAGCCGTGACTTCCTGCCGGCGCTGCAACTGGCCTCGGCGAGTGTCGCTGACTTTGTCCGTGACTGGTTTGAGTCGGATGCCCTGCAGTCGACGCTCGCAACGGATGGTATCATCGGCGCCTATGCGGGTGTTGAATCACCGGGTACCGCCTATGTGTTGCTGCACCACGTGATGGGCGGCATCACGGACGCGGCGGGGACCTATCATCGCGGGCGCTGGGCCTACGTGCGTGGTGGCATGGGTGGGATTCCAGCATCGATTGTCGCCTCGACGCAGGCGCGTCACGATCCCGTTGACTTCATCACCGGTGAACCTGTGGTGCGAATTCTTGTGGATCGTGGGAAGGTGCGTGGTGTAGAACTCGCCAATGGTGAAGTGATCGAGGCGCCCACCGTGGTGTCTGCTGTCGATCCGCGAATCACGTAT
>Ga0233428_1001690_pt1 | contig 22905 bp, 14 predicted proteins | sample SI_118_April2016_4_FD_179890 | JGI IMG/M metagenome (GOLD analysis project Ga0233428, IMG submission 179890) | Seawater microbial communities from Saanich Inlet, British Columbia, Canada - SI_118_April2016_120_MG | ecosystem: Environmental > Aquatic > Marine > Inlet | place: Canada: British... | reverse complement strand
TGCGGTACAGCCGGTTGCGAAGATCGCTCCGGTCGATTCCAGGCGGGTAGGGTCCCCAGGGCTCCTGAGCCGGCGTGGTATAAAGATCGAGATCGCCGTCTCGATTGTAGTCGAGCCAGATGGAGTGATACGTGGGATGCGTGTTGTCGAGGCCGGCTTCTTCAGTGACGGAGTGGAAGACGCCGCGGTCGTTGCGCTGCAGCAGCATCGGATGGGAATCGAGCGTATAGTACTCCCCGCCCCTAGTCGCAAAGATGGGCACGTGCAGGTCGAGGTCGCCGTCGTTGTCGTAGTCACCCCAGACCGTGCCCGCGTATTTCTGGTGCGCGGACGCGTTGGTCTGGACATTGAAGTGGCGGGAGGTAAAACGCGTCCCCCCTTCATTCTGAAACAGATGCAGGGTCGTGGGAATTTCGAGAAAAACCAGATCGGGATAGCCGTCGTTGTTGTAGTCGCCAAAGGCCGCGCCCCAGCCCTGCTCAGTGTCGATTTCGAGATGAGGGATCTTGAGGGCTTCAGGGGTGACGTAGTCGAAAATTCTGTCGTCCTGAGACAGCACGGGCGGAGCCAGCAGGCTCAGGAAGACAAGAAGGACGGCGAGGAGGCGCATGGACGGTCCTTTGCAGTAAGGCGAGGCAACAGTGCAGGGAGAACATGCAAGGGGCGTACCAGTCGTCGATAGGCAATGACGGAAAGTGGCATATCTGTATAGAAACCAAATCTTTAGCCAAGATGAATTGTATCGGTCTCGAACTGAGTTCCAGAAAGCAGGACGGCCATCCGGGTCAGATTCCAGCAAAGAGGACGATGCCGACTGGCTCCTTCGAACCGCAGAGACGTCAGGGATCTAACCAGTAGAAGTCGTCCACGTCCACCACCTCGGCAGCGCCCTTATCCGCCGCCTGACCCGTGGGCGCCACACGCCCCGGTTCCTGATCACTTTGGCCCCCCATTCTTGCCAACACCAAGTCGAGATTCCCCCGCAGGCCGCTGTCCTGGGGACGCAGGTCCAGAGCACGCTGAAAATTCAGTGCCGACCTGGTCAGTTCCCCCTTCATGAAATAACCGACACCCAGTTGATTGTAGGTGGCGGCGGGATCGCCGAGCTTCTGCAACAGGTGGGTTTCTGCCGTGTTGATCGCCGTGTCGTACTGCAGCAGCGCCAGATACAGCTTGATCAGCTTCAGCCTCAGTTGCTTGTTGTCCGGCGTCACGACGAGTGGATCCAGATAGGCCGTTTCGACGTACTCATCGATCAGTTGTCTCAACTCGGCAAACGCAGCCTGCACATGCGGCGCCAGAGTGGCTCGATCTGGTGGTGCGACCTCATTGGCCAGTGACAGACTCGCTGGCGGGTATTCTTGCCAGGCCTGATCGGTGGGTACCACAAGCCGGCGCTGATTCAGCGATGACAGCTTGGAAAGTTCGTCGACGCCGGCCCGCCAGGCATGCAGGAAGGACTTGTCCAGCTGGGTGATTTCCAGGGGAATCCAGAGTCTCTCGTCGAATACCACGTAGAGATTCTTGTCCAGAGGGAGCAAGTCTGCATCGTTGCGTGAGATGCCCGTGTCGAACATCGGGAAGATATGGCCCGGATAGTCCACCAGAGCCGTTGCGATACCGACATTTTCCAACAGAGCACAGTACAACGCCGTCAGATCGTCGCAGTCACCGGCCTTCCGCTTCAGTACTTCGGCCGGGTACTGAACGTGGTCAATTGTGGTTTTGTCGACTGAACTGCGAGCGTACGGTGTGTTGGCATCGGGCACGTATCGAACCTCGTGCTGCTTCAATGCTTCGAAGAGCACCATGGCCCTGATCAGATTGCGACCAGGAGTTCCCAGTGCTCGCGCTTCCTCTTCAAACGCGACCAGCAAGGATCGGGCAAAGCCATCCACGGTTCGATCTGTCGATGTAATGAACGCAGCCGCCCGCGAGACACTGTCCCAACGCAGGGCGCCACGACCATAGACCCTGACCTCCTGAGTCTGCTGGATCGCCTGCACCTGGCCCCTGCTGGAAATTGTGACGACGACCTTTGCCTGCACTGGCGAAACATCTTGCAGGTGCACGATCGCCGGATCCAGCAGCGCCATCAGATCCACGTCCTGCGTCGTCTGCGGCGCCAGGACAAACCGCTTCTCCGTCGGCCGTCGCTGCCAGTTGGACAGATAGAACTGGAGCGTCGCTTCCGCTGGGACAGAATCGTCGTTGGTGATACGCACACGACCGAGGGGCTGGCGGGTATATGTGGGGTAGAAAGAGGCAAAGATGTCGTTGACGTCGAGCTCGAACAGGCGGAAGAAGCCGGCTGCGGTCGGGTAGTTCGTCTCGGACAGCCGGCTGGATGTGGCCAACTGCGCATCTGCGTCGTTGGGTTTCTCGCCTGCAGAGAAGACGTGGCTCAGAAGAGCCAACATCGACACGACAAATAACCCCGCACCGGTGTACTTCAAGCGCTTGGACCAAGAGCCCGATCGCCGGAGAGATTCGTCATCGGCAGTCGACGCTACGGATGCCGTGGACGGACCCGCTCGCGTGGAGCGACCGTCTTTCGCCAGCACCTGCCTCAGGTAGTGCTCGAAGGAAATAGAAAACAGACGCGCCCCGGATTCATCGTTCTGCACATACCCATCGCGCGCCAGCGTCTCGGTCACGTGGGCCAGTGTCGCGTCTGGCTCTTGCTGGTTGGCCAGCGAAGCCAGGACGGCTCGCTCCGTGTCGTTGAAGTGGTCCCAGAAATAGTGGAAGTGGCTGTCAGTCTCCGCCTGGAATCGGTACTCGACCTGGGACATGTCGACCTCATCCGTGCCAGTCTCCATGACCAGATCAAAAGCTGTAGCACAAGCGATCTGGACGAAGAAGGGCCAGCGCCCCCCAAGACGCATAAGCGCCTCCGTGTGGGGCAGCAGGGAGAGTCCGGCGGCTACAGAAGGCGTGGCGATCAAGTCCTCCACTTCTGCTTCAGGCATGGATCCCAGGTGCAGCTTGGAGAAGATGTTGAAGAAGGGGGACTCGGCGATCTGTTCTTCATGGCACAGGCTGGGCAGGTCGCGTCGCGACGACGTCACGTAAGCGACAGGATAGAGGTTGGCCAGGGAACGCAGAAAACCAAAGAACCCAGCGCTGAAGCCGGCATTGCGGGTGATTGACTCGAATTCGTCGAACAAGCAGACCAAACGCAAACCGGCACCGGTGAGATTCTGTACGGCTGTCAGGATGTCAGCCGTGTTGCGTAGTGGAGGAATGTCAACAGCGGCAGGGACTCCAGCACGCAGCTGCTCGCCGAAGAAGCGGCAGAACTCCTCTTCGGACAGATTCGGCCGACCCTGAAAGTCAACCAACAGAAACACGTAGCGCTCAGGTTCATCGAAGTAGCGGGAATGGACCTGCTTCTGAGCGATGTGCCAGAGAAACGACGATTTTCCGGTCCGGCGCTCACCCAGAACAGAGACCGACTGCGGCGTTGGCGCCCCGATCCGTCCCATGACGTAGTTCAGTTCCCGCTGCCGGCCGAAGAATTCGTCCACGGAGCAGATCATCGAACGATTCAGGAAAGGATTGTGGAGCATGAACTGCCTCAATCTTGGCGGAGAAACGGCCCCTGGGCGGGGACCCCTCAAAAAGCAAAGGGTATGCCAATTTCCGCTCTCTGGAGAAAGACAGAGGTCTTAAGAGGTTGTGCTGGAGAGACATACGAAGATCGACCGTAAATCGGAGCAGGGGAGCAATCGCCGTCCCCCCCACTATTTGGAATCCGGCCCCCTGTGCTGTCCAGTTTTCCGGACTCGAGGGCCTACCGCTCCGGCCGCCGTATGTTGGGTCCCGCTTTTGTGTTAGTGAATCGCCGCTCGTGATCGGGGTTGCGCCAACTGCGCACGCCGTGCGTCGTCGTGCCCGTGTACATGATCACCGTCCCGGCCACGCCCTGCATGTGCTTGGCCTGTGGCAGCTCGCAGCTGGTTTGCCTTGGGCGTGGCAGCGGCAGTCGTGCCTTGTGGCTTCCGGGGACCAACATCAGTCCGCCGTCGCCCGTCGCCGTCTCGACGTCTTGCAGCAGCCAGCCAATGTTCACCTGCTCCGTACGCGGCTGGCCGTTGCGGAATGAATAGGTATGGCCGGCACCGTAAAACCAGCCACCGTGCAGGTGCTGGCCCGCCGCCCCATCGCGGCTGACGATGGTGTAGCACGTCGTCATGGAGAAGCCCGGGTCGATCATCCACTTCAGCCGCGCATTCACGATCGGGTTGTCGATCATGCGTCGAAAGCCATCGCTGAAGGGCGAGGGATGCGTCCAGGTCTGCGACACGCGCTCTTCAGTGCAGCGCGTGCCCTGTGCCGGGGCAATCAGCTGCGAACAACCGTCGTAATCTGGGTACTCCCCTACGACACTGTTCGAGAGCTCAACGGGCCGACGGTTGGCTTCGGCGAAGGGCGAGTCGAGTGCGGCATTACACTGCGCTACCCACTCACTGTCCATCACGTCATGCAGCACCAGGTAGCCTCTGATGTCCCAGAACCACACTTCCTCGTGGTTCGGCGCGTCCGGCCGCGTGTTGACACTCAGCAGCGACGGTGCCAGCTGCTGCTCGTTGCTGAGGGGCTCGCCGTCGTGTCCGAAGCCTCGTGGTGGACCGGCCACCAACGCGCGGCGCTCCGGCGTAAGCTCGTCCAGCCAGCTGGCCACAGCCGACGCGCCGTGGCCGTCTGCGTCCGCCCGCCCAGGGTAGCGGGAGTCGTCGCAAAAGATGAACTCCTGCAGCGAACCGCCCGCGGCGGCGGCGCCGACCAGCGTCGTCGCAACGGCGAGCAGACAGTCGCCAGCACTTAGCTGTACACGCTCCGTCGCCCCGAGCTCCTCGGCGCGTGCCATGCTCGGGGGCGGCTGGACGTTGGACTTGTGCGACGCGGGGCACACCACCACGCAACTGTCGCCCACGGCCCACAGCGCACGCAGCCCCCAGACGCACACCTGGTCGGGCCGGCTGGTCATGTCGTAGCCCAGCCGGCGCTGCTCGTCCACCGTCAGATCATTCGCCCACTGCCCCTCTTCGGTCAGGCGGCGCGACGGCCGGTCCAGCACAAACTTGGTCGTATGGAACTTCTGCTCTTTCCCTTCCGTGCCGTCGTACGCAGCGCGGTACCACAGGGGGATCTCCCCACCAGCGAGCTGATCAATCGCAGCCAGCAGGTCCGGATGCTCAGCCAGGGCGGCAGGTGTGGCGTCCGCCGCTGCCTGCCCGCCGAGCAGGCCCGGGAGGAGGATATAACCGTCGAGCTCGAAGGCCCACTTCTGCTCCTCGGTCATGAGGTAACCTTTCTCACAATGTGTTGGAAAATGACCAGAACCTTGCTTGCCTCAAACATTGATAAAACGCGAAAAATCATAGACTGTTGGCGGCGCGTATGAACAATGAGGACTCATTATGGTGAGTCTTGTGTCGGTCTGGCAAGCGGATGAGGTGTATTTCCCCTGCCGATGGCCACCATGCTGGGTCGGCAGGACTGGGTCGTGCAGGTTGCCGATGATGAACACACTGCTCTTTCTTCTAGGGACACGTCAGTCTTTGCCCCGCACCACTCGATCCGCGAACATCACCGTATCGACACTGGACAGGTAGCCACCGTGACATTGCGCGAACGCATTCTTGCCGTCTATGCAGGTCAGACGCCTGATCTGGCGCCCTGCATGCTGGACCTGTCGCACTGGTTCTACTGGAAGACGGGGCGGCCCTGGGATCTGAGCCAGCCCTACGCGCAACCCGAGCACGATCTGATCAACTTCCACAGGGAAAAGGGCGTCGGCTTCTACATGCCCAACATGGCCGCCTTCTATGAGGCCACCCACGCGGATCACGTCGTGTCTCATGTCGACAAGATTCAGCGGGATGGTGTCCCGGAGATCGTGTGGCGCCTCGAAACACCTCGTGGCGCCATCGAACGGCGCCGGATCTGGGAACCACTCACCTACGCATGGGGTATCAGTCGCTGGGGTATTGAAACAGAGACCGACCTGCTGGTGCTGGCTGACGCGTTGAGTTCCAGACGTTACACATCCGATTGGAGCCAGTGGCGCCAGTGGGATAACTGCGTGGGCGATACGGGCATCATCTATCTGTCTGCCGGGTACAGTGCCATGGGGTATCTGCTCAATTACTGGATGGGGATTGAAGCCACCATGTACGCGACCGTCGACATGCCTGCGGTCCTGGAAGAGACGGTTACGCGAATCAACGACAATCAGCTTGAGCTCATCGATCTGTTGTGCCAGTCACCAGCCCAGGTCATCATCATGGGAGACAACTTCTCCAGCGACATCCAGCCACCCCACTTCTTCGAACGCTGGTCGAAGCCCTACTACGCCGAGGCCATCCGACGACTGCACGCGGCCGGCAAGTACGTCGCCATTCACATTGATGGAAAACTGCAAGGCGCCCTGGGCATGTTCCGCGAGATCGGGGCAGACTGCGCCGATGCCGTGACGCCGCCACCGCTGGGCGACCTCACACCGGCCGCGTGTCGTCAGGAGGCGGGCGAGATGATCCTGTCGGGTGGAGTGTCGCCGGAATTGTGGCTCGAGCAGACGCCTGTCGAAACCTTCGATGCCTTTGCTCAACAATGGCTGACACTGGGGAGCACCTCGTCGCGCTTCATCGTCAACGCCGGCGACCAGGTGCCTCCCGGGGCCGTCGAATCCCGTATCGAGCGGCTGCGCCAGATCGTTGAGTCCTCGGCTTAGGCGGGAGATCCTCTTGCCTGGCCACGATGGATGACTGTGCTTCGTGGTCGTGGTTGGATGATATGCAGCCTGAGGGGGATGAAATGAAGCCGAAGATTGAGAAGCTGGGGACGATTGACTGTGATCTTGTTGAGACGACGCCCATCGTCCACAAGGAGGGCCTGTATCGCTTCGAATACGTCCGGATCGGCTATTCTGGCAACAACACAGGCGACTCCTACTTCCGTTTCATCGACGACGAGACGGGAGAACCAGGCCCCGCCTTCGCCAAGGGTTACCACATGGGCAATGTCTTCGTCGAGCAGGACACGCTCTATGTGACGGCGACCAACATCTGGGATGGTGAGCGGGTCGACATCTTTGCCTCGACGGACATGGAAAACTGGGCGTGCTGGAATGCGCTGAATCTGGCTGGCTACGGAATCTTCAACACCTCCATGTGCCGCGGCGCCGACGACTATGTGCTCATGTTTGAAGTGGGCAAACCACCCGAGGTGGCTGGCAAACGATTCACCGCCCGCTTTGCCACATCTCCGGATCTGCGGCAATGGGAATTGACGGCACCGGAGTGCACCTATTCGAAAGATCGCTATACGGCGCCGCACGCCCTGCGTTATCTCGATGGCTACTACTACAATTTCTATCTGGAATCGATCGAGGGTGGCTGGGATCAGCGCGTCGTGCGCTCACCAGACCTGGTGAACTGGGAAGCGAGTCCGTTGAACCCTGTCCTGGTCGCGTCGGATACGGATCGCCAGATCGCCGCTGATCACCTCACTGCCGCGCAGTGCGAACGCATCGCCAAGGCGGACAACTGCAACAACTCCGATATCGATTTCTGCGAGTATCAGGGCAAACTCATCATCAACTATTCCTGGGGAAATCAGCACGGCGTCGAGCACCTGGCTGAGGGGATCTATCATGGTACCGAGGCGGAGTTCTTGAAAGGATGGTATCCAGAATGATCAACAACAGCTTTGCTCTTGGGCCGGAGGGCTGGTGCTCCTATGACTATCACGCCAGTGTCGTCGCCGATGGCACCAACGTCTTCATTCTGAGCACCTGGCGGGAAACGGGCGGCGTGAATGACTCAGGCCACGTGTGGACGGATCATCGGCGCTGGAGTGCCGATACACCGGAGCAGCCGTTGTCGATTCTGCCCTTCATCTTCTATCGCAACTGGATCGACGCGGGACCTGTCGATCTGACGGGGGCGCAGGTGGGTCTGTATCTGCGCGGTGATGGGCTCGTACTCGATGGCGCGCAATGCTACTTCTGGGTTCATGCGCATGGCACACGCTGGCACTGTACGCACCAGCCCCTCGAGATCACCGACGGCACGTGGAGTGCCCAGCCGTCACGTGTGGACCTGGTAGCCGACGAGGATCTGTGGCACTGCAGCTGGTCGATCGACCCGGCTGACCCGGCGCGCCTGCATCGAGTCCTCTCAGGAGCCGTTAGTTATGGCATCTCCCTGGTCGGTTTCTCTGCCGAAGTGCGCGGGCGGCTGTCGATGGATGAATTCGAGATTCGCTCCCCGGACTAGCCCTGCGCCCATCACGTTCTGCGGGGCCCTGTGTTACTCAGGTCAAAGGGCTGGAAGCCGATCCGATGGGCCGGCGAGTTCTTCTTCAACTGGAAGCGTCGCTGCTGGGCATTGTCGAAACCCGGGTCCGCCACAACGGAGTGGCGGTCAAAGCCCAACTGCCGCCACTTTGTCCAGGACAGGCCACCCAGCGTGACCCTGCTGCGCCGATGATCGAAGTAGAGATTGTGATCCCACGCCAGACTCGTAGCCTCGATCGTGCCGACGTGCGGTGGCGCAAAAAGCACACCGCTGTCAAACAGAACAATGTTGTGACAGAAGGTGAAGGAGCGGTGTTGCTCGATGCAGCTGAGGCTCACCTGACCATCGCCACCAAAGGCGAAGATGTTGTTGCGCACCACGTTGTTGCCACCGTAGTGCTGATTGAACAGCGCCCGGTTGCAGTCGTGTACGAGATTGCTCTCCACCAGCAGATCACTGCTGCCCTCATCCGGGTAGATGCCCCAGCCGCCATACGTGCGCGATTGCACATGATGGATATGATTGAAACGCAGGCGCGTGCCCTGCTGTGGCCCGAGCGTGTAGATGCCCCCCATATCGCTTAGGTAGCCAGCGCCAATGTGGTGGATATGGTTGTACTCGATGATGTTGCCCTGGTTGTGACACAACTCGTAGCCCCAGTGCCAGCCTACGGAAATGCCGGTATAACGGATGTCGTGGATATGGTTGTGAATGACCTTGTTGGCGCCGGAGTTGCCGATGAGCACACCTACGGCACTGTAGAACACACGTCCGCAGGCACTGATCTCGCAGTCCGAAACAGTCGTGCGCTGGGTCCCGTGCCAGGCCTTGACGGCTCCGGCACCGAGATCCTCGAAGGCACAGCCCGCAATGGTGACATCGCGACTGCTGCCAAGAACCTCGATGCCCCACGTGCCCAGATGATTGAAGGTGCAATTGTGGAAGCCGATGCGGATGGCGTCGGTCACCTGCACCGCTGCCGGCACCATGCGCGCCGCCTGCTCGCAGCCCGAGAGCGGTGCGTCGTACGACCATTCCGTATGACTGAAGCGAATGCCCTCGAAGCGGATGTACTCGGGATGCCGATTCTTGCCGGGCGTGCCCTCAAGGGTGAGTAGTTTCGGCAGCACAGGGGCGACGAAGCGTGTGTTGCCCAGCGTCTCGCCCTTCTTCGGCACATATGTGAGCCGGCCTGTCGATCGATCGAGGTACCAATCACCCGGCTCGCCCAGCGCCTCGTACACGTTCTCGACGAACCACGCCGAGCCGGATTTCTCGTCGGCACTCAGACCGCTGGTGCTGAAGCGATCAAATGTGGCCAGCTGTTGCTTCATATCGACGGACTTGAGCCACAACCGTGACTCGATCCACACCTGCAACAGCACCAGTTCGACATCAGTGAGGTTGTGCCACGCCTCGATGTCGCCCTCGTGGAAGTGAAACCTGTCGTTGGTTCCCTTCTTCCAGCTGTCCGCCTCGGGGCCGGGTGCCAGCTTGCGAATGCCACAGAAGCCCGACTGCGGCCAGCGCGGTCGTTGTCGACGCTCGTCGTTGACGAAGAGTTGCCGGAAGTACAACTCCCCCCTGGCGACCTCGGGGATGTCGACGACCCACACAGTCCTGCCGTGCAACCGCTCTTCGACGAACCCGCCAATCTCGATCCCTCCGCTCAGCACCGGGGTCTCGTCCTTGTACCCGGCGATGATGAGGGGCCCGTCCGCGCCGACCCGGCAGTTTCCCCTGATCTTCCGGGGCTCGACGCCGCGATCTCGATGATCGAACGCCAGCGGTTTGTCCAGGAAATACGTGCCTCCACGCAGATTGATCCGCACGGCGCTGTCAGCATGCTGCCGGCGCCAGGCTCGCGCCGCACGGACCGCTCTGGGAATCGTGCGCAGGGGGCCGTCACTGCCCTGCCTGGCGACACTGGCCCGAGTACCGGTCCAGCGATCATTGCCACCCGGAGAAACGAACAATTCGTGGTAGTCAGGCACAGGCTTTCCCCTCGTTGGTGGCCTCATTGACGGCACGGCGGGCCAATTGCACCCAGCGCGGCAGGCGCTCGGGATGCTCACACAATGTGTGTACGTCCTTCATGATCAGCTCAACGCGGCAGTTTCGGGCCACTGCCAGCGTATGGCGCAGGTCCTCAAGAATGGCTGCTTCGTCGAAAACTTCCGTGCTGACCGACGTCGGATTCGGTTTGCGCGAGTACACGATGCGCTCGCCAAGAGCGGCGGCCATACGCTCCTCGTCGGCCCAGGGCGACACCGACACCCGCGCCAGATTGGGCAATTGCGACAGCACATCGATGCGGCTGTGAACCGGTTCACAGCAACCGTAGTAGATTTTGCCAAAACGCTGGGCCACATCTGCCTGATATGGAAAGATGAATTCGGCGAACTGTTCGGGACCGACACCGACGGTCTCCTGGGATTCGAGCAACACCCACTGATCGGTGGTCCGTACATCCTCTGCGCCGGGTCGCGCCAGATCACGCGTGTAGCCCATGCTGCCGGAGCCGATGTAGTCGTTTGAGTCATTGCGGCACAGCAGGTCTTCGACCTGCAGCCAGTCGGCGAAGGCCAACGCGTCATCGCGCAGAAACGCCATGAGGGCGTGCAGCCCGTCCGGCTGGTCGTACATGGCGAGCATCAGGTTCTCCAGGCCAATCAACTCGATCGCAGTCCACGTCATGCCCAACGTCCACCAGTGACTGCCGCGGATCTCGATGGGCAGCAGGTCGCCAAAGGCGTGCTCAAGCAGGTCGACCTCGAAGTGTGTGGCGTCGCGGTCGACGCTGAACGTGCGCGGCTGCAGACGGTGCAGACCGCTCTCGAGGTCTTGAATCGGCGCATCCCAGCGACGCGCCCCAAGCGTGCCGTCGAAGTCGGCGTGGTGCTGCACAACCTGCACACCATAGCCGCTCGCCTTGACCCTCCATCCCAGGCACATCCTGGGCTCGATGACGTGGTCATCCTGCAATACCTCGAACTGGTAGAGTTCAACGCGCAGAGCGTGCTCGATCACACGGGCCCAGTGCGAAGTACAGACCAGATCCTTGTCAGCCACGGGCCGGGCGTGGTCGCGCAGACCGCCTGTCTCGGCCAGTACCATGGGCCTTGAGTGGCTGCCGGTATCGTGATCATACCAGGCCCGACGCCGTTCCTGATTGGTGGAGGTGTCGGCGATGACCAGTTTCCGATCCACCAGACGACGCAGGCAATCGATGTCGTGGCCCGGGATCCAAGTACCGTCGGCGGCAATCATGCTGTCTCTCCGCGAGCCGTCTGCAGGGACGCCTGTGCCTGCTCGACACTTTCACAGCGCAAGCCTGTCATACCCCGCTCCGCGCCAACACCGTGTCCACCATGGCCTCGTACTGCGGATAGCAGACCTCGCCGGCGCCACGAATGAACGGTGACGCCGACGCCGATACGATCAGGCCGGCGCCGCCAAAGGCGTCATCGATCAGAGCATCAACCTCTGCGCGGATATCATCGGGCGTCGCTTCGTAGAGCCGATGGATTTGCAGATTGCCCTCGAGGCACACGCGATCACCGGCCCGCTCGCGAGCCTCAGCCGCCGTGATGTCCCCCATGGGTGGTGGTTCAATGGGGTGCAGCACATCTGCGCCCATCGCCATGAAGCCGTCGAAAACGCGAGCCACGGGACCGTGACAGTGCACGTGAATACGACCACCGGCGTCGTGGATACGATCGATGATGGGGCCGTCATAGCGTACGTTGAAGTCGTCGAAATCCGCCGGCCCGTGCAGCGGCGGCACGAGGTACTCCTGTCCCAGAATCGAGAAGAACGGCCCCACACCTTTGGCCAGCATGACCTCCAGGCGCCGCAGCAGCAGCCGCTGTTGCCGCTTGCACAACGCGTGCAGCAGATCCCTATGTGTCATCGACAGCACAGCAAAGGTCTCGGAACCACACAACTCGGCAATGAATCCAGCGGGATTGAAACCCAGATGCACCTCGGCGATGCCGGCATCGCCCACACTCGCGTCGCCGGCGTGGAAGGCGGAGACATCATCATGGATCGTTGGCAGTGGCAGTGACAGATAGCGCTCGGCCGCCTCTGGACCATCCACGTAGAAGCGTTCATGCAGACCTGGCTGACCGTGGCGACTAACGAGATGCGTCGCCGTCAATTGACCTGCGGGAGTGTTCAGCACGTTGACCCGGCGGTCCCAGGCTTCGGCATGTGGCTCCAGCCGGGAGTCGATCGGGTAGGACCCGTCCATGCCGGAACTGGCCCAGATCGCCTTCAGCTCGGTGCGGTCCTGCAGCAGTGCCCGCAGACGATCGTAGCTGGGATCATCTGCCGGCATGCCGGTACGGCTGTAGACCGCCGGTCGATCCACGCCCTGTCCTCGGTAGAGACGCTCGAGTCGTTCATGGCGAGTCATCTAAGGTCTCCATCATCAGGTACACGATTGGCTTCTTCTAACGGAGCAAGAGCAGCCTGCGCGTCTCCATCAGCTTTTCTGTCTGCAGCCGATACAAATAGATCCCGCTGGCCAGGTCGCGTCCAGCGTCGTCTTGGCCATCCCATTGTACCGAGTAGCTGCCAATCTGTCGCAAGCCAGATACCAGGGTCGCCACTTGCTGGCCGACCAGGTTGAAGACGGACAATTCTACCTCGCCTTGTACGGGTAGAGCAAAGCGGATGATGGTCTGGCTGTTGAAGGGGTTGGGGTAGTTCGGCTGCAGCGAAAGATGCTCGGGATTGGTGGCCGTGTGCGTCTCGAGTATGGCCGTCGACTGGAGCATCTCCGGGGCCACGATCTGGATGTCGTCCAGGTAAAAGGTACCGGTGAATTTGCCAGATATGGCCATTGCGGTGACCGGTTGTTCAGTTTCCAGAGGTCGAGTGCGCACGGGTCTGACCTGCAGTGAATCGACGGGTAATTCGACCAATTGCCACTCTCTGAGATTCATATCGATTAAACTCTCGAGTGCCAGGTCGAAGACCCGAAGTCCTCCCAGATTTACGCGCAGCCAGCCTCCTTCTGGCAGCACGACATCGCCCGGATGGAGGGCGAAGCGCAGGGTCTGGTAGCCAGTGACGTCCAGCGCATCGGTGCGGAAGTAGAGGAAGAAACCGTTGCGGCTTTCCTCTACTTCGATGGCGCAGGCGGCGGTGCCGGTATGGACTATTTCGCTCTGTGTCGGTCTTACACCCAGGATGCTCCGCTCCTCCACGTTCCATCCTGGCAATAGCCCATCATCGTAGACCGCGATATCGGTATCTGGTAGAACCCGCAGGGGAATGCTGGACAACTGATAGTCGCCCCCATCAGTACTTTTCGTTCGAAGGGGCAGATCATAGCGGCCGTTGGCGAGGGCGCGGATCCGGGCTGTGCCGACGAAATGGCCGGTGCTTTGGCGTTCTAAGGAGAGGTTTTCGTCGATGTTTAGCGGAGTCAGGTCCAGATAGATTTCCTGGAGAAAGTCCGCCCCAGCTTCGGCATTATCGATAGTTGCTTCGACGCGTAGTGAAGCGGGCTGATTGGCCGAAATGGTTTCGAGGCTGGCAACACTGGAGGTCAGTTCGGGATACAGCGAAGGGGCATCCGTGTCGCGAGCGCAGCGGAAACCGCCAAAGGGGCTGGAATTGTTTTTGGGGGCGCCCTGGCGGACGGTGGTCCTCACTTTCGGAGCCAGACTGTGCACGGAACCACCACGCACCGTACTGGCATCCCCCGCTGCCGAGCCGGTGGGGTTGAACTGAGTGCCGAGGAGGTAGAATGCTTCGTCATAGTTATCGGCCACGACTTCCCAGGCGTTGCCCACCATATCGTAGGCTCCATAGGGCGAGGCACCCATGGGAAAACTGCCGACCGGCGCCTGGCCCAAGAAACCATCGCTATCCCCGGCAGAATTGACCTTGCTTTCGTCGAACTCGTTACCCCACGGATAGGTGCGCCCATCGATGCCGCGCGCAGCCTTTTCCCACTCCGCCTCGGACGGTAGCCGCAAGCCGGCCCATTCGCAGTAGTCGCGCGCTTCGAACCAGGTCACGCTCAGCGCGGGCGTCTCGTCCGGATGGATTTTTGTTTTGCCCCCGGTCCTCTCGGCAAAGGCATTCCACAGTGCATTGGTCACCTCGTAGCGGTCGATGTAGTAGGCATCGAGAAAAACCTCACGCTGGGGTTTTTCTTGCGCTCCGACGTTGACGCCGGACTGCTCTTTGAGCTGTCGCGCCTGCTCTTCGCTGACGCCCATGATGAATTTGCCGGCCGGAACGGACACCAACTCGTGCTCGGTATCCATCGGTGTCTGTACAACGAGCACCTCCTGGGAACGGCTCATCGTTGGCAGAGCGACTACCAGCCCGACTATCAGCCAGTTAGCTAGCTGTTTCATCGTATCTGTCCTCCGTTGTCCGGCTTTGAAGAAATGCGGCATGACTGGCCGGCCCCCCCCTTTCGTACCATATCCAACCGGCCTGGAGAATGCCAACTGATACCATCATCGGTGAGGGCTTTCGACTTCTTGGGGGCACGCTCTGCTGCAAGGTGCCGCGTGAGTTTTCTCGCGGCCTTCCATCACGAGCAGAAATCCGGGTATGTTGCATCAGAGCCCTGTCCCTACTGTCGCTTCTCCTGGGATGCGATATAGCCGACGTCAACGTTGCCCGAACTGCCAACCTCACCCAACGAGAACCAGACCCCGCGGCGCCACCTGGCCGCCGAACGGGTTCGTGCTGCTGCGATGGAGATGCGCGCCTCCGGCGATCTACTGCAGGTCGCCGCCGTCCTCTATCGCGAGATGCTGAATCTTGGCATCCTGACGATTGCGGTCACGATCGAATTCTTCGGTGCCGCTGAGGACCCCGACCACTTGCTCGCCTACACGGTCTACCCCAATCCCAGGCGTATCGGCATCGGTTGGACGAATCCCGGGACGATCGAACTCGGCGATGATGCGATCGGCTCCGTTTGCGAGCCAGGTCACTTCAGCTATTGGAAGAATGTTCGCAGCCAGCGCAAAGAGATCTGGACGCACTACGACCCACCTGAGGCCTGGACGCACACAAAGTCGGGCCTGGGATTCGATCGCGAACTGGAAGTGGGTGAATGGCCGGAGCCACGCGTGACAATGCCGGCCGATGACAGATGGCACGTGACTCATGTTCCCTTCGATCACGGATCTGTCGCCTTCCGCGAAGTTGAGTATATCCAGGAACACGTCGACACCGTTGTCGAACTCGCCGCCTCTCTTTCGCTCGGCTATGTGCGGTTTCTCGATTTCCAGCGTTTGGAGCAGCACAATCAGCAGTTGGAGATCGATCGTGCCGTCGAGCGTGTCCGTTCCGAGGCGACGGCGATGCGTGAGAGTGCCGACATCGGCAAGGTGATGTCGACACTCTACGATGGCTGGCGAGACTGTGGGCTCGTTTTCCTGGCAGGCTGCATCAACATCGTCGACAGCGATCGTGGACGGTATTCCTCGTATGTCCTCGTTCCACCGGGAACACTGGATTCAGCGGCACCTAAACTCCTCGTCGAGGAAGACGTTGTCCCAGGCCTGCATCTCTACCGGTCTCTTGAGTTGGATCTTGAATTCGCCCGGGATCGAGGCTGGGCGCAGCCCGATCTGCCCGCCGCGCTGTGGGAAGCTCCTGTCACATTCCCCGATGATCTTGAAAAGCTCTGGGGCCACCGGAAAACCGAGTGGGATACCTTGATCGGTTGCGCCGGCATCAACGTCCCCTTCGCGCACGGTGGACTCTTCGTCCAGGCACCACCTGGTCACCGATACGAGGACGACGATATCGGCCTCGTTGAACGTTTTGCGGACGCTGTTTCCCTCGGCTACACCCGCTTCCTCGACCTGCAAGCGGCCGAGGCCAGAGCGATTGCGCTGACCCGCACGGCTGCTACCGAACGCGTGCGGGCCACTGTGATGTCGATGCGCACCACAGCCGATCTGGGTGATGTCGTCGCCCTGCTGTGGAAGGAGATGGTCAGGCTGGGTATCAGAACGCCTGGCTGCAATATCGTCTTCCTCGATGAAGAGGCGGGGCGAGTCCTCGAATACATGGCCCTGAGGAATCCGCGCCGTGAAGGCATCACCTCGACGTCTCCGCACATGACCGAGTATGACGAGGAGACCCTTATTCACGCCTTGGATACGACGCTCGATGAGTATCTGGTCGAAGGCCCGATGACTTACTCCTTCACACTCGGTGCGAGCCGTGGTTCGATTCTGAACAAGTGGCAGGAAATGCAGGTGTGGGGAGGAGACTTCAACGAGGACGTCGTTCAGCACGTGAGCACCACTCTCGGCATGACGGGTCTGGCCTCCTGGGACAAGCCAGGTGTTGGAACGGCCGTCGCCTTTCGCTATGGCAAGATCGGCTACAACGAACCGACTGCCTCAGCAGACCACGCGAATTTGGTGCGTGATCTGGCCCAAGCCCTTGAACTGGGCTACCTGCGATTCCTCGATTTCCAGCGACTTGAGCAGCAGAACGCGGAGATCCTCACCGCAACGCAGCACAAGTCGGAATTCCTCTCGCGCATGTCGCATGATCTGCGCACACCGATGAATGCCATCATCGGCTATACACGACTGGTGCTGCGCAAGGCCCGTGGTGTGTTGGGTGATCGGCAGGTCCAAAACCTGGAAAACATCCAGACCAGTGCGGACAATCTGCTGGCGCTGATCAACGAAATCCTCGACCTGTCCCGGATCGAAGCGGGGCGCATCGACATCCATCGTGAACCTGTCGATCTGCGTGAGTTGACGGCTGAATGTGTGGCCTCCGTCGCCCCACTGCTCAGACCGGAGGTAGAGCTCGTCGAGCACCTGGAGACGGCCATCAACATTGAGACCGATCCGGACCGCGTCCGCCGCATCGTGATGAACCTGCTGGGCAATGCGGTGAAATTCACCGAGAGGGGCTCAATCACCATCTCGCTGCATCCCTTGCAAGACGGTTGTGAGCTGGCCATCACCGACACGGGTGTCGGCATCCCGTCGGAGGATGTCCCCCACATCTTCGAAGAGTTCCACCAGGTCGAACGAACTGTCGGGCCGAAACGTGAAGGTACCGGTTTGGGCCTGGCCATCGCACAAAGATCGGCGCAGATACTCGGTGGCAACATCGAAGTGGTCAGCGATGTCGGAAAGGGATCGTCCTTCACGCTGAGGCTGTAGACCTGGCACCTACCTTCGGCAGAAGTGCCGTGAAACCTCCATCCCGGACAATCCCCGCTATTTCCTGTGGCATGGACAACCAATGGTGTTGGTCACTTCGGCTGAGTGTTGCGGTGCACTACTCAATGCCGATTTCGACTTCAGAACTATCTGGAGTGCCGCTCGCGGGTTGAACACAATTTCGAAGTGGAGATTCAGAGGTCGCACTTGATCTGGGTCAGGCCGGCCAGAGGCGCAAGATTCTCGATGCTGTCGACCCTGTAGATCATCAGGCTGCCTTCAACGGAAACACTCGCCTCCACCAGGCGCTACAGTGCTCAGATCGGATTTCGTGCGAAACGCGAAGTCCCCCGCGACGGTGACCGTCGCTGCCTCAAACAGCTGGCGCCGTAATTCGATCATAGGTCCCTCTCGGAGTTGAACGAGCAAGGTTTTCCGCTATCCTCACGCGGTGCCTTTTACCCGTCGTACTGAGTGGACCCGTATGCACTGGCTTTTCCTATCGATCATCCTCGACTTCGGATTCGTCCAATTCTTCAAACTTGGGGAGCGACGCGGCTACTACGCACCTGTTGTAGTTACTGCCAACTACCTCACCGTTGCGGTCAGTATTGGCACGTATCTGCTAGTCACCGACAGCTGGAACTTCCCGGAAAGAACGGTCGAAACAGGGCTTGTTACGGGTTTCCTGTTTATCAGTTCGATGCTGTTGATGAACTTTGCACTCACGATTGCTCAAGTGGGTGCAGTCCTGAGCGCCTTCCGTATCGCCATTATTGTGCCCGTTTTCTTCGGTGTCTATCTGTGGGATGAGCCCCTCGCACTCACCCAGGCGGTCGGTTTACTCCTGGCACTACTTGCCCTGGTCTTGATGACGCCGAAAGCCGAAACGACGGCAAGGTTCACGGGTGCGCGTGCCTTTGGTCTTTTGGGCTTGATCTGCATCTGGCAGGGGTTCAGCCATACGAGCCTGCGATCCGTCCACTACAAGGGATTGGACGACGCCTTCCTGCAAGTATTGATGCTCACCGGCGCCACCGCTGGTCTGATCGGCATCCTCTTCATTCTGCTGAAGAAGAGGCGCCCCACACTGCCTGCAGTTAGGCTGGGTGTCTTCATCGGCGCATACAATGCCGCCGCCTTGTGCGTCATCCTGATCACTCTGAGCAAGCTACCAGGTACCCTCTTCTTTCCGGTCATGGGTTGCAGCGTCGTCCTGCTCGACAACCTGTTTGCCCACTTCTTCTGGCAAGAGCGTCTGAACCGCCTCGCGATCGCAGGCGTCGGTATCACGATTCTGTCGCTCGCCCTGGTCGTCTAGGGTATCGACTCACGATACAAACACCTCACTTCGCTCGGTCCCCCGCGTGCGCAACCTCGAGATTCGGGCGCAGCTACCGAGGAGAGCCGCTCAGATCGTCCGCTTGAAGTAGTAGTCGGACGAGATCCGGTTCTGTCGAGGACTCGCAGCAGGTTCCTCTGCGCACACCTGCCTTCTACTAGGGTGACTTCCATGTGGAGAAACCACACTCAATCTTTCTGACCGAGCTCTCGGCGAAATCCATCCTGGGACATTTCCCGCGGCCTTTCGCAGATCAGAGGCCGCGGCGAATGCCATCTTGATCAAAAAATCCAAGTGCTAAGCGACCAAAACGAACTACGAGAAGGTGACAGGAGGAGAAGAAAGTGGGGCAGCACAAGCGATGTGATTGAGTCTTGGTCGCGGATGGTCTGGAAGTATCAGTTTTCCGTGAGTTTGATCAGCGCAGACGAATCAATCTGCACCCACGCTTCAATCCCGCTATGGATGTCTGCAGAGACTCATGAGACTTGCCAAGGGACACCAGGCACCCCTGACTTCGAGGGGAATTCTACAAAGGGACGTCAGCAAAGTAGGGGAAAATGGAATGACACAGATTGCAACGGTTGTAACACTTCTCCTCATGATGGGATTCGCCACAGTTCTGTGTCTTGATCAGCTAAAGCGACGAACGTCCGCAATTACGATAGCCTCAGTGGTAGCGGTCGTGTTCTCGGTTGCTGGCTTGCATGTTTCGTTCGGCTTCCCAGTAGTCGATTCGTCAGTAGCCTTCGGACAGATGCGACCGACAACCGTCGTTCTCCTTCTTCTTGGTTCCATCACCCTGGGCACGATCAGTCGCTTTTTCTACAACAACGATACATTCGCCTGGCTCGGTTTCCTGCGACCCATCTTCATAGCTCCGATGCTCATGATGCCACTCATGGGAACGGTAGAGGCAGCAACTCGGATGGACGGAATCGAGCTTGCCAGTCTCGCGTTTCTCGCGTTCCAGAATGGCTTCTTCTGGCGCAGTCTTCTGGAGAAGCAAGAAACGATGGCCCGTGCACAGGACGGAGAGTGAGATGACGGACCAGGCAATGGACAGGGCAACCTCCGCAATCGCAAGGGTGGGCTGGCTCTACGTTTCCGTCATCTGTATTCATACGGCTCACGCGCAGGGGCCGGCTCACCTGGATTCCGCCCACTCTTCGCTATTCGTCAAATACGAATCATCGAATTGGGCGGATGATTTCTTGAAATACATCGGACTTCAGCGCGAAACCGTTGGGCGAAGTCTCGCGCTGGTTGCGGGAATCTCTGACTACGACGAACTGGATGACCTGAGACCGGCGCAGGAAGATATGGATCGGCTCGTGAATCACCTGTCAACGGTGGAGTTGTTCGACGAGATCGTCGTTCTCAGGAACGAAGACATGACAGCGCAGAATCTCAGATTCTTTCTCAGATCCTATTTCCCAAAGGTAACCAGTGGCAGCGACAGGTCTCGCTTCCTGTTCGCATATAGCGGTCACGGTTACAGCGAAGGGCGCGAGAGCTACCTGCTTGGCAGCGACGCCGAGGGCCTCTCCGACAAGGATCACAGCGTTGACATGAGCGAATTGCGGCTGTGGATCGACCATACTGTTGGGTCTGCATTTCAATCCCTCGTGTTGATCAACGCCTGCCATAGCGGCGCGTTCTTCGCGCGGCCCTTCGGGGATGAAGAGATAGAGGTCCTGCTGGATGAACCGGGTGCACATGCCATCACCGCGAGTGGGTCCAGCGAAAAATCATGGCACAATCCGACGATCGGCCCGGGGAGCATCTTCTTCGAGAAGTTGTTCTCAGGACTCGACGGTGCAGCAGACCTTTCGCCTGCAGGTGGAGATGGAATCATCCAGTTCGACGAACTGCTTACGTATCTGCGCAGAGAAGTCAAACTGGCCCGCAAGGACCAAAACCCCAAAGCTGATGACATCTCAAGGGACGGAAGTGTGGGAGGCTTCTTCTTTCTAGACCGAGAAAGAAAGGTGCACGGCCCCGCTCTGGCGACTCTCATTGGTACTCCCTTTGGAGGTGAAGAAGAAGAGACATCCATACTACGACCGCGGAATGTCGTGTTGGCGATTATCGGCGCGGTCGTGTCATGGCTGCTGATCAATGCGCCAGATGACCCACCACCCGACCCTGGAACGGGCGCACTCGTGGGGGAGGTATCCCTGCCATGAGAGTGCTTAGCCTTCTCCTGATTCTGACGATCGCCGCTTGTGACCATGAAAAATCGTCCAATTCCGCCGCGAAAGTGGGTACACTGGTCGTCTCGCCACTGATGATCTCCGCCAAGGGACTGCGCGCAGAATACGATTCGCTAGTCGTCGAGCTGACCTCCGAGTCGGGAACCCTTCATGGTAGATTTCCCATTCAGGACAATCGCGCTTCCTTCCACTTTGACTCGGTCCCTGTGGACGATTGGATGGTGCACGTTTCGATTCTGGGAACTCCTGGGGTGGACGGATCAGTACGCCGTGTCCTGTACGCTGGCTCGTCAAGTGCCACTGTCACGCGAAACAAGACGGATACGGTCTCGGTGAAGATCACTGCCGTAGACCCTTCAGCAACAACCGATGGCGTTGACATATCGCCCATTCAACCGATCAAGAATGAGACGGTCCTTGCCGCGGTCAGTGGTACCAAAGCGTCACACACGACGCCGATTTTTGAGTGGAACTGGGGAGATCGATCAACTGTATATAGAACCAGCGAGGCCCAGTCGAGTCACACCTTCGCAGACTCTGGAACATACACCCTCGAAGTTTCGGTAAGAGATTCCGCAGCTGCCGATTTCGTTCTCGTGGTCCGACAGGTCACGATTCCCGTCCTTCTCCCCGCGATGATCACGTCTGAGCAGGAGGAATTCGACTTTGGTGACATCGATGTAGGGGCAGTCAAAGTACAAGAGGTTCAAGTGGTGAACAGAGGGGGAGTCCCGGGAGCCGTTACGCTTCTGGGGGACAGCCCCTTCGCTCTGGTTAGCGATTCATTGTCGGTTCAACCTGGCCCAAGCACGATTTCGGTCTTCTTCCGGCCCGACTCACCAGGCGACTGGGTGGACACTCTCGCCATGCATCCCTCTCAGGATGTCGTTCTCATAGGGTCTGCATCTGCGCAGAATCGGAGACCTACTGCTGTGGTCAACAGTAACTACCACGTGTTGAGTGGTGACACAGTCCTCGTGGATGGTCAGGGCAGCTTCGATTCCGACGGCGACAGCCTTCGCTTCAACTGGACGCAGGTGACGGGGACACCCCTCGCGTTTGATTCATCTGCCCCCTCGGTGTCCTTTCTCAATCTGCCAACCGGCATCTACAAATTCAGACTTGAAGTGTCTGACGGATCTCTTTCGCATACCGACAGTGTGACAGCGACGGTGGTAGACCTCATCGCACAAACGGGTGTACGCGATGGGCCCGATTCGCACAGTGTCCGTCTCGGAGATGCCTTTTTCGAACTTCGCGCCGTCGGCGACATCCAGGTGGAGGACTTGACCTTTACGTGGCAGCAGCTGGTTGGCATTGGTGGGCTGGACTCAAACATCGTGGTGATGAATGACTTCATCACCACACCGGTGCTGCTGAACACATACGAGCTGAAAACCAAGGCGCCAACCGTCCAGATACCTGTTCCCCCTTTGCGTGGTATGTATCTTTTTGCCCTGGTGATCGAGGACTCAGCAGCGGGACTCATCAGTCCACCCGACACGCTGGTTCTCAATGTCAGGAGCCAGCCGCCGCAGGTGGAGATCATCGGCGAAGGCTCAGTTTTCGTCGGTAACAGCACGATTCTGACCGCCGAGGCAAGCGATGACATGGGGGACACGCTGCTCTATTCGTGGATTGGAGATGGTGCAACCTATCTGTCGTCCAGAACGACGAGAGAGGTCCTCTTTGAGCCTCCGTCTCCCGGAACGTACAGTGTCGCGGTAATGGCCCAAGACGGAGATCCACAATCAACCCTGTCGGACCCGCTGCAGATCACCGTTCCCAACAGGCCGCCTATAGCACTGGTAAGCAGATCTGACATCCTCACGACAGCAGGCGGGAAGATTGATCTGGATGCG
>Ga0233428_1001683_pt1 | contig 22975 bp, 19 predicted proteins | sample SI_118_April2016_4_FD_179890 | JGI IMG/M metagenome (GOLD analysis project Ga0233428, IMG submission 179890) | Seawater microbial communities from Saanich Inlet, British Columbia, Canada - SI_118_April2016_120_MG | ecosystem: Environmental > Aquatic > Marine > Inlet | place: Canada: British... | reverse complement strand
TATTAATGTCGCTGCCCCGAAAAACCCAAAGATTGTCTGGCAGAGCAAGTTGGGTGACGATAAGTCACATACTCATAAAGTGCGGGTGGCCGGTGATATCATGATCACCAATGTTGAGCAAAATAACCGCCATGTTTTACGCGCCGGCTCGCGTATCCCTGAAACCCGCGTAATGCTCGAAGCCGAAGGTAAAGATGCGTCAGATGCCGGCGTTGCCGCAGCGCTAGGCGTTAAAATTGATGTGCTTCCCGAAATGATCGCGGCCCAGGAAGAGGGCTTCTATACCGATGGCGGCTTCAAAACCTGGGATATTTCTGATCCAACCAATCCCAAAGAGCTTGCCCATGTGAAGACTCATGGTTTTGGCACCCATCGTTTCGATATGGACGAAAACTACGCTTATATCTCGACCGAGATGGAAGGCTATATCGGCAACATCTTAGTGATCTATGATCTAGCAGATCCTACCAATCCAACCGAAGTGTCGCGCTGGCATATGCCGGGTCAGCATCTGGCGGGCGGCGAGACACCGACTTGGACGCGTTATAGCCATCGCCTGCATCATGCTTTGCGGGTTGGTGATGAGATGTGGGCGGCTGTCTGGCAAGCGGGCTTTCGAGTGATCGATGTCTCCGATATCACCAAGCCGACGACAATGGCAGAGCACACTTATCATCCGATGGTGCGGGAACCCACGCATACGATTTTGCCGGTCCCTCAGTTGATCAATGACCGCCGCATAGCTGTTGTCGTTGATGAGGAGCACACTCGCGTTCCTGGCAATGGTCAGGCACCGGCCAATCTTTGGACCTTCGATGTGACGGATTTTAACAACATTCAAGGGCTTGGCTCTTACCATGTTTCCGAGATGGATTGCCCATGGTCGCGGACGCCCGGCGCTCGCTTTGGCGCTCATCAGTTCACCGATCACCTTGAAAGCAGTGTGGTCTGTGCGACTTGGTTTGCCGGCGGTTTGCGCATTGTCGATGTCGCCAATCCATCTCGCCCGGAAGAGGTTGGCTATTTCATGCCGGAGCCTCGCGCCGGCTTCGCAGCACCGCAAAGTAATGATTGTGAAGTTGACGAACGGGGTTTGATTTATCTGTTCGACCGTGACAAAGGTTTCGATATCTTGGAATTCACCGGTTGAATTAGGAACGATTTATGGACGCCGAAAAAGCGGAGCGGAAAAAAGAGCGCAAAGTCGTTCATCTAATTTCCGCAGCCCACTTCTTTTCACATTTTTATCTGTTGGCTCTGCCACCGCTTTTTCTGGCGATGAAAGAAGATCTGCATCTCACCTTTACAGAGCTCGGTGTGATCGTCTCTGTCTATGCGGTTGGCTCTTTTTCCGGTCAATATCCGATGGGGGTTCTGGCGGATAAATACGGCCCTAGATGGATATTGATCCTGGGCATGTTGACGGTCTCATCGGTATTTGTGCTGATGGGATTGATCCCGATTTATTGGGTGATGGTTGGCCTAGCGTTGATTGCAGGGTGGGGGGATAGTGTTTTTCATCCAGCCGATTTCGTGGTTTTAACCGCTTCAGTTGCGCCCAAAAGATCGGGGCGCGCTTATGCGACCCATGCTTTTGCAGGCTTCGCCGGCTTTGCCGCAGCCCCGGTTGTTGTTGATTCGCTTCGGGTAGCGTCAAGTTGGCAGAACGCGCTGGTCATTGCCGGCGTTTTGGGTCTGATTATGACGCTGATATTGCTGTTCAATAAAGATTTGTTGATCGGCGAAGATGAAGCGCCGCATGCCGAGGCAAAAAACCAGCAAGCTTCTCAGTCCATGGGCGTGATGGAATTCATTAAATTTCCGCCTATTCTAATCTTGTTTTTTTTCTATATTGCCGTCGCCTTGGCAGGCAATGGTGTCCAGCAGTTTTCACCCTCGGCTTTGCCGGACATGTATGGCATCGAATTGTCGACCGCGAACCATGTGCTCTTTATTTATATGGCCGCTATCTCAGCCGGTGTTTTGGTGGGCGGATATATTGCCGATAAAGTCCAGCGCTTGGAGTTGGTGGCTAGTGTCGGCTACCTCGCGGGCATTATTATGACCGTCATCGTGGCGTTAAATTTCTTGCCGTTTTTATGGGCTGCAGTGGCTTTAATTATAGCCGGCTTCATGACCGGCATTGTGATGCCGTCCCGCGATGTCTTGGTGCGGGCCGTGACGCCAAAAGGCAATGCAGGGAAAGCTTTTGGCTTCGTAAACTCGGGCTTTGGCTTTGGCGGTATGGTTGGGCCAATCATCTTTGGCCGAATTATGGACTCAGGTGAAATCACCGGCATCTATTATGGTGCGGCTGTTTTCATGTTCTTCGCAATTGTCACAGCACTGGCAGCCGGGCGTTATGCCCGGACCAGTACTGCGGCTCAACCGGCGGAATAACTACCAGTCGTTTCTAAGTTCGCGTAATTTCAGAAAGACGGTTTTCTCATCCAGCTCTTCCGGGAGATCTGAAAAGCTGTCTCGCAGTTGAGCGATGACGCTGTCACTGCCGAGCCGGAAGAAGGTGTTCACTTCCTTTTCCAACCCGAGATTCGTCACCATCGGCTGGTGCGGATCATAATTCTCCAATGTATCGAGCAGGCTTTTCGCTTTTTCATTGTCAGGCTCACGGTCGAGCGTGAATTGGAGATTGTTGACCAGATAGTCATGGCCAGGATAGATCAAGGTGTGGTCCGGCAGACCGGCAAGCTGGCCGCTAAAAGTTGAATAAAGCGCGTCCGGATGGCCGCCGCCTTTGCAATTACCAGCCCCGGCATTGAACATCGTATCACCGGCAAAGAGCGCCGGGACATCAGTTTGCGACAGCAGGCAGATATGGCTCATGGTATGGCCAGGGGTGTCGAGTGCTTCGAGGTCGACTGATTTACCGACTTTAACGACATCTCCAGCCTTGAGCCCGATATCCATGCCCGGAATTTGATCGCTCGCCTCGGCATGAGCGATGACTTTTGCCCCGGTCGCATCAACAACCGCCTGATTGCCATCGATATGGTCGTGGTGGTGGTGGGTGTTAAGAATCTGGGTAATTTCCCACCCGCGATTTTTAGCCGCTGCCAGACATTTCTCAGAATCGAGCGGATCAATCGCCATGGCTTCACCAGTTTCCGGACAAGCTATGAGATAGTTAAAATTACGATAGTTGTTTTCGGTCCAGATTTGTTCGACGAGCACAATGGCCTCCCCAGAGATTTAGGTGATGAGATAGGTGATAATAATTTGGGATAGTTTACATTTAATTTTCAGGCACGTCATTTTCTATATTGTTCCCGCCCGATGGCATCGCTATCGTGGCGCATGTCTATGAAAATCACAAAAATAACTTTTGCCGAAGGGGCCAGGGAGTTGGGTAAGCGGGACAAAGACTTTGCCCGGCTGGTCAAAGATATTGGTCTGCCCGGTCTGCGCTCGAGATCATCCGGTTATAGCACCATACTCAAAGTCATTTGCGGCCAGCAGGTTTCTACCTCTGCGGCGCGTGCAATTGGTGGGCGTCTGGATGCCATTGAAAACCCGATGCGGCCTGAAACGGTTCTAAGGCTAGGGCCGGAGAAATTGCGTGCGGTGGGCTTGAGCGGTCAGAAGATGAATTATGCGCTTGGTATCGCTGAAGCAATTCAGAGCGGGGAGTTTAGTTTCAGACGGGTTGCCCGGATGGAAGATGAGGCTGCCATTGAGGAAATGATTAAGCTGAAAGGAATTGGGCGCTGGTCGGCAGAAGTCTATCTCTTATTTGCCCTGCGCCGGCCGGATCTCTGGCCGGTTGATGATTTGGGCGTGGTCAAAGGCCTGATGCATCTGAAAGGCCTGAAAGAACGGCCTCCACGTGACGCACTGATTGAAATGGCAGAGGCCTGGCGACCCTGGCGAAGCGTTGCGGCCAGGCTGCTGTGGCATCACATCAATTCAGTTGAGAAGAGAAAGTAATTTAGGCTGGCTTGATCTGCGCGAGTGTCGCAAAGAAGAATTTTAAAAATTCGGCATCACTGATACGGGACGGCTTTTGGAGTTTTGTACCGTCAAATTTCTTGCGTTCTACGGTAGTCAGGTTCTGATATTCACGATGAAAATTAGACCCATATTGCGGTTCTAATTCTCCTGCCCATTTGGTGTATTGCAGGCTTTTGAGTTTATCGAGCTTGCTGCAACTATTCCTGAGAAATCGGCGCTCCATTGTGTGGACGGCAACAAAATGATGAGTTTGGATCGCCCTTTCGGTCAGTCTGTTTAATGTCGTGCAATCTATATTGCGGTGAGCGGAGTGATTGATAAATAGAATATATTTCATCGCACCGGCGACATTTCCAAGCTCAGCACTGTTTAAATAAGCTTTGCTTGCTTGAGCCAGATTCCTCACGCGGAAGGTTGGGTTTTCGTTCATTGAGCCAACGAGATAGGCCTCCCACATGCCACCATTTTCTGCACGTTTTATGAATTCAGCCTCGGCAGTTTTAAAATTTCCGTTTAAATATGCGATGTAACCCGCTTCCTGATGGCGAATGAACAAGGCACCGACTAGCAAGATTAGCAATCCTGCTGCAATGAGTATTTTTGGATAACGCATAGACGGAGAGTATAAAATCGGGCAGAAAGATGCAAAGGTTTCATCAATGTCGAGTTGGATATGAGCACAATAGAAATCGAGTTGTTTAGCGACACCAAAACTAAACCAAGCCAGGCCATGCTTGATGCGATGATGCAGGCTGAATGCGGTGATGAGCAGGCGGGTGAAGATCCGACCACGCTGGCACTGCAAGAGCGTGTTGCCGATTTGCTCGGTAAAGAGGCTGCTCTGTTCGTGCCGTCCGGCACAATGTGCAACCAAATCGCGATGGCGGTGCAATGTCAGCCGGGCGATGAAATCATTGCCGACAAGACGGCGCATATCATTAATTTTGAAGCAGGCGGTCCGGCGGTAATTGCCCGCGCCATGATTAAGCCTCTGGATGGTATACGTGGCCAGTATACGCTTGAGCAGGCTAGGGAAGCTTTGCGGGCCGGCTTTCGTCATGCACCAAGCTCAAAGATGATCGCCGTCGAGCAGACGGCCAATTTGGGCGGTGGTAGTATTTGGCCGTTGGCAGTATTGCAATCGCTCAAGGAATTGGCCGCCGAGCACAATCTTGTCAGCCATATGGACGGCGCGCGTCTGCTCAATGCGGTTGTTGCAAGCGGTGTCTCTGCCAAAGATTACGCGGCAACCGTCGATACGGTGTGGATTGATCTTTCGAAAGGGCTCGGCTGTCCAATCGGCGGCGTGATTGCGGGCACCAAAGACTTTATCGAGCAGGCCTGGCCGTGGAAGCAGCGCCTCGGCGGCTCGATGCGGCAATCAGGTGTTTTGGCAGCCGCCGGGCTGTATGCGTTGGATCATAATGTCGACCGACTGGCCATCGATCACGCCAATGCCCGCACTCTAGCGACCCGGCTGGCACAAATTCCAGGCGTAAAAATTGACCCGCTGACAGTCGAGACCAATATTTTAATCATCGACGTTGGTGAGGCGGCTTTATCTGCGCCTGAAATTTCAGAGCGTTTGCTGGCTGGGGGTGTTCGCATGGGTGCGATGAACCCAACGAGCATGCGGGCAGTGACGCATCTGGATGTTGATGAGGCAGGAGTGAGCCGCGCCGCTGATCTGTTTGCCGAGATTTGTTCTTAAGCGATGATGATTTCAAGTTTTGCATGAGCGGCCCGCAGAGCGGCCTCAACGTCTTCAGGCTTATCCGCTTTAGCAAAAATAAACCCTAAATACTTATTACCCTCTGGCAGTGGCACGACTTTTTGACCGGTCGCGATGCTAATGGTGAGGTCGGTGATGCCGGTGACGGCTTGTGCATCCAGCGTACCGTCGACGCGTTCCAAAATGCCGGCTTTGGGAATCGGGATCATCATAACGCCGGAAGCTTTTTCTTCGCGGTCCGGTACGACCGGCTCCCCCATCGCATGGCGCAAAATAATATCTTCGAGGGTTAAGTCGTCACCGAATTGCAAACTCCTAGAACATAGCCCGCCAATTGAGCGCGCGGCCATCTCAATGATCCAAGGACCGGCTTCATTGCTACCCCGGGCATCGGGTTTAACGCGAAGTTCGACATGGAGAGGGCCTTCATGCAGACCAATGGCATTAGCGGCTTGTTCTGCCATGTTTCGAATAGAGTCTTGAAGTTCCAAAGATTTCCGTGACGGCGTCACATAGATGGTTTCCTCGAAATAGGGGCCTTCCAAAGGATCGGGTTTGTCGAATAGAGCCAACATGGTTAGCTTGCCTTCGACCATTAATCCTTCGAGAGCGACTTCTTCGCCATCGATATAGTCTTCGATTAAAATTTCCGCAGCCTGTTTGTGCGGGACTTTTTCACCAATGTCAGTGACCAGGGTCTTGATACGCTCGAAAGCGGCGATAAACTCTGCCGGATCGTTGGCGCGGATGACGCCTTGGCTGGCCGACAAATTGAGCGGCTTGAGTACGCAAGGATAGTCTGTTTGTTGAGCCATTGGCGTTGGACCGTCTTCTAGTGCAATGCGCCGAAAATTGGGCGAGGCAAGATCAGCGTGCGACAAAATCTCCCGCAACAGCAATTTATTGCCAGTGGCCTGCACGGCAGCCGGATCATTATGGCGAAAGCCAAGCTGCTCTGAAGCCTTGGCCGCTATGACGCTGGTAACATCATCGACCGCGACGACGGCTCTGAGGGGATGGTTGTTGTGAAATACTTCAATCTCGGCAACCGCTTGATCGGGGTTCGAAAAATCAATGGTGACGCTGCCACCGTCCGAAAGCGCTTCTAAAACCTGGCGTTCATTGGAGCCGATCGTCACATCGACTCCCAGCCGGTGTGCCGCCGTGACAAAGTCACTCACCCGGTACGATGTCGATGGAATGAGAAGCAGCAAGCGCGGCATGTGTCCATTACTCATATGTATAAAAAGTACACCTAGTGTATTTTTTACAATGTTAACGATTTAAAGGCGAGAGAGTTGTTCTTGTGAGGGTTCAGCGCAACAGAACCAGGGTTCGCTCATGGCGGGGATGGTGAGCAATGGGAGGGGTTGGAGGTCGGGCAGGGTTGGCGTGTCGATGCCGCAGGCCTGCTGGGTCGCTTTATAGAGCGCCTTGAAGGTCTCAATTCGTGACTGATTGTCGCGCGCGCCAATTTCGACAATTTCCTGGATTTGAGAGCAGAATTCTTCAACGCTTTCATCTGTATTCTGCCAGCGATGGCTAAGCGCTTCTTGATCATAACCTAGAAGGTGTGGCTCAATTTCCGGCAGATCCAGTAAATAAGAGCCGTTGGGGATCAGCAGGCGAATGGCAAGCTGGATCGGCGCGACGTTTTCCACTAAACCCAATTCGGCAATGGTGTCGAGCAAATGGCGGAAGCCTTGCTTGGTGGTCCAAGGCGTGAAGGGAACAAACGTTGGGGCCAAGGTCAGGCCAATTTCCTGAGCAAGCTTCGCAGCGCGTTTAAAGTCATCATGGGTGTGCCCTTTGTCGAGTAGGCGCAGGACATCCTCTTCGACAGACTCAACGGCTGTGGTGATAAACAGGCAGCCGGTTTCTTTCAACATTGGTAACAGATCGGCATGCTTGAGCAGGTGCTCAACCTTGATGGTTGCATCATAGGTGATTTCTGGAAACTCTTCATGCAGGGCTGTGACAATATCCATGGCATGACGCGGGCCATTGAGAAAATCGGGATCGCCAAAGCTGATATGTTCAGCCGCCGGGCCGCTTTTTGGATTAATTTGCTGGCGAATATCAGCCAGCACAACATCCGCCGGAATAATGCGAAAGCGCCCCTGATAGACTGGCACGATGGGGCAATGACGGCATTTATGTTTGCAGCCTCGACTGGCTTCGGTATAGCCGACGATTTTGGTCGAGCCATCGCCGACATTTAAGTGGGCATAGCAATCCAAACTCGGCAGGTCGTCGCGTAAGGGGCGGTCAAAATCGAGATTGGCGGTTGAGGTGAGGTCGGACCCAGCGCTAGGATTGCTTTCGGCCAGATCTAGATAAATCTCAACCAAGCCGTCCTCGAACTCGCCGCCGATAAAACTGTCGCCGCCAATTGATTTTAGATAGTCGGCATTAAGCGGCGCATAGAGACCATAAAAAGCGATATGAGCCTTTGGATTTAGCGCTTTCAAGCGTGGCAGGAGGGCGACCGACAACCGGGTCGCGGTATGCATTTGCAGATAGAGACCGATTAGGTCGGCCCCTTTGACGGCGTCTTCATTGAGACTATCAACGGCGAGATCATTGCACGTGACTGCAGCGCCAGCAGATTTTAGCTTTGCCGCTGGTGAGGCAAGGCTAAAGGGCTGGTGGCCAAGATCATAGGTTGAAAGAAGGAGAACCTGCATAAGCTTTACTTCGCAGGTGCGTCCCCTTTACCAGGTGCGTAATAAGGGTTCGAGCCACCCGCGTGATCGGTGACGTCCAATACAGCTATAATATGCGGCGCGACATTTTTAATCTCGACTTCGACGCCTTGCTTCAACGTGACATCGGCCATGCCGCAGCCCTGGCAGCCGCCTTCGAGGCGCACATAGACATTGTTGTCTTTAACATCGATCAGCGAAATATGCCCGCCATGACTGGCGATTGATGGATTGATACGCTCATCCAAGACTTGTAGGATGGCGCGCCCTTCATCGGTTTCCAAGCCCGGTTTGGGGATGGCATCGCGGTAATCTTTAACGGCGCGCACTTCGGGGATGTAGTGACCGAAGATGTTCGTCATGCCGCCGGCCAAAGCCGAGGTTGGGCCAACGAACTCAACATAGATGATGCCTTCGAGATAGCCCTTATAGAGAACCGAGCCGCCCATTTGTTCGGCGGCTGGGGCAACGCGGCTTTCCATCAGTTCTTTAATTTGCTCAACCGCTTCGCGGTCTTCTTCGCGCTCAACAAAGAGGGCGGCGAGCTCGGCTTCTAAATCGTCATCACTTGTCTCAGTAACGCCTAAAATCACTAAATCACCTGCGGTATAATGATCCATGATCGCTCCCAAGATCATCGGCTTCATGAGCTGCCAGTCAAAGCCTTCTTCCTTGGTCACGGTGACAAATTCGGTGTAGAGCATGACGCCATCAACGCCGTCAATTTCGAAAAGGCGTACCGCCAAAGGTGAGCGTTCAGCGGCTTCCTCATCGAGGAACTCAGCAGAGCCTGCAGTCAGGACAACTTCACCTGGGAAAAACTTCATACGCGATGGATCCGGCATCGCCTCAGTTTGGATAAACATATTTAATCTCCGAAAAATCTTCGCCCGTCAGGGGCGGTGTTTCATTTAAAGTTAATTTAGTTTGCCAAGTCACAGATTGCCAGCCCAATCTCGCTAAATATTGGTCTTAGGCCTTACGGTCTGTAGGGTTTATGGATGGTAGCGACAGATCCCAAGCTTGGTTAGCCAGGCCAAAGTCAGCACCAGATTATTGCTATCAAGCTTGGGTAGAAGATCAATTAGGACTTTAATCGGTACCGGTGCGCCGGGCTCCAGATGGCCGAGTAAAAAAGGCATGTCTTCAAGTTCGATCAAAGAATGCGGATAAACGAAGCCGACTTTGAGCGAGATAAGCTTCATCGCTTCGGTCCAATTCTTGATCACCAGTTCAATCTCGCCCGATTCCGAGAAATGCTCGGACGGGAAGTCGGCAAACATATCGAAAGGGTCGGGGTAAGAGGGGTGAAACGGCATTTCTTTTGCGCGAGGGGCGCTTTCCGCCGCCGTCGCACGCCGCTCTGCCAGTTCCGCCCACAATTCCTCATAAGCCATTATAATCCGAGGCCAGGCAAAGACAGCATTGGCGCGGTCTTTACCAGCTTCGCCCATTTTCTGGCGCAAAGAAGGGGTTTCGATTAAATGCTTAAAGGCTTTGACCAATTCGTCTAGATCGATCGAAATCGATTGCTGGGTCGCGCTTAAATGGTCGCCATAATTACTTTGGCTGGAAAAATATTTATAGGCGATATCTTCACCGAGCCCTTTGCGCGGCGCCAAGGTTGGAATGGTATACCCGTCAACGCCGTCTCGCACCGTATCGCGGTAGCCGTCCCAATCGGAGACCACGACCGGAAGACCGGAAGCCATAGCTTCGATCGGTGTCAGGCCAAAACTTTCTTGAATATTATCTGCGAGCGAGCAAAAAATATCCGCCCCTGCCCAAAATCCATCCGGGAAATCTGTATCGCCATGCTGAATAAAAGAGACCTTGGCTAAATTACAAACACTGGCCGCGGCTTCCTTGAATGCTTGTTCGTTAAGCTCATCGTTGAAGTAGCCGCAGAAAACCAAATGCACCGGTGTTTTGCTTTCGACCGCTGCGCGCTCGACGCCTAGCAAAAGGGGTAGTGGGTTGGCTTTAGCGATGAAGTTGAGCCTGCCGGAATATAATATCACGATCTCATCGTTCTCAATTTTCAGGCGTTCACGTTGTTCGCTGCGCTTTGGCTCGCCGGTGATGGCGTTAAAATGCCGCGTATCAACGCCCAACGGGATGACCGGGAATTGCATCGGACATTTGAAATCGCTGCCGGTCCGTTGCTTGAGATAATCCTGCCAATGCTCAACCACCGTCATAACAGCGGACTTGATTGAATTGGAGGGGCAAATCAGTGCGTCCCAACTTTGCGTTGGCGCGGTCAGATATTGGCCGAAGGTCTCCATCGCGCTGTCGGTTGAGCTTGCATGGACTAGGCCGCTGATGGAATAGCGCTGCTGGCCAAACTGGCGGCGAGCCCAGACGTGCTTGATAAAGCCCGGGTCATAGCGAAAGAGATGACCGGACTGCTCTAAGCTGTCGGCATCGTTTTGATTAACCCCATGACAGCGCTCGGGATCTATTCTTTCGTCCTGAGCGTAAGCTTTGAATTGGCCAAGCGCCGTATCATTGGGACAGACACAAGGAAATTTCTCCTGCGTGCTACAGCGAAAAAAAGCGCGAACAAATTCACGCGTTGCAACATCAATGCCGAGCGGACGACTATCGTCGCTACCCAATCCATCGAAATTTATTGCGGTTGCCATCTGGGCCTAACTGGATTTTTAAGAAAAAGCTTTAAAGGTGATAAGCGTGTAAGTGTCTTTGACGTTGGGCAGTGTTTGAATTTTCTCATTGATAAAGTGCCCAATATCATCGCTGTCATCGAGATAACATTTGATCAGCAAATCAAATTGCCCAGACGTCGAATGGATCTCTGAAATCTTATCAACCGTCTCAATCGCCTGCTCAGCGACGCTATACACATGGCCGAGTTCACATTTAACCTGGACAAATACAGTCTGCATCATTCTCTCCCCGGGATTTTTCGCCGGCTAATAAATACCTATAGGATTGTTATCATACAGAAAATTCGTTGGAAAGGAATTCAGGCTATTTTGGTGTCGATGGAATACTCGCCGAATGCAGAGATATGGGGATATATACTTGTTACGTGCCCCCGGACTGAATTTATTTTGATATTCACTTTCTAAACGTGTTGCTTAACGGTCTTCGCTAAATCAGCAGCGTACTCTTTGTAGTGTTTGTGATGCTTTTTTAACACAGAGGCTCCCGCAGTTTTTTTTATAAATTCCTCCACTATTGGGAGCTGTTTGGCGGCAAAATCACTAATATCAACATCGGGTAGATGAGGAATAAGAGAAAGAAAACTAACGATGACCTGACCACCGCCTTTCTTTTTTGACGTCCGATTTAACTCTCTCATTAACTCTGGGGCGCTAGCAAGAAGCCAATCAGCATAACGCCTAAGCATATCGGTTTGCTGGAGAAGCTCTTCGTATTCTAGTTTAAAGTCCTGGCGGTCAACTATTTTTTTGTCTCGATAAACAACAGGAGCTTCTTCGGAAATTTCACATTCCCAGCCTTCGCGCGGTATAAGTAATTCTGCTTGCACTGATTCCTCACGGTAGGGGGAAAACGGCATCGTTCGACATCGAGATGGTTTTTTGTCCTGGATGTTGCATCTATTATCTTCGGCAAGTTCCGGGCAAGGAAGCGATGGAGGGATATAGGCTGTAGGCGTTATACGCAGGCCAATTTCTTTGCGTTTTGAAAGGTTAACCAATGAACCTAGCTTTGTTGTATGTTCAAAATACTTATTATCAGCACCAACGGGAGTCCAGGTGATGGCTAACGGAAAACGGTCCGCAAAAGTTAACGCGTCTTTGATTGTCAATGGTACTTGACCATAACAACACTTTCCACAAATTGTACAATCAAAATGATATTCCATTTTTAAAAACCGACGTTACGATCGCATGCTATCCACAACACTTTTTGTACTTTTTTCCTGAACCACATGGGCATGGCTCATTTCGACCAACTTTTTCCATAATACGGGGGTTTGATCGAGGGTTCATTTTGCCATCAACATAAACCCATTTACCATTTTCTTTTCTGAAACTGGCCAATTCATGATGTGTGTAATTTTCACCATCTCGTAGAAAATTCGAGATAAATTCTACTGTGCCAACCTGGTCTTCAACACCTCCCTCCACGACTTCACGTATTTCTAGACCGAGCCATTCTGAATCATTTATCACTCCTTGCGCAGCAGAACGATTGTACTGTTTACGAATTTCTAATGCATGAGTGTTTTCAATATGATCGAGATTTTTGAGCGTGAAGGCAGTATATCTTGAGCGCATCAAGGCTTCGGCTGTTTGCGCAGGCGTTCCGGCAATAATGGGTCCGCAGCATTCATCCATTGATCTTTGAGAGCCACAAGGACAATCAGTCATAAGTATATTTCCTCTTCGTTTAACCGCCAAACACCCTCCTGAAAATGACTACGAAACCAATGATAAAAAACATTAATACCCAGTAGATCAGCAGTCGAGCAGTCGGGGATGCAATACTTAATTTAATTACAATTCCGTGGTCGTTGCAAGTTACGGGGACACGTGACAACTACCTCGTCATTCTGACGAAGTTAGAATCCAGACTATCCTCTGCAATTGGCACGGCGAGGACGACTATGAAATTGAACCGGACACCAATGGGCTCGACCCGGGTATCCAACTTGGGGGTGTTTCAGATTATTTGACGGGGCGTAGGAGGAAGGCGGGCATGTGTTCGCCCCAGCCGTCGGCAGCTAGATCTTCGGCGGCTTCTTTGACGGGAGTTGCTTTTTTGGGTTCTTTTCTGACGTCTTTCTTAACGTCTTTTTTCTCGTCATTCTTGGAAGCACGGCTGCGAGAGGGTTTTTTGGCCTCGGCTTTCTCTTCAGCTTTTTCTGCCGATTTTTCTTCGGGCTTTTCTGGGCTTTTTTCTTTTGGAGCCCGTTCTTTAGCGGGTTCTTCAGAAGCGGTTTGGCCGTCGAGGGTGATGCGGGGGATCGGTTTCCCGATCAACTTTTCAATCGCATCGATGTATTTTTTATCTTCTTTCCAGGCGATCGAGAAAGCGCGGCCTTGTTTGCCGGCGCGACCGGTGCGGCCAATGCGGTGGACGTAATCTTCGGCATGCATCGGCACGTCAAAGTTAAAGACGTGGCTGAGGTCATCGATGTCGAGACCGCGGGCAGCAACGTCACTACAGATCAGATAGTCATACTCGTCGGCTTTAAATTTTTCCATGGTGGCCATACGCGCGGATTGCACCATGTCGCCGTGTAGCGTCGCCGAATTGAAGCCATGCCTGAGGAAAGATTTGTTGACGATGTCGACGTCTTTTTTGCGATTGCAAAAAACCAAAGCGTTTTTAACTTTTTCTTTTTTGATAAGTTGGCGCAGTGCATCGCGTTTTTTCTTTTGCAGGCCACTGAGATCACGTTTGGTCCGGTGATCAACCATCAACAGGCCTTGAGTGATCGTCTCGCCAGGTGTGGCGGGGCGGGCGACCGTGATTTCTTTTGGGTTCATCAGAAAGGCATCGGCCAGTCGTTTGATCTCGGGCGGCATGGTCGCTGAGAAAAATAATGTTTGGCGAATTTTCGGAATAACCGAGACGATCTTTTCGACATCCGGGATAAAGCCCATATCGAGCATCCGGTCAGCTTCATCGATCACCAGAATTTTAACATCGCTCAACAGCAAGCCACCGCGATCAAACAGATCAAGCAGGCGGCCCGGTGTCGCGATTAAGACGTCAACACCGCGGTCTAGCAATTTACTTTGCTCGGCCATAGAGGAGCCGCCAATAATCAGGGCTTTGGAGAGTTTGTTGTATTTGCCATAAGTGTCGAAGTTTTCGGCTACCTGGGCGGCAAGCTCACGGGTTGGCTCTAAGATCAGCGTGCGCGGCATCCGCGCGCGACCGCGGCCATTGGCCAGGATATCGATCATCGGCAGGGTAAAGGAGGCCGTCTTACCGGTTCCGGTTTGCGCACAGCCGAGAATATCGCGGCCCATAAGAACAGTTGGTATGGCTTTTTCCTGGATGGGTGTCGGTTCGGTATAACCGGCATCAGACACAGCCTTCAGAACCTCTTCACTGAGACCTAGCTCGTCGAAGCTCATATGCTGTATTCCAGTTTAAATTTGTATTTGAACAGGTGACTATCACTCATAAACATTAAGATGGGGGGCGAGATAGGCGAAAATAAGGCAAATGTCAATGCAGGGAGCGCTTATATAATATTTCATTTTGTTTAGGACTTATGATCCGAGGCCCGAACAGGCATGTACCTATTACATTTTTTGGAACAGATTGAGTGGTTATGAGTGGTTTAATTATTCCCTATCAAGGTGTCTTTCCCGATATTGCTGAAGATGCCTTTGTCGCGCCGAATGCGACGATCATCGGCAAGGTGAAGATCGGGGCAGGATCGAGCATTTGGTTTAATACGGTTTTGCGGGGTGATGTTGAGGCGATCACTGTCGGCGAACGAACCAGCCTACAAGATGGTACCATTGTCCATGTCACCGGCGGCAAATACGAAACTCATATCGGTAGTGATGTGCTGATCGGCCATAAAGTTCTCATCCATGGCGCAACGTTGGAAGACGGCTGTTTTATCGGCATGTCAGCGACGGTGATGGACAACGTGGTTGTTGAGACGGGTGCCATGGTCGCTGCGGGCGCGCTGGTGACGCCAGGTCAGCGCGTTAAAAAAGGCGAGCTTTGGGCTGGCGTTCCGGCAAAAATGATGCGCGCCATGAAGCCTGAAGAAGTTGAGCTGCTGCCTTACGGTGTCGGTCTGTATGTTAATTTAGGCAAGGAATATCAGGAATATCTCGAAAAATAATGTCTGCTAATTGGCCAAAGAGGTATATACTTTGTTGGTCGTAGAGGGAAAAATACTTTTCAAATAAACTAAGAGCGCGTTTGTAACCTGTTAACTAAATTGCGCCATGGTGCAAACTGAGTCGTAAAATAATAGGGGACCCATCACGAGGGGGTTGAGGATATGAGGGATTTTAAAAGTCCAATCAAAGAGTTTTCGTCACGTAATTTATTAGCAACGGTTGCCTTAACGGCACTGTTGGCCGGTTGTTCATCGGTGCCGGATGCGATTAATCCGGTTGAGTGGTACAAAGGCGCGCGTGATGCGATCACGGGTGACGATGAAAAAAAGCAAGATACCAAGGATAAGCCGACGAGCGAAAAGGCGATTCCGGGAGAAAAAGACAGTTTTCCAAAACTTTCTTCCGTACCGGCAAAGCCAAAGAGCACTGTTGAGCAAGAGCGTAAACGCATTGCCGACGGGTTGGTTGCAGACCGTGAAGAATCTCGGAAATATTCGAATGAAGTTATTCGCCGTCAGGGCGATTCCGCGAGTTCTTTGCCCGCACCGCCACCGGTCGCTAAAGTTCAGCCAACACCGGCGCCTATTGTAAAAGCTACACCGATGCCAAAGCCTGAACCAAAAGCCATGCTCAAGCCGGCTCCCAAGCCGGTCGTGATGGCGCCAAAACCTGCACCGGTAATGCAGTCGGTTGCTTCGGTTAATACCGGGCAATCAGTGTCGCCGAAATTGCGCGTCGCGCCACCATCGCCGATGCTTAAAATCCCTGCGGTCAATCCAAATTCACCAAAAATGGGAACTATTCCAGGCTTGGCGGCAGCTTTAGGTCAAAATGAGACGGTGATTGTTTCCGGCAGTGGCGTCCAAACCATGAATACCCAAGGCCAGGTTAGACAAATGCGCTCGCGCCGGTCGGCTGGAAAAGTCAATGTCGCTGGGGTCAACTCGCTTAATCAATTAAATGTTAATGACCTGCAAGGTTCTTACCAAGTCGCAACGATCCTGTTTTCTAACGGCTCGGCCAAAGTAGGTGCCCGTGACCGCCGGGTGCTGCGTCAAGTAATTGCCCAGCACAAACAAGTCGGTGGCACGCTTCGCATTGTCGGTCACGCCAGTCGTCGGACCAAGACGAATGATCCCATCCGTCATAAAATGGCCAACTTTCAGGTCTCTACGGCAAGGGCTGAACGGGTTGCCAAGGAATTGGTGAAAATGGGAGTGAAAGCAAATAAATTGTTTGTTGGCTCCGTTTCTGATAATGAACCGCGTTATTACGAATATATGCCTTCGGGTGAAGCGGGAAATCGTCGGACCGAGATTTATATCGACTTCTAGCCTCCCGGGCGTTAAACCATCGTTTGAACGAATTCGTTAGGCCTGCTCTTGTTATGAGGGCGGGCCCGGATGGATTTGTGACGAGTTTATATGGTCAATTGTGACTTAACATTTAATAGGATCGGCAGTGCGAGCAATGGAACAGGAATTCCATAGAATTAAACGGTTACCTCCATACGTTTTCAATGAAGTAAACGAAATGAAGGCCCGTGCTCGAGCGGCAGGCGAAGATATCATCGACTTTGGCATGGGTAATCCGGATCAACCGACGCCGCGCCATATTGTCGAAAAAATGATCGAGACGGTCAACGATCCTCGCACCCATCGCTACTCAGCTTCCAGAGGAATTCCAGGTTTACGCAAAGCTTTTGCGGCCTATTACGGTGAGCGCTTTAATGTTGAGATCGACCCCAATTCAGAAGCCATCGTGACGCTTGGCTCTAAAGAAGGCTTGGCGAACTTAGCTTCGGCGATCACCAGCCCGGGCGATGTGATCTTGGTGCCGAACCCCAGCTATCCGATCCACCAGTTCGGCTTCATCATTGCAGGCGCTGCGGTTCGGAACGTGCCGGTGAACCCGGATCAGGATTATCTCAAAGCTTTAGAGATTGCGGTTATCCATTCGGTGCCGAAACCGACAGCTGTGGTTTTGAATTATCCCAATAATCCGACGGCAATTACGACGGATCTGGATTTTTACGGCCAGGTTGTCGATTTCTGCAAGCATCACGGCATTTATATTCTTTCCGATCTGGCTTATTCGGAAGTTTATTTCGACGATAACCCACCGCCTTCAATCCTGGAGATTCCTGGTGCACGGGATATTGCTGTCGAATTTACCTCGATGAGTAAAACCTATTCGATGCCGGGTTGGCGCATCGGCTTTGCGGCTGGCAACAAGACCATGATTGCGGCTCTAGCGCGCATTAAATCCTATCTGGATTATGGTGCTTTTACGCCAATCCAGGTTGCTGCAGCAGCTGCGCTCAATGGTCCGCAAGATTGCGTTGATGAAATGCGGCAAATGTACCGGGAACGCCGGGACGTTTTGATTGAAAGCTTCAGTGCGGCTGGCTGGGATATTCCAAGCCCACCGGCAACCATGTTTGCCTGGGCTCCGATCCCGGATGCGTTCAAACATTTGGGTTCTGTCGAGTTCTCTAAAATGCTTCTCAGAGAAGCTGAAATTGCAGTTTCGCCGGGTGTTGCCTTTGGTGAGCATGGCGATGGTCATGTGCGGGTATCTTTGGTGGAAAATCGCCATCGCATCCGTCAGGCGGCGCGTAATTTAAAGACCTTCCTCGGTTCTTATGATAAAGTACTGGAAGAATCAGAAAAGAAACGAGCAGCAGCGTCTTGAGTAACTCACCTCTAAGAATTGGGATAGCCGGGCTCGGCACGGTTGGTGCCGGAACGATCAAGCTGCTCGAGCAACAAGCCTCCTTAATTGCCATGAGATGTGGCCGTGAAATCACGGTGACAGCCGTTTCTGCGCGTGATCGCTCTAAAGACCGCGGCGTCGATCTGGCAGGCTTTAACTGGCACGATGATCCGGTGGCGCTCGCCTCAGATGACAGCGTTGATGTTGTTGCTGAACTAATCGGCGGAGAAGATGGGCCGGCGAAAGATTTGGTTGAGGCTGCAATTGCCAATGGCAAGCATGTGGTGACAGCCAATAAAGCCCTGATTGCGCACCATGGCACTGCTCTGGCGAAATCTGCTGAGGCGGCAAATGTTGCCGTCGCTTTTGAAGCCGCTGTCGCGGGCGGTATTCCAATTGTCAAAGCATTGCGTGAAGGCCTCGCTGCAAATACGATTTCGCGCGTTTTTGGTATTTTGAACGGCACCTGCAATTACATTTTAAGTGAAATGCGGGAGACCGGTAAAGAATTTGACGTTGTGCTAAAGGAAGCTCAGGAGCTTGGCTATGCCGAAGCGGATCCGGCTTTTGATGTTGACGGCGTTGATGCTGCCCACAAATTAGCGATCCTGACCAGCCTGGCCTTTGGCTGTGAGCTGAACTTTGATGCCGTGCATATTGAAGGCATCCGTCATATCTCGCCGCTTGATATCGAATTTGCCGAAGATCTCGGCTATCGCATTAAATTACTGGGTATTGCGCGCCAGACTGATAAGGGTATAGAGCAACGTGTTCATCCTTGCATGGTGCCGCTTGATGCACCAATAGCGCATATCGAAGACGTCTTTAACGCGGTCGTTGCTGATGGCGATTTTGTCGACACGACGATGTATGAGGGCCGGGGCGCGGGCGAGGGGCCAACGGCCTCTGCTGTCGTTGCCGATATTATCGATATAGCGCGCGGGCGAATGCCAAACACCTTTGCTATTCCGGCTGACAATCTCGCAAAGATGCAAGAGGCACCGATTTCATCCCATGTTGGATCGTACTATGTGCGCTTTATGGTAGCTGATAAGCCGGGCGTTTTTGCGACGATTGCCGGTGCTTTACATGAACATAATGTCTCAATGGAGGCCGTGTTACAGCGGGGCCGCTCCGAGAATGAGGCCGTGCCCGTTGTACTGACAACTCATGAGGCGGATGAGGCTTCGATGGTTGCAACGTTAGATGCGATCGCAAAAAATGACGCGGTGGTGGAACCTCCCCGGCTAATTAGGATAGAGTCGTTTTAAAAGGCGCTTTAAGAATAAAATTTAAAAAAAGGTAAGAAAGATTATGGGCGAATATACTGCAAAAATGGATCGAAATATTGCGCTGGAAGCTGTCCGCGTAACCGAAGCCGCTGCTCTGGCAGCCTCCAAATTGATGGGGCGGGGCGATGAGAAGGCAGCTGATCAGGCAGCCGTTGACGCCATGCGCACCGCACTCAACAGCATGCATATGCAAGGCACCGTACGCATTGGTGAGGGCGAGCGCGATGAAGCGCCAATGCTTTATATCGGTGAAGAAGTCGGCAGTGGTTCAGGTCCAAAAATTGATATTGCGCTTGATCCTCTGGAAGGTACGACCATCACGGCCAAAGGCGGCAACAATGCTTTGGCGGTTATCGCCATGGCGGAAGAGGGTGGCTTTTTGAATGCACCGGATACCTATATGGATAAGATCGCTGTTGGGCATGGTTTGCCCGAAGGTGTGGTCGATCTTGATGAAAGCGTTGAGAAAAATTTAAATAATCTCGCCAAGGCCAAAGATGTTGATATTGGTGATTTGGTTGCCTGCGTGCTGGATCGCCCGCGCCATGAAGAAATTATCGCGAAAACCCGTGAAGCTGGCGCGCGTATCATGCTGATCGGCGACGGTGACGTCAGCGGTGTGATCGCAACCTCCACCGAAGAAGCTGGTGTTGATATTTATATGGGCACAGGCGGCGCGCCAGAAGGTGTTTTGGCAGCAGCTGCACTTCGCTGTATTGGCGGCCAGATGCAAGGTCGTCTGGTGTTCCGCAATGATGATGAGCGGGGACGGGCGCAACGTCTCGGTATTACTGATTTCGACCAGAAGTATGGCTTGATGGAGCTTGCCGGCGGTGAGACCATGTTTGCGGCCACCGGTGTGACCATGGGCACGATGCTTAAGGGTGTCAGGCGCTTCAAAGGCGGCGCGACGACCCATTCGCTGATCATGCGCTCTAAATCTGGCACGGTTCGTTATATCGAATCTGAGCATCACTTTGACCGCAAGCCGGGCTTTGCGCCCGCCACCAGTTAATTTAAAGCAGGTAAAATTGCACCGGATATAATAGGGATGTAAAATGGGGACCGCTTCCGATAAGCTTTTTTTTGACGTTGAGCGGTCTTTTAGTGGAAAACGGTGGCTGGAGCGGTCAAGTGATTCCCGCCAAGCCCTCGCTCTTTCGCAGCAATTTCAACTCCCTGAGATTATTGGACGTTTTTTGAACGCCCGTGGCATTGCCGCTGAGCAGGTCGATACCTTTCTTGATCCCAAGCTCAGCTCATCTCTGCCAGACCCCGGTCATTTGCTGGATATGGCTGTCGGCGTCGAACGCCTTGTTCAGGCCATCAAGGGTAAAGAAAAAATCGCCATTTTCGGTGATTATGACGTCGATGGCGCAACATCGTCGGCACTCTTAGCGCGCTATTTCAAGGCGATCGAAGCTGACCACCAGATTTATATCCCGGACCGCATCAGCGAAGGCTATGGACCAAACATTCCAGCACTTGAAAAACTAAAAAAGGATGGTGCGAAAGTCATCATCACGGTCGATTGCGGCACGACAGCATATGAGCCTTTGGCTTTTGCGAAAGAACAGGATCTTGATGTCATTGTGGTCGATCATCACGTTGCCGAAGCAGGCTTGCCGGAAGCGGTCGCGGTCATCAATCCGAACCGGCTGGATGAGATCAGCGAGCATGGCCAATTGGCGGCAGTGGGCGTCTCTTTCTTGTTGGCCGTGGCATTAAACCGAGGCCTTAGGGAAGTCAAATTTTTTGAAGGAAATGCTTCAATAAAAGAACCTAACCTTATGAATTGGCTGGATATTGTGGCGCTTGGTACGGTTGCTGATATGGTCCAGCTCACCGGCGTTAACCGTGCCCTCGTGGTGCAGGGATTGAAGGTGATGGCGAAGCGTCAGAACGCTGGATTATCCGCTTTGGCGGATGTCTCGCGCATGGATGAAGCGCCGTCGACTTATCATCTTGGCTTCCTTATGGGGCCCCGGGTAAACGCTGGCGGGCGGGTTGGCGAAAGTTATTTAGGGGCGCAATTATTGGCCACTGACAGCACCGAAAAAGCTTTCAATATTGCCCAAAAGCTCGATGCCTATAACCTCGAGCGCCGCGAGATCGAAGATGTGGTTTTGCAAGAGGCACTGGCTCTGGCTGAAACGAAAGCAGAAGAAGCGGGCTCGGTCGTCTTCATCGCTGGTCAGGGCTGGCATCCGGGCGTAATCGGCATTGTCGCCAGCAGATTAAAAGAGCGCTATGGCCTGCCGTCCTGTGTGGTGACAGTGCAAGATGGCAAGGCGACCGGCTCCGGGCGCTCAATTACCGGCGTTGATCTTGGCGCTTGCGTTATCGCAGCCCGCCAAGCCGGAATTCTCACCAATGGTGGCGGTCACGCCATGGCAGCTGGTTTTTCGCTGGAGGAGGGGCAACTCGGTGCTTTTGAAAGCTTTCTCGCAGAGCGGATCGGCAAGCAGATTGAGGAAGAAGGCATTGTGCCGACGCTGAATGTCGATGGTAGTGTCACGCTCGAAGGTGCAACCATGGATCTTGTTGAAGTTTTGCAGAAATTGGCACCTTTTGGTAATGGTAATGCCGAGCCTAGGCTCGCTTTCAATAGTATTCGCATCGCTAAGGTTGATGTCGTCGGGGTTAATCATGTGCGCTGTTTTTTAAGTGGCATCGACAGTAAAAAGCAGCTCGCGGCAATCGCGTTTCGCTGTCTTGATACCGAATTGGGCCAAGCGCTGCTAAACCATAACGGTATGCCGCTTCATATCGTTGGCCGTCTCAGGGAGAATATCTGGCAAGGCCGCTCATCGGTGCAGCTCTTGATCGATGACGCAGCGCCGGTTGGCTAGCTGAAAATGCGCCAATCTCCTTTCTATATCGTTGGTATTATGTGTCTGGCCGAGGTTTTAACGCTCCTTGGCGTTTTTACATTTCCCTCTCTCATGCCGGAATTCATCGAAACCTGGCAGCTTTCCAACACCGAAGCTGGGTGGATTGCCGGGATTTTACTCGGCGGCTATGCTCTGAGCGTGCCGGTATTGGTCAGCCTGACCGACCGTATTGATGCGCGTTGGGTTTATCTCGGCGGAGCACTTCTGACGGCGGCCGCGCTGTTTGGCTTTGCCACGTTCGCCAGTGGTTTCTGGTCGGCCCTGCTGTTGCGTATGTTGGCGGGCGTTGGCTTAGCCGCAACCTTTATGCCGGGTCTCCGCGTTTTGGTTGATCGCTATGGCGGTGAAAAGCAGGCCCGGGCGCTCGCTTTTTATACCTCGAGTTTTAGCCTAGGTACGGCGATTTCGTTTTATTACTCGGGTGAAGTCGGCAACGCTTTGGGCTGGTCAGAGGCGCATATGATTGCAGGCTTTTGTGCCGGGGCGGCAGCTTTGTTGGTATTTGTGACGATGCGGCCGATCACCCCAGCTAAACCCGATATTGAGACCAAGTTACTGGATTTTCGGCCGGTGCTGCGCAACCGGGAGGCCATGGGCTATGTGCTCGCTTATTGCGCCCATAGTTGGGAGCTGTTCGCCATGCGCTCTTGGATGGTGGCCTTTTTGGCGTATAGCCTGACTTTACAGCCCGGCAGCACAGCCGGGTTTATGGCGCCGACAGTGGTCGTAACCCTGAGCGCCTTTTTTGCCATGGTGACCAGTATCGGCGGCAGTGAACTCGCCGACCGTTTTGGCCGCCGCCGCATGGTGGTGATTTATCTCATATCTGCGGGCCTTTTGGCCTTGGTTTTAGGCT
>Ga0233428_1001682_pt1 | contig 22994 bp, 23 predicted proteins | sample SI_118_April2016_4_FD_179890 | JGI IMG/M metagenome (GOLD analysis project Ga0233428, IMG submission 179890) | Seawater microbial communities from Saanich Inlet, British Columbia, Canada - SI_118_April2016_120_MG | ecosystem: Environmental > Aquatic > Marine > Inlet | place: Canada: British... | reverse complement strand
AGCATGAAATGGGCATGGCCCGCTTTGCCGGTCAGCGCGCCGGAAACTGCGGTTTCCTGAATGGGGCGTTCGATGACGATGCCATCTTGGTCACGGACCACGACGCCTTCGCTATGAATTACCGCCCAATCACCATCTTCCAGATAGGTGATGCGCTGGGTCATTGGCGCCAAAGCCAGGGCGTCGGAGCCGATGAACATTTCGCCGTCACCATAACCAATGGCCAGCGGCGAGCCTTGACGGGCGGCGATCATCAGATCGTGCTCGCCGGCAAAAATAATACCCAAGGCAAACGCCCCCTCGAGGCGCGCCAAAGCGGTCGCTGTCGCGTCTTCCGGAGACTGGCCGATTTCGAGATAATGCGTGATCAGATGGGCAATGACTTCGGTATCGGTATCGGACGCCAAAGTGTGGCCCGCTTCCTCCAGCTCATCTTTTAGGTCCTGGAAATTTTCAATGATACCATTGTGGACGACCGCGACTTTGCCGGTTGCATGGGGATGCGCGTTGATTTCATTGGGCACACCATGGGTCGCCCAACGGGTATGGCCAATGCCGATATTGCCGGGCAAAGGCTGCTCTTCCAGCCGGGCCTCAAGATTAAACAGCTTACCTTCGGCCCGGCGGCGCTCAATGCCGCCATTATCCAAGGTCGCGATGCCGGCTGAATCATAGCCGCGATATTCAAGGCGTCTGAGACAATCCACCAAATGCGGTGTGACCGCGTTTTTACCAATGATCCCAACAATGCCGCACATTTATTTTTTAGCCCTTTTAGCACGCAGCTTGGCGGCATAGCCTTCGACCGTCTTTTGCTCGGACCGTGTCACCGCCAAAGCATCCGCCTCGACATTTTTGGTGATCACACTGCCCGCCCCGGTGATTGCGCCATCGCCAACTTTGACCGGTGCGACAAGGGCTGTGTTGGAGCCGATAAAAGCGCCGGCGCCAATTTCGGTCATGGATTTGACATAACCATCGTAATTGCACGTGATCGTGCCGGCCCCAATATTTGCCTTAGCGCCAACTTTTGCATCACCGATATAGCTGAGGTGATTGGCTTTTGCGCCGGCGGCCACAGTGGCGTTTTTAATTTCGACAAAATTACCGATATGCGCCTCTTCACCAATGTCAGCGCCGGGGCGCAATCTGGCAAAGGGGCCGATGATCGCATTGTTTTCAACAAAAGTACCTTCGATGTGACAGAAGGCTCTAATCTCAACACCATCACAAATTTCGACGCCGGGACCAAAAAACACATTGGGGCCAATCGTCACATCCTGGCCTATTTGCGTATCAAAGGAAAAATAGACACTGCTCGGATCGATGAGGGTCGCGCCATTTTCCATCGCGGCTTCGCGCAATCTATCTTGTAAGACAGTTTCGGCGACAGCGAGCTCGGCGCGTGAGTTTACACCGACCAGCTCTTCTTCATCACCTTCGACAATGGTGCAACTGCGCCCCGCCTCATTGGCGAGCCCGACAATATCGGTGAGATAAAATTCGCCCTTGGCATTGTCGCTCGAAAGCTTTGCCGTCAGATCGAAAAGGATTTTTCCGTCAATTGCCATAACGCCTGAATTGCAAATCTCGGTCGCAAGTTCATCTTCGCTGGCATCCTTGGCTTCGACGATACGGTCCAGGTTTCCAGTGTCACCAACAACAAGTCTGCCATAGGCACTTGGATCAAACGGACGGAAGCCCAGCACAACAACAGCCGGGTCATCACTGCCGGAGCGTACGTCCAACATGTCTGCCAGGGTGTCTGGGGTAATTAGGGGGCTGTCACCAAAAAGCACCAAAACGTTGCCGCTATAACCGGACAACACCTCTTCCGCCTGTTGGACAGCATGGCCCGTGCCGAGCCTGTCTTGTTGAATAACTGTCTCAACGCTGTAGCCTGCGGCAAGAACAGCATCGTTGACGGCCTCCATACCCGGTCCCAGAATCAATATTATTCTTTCAGGCTCAATCTCAGACAGGCTAGCCAACAATTGCAAAATCATGGCGCGCCCGGCAATCGGGTGCAGCACCTTTGGCAAATTGGATCTCATGCGTGTGCCAAGCCCAGCGGCAAGCACAATAGCGGCGGTGTTTGTATGGCTCATTTTTCTCTGATTGCTATAGCGTGTAGGGGTTTATTGCCACAATGCTCAACTGAGGCCAAGTCAAAGATTGTTACGGATTTTTGCAGATGTTTTAAGAAGATCTTTCTCGCCTTTGCCAACTTGTTTCTTTGCAATCATATACCTCAGAATGTAGGCTCGCTGAATTATAAAAATAATTATACATAAAATAATATAAAGGGGAAAAAATGGCAGATTCAAAAGGTATTAAAAAAGTTGGCTTTGTTGATTGCAAAGGTGGCGGGCAAATTGAAGTGGTCAATGGCACGGCCTATGTTGGCCACACAGCAGGCCCCGAAGCGACCACGATTATTGATGTCAAAGACCCTGCCAATCCCAAAATCGTCCATCAGATAATGTGCTCTCATGAAAACGTGCATGCCCACAAAGTGCGGGTCGCCAATGATCTGATGATCACAAATTACGAATCAATCGATTATATGGGCGAGCCCAGTGCCGGCTTTCGGGGCGGGCTTAATATCTATGACGTCTCCAATCCGCATGAGCCGAAGCATCTGCATTTTTGGGAGACCGCCGGTGAAGGCGTGCACCGCTATACTTTTGATGGCCGCTATGCCTATATCTCGCCGACCGTTGAAGGCTATATCGGCCATATCTGCATGATCATGGATCTGGCTGACCCAACCAACCCGCAAGAAGTCGGACGCTGGTGGTGGCCGGGCCAATGGCAGGCGGGCGGCGAAGTCGCCGATATTCCACACGAATATCTCCGCTGTCATCACGGTATTCGCCACGGTGATTTTCTCTATGTCAGCTATTGGCATGCTGGCTGGGCGATCTTGGATATCTCTGATATGGCCAATCCGGTGTGTGTTTCCCGCCAGGAATGGAAGCTGCCATATGCGCATCCGGCCCATACCGCGCTGCCAATCCCGTTCAAGCTCAAGGGCATGGATGTGATGCTGCTGGCCGATGAAGATGTCGCCAAGAAAGAGCCTGCGGGTCCGGCGTTCATCTGGCTCTACGATATCGGCGACAAGGCTAATCCCCGCGCCTTTTCAAGCTTTCAGCTGGATCATCTCGAGACCGGTATCCCGTCTCCCAATATGACCGGCTGTCATCAACCGGTCGAGGTTGTGCGCTCTACTGAAATTCCGGTCGCCTGGTTCGAGCAGGGTCTTCGCATCATGGACATCGCCAACCCCCATGCGCCTAAAGAAGTCGCCTATTATGTACCGGATGCCCCCAAAGGGGCGGAACGGCCGCTCTCCAATGACGTCTTCCAGGATGATGATGGGCTGATCTATCTAATCGACCGCGATTGGGGTCTTCATATTCTGGAACGCAGCTAGAGCCGCTCATGACCTCCTACCAGCCAGCAACTTTCAACTTTGCAGATCTCAAGGATTTTTGCTGGCCGGCCCGGAACAAGGCGGATTTTTTTAATCCGGGCGCCAACAATCTTTATTTAAAGATGCATGAGGCGAGCCAGTTCGAGTGCGCTGCCCCCCTCAATCTAGCGACCAGCCCGGATGCGGATTTGGTTCGAAATACGCCGGTGACCCATCGCTACGCTGAAACCCATGGCGCCGACGAAGTCTTTATCGCTACGCTTGGCCAAGCAAGGATCGCAACGCCTTACGCTTTTATCTTTAATCAAAACGGCGTGCTCTTTAATGAGAGCTATCACAATCGTTCCATGATCTCGATGCCGATTGAGCGTATGGAACATTTCATCAAGGTCGATCTGAACATTGCCATAAAAGAAGATGCCTTTGAGGTACCGATCAACACTGTTCGGCTGGACTGGCCACCTAAAAAAATCGAGCAGCCCTGTGTGCTGCTGACATCGCCCTGGTGCGAGGGCTATCACCATTGGATTTTGGAAACCCTGCCCCGGCTTTGGGCATTAGATGAATTTAAAGAATTGCGCGATCTTCCAGTTGTCATCCCAGCCTGGGCCAAACAGTATCATCTCGACTCGCTCAAAGCTTTTGGCATTTCTGAGGATCGTATTTTAAAGTTTGACGGCGGTACCTGGGATTTTGAGCGGCTCTATGTGCCGTCATTCTTAGGCCCCGGTGGACATTCAAAGCGCCAGATCGATTGGGTGCGGGGCCGCCTGCGCCAGGCCTTTGGTGTTGAGCAAAAGGGGCCAGGGGAAAAGAAAATCTATGTAAGTCGCCGGGATGCCGCAACACGGCGGCTGATCAATGAAGATGCCATCTTGCCAATCTTGGAGAAAAATGGCTTCGAGATAATTGCGCCCGGCGAGCTCACGCTTGCTGATCAAGTGACAAAGTTTAGCGATGCCGGGGTCATTGTCGGCGTTGCTGGTTCAGGGCTGACAAACTTCGCTTTTGCTGAGCCCGGCTGCACCCTTATCGAGTTTCATCCCGCTGATTATATAAATCTTGCCTACTGGTTCATGGCCAATGCGGTGGGTCACAAATATTGGTTCGAAATTGGCGCTGTGGAAAATGATAGGCAGGATTTCTCAATTGATCCGGCGCGGGTTGAAGACGCTCTCAAGGCCGTGCTGACCTAACCGTCGATCACCTGCTGAAGAATTTGCGCATCGAGCCTTAAATAGTGCTCAGATTTCTCGAAGACGGCGTTATCGCGATCCATCCGGCGTTTGGCAAAGCCCTCTTCCTGCCAGGCAAATTGCAGGCCACTGTTTTCAGCATCGGCATGGCGGTGACTGATCGCAACATCTTCGACAAAGACATTGCGTTTCAAGAACCGTCCCAAATGATGAATCCAGTGATCAACCACGAAATGCTCGAATAACACCGGGGCGACATAGCCAAGCGCTTCATACCAGACGCGGCTGACAAATGGGAAACAGCTCAACATGTCACCGAAATAGCCTTCATTGAACCAAATGTTATAAATGCCATCGGGATATTTTGCCGCCTCCTGATCCACCCGCGCGTCCCATCCAGGTGTGACAAAATTCAGATCATCGTTTGAGATCATGAATATATCCGCCTCAGACAAAGCAGCCATCTGATTGATCGCGCCCGGCGTGCCGATCGGATCACCATAGAGAAAGCTGATCTCAAATTTATCCGGATAACGCCCGCGTAATTCAGCTTCGAGCATTTGATATTGTTTGGCCAAGGGATCATCGGTATCGACATAAAATTGCAATACAAGACGGTCCAACCGAGACGCCGTCTCGGCAATGCTTTCACAATAGTCATAAAGATAATCCGGCCGCCCCCGGACGGGGCAAAGCAAGGCAATTTTATTTGCTTTAATTGAATTCACGCCATGGTTTCCAATTCGTGAGTACCACCCCTAGCCCTACTCTATTCGCCAACTCTCTGCCAAGGTTTTTCTAAACTTCCGATCGCGCTTGAGATGCCATTCCCGGCTCATGGCATCGCCGCGGGTCAGGTAGCTTTCCGCATAAAGCAATTGCCATTCCCGCCCGCGTGTCGATTTAGCCCCCGTCCCGGCATTGTGCCGGGCGAGACGCTGTTCGAGATCATTACTCCAACCGACATAGGTGCGAATATCGGGATGCCCGCAAGATCCGAGAACATAGACAAAGCATGGCTTAGGTTTGAGTCGGGGTTTAAGTTTCAATTCTCACCAATTCCAGTTGATCAATTGGGTGGGATTACGTGTGAAACGTCATTTTCGGCAGAATAGGGTTAAAATTTGTTCAAGTTTCTAAAATTGAGAAGCATCACAACGCTTTAAATTACCCACATAATATCTTATTTATATATTAGAGTTCATAAATAGAAAAAAAGCTGATAGCCCCAATGAACCAAGAGACAAATTTAGAAGACGTGTTAGAGCAACTGCGTCTGGAATATATTGAGAACAGTCAAGATAAGCTCGACATGGTCGATGGCTTGATCGAGAAACTGCTTGAGCTTGATGGTGAAGAATGGCGAGAAATCTATGTTGAGTTCCAACGTCAAATTCACTCCATAAAAGGCACGGCTGGTAGTTACGGCTTCCAGGTCGTCACCGAAATATCGCATAGCCTGGAAGACTATCTCGAGACATCCAATAATTTGGCAGCTGAGCAGCTGAGCGACATTCAACTCTATGTCGACCAAATGCGATGGATTTTTGAAGCCGGTAAAAATCCAGGCCATGAGGCCACGGCTGAAATTCTTCGCAAGCTTCCAAGCCCCAATAAATCCGCTTTTTCAGAGCAGGAAGTTCGCCATATTCCGGTTATCCTGGTGATGCCTTACAATATTCAGCGCAAAATTATCGCCAATGAGCTCGCTTCCTGCGGCTTTCGAGTTTTTATAGCTGATACCAGTATTCGTGCCATTGAGTTGGCTTTGACACATAATCCATTAATTGTTTTTTCGAACTATGACGTCGCTGACATCAATGGTGTTGAGCTGGCATTGATATTCAGATCTATCCAAGTAACGAAATCTATTCATATGGCTGTTTTATCCAGCCAGCAGCCCAACAGCCAAATATTTGCCCATCTTCCAGAAGATGTGAGATTGGTGCGCAAGGGTGAAGAATTTAGTGAAGACCTCGCGGAATGTTTGTTGGATTGGCAGGTGTTTATTAAGGAAGCCCGCCGCACTCATATAAGAAACGCGCGTTCTCATCTTCGGGTTTCGTTCAACGGCATGGTTACAATTTCAAAAAACGACAAAGAATATATTGGCAGAACAATTGATATATCAGCCGGCGGCTTATCGATAAAATTCAACTCGGTTGAACAAGAAGGCGCCCTGCCTTTTGAGCGCGGTGACCAGGTGACACTCGACGTTGAAGAATTAAGTGCGGTATCTGGAAGCATCATCCGGGTGAAGGATGATAGCGTTATTGTCCGCTTTGGTCTCAATCACCAACTGGAAGATCGCCTGCTCGCCGAAATTATGCTGGTGACCAATGATTTGGATAGTAGTGTAACGGTCGATTGGGGCGATGATTAGGTCTTTTGAGGTTGTTCTTCACGCTTTTTTTACGACAATCAACAAAGCTGTTACCCCACATTTTATTTTCTAAGGCCATACTTATTGGATGAATGTCGCGGACAAAAAATTGAGGATCCTATGATCAGCTTATTGCGTTGCCCGTTATTTAAGACCAGCCGTGTTTTGGCGGTCGCTGCCATAGGAATCGTATTAACTTTCCAGAATATAGCTTATGCCAAGGGGCCAAAATTATCCGGTGCGATGCAGGTTTTTCAGCTTGCCCCCAGCACACTCCCCCGGCCCTCCGCCAGTGATGGTGCGACCTGGAAAGACAGCAAAGGCAACGATCTCACTTTGGCCGATTTTAAGGGTAAGGTCGTGATGGTGAACTATTGGGCCACATGGTGCCCACCGTGTATCCGGGAACTACCTTCAATTGACCGCTTGCAAGCCGCGCTTGGCGGCAAGGATTTCACCGTTGTTGCGATTAGTATTGATCGCGGCGGTAAGCCCATCGCGCGGCGCATGGTTAAACGCCTCAAGCTAAAGCACCTAGCACTCTACCTAGACCGGGAAAGCAAATCGGCGAGAAAGCTCGGCGTTAAGTCGATGCCAACAACTTTCATTTTTGATCGCCAAGGCCGGGAGGTTGGAAAATTAGAAGGCGGCGCGGAATGGGATGACGCCGAAGCCATGGCATTGGTTAAATTCTTTATCGATAATCCGGGCTATGCCGATAGCTTACCGGCAAAAAAATAAGGCTTAATTCAATCGGCTTCGCCGCCCAGAATTTCCTCGACCGTTTGGCGCAAGACCTCCATTCGAACTGGCTTATAGAGCAAATGGAGATCGCGGGCTTCAGCATCACCGATGGTTTTTTTTGAAATATCGCCGGTAAATAAAATCGCTGGAATTTTTTTATCATAGGCGGTGCGCATATCATCAACGATTTGAGTGCCGTTTTGATCCCCCGGCAACCGGTAATCAACAATAATAATATCAGGCTGTTCCGGTAGCTCCTGGCAAAATTTTGTGAACCCATCCGCATTGGATCCGACATAGGCATGGGTTGAAACATCAAAACCAAAATGTTCCAAGTAATCACCCATCGCCTGAAGGATGGCGGGTTCATCATCAATTGCTACGATACGTGTCATGTCCAACTAACCTGTAAGCGGTTAAAGTTGCGATATTATTAATAAAATCAACGCAATAAGACCGGCGCAAGAATAGCTGGCTTAGTGTTTAAGCTCAATATCATTCTTTATTCATATAAGTAAAATTTACCGCCTAGAGACCCATCATTGCTGCCATCTTGGCTTCGCGCTCAGAGGCCATCATAAAACCTGGATCAGCGCGGCAATGCTCTTCGGTAAATTTCATAACTTCCTCATCCGTCATATCGAGATCAAACTCGAAGGAATGCGGTTGAGGGATATACCACGGTGTATGTAGGTAGGTTTCAATACCGTTGCCTTCAGGATCAGGAAAGTAAATCGACCAGGCATTGCCATGTGTCCGGCAGCGGATTTCCTCGACACCAGCAGCCTTGGCACGATCACGTACTTCTCTCAATTCAGCTAAATTCTCGATGAGAAAGGACATCTGTTGATTGAGATGAAACTCAATACCTTCGGGGCGGCCCGTACACAGAACGAACTGATGATGCTCTTTCGGATCGCTCGACATAAAAACCATATCGACATCAACATCCGGATTGGGAAACGCCCCCCGGTCTGTTGGCGTCAGGCCAATAACGTCGGTGTAAAATTTTTCCATTACATCGATATCTTTGACAAATAGAGCGAAATGAGTGAGGCGTGGTTTGGGCGATACCTTACTGGTGGCAATTGATTGAGCAGACATGGAGCCCTCCTTCTTTTTTCAAAGAAGGAAAACTGACATGAATTAACCTAACCGTATTTGATAAATGTCAAAATTGCCAAATCAATTTTGGTTCAGTCGAACATTGTATTCGGCAAAATCAAAGCGATATCAGGGAAGGCCACCAGAATTGCCAGACAAGCTGCCATGGCGAACCAGAACGGCCAGATACCACGGAAAATCGTGCCCATCGGCACATCCGGCGCAATGCCTCTAACGACAAATACGTTGACACCGACCGGGGGTGATATCAGCCCCATCTCCAGCACGATGACCACAACCACACCAAACCAGATCGGGCTCAAGCCCAATTGTAAAATCAGCGGATAGACAATCGGCAGGGTGAGCACCAGCATCGCCAGGCCTTCGAGGAAGGTTCCAAGTACAATATAGGTCAGGAGAATAATGATAAGAACGCCAAGATTACCAACATCCAGTCCAACTAAGAAGGTCACCAGATCTTCTGGAATTTCGGTCAACGCCATAAACGGAATAAAGACATGCGCGCCGATCAAAATCATAAACACCGTTGCCGTCGTGCGAAGCGTTTGAAGCACGACAAACTTGGCTTTGGGCCAATTTAATTCTTTACGATAGAGCGCGATCACCAGAACCATGAAAGCGCCCACACCAGCCGCTTCGACAGGTGTAAACCAGCCGAGATAGATGCCTCCGATGGTCATCAATACAACGCTGACAATTGTTCCGGCCGCCCGTAATGACGCTAGTCTTTCTTTAAAGGTCGCCCGTGGACCGGCGGGGCCTTTTTCCGGGTTCCTTTTAGTGACGATATAGATCGCGATCAAAAACAGACCGGTCAGGAGTAAACCGGGCAAAATACCGGCCATAAATAACCGACCGATCGATTGCTCGGTCAAGATGGCATAAATTATCATGCCGGTTGACGGCGGGATCAAAATACCAAGCGTGCCGCCTGCGGCAACCGAACCGGTCGCCAGACTATCGCTGTATTTAAAGCGTTTCATTTCCGGCAGAGCGACGCGTCCCATTGTCACAGCCGCGGCAATCGAAGAACCACTCATCGCCGCAAAACCAGCGCAGCCTACAATCGTCGCCGATGCTAGACCACCTCTGAAATGGCCAATCCATTTATAGGCCGCATTATAGAGGTCACGGCTCATCCCGGAGACACCGGCAAGGTTGCCCATTAAGACAAACAACGGCACCACAGTGAGTTGGGAAAAAGAAATAATTTCGAAGGCCTCGCCACTGAGCGACGTTAAGGCGGGAACCGTACCATTAACAACCCAGGTGCCAACAAAACCGACAACCAACATCGCCATAGCAACTGGCATGCGTAATACAAGAAATAAAAATAGGAAAAATAGGCCAATAAAACCTATTGCCGTTACTGACATTTATTTAAAACTCCTGCCTATAGGACACGCTGGTCAATCGCCACCATATTCTATGCTTTGCCCACGCATGAGCTGAATTATTTCTACCAGTAGAACGACTGCATAAAGAAAAATTCCAAACGCCGCAGTGTACATAAATGGAGCGTAAGAAATCTGTAATGTACCACTCGACTCGCCAAACTCCAGCGCGTCAATGCCGCTAATTACAAGATGCCAGGACAACACCATTAACATTAGAAAGCCGATAAATTTGATGACAACATCTACCCAGCGCAAGATCGCCTCGCTGGCAACGTTCTCAAATAACTCGACAACAACTTGACCACCGGACCTGCCACTATAAGCAATCGAAGCTGAAACCACGATGATCAGGAAAAATTGCGCGATATCTCCTCCACCGTGGATCGGCGAATTAAAAACCGTACGCAAAGTTACATCGATAACTGTCACTAAGGTGAGAGCTAAGAGAGAGAGCACCCCAACCCACAGCGCAAGAAAGCGAACCACATGATCAAGACGATCGATCATGTGGTTCGTGTCTTCATTTTGATCTATCACAATAATTTTCTACAATTCATCAATCAGAGAAAATTACTGAGTTAAAGCATTGTAGATTTCTGTTGCCTTTATGCCGGATTTATCAGCTTTAGCTAGCGCAGCACGCACAGCTTTGTCAGAAGCAGCATCGAACTTAGCAGCTTCTGCTGGATCGATAGTCACCAGTTGAATTTGCTTACCAGCTTTTGCGGCAGCGAGCGCTTTTTTATCGGCCCCCCCCCAAGTTGTAGAAACCTTGATACTAGCTGCTTTACCGGTCAATTTAGAGATTGCAGCCTGCTCTGAACTTGAAAGGCCATCCCAGCTTTGTTTGTTCATCATAACGAAGAACAGGCTGGCTACACCTTTAACGCCCTGGCTGACATACTCGCCTGGCTCGGCAAGCTTCCAGGGGCGTTGCAATGCTGAAGGTGCGATTTGAATGGCATCAATCACACCGTTTTGCATCGCCGTATAGGTTTTTGTAACCGACATGTGGATACCAACAGCACCCCAAGAATTCACCAAAGGCACGTCAGCAGGAGACGAAACCCGTAATTTCATACCTTTAATATCGGCCAAAGTTTTAATTGGCTTCTTGCGGCTGATAAGAACAGACGGCCAATTTGCAAAAAGCGCCAGCAATTTGGTTTTTTTGTATTCATCCGCCAAATGTTTGTCGTAGATTTTCCACATTTTTTCAGTTACTTCGGTACTGGTACGGCCAACACCGGGGTTTGCGGCAATCATGGTCTTTGGGAATAGCCTTGGCGTATAGACAAGAACACCAAATGCAATATCCGCAACACCTTGAACAACTCGCTTATATTGCTGAACAGGGCCTTTACCCAAGGCGCCCGAAGAATAAATCTTCATCGTCAGTTTGCCATTTGTCGCAGCAGCCAAATCTTTGGCCATAGGGGCAAACATGGCTTTATGCAAGTGGTGAACAGGTGGCATGAAATGCGCTAGTTTCAGCTCTTTCGCTTGAGCCGTAGAGGTCACATTTCCACTAACAGCTAGGCCTGCGCCCAGCACTGCTGCGGAAACAATAATTTTTGATTTAGCTAAACTCATGGTCATCTCCCAAATAACATTTTGTTGATTATGTTAGGTAAAAAATTGCGGCAATTTTATGCCAAGGTATTATTTTTTTCTCGAAGCCTCTCACAATAATTGTTTATCACCCTAACAATCTTATCTTCTATGTCAATAACCCGGATTTTCAATGTGGTAAAATAAAAGTGTTCGGTGGCATGCTTTTTCGGCATCGGAAATGCCTTAGCGCTGCTTGACAGAGCCAGTTATATTTCGTTTAAACCTGAGATAATAAATCGGATAATAAAAGTATGTAACAGGGGTGGTGGAAATTCTTAATTAATTCCCCGCCTTTGCCAAAAAAACCGAAAATAATAATAAAAACCAATATTAATATTGGCGCTGTGGTAAAAGATTTAAGAACATAAAATCTGGCGTAGCTAATCTATGTCCGGGGGGAACATAAAAATATGACCACACTAAAAACATTATCTGCCATTAAGGATCACGACTGTCGTCGTGGTGGTGAACATGCCAGATAGTCAAATGTCCGAACAGCCCCTCCTTGAGGTTAATAACCTCTACACCCATTTTGATACACCTAGAGGTGTCGCACATGCGGTCGACGGGGTTTCTTTTACGCTGGACCGCGGTAAAACACTGGGCATCGTTGGCGAATCCGGCTCGGGCAAATCCGTCCTATCGCGTACCATCATTGATATTTTAGCCAAGGACGGCTCTGTCCTGCATGACGGTGAGATAATATTTGAAGGCCGCGATCTTCGCAGCCTGCCTGAAAAAGAAATGCGTGAGATCAGGGGCCGGGAAATCGCCATGGTCTTTCAGGACCCGATGTCATCGCTCAATCCAGTTAAGAAAATCGGCAAACAGATCACCGAAGTGCTGGTCAAGCGTTTGGGCATGAATAAAAATGCCGCCAATTTACGCGCTGCGGAACTGATCGATTCGGTTGGCATCCCGGATGCTGAACAACAGCTGACCCGCTTTCCAATGCATTTATCCGGCGGTATGCGCCAAAGAGTCGCCATCGCGATCGCCATGGCGTGTGAACCTAAACTGCTGATCGCTGATGAGCCGACCACGGCGTTGGACGTAACAATTCAAGCGCAAATCCTGGATTTGCTGCGCGAACAACAACGAAAGCGCAACATGTCGGTCATGCTTATTACGCATAATCTCGGCATTGTGTCCGGCTATACGGACGATGTTGCGGTAATGTATGCCGGTAAAATTGCTGAAAGATGCTCAACCGATGAACTCATTGCCCATCCGCGTATGCCTTACACTGAGGCGCTCATGAACTCAGCACCGCAGTTGTCAGATCCGCCGCATACCCGCCTGCAAGCCATTCCCGGATTGCCGCCTAATTTGTTGAACGTGCCGGATGGCTGCCGTTTCCATGCGCGCTGCCCGTATGTTCAAGACGATTGCAAGACCGACCTGCCGGGACTGACGTCGGATGATAATCCGGATCACACCTTTGCCTGCTGGCATCCACTGCAAAATAAAGCCGTCGGTGGAGGTGTACAATAATGCCGGATTCCACAAATACGACCGAAGCAACACTCCTAGAAGTGCGCGACATAACGGTTGAATATGTCACCCAAGGCCAACGTTTTGCCGCCATATCAGATGTCAGCATGGATATTGCCAAAGGCGAGACCCTCGGTCTGGTCGGTGAATCCGGTTGCGGCAAATCGACAACAGGGCGGGCTATTATCCAACTGCCGACACCGACAGCGGGCAGCGTTAAATTCGAAGGCCGGGAATTGACGGAATTGACCCACACCGATATGCGTCCGATCCGCAAGCGCCTACAGATTATTTTCCAAGATCCCGTATCCTCCTTGAACCCCCGACGCCGGGTGAAAGACATTGTCGCCGAACCTTTAATTATTTCCGGCATGACCAATAAAGCTGAAATCGATGCCAAGGTACGCGAAGTTCTGAACGCGGTCGGCATGGATCCGGACATCACTTTGGACCGGCGGCCACACCAATTCTCCGGCGGCCAATGTCAGCGTATTTGCATTGCCCGGTCCTTGATCATGGAACCCAATCTGATCGTCTGTGATGAGCCGGTTTCTGCTCTGGACGTCTCCGTGCAGGCGCAGATTTTGAATTTGCTCGAGGATATGAAAGAGCGCTACGGCCTGACTCTGCTGTTTATCAGCCATGATCTGGCGGTGGTTAAAAACATCAGTGACCGGGTCGCGGTAATGTATCTCGGCAAGTTCTGCGAATTGGCAAGCTCCGAGCGGATTTATGAGGCTCCGGCTCATCCTTATACCGCAGGCCTGATGGCAACGATCCCTGAAATTGGCGACAAATCGATTGATAATGCCATGGCTTTAACGGGCGAGATCCCCTCACCGCTCAATCCACCGAGCGGTTGCCGATTTAGAACCCGCTGCCCTCATGCCCAGGAAAAATGTGCCGCGGAAGAACCGGCCTTTAGTGAGATTGAACCTGGCCATCAAGTCGCCTGCCACTTTCCTTTGTTAGGCGAGTAGAAAATGCAATATTTCAAATTAAAACTCCTTCACCTGATACCAGTGTTTTTTATTGTTACCTTCGCCAGCTTCATGATGCTGAATTTGCTGCCAGGCGATCTTGTCGACGCTATTTTGCTAGATGAAGAATCTGCCCCGCCGACAGAGGAAGATCGCTTAGCTCTGGCCAAAGAGCTCAATCTCGATAAGCCGGTTATTGTGCGCTATGCGTTATGGCTGGGCAATATGCTGACCGGTGATCTTGGCCGATCATACGTCACCTCGCAGCCGGTTACCGAAGCCCTATGGCAACGCATTCCGATATCGCTTGAGCTCATGGTGATGTCGCAAATACTGGCCATCCTCATATCCGTACCGCTCGGTGTGATGTCGGGTTATTATGCCAATTCGACCTTTGATCGAACGATATCGACGGGGGCCTTTGGCCTGTTGGCCATACCCGTATTTATTGCCGGTACTATGTTAATCTGGGTCTTTGCCATTATGCTGGGTTGGCTGCCATCCTCCGGCCATTGGGCGATGGAGGAGGATTTTTGGCGGAATATTGAAGGATTTATCCTACCGGCCTTAACGATTGGACTGGTCGAAGTGCCGGTTCTAATGCGGGTTCTCAGGACCGATATCATCACCACCCTTCAGGAAGACTATATCGCGCTGGCAAAATCCAAAGGCATGACAACGTCATATATAATGTTCCATCATGCGCTGCGCCCGTCGTCTTTTTCTTATGTCACCTTACTCGGTCTTCAATTGGGGAATCTGATTACCGGCTCGATCGTGGTTGAAACCTTGTTCAGTATTCCTGGCGTCGGTCAATTGCTGATCAATTCGGTCGATAACCGAGACGAGATTATGGTGCAGGGTGTTATAACTTTCGTGGCCTTGGTCTATGTTGGCATGAATCTGGCTGTAGATCTCATGTATGCGGTGCTTGATCCCCGCGTCGCCAGACGAGCGTAAGGGAGAGAACGATGGCAGAAAATGCACAAACTTTCCGGCTCCTGCGCTTGTTTCCGTTTTTTGGCAAAGGCAACGCAGCAATTGCCAGTGACCGCGTAAAAAAAAGCCGTAAGCTGGGACTGGTTTTCTGGCTTGCTGTTTCCTGGCTATCACTCTGTCTGCTCGCCACCATCTCAACGAATTTCATCACCTTTCCTGATCCTTTGAGCCAAGATTATGCTGCTTTAAGCGCCCCTTGGACGATGGAGCATCTTATGGGCACGGACAATTTAGGGCGCAATATGTTCTCGCGCGTTATCTTTGGAGCCGCAACCTCTTTCAAAATCGCCTTCACCTCACCGTTCATTGGCATGGGCTTGGGCCTCATCCTTGGTATGTGTGCGGGATATTTCCGAGGACGGGTAGATTCCACCGTCAGTATATTTATTGATTCGATCCTAGCTTTCCCAAATATCGTGCTCGCCATCGCCATCCTGTTTTATGCCGGTGCGAATCTCACCAATCTGGTTCTGGTGATTGCGTTTTACACAATTCCCCAATTCACCCGAATTTCCCGCGCCAACACGATGCTCTATGCGCAGCGCGAATTTGTCGTTGCCGCCCGGGCACAAGGCGCATCCCATATTCGCATTCTATTCCGCGAGCTATTGCCGAACGTCATCGTACCGGTGGCCGCCTACAGCTTGCTGATCATGTCCTTCACCATTGCCTTGGAAGGCACGCTCTCCTTTTTGGGCGTTGGCCTTCCGCCACCCGATCCAACCTGGGGTCAAATGATCTCAGAAGGTGTCGAAGAGCTTGAAGAAGATGCCTTCATCTCCTTTGTGCCTGCAGCCTTCATGTTCCTGACCATTTTGTCATTGAACCTGATGGGCGACCGCCTGCGCCAATTCACCGACGTGAAAGCCAGCTCGGCTTAAGGCTACTCGGCGTCGGGCTGATTGGCCGGCAAGGCTTTCTCGAACGCAGGAAGTGCCTGACAGGCTTCTTCAATTTTCAACAAAGTCGGAAAATCCGCGACGTCGATATTATGATCTGGACGGCGCGCATTGGCCATTTGTGGAATGAGACAGATATCCGCCATACTCGGCTGATCACCGTGGCTGAATTTGCCTGTCGGACCTTGGGCATAGAGCTTCTCGTAAGCCTCGAACCCTTTGCGCACCCAATGTCCCATCCAAACTTCCCGATTTTCGACGCTTACATCCATCTCGTCGACGAGATAGAGCCGAATACGGAGATTATTGAGCGGATGAATATCGCAGGCGACGATATTAGCGAGCGCTCTGATCTGTGCTCTATCAACAGCATCACCCGGCAAGAAACTCGGCTCTGGATAAACCTCCTCGAGATATTCCATAATCGCCATCGACTGGGTTATTTTAGCCTTACCATCAATCAGCGTCGGCACCAGATTCTGCGGGTTTAATTCTGTATAGTCAGATTTAAATTGCTCACCACCCTCTTTGGTCAAATGAACCGAGATATGTTCATAATCCAATTCTTTTAAATTCAGTGCGATCCGCGCGCGATAGGCGGCGCTAGAGCGAAAATAATCATACAACTTCATCAAGAACTCCCATTATGTAAATCCATATCTTAGGCCGATGGCATATCACATTCGGCAGCCCTAATAAAAGCCGAGAGAGTCAATCGCACAAAAAAATGCGCCGCCATCAATTTAATTTCTAGATGGCGGCGCGTTATTAGATAGGCTTGATGTTAGGAGATTTGAGCTTTAATCGCTTCTTCAAACTCATCCGGTTTAAAGTTAAACGGACCCTCGCCGCCGCAATAAGCGAGATTGCCATCACCATCCACCAGATAAAGCCGCATTGGGATGGAGATATATTTGCTCTCCGCCGCATTGTCGATGGAATCAATCAGCATTGGCATCTGCAAATCCATCATTTGCTGACAGATCGTGGCCACTTCCGTCCGTTCATCATCCGTCGTCGGCTCTAAATAACGAATACCATCGAGGATGTTTTTCTTCGAGCGCCATCCATTGTCCGGATGGGCTTCACGAATATAGATGCTTAAGAATTGCACATCATCTTGATAGCTGTTGTAAATCTCGTTTAGGCGCACGGCCCAATCACGATAAGGTGGTCAGGTGTAAGACCCAAATATGAGCCCGACCGGTTTACCACGGAGATCAGACAGTTGGATTTTTTCACCGGTCCGACCACTTTCCCGGTCCAACACATCGAGATTAAAATCAGGTGCTTCGCCACCCTCAACCGGTACATTGGGTTGACGCGCTTTATTTTCGGCCATCATGGCGTCAAATTCCGGCTCGGTCATATCGGCCACTTGCAGCCAGATCGCTTTGCGATCCTGAGGCGTCATCCCCGGCTTCATATCGGGAACACTGCTAACGTCAAGCTCCCCTTTAACTTCAATAGACATGATTTTCCCCATTTAATTAATGATCAAATTAACAGTGCAAAACCAACTCTGGCATGTCAAGAAAGCAGCGCGGTATCTCGGTAAACTTCAAGTTATCATATTGACAGAAGGCCGTAGCCTGTCAGACTCCCATCAAATTTAAGAAAAAAACGGGGGCTAAAAATGAAAATCAATAAACTGGATCATGTTTCGATCGGCACGGACCGGCTCGAAGAAACGCGCGCATTTTTCTGCGATTTATTGGGCCTGGAAGTCGGCAAACGACCCGCTCTGAAATCGGTTGGCTATTGGCTTTATGCCGGGGAAAATGCCATTGTCCATTTGGTCGAAAAAGGCTCCAACAGCTTGGAAGATGAGGCGTATGAAGCCGGCAAAGAAAAGCCCAAAGATTGGCAACGCGCGGAGACCAATGACATGGTTGAGACCGGCATGGACGACCATATCGCACTCTCCGTCGAAAAATCAGCCGATCTCGTTCAATATATGAAAGACAATTCGATCTCGTACTGGGATCGGCTGCTGGCTGACCGCCCACTCTATCAAGTCTTTGTGCGCGACCCGAACGGCGTCATACTTGAATTAAATGATTATGATCCGGAAATTGAGAAACTGGAGCCGATGGTGATTTTAGGCCAATAATGAATTAATCTTAGAGGCGAGAATAAAATCGTTCTCGTGCAGACCATCGATCTTATGAGTAAATATTAGAATATTTGCATAACCCCAGCCTAACTCAATGTCGGGGTGGTGGCGTTCCTGTTCGGCAATCCCGCCAACCTGTTGGACGAAATCCAAGGCAGACTGGAAATCATCAAACCTAAATGAACGGTAGAGGCGCGTTGCTTTTTCGCGCAATTCCCAACCAGGCAGGCTGGCCAAATAGGAGTTGGCTTGGTCAACGCCTAAGGGATCCATACCTCCTTGGCACGGAACACAGACTTTGGCAGCTAGATCAATCAGCTCATCATTGGGCATCAATGTTGCCTTTCACAAAAATAAAATCCCCCCCGTCATGACCGGCGCGACGTAGATCAGAATATTGCGGTTCCTGATTTCGCGTATCCAACTGCACTGGTCGGTGAACGCTTTTAAACAAAGACGTGCCGTCAAAAACACCTTTATTTTCCCTGAGCGCCTTCAAGAGCGCATCGGCAAAGGGCGAATGCCCACTGCCATTGTCGTCGTCGACCGGCTTTAGTCCCCCCGATGTCAAAACCACCCGCGCTTTTTTGCGAGATAGTTTCTTGAGGAATTTCAGATTATGCGATGCGCGGGGCCGGACGGATATTCCGCGCGTCAGGCGGCCTGAATAACAACTATCGGCAACCACCATGACATGTTTGGCCTCAAAGGCCCGGAGCGCAGAAGACAGCGTGTTATTGGAGAGCCAGCGCGACCGTCGATCCGTTTTAGCATTGACCGGCAGCCAGTAACCCTCATCTGCTTGTTGGTCGAGTTGACCATGACCAGAATAATAGATCAGCAAATTGTCTTCAAAGGTAAGCTTACTGCGAAGATCATCTATCTTGTCCAATATCTGATCGCGTGACGGGTTCAATAATTTTGTCACTTTGAAGCCATAGTCACGTTGCAAAACTGTTGCGATCGCTTTGGCATCAGCAATAGCTGTCTTCAAGCGTGGAAGATTTTTATAACCATCGATACCAATTATCAGGGCATGATACCGGCCAAAATCTTTTTCAATTTTCAATCGAGAGGCGCGTTGTTTTTGCTGGCGCTTTAAAGCCAATTCCCGCTGCTTTTTCTGTTGGGCCTGTTGAGCGGCTGCTTGGGCCTTTTTTAACGCCGCCAATTTTTTAATTTCTGATTTCGATTCAGCCTTCAACTTCGCCAGACGTGCCGCTTCGGCTTTTTGCAGTTTCCTGAACCGCATCAATTCCTCTACAGCCTTGGCTATCTGTACATCTGAATTCTTTGGGGTTTTTACCTGATTTGGAATTTTGGATTTTTGCGCTTTTTGTAATTGCGCCAATTTGTGCTCTAACTTAACAACCCTTGGGTCACGCTTTTCGATGTAAGCTTTGGCTTCAAGCGTACCCTTTTTGACAAAATACACCTCACCGCTGCAACTATCTCCGACCCGGGTCACTTCGGTATAAAAGGTCCCCGATAAAACATTGCCAGCGATCCGGCCTTTAATATTGAACGAGCGATCCAGAAAACGACTATGTTCGACATAATGCATGGTCAGCAGCTGCCATTCGGAGAAATTATTTTCAGCATCTAACGGCAAATCGAGCCGTTTTGCCTGCCCCTCATTCTCAAAATCTAGGCTCATAATCTGGCGCGAGAAATTTGCTTTAATATTTTCGATTTTGAGGGTGCAGGTCTCAAGGCTCTCTTTATCAATCGCAAAATGCCCAATCCAGTTTCCTTCTTTTAATTTTGAATCATTGTCGACCGGCTGATTTGGCAAGCTGTCGATCTTTTCTTCAAGCGCCTTTAATTCTTTCTCCAAAGAAGAAGTTTGGGCCTTCCCATCAGTCAACAGAACGGCATTTGCCGCCACAAATATCAGCGGCACCAGCCATAATCGAGATTTATTTAATCGAGAAAAATTCATCCAACTCTCTGTATATTCTCCTTCAATAGTTGCGGTTTTAGGGGCATTTGGTCAACAAAGATAAAAGTTAAACGCGAGTACCATTTATAGGAGCGGTCAATTTGATGTCCTTTTAGTGGGCAATTTGTTCAGGTTAATTGCACGAGCCGCTTTGGTCCCCTAAACTGCGCCCAATTCGATCCACGCGTTCCAACGCCTAACCAGGGACTGGTCCTTGAGACCAGCATAGAATTTATGACCGAAGCTTTTATCTGTGATGCCATCCGCACCCCGATCGGCCGCTATGGCGGCTCGCTCTCCTCAATCCGCACCGATGATTTGGCGGCTTTACCCATCACGGCCTTGAAAGAACGCAATTCCTCAGTCGATTGGGAAAAGATCGACGATGTTATTTATGGCTGTGTCAATCAGTCGGGCGAGGACAATCGCAATATTGCACGGATGGCACTGCTTTTGGCAGGCATTCCAGATAGCGTGCCGGGCGTCTCGGTTAACCGGCTTTGTGCTTCGGGCATGCATGCGGTCGGCAGCGCGGCACGGGCCATTAAGGCAGGCGATGCAGATATCTTTGTTGCCGGCGGCGTGGAGGGCATGTCGCGCTCACCTTTCGTCATGGCCAAAGCCCATGCTGCATTTTCCAGAAATGCTGAGATTTATGATACGACCATGGGTTGGCGGTTTGTAAACCCGAAGATGAAGCAGCTTTATGGCGTCGATGAAATGGGTGCCACGGCGGAGAACGTTGCTGCCGACTTCAAAATTTCTCGGGAAGATCAGGACGCGATGGCGCTTTGGAGCCAGCAAAAGACGGAAGCCGCGCAAGCGAACGGCAATCTCGCCGAAGAAATTCTCGCCGTGAATATTCCGCAGCGCAAAGGTGACGACATTGTTTTCGATACCGACGAGCATCCCCGCTCCGGCTCGACAATTGAAGGCTTGCAAAAACTTCGTCCGGCTTTCCGGGAAGGCGGCTCGGTTACCGCCGGCAACTCCTCGGGCATCAATGACGGCTCATGCGCTTTGATCATTGCGTCTGAAGAGGCCGCCAAAGAACATGGTTTGACGCCAAAAGCTCGGATTTTGGGTTTGGCTGCCGGTGGTGTGCCGCCGCGTGTTATGGGTATCGGCCCGGTGCCATCCACCAAAAAACTGCTCGACCGGCTCGGCCTGACCATGGACGATATGGATATCATCGAATTGAACGAGGCTTTTGCCGCCCAAGGCTTGGCCGTCCTCCGGGAGCTTGATGTCGCTGATGACGATGAGCGCGTTAACCCGCAAGGCGGTGCGATAGCGCTCGGCCATCCGTTAGGTGCAACGGGCGCTAGGCTGGTCACCACCGCGATGTATCAGCTGCAACGCAATGATGCCAAGCGCGCGCTTTGCACCATGTGCGTCGGTGTTGGCCAAGGCTCTTCGATCGTCATCGAGAAAGTTTAGTCACGTGAACCAAAAGATTGGCGTGTTGGTCAATTGTCCCATCAATAAGGAAAATCGCCAAAAGCTGGCAGAGAACTTTGACCTCCACTACGCCGAAGAAGTCCCGGATCGAGATGCGCTGCTGGCCGAAGTGGGAGAAAGTATCAGTATTATCATCTCAGATGGACCGCGTTATATCGATGCGGCCCTGATGGACCAAATGCCGAATTTGGCTTTGATTTGCCTTCAATCGGTCGGGCTCGATCACTTGGATGTTGATGCGGTCAAAGAGCGCGGCATCAAGGTTACCAATGCGCGCGGCACCAATTCGGCGAGCTGCGCCGACCATGTCTTCGCCTTGCTGCTGTCAGTCTCCAGACACATTCTCGCCAATGACAAATCCATGCGGGAAAATGAGGCTTATGAAGAATGTCCCAAATTTCACAGCACCACTGTCAATGGCAAGAAAATCGGCATTCTCGGTCTGGGTTCCATCGGCTGTGAAATCGCCAAACGGGCCACAGCTTTCGACATGGAAGTTTTCTACCACAATCGAAATGCCAGAGAAGACGTGCCCTACACCTATTGCCCAACGCTTTTGGACTTGGCGCGCGATGTTCAAATCCTGGCAATTTCATGCCCAGGCGGTGAAGCGACCCGAAATATTGTCAACGCTGAGATCTTGGAAGCCCTGGGGTCAGACGGCACCTTGATCAATATTGCCCGAGGCTCCGTTGTTGATACTACGGCGCTGGTGAACGCTTTGCAGAACGGTGTCATCCGAAATGCCGGGCTTGATGTAGTGGGCGGCGAAGCACCGGAACGTGAGCCGCTTTGCACGATGGAAAATGTCGTCATGTCGCCCCATCTGGCAGGCAATACGGAAGAGAGCTGGCTCAATCGCAGCAATCTCACACGGCAGATCCTGATGGAATTCAGGGAAGGTGAAAAGCTGACGAACCAGGTCTATTAATATTACATTGTATCAGGTGTTATTCACTAAACCCGTGCTTGACCTACCAGTTGTTTTGTCACAATCTCCAAAAATAATGAGCAGCGAATAATTTCTAAGGCACATCGGAAAGACCAATAAACTTGGCTTTGTTTTGACAGCGCTGAGCGGACCAAGCGGTAATAAACGGGGATTAATTCAAATATGAGCGCGTCTTTTGCTATCGTCGGATCCGGGCCTTCCGGAATGTATTCCGCCGACGCTTTGCTAAAAAAATTTCCTGACTGCACGGTTG
>Ga0233428_1001679_pt1 | contig 23012 bp, 20 predicted proteins | sample SI_118_April2016_4_FD_179890 | JGI IMG/M metagenome (GOLD analysis project Ga0233428, IMG submission 179890) | Seawater microbial communities from Saanich Inlet, British Columbia, Canada - SI_118_April2016_120_MG | ecosystem: Environmental > Aquatic > Marine > Inlet | place: Canada: British... | reverse complement strand
GGCGTCTTCCTTGTGCAGCGCCAAGGCGATGGCGAAAAGGAGCAACCTGATGTCTGACCACTATCAATGGCAGCGCGACAGTGACACGATCAGCACCGATCCGGCGCAGCTCGACGTGGAGATGATTCACCAATTCTTAACCACATCCTATTGGGTGCCCGGTATCGAACGCAGGACAGTGGAAATCTCCATAGAGAATTCGCTTTGCTTCGGTCTGTATCACGAGACAAAACAGATCGGTTTCGCCAGGATTGTCACCGATTACGCGCGTTTCGCCTACTTATTGGATGTCTTTGTCGTCGAGCAGGTGCGTGCACAGGGTCTTGGAAAGTGGCTGATTGCCTGTATTCTCGAGTGCCCTGCTCTTGATCTGCTGCCGTCGATTGGATTGGCAACACGAGATGCACACTCATTCTATGAGGCTTTCGGCTGGGAACGGCTTTCGTCGGCGGATCACTTGATGAGATTGACCAGGATCCCACGCCCTACTCCGGACGTTTAGTTGAGGAGACATATGCCACACACAGAGTCACTACAGGACGCAGTCAGCGATTTCTGCCAGTCCCAGCACTTCCTGCTTCTCGACACACAACTCAAGCAGAATGCGGAAGGTTTGCTGGCCCATTGGGCTCAGGCCGTAGGGGGAGATCCGACGACGCTCAAGGTGAAGGAAGCACTGCTGGGCGTCGCCCATCTGGACCTGCCACTGGACCAGAGACAGCGATTTCCTGAGTTGCTCACAGCCTTTGTGGAGTACCTACCGTCAACGGGCAGATTTCCGTCGTCCGCCTCCTGGGCGACGGTGATCGACGGCTGTGAAGAGGGGTATTTGGCAGCTTTCCGTAATGACGGTTCAGTCCGTGGAACGACGATAAGAAAACCTGTAGCGCCCGTTGGTCGCAATGAACCGTGCCCTTGTGGTAGCGGGAAGAAATTCAAGAAATGCTGCGGAAAGGGGTAAGCCCAATGGGTCGTCATCGAGATTCACTGGTGGGGGGCTGGAGGCCGCTATATATCACGATGATTGGCCTGGGGCTGTTGCTCTGTGCTGCATGTGCACCGCCTTCGGTCAGGCCGGGCACCGGCGATCGATCGATCGATGGCCGGTCGACCGGCGGCAGGGCGATCGGTGACGTGGCCAGCACAGGACGACGACAGAAGGAGATCGTCTGTGTCGCAGAACCGATGGCCAACTACGTCGTACACCTGACAACCCTCGGTGGCCTTCCCTGGCCGACACCGTATGGCGATTTGATGCGCTCCACAGTGCCTACGCAGAGCCTGAGCCGTCTTCAGCAGGCGGCCCCCGCACTGGCATGGGATCGACAGCATACGGGTGAGCTGGCTCCGTATTTCGTCTTCCTGCCGGCCTATCTCCGGCTGCAGGACGAATTCGAGCTCGAACAATACTTCATCAGTTTTGAGAATGCGATTCGACGCGATGCATATGCCGCCTTTCGGCGTGACAATGCGGACGGTCACGATCGAGTATCCACATGGCTCTTTGATCTGGAAGGGTTCTTCTACGAACGCCTGGATCTCTATCACAACAGTTTCACATTTATACGTGAACTGGGCCGACTCTATGTCAAACACTACCGCGACTACGAAGACGAACTGTGGCCGGAGATCGAACGTGATCTCGAGGTGGCAGCAGATCAGATTGAGTCACAAGCCTGGTCAGTGGATCTGATCGCCTCCTGGGAATCGATGACGCAGGAGAGCTACGATGGCCGACACTTCGTCGTTTCCCTCGTGGCGGCTCCTATGTCCATCTCGGCGACGGGACTCAGCTACGGCGAGACCCTGTTGGCGGTCGAGAAGGATGAAGAGTTGATGGCGCGGACGGTGAGCTTCGAATTTGGGCGTCATCTGCTCATAGATGTCTTCGACGAGGCCGTAAGTGAGGCGTCCGGCACGGCCAATCTCGATTGGACCGTCTTCGCAGCCTATCAGGGCCTGACGGAGTTCTATAACCGACGAATGTTTCCCGGATATAGAGCTGACATCGACAATGACGTCGAGCGCTTCGCAGCCGTCTTTGGTCAACTGTATGATCAGCGTCCCGATGCGACGGCCCGCGAACTGATGAAACAGGGGCTGATCGCTTTTCGCCGGGAGCACATGTAATGCGCGATTCTCCCGCTGCAGCCATCCACCCCTGCCCCCAATCTCCAAGGTATTGGACGCACCGGGGCCAGACGCAGGTGTTACTCGGAGGCAGCGCCGACGACAATCTGTTCCAAATGCCTGGCGTGGAAGGGCAACTAGATCTGCTGGTGCAGAATGGTGGCAATTTCCTGCGGAATACGATGTCTGATCGTCCTGATCTCGGCTACGAAATCAAAGCATTCGGACAACGTGACGATGGCCTTTACGATCTGCAGACCTGGAACGAAGAGTATTGGACGCGTTTCGAGCGTTTTCTGACTGGCACCAACGAGCGCGGCATCGTCGTCCAAATCGAGATGTGGGATCGCTTCGATCACAGTCGAGGTCCCTGGTTGCATGATCCCTTCAATCCCGCAAACAATATCAACTACGATGCGGAAGAATCGGGACTTGCCAGTGATTATCCAGCGCATCCCGGCCAGAATCGTCAGCCATTTTTCTACACCGTTCCGCAACTGCAGGACAATCAGATTTTGCTGGCCTTCCAGAAGGCCTTTGTCGATCGCGTCTTGTCTTACACTCTCCAGCACGATCATATCCTCTACTGTGTCGACAATGAGACATCAGGAGATCCGGCCTGGGCTAGCTTCTGGGCGACGTATATCACAGACAGGGCGCAGGCAGCTGGCGTGGCGATTCACGTGACGGAGATGTGGGACCATTGGGATGTGCGGGACGCAACACACAGAGCCACTTTCGACGACGTGACTCGTTATCAGTTCGTGGATATTTCGCAGAACAGTCAAACTCCGGGTGAATCGAACTGGAATCACGCACAGTGGGTGTGGCACTTTTTGCGAAATCAGCCTCGGCCTATGAATTCGACCAAGATCTACGGATCCGATGCCGGCAAGTGGACGGACCGCGGGATTGATACGGCCCATGGAATCCAGACATTCTGGCGCAATCTGATCGGCGGATTTGCAGCGATACGCTTTCACCGCCCACCATCGGGCCTGGGGCTGGGAGCCCTGGCACAGCGACACCTGCGGGCAGCGCGCCGAGTGACGCAGTTGTTCGATTTTCCACGCGCCCTGCCCGACTCAGATCATCTGCAGTTGAACGAACGCAAGACAAACGAAGCCTACCACAGTTGTATCCCAGGTGAGCAGCACATCATCTACTATGTCGACGGTGGGCTTGTTGGTCTCGACCTGCGGCAGGAGCCGGGGCAATTTCAGTTGCTGTGGATCGATATCGATGGCGAACGGGAAATCGACGCAGACTTCGTCAATGGGGGGCAGTGGGTGACACTCGCCGCACCAGGGTCGGGTTCCTGGGTTGTGATCGCCACTGCGCAGGACTAAAACTCGTCCCGCAGTTTCATGGCTCTGCTGCGAACCAGAGCATCATTCAGGTTGTTGAGAGGGTTGTTGGCGATCGTGCGCTGTAGCCATTGGCGCGCGTTGTTGTCGTCGCCTGATGCGTCGGCGGCGAGAGCCTGGCGATACAGGTTGTAGGGGTCCTGCTGATTCGCCTGGGCCAGTTCGCTGGATGCAGTACTCGCGTCCCCCTCAGCAAGGGCGGCGATCCCAATCAATTCGTGGGCAAGACGTTCGGCAAAGCTGTTGCCGATTGCTTGGGCCCGTTCCAGAAGGTCCGCCGCCAAGGCACGCGCCGTGGCATAGTCTCCTCTGGCGACGGCCAGGGTCCCCTTGTTGTAGAGATATGCTCGTCGTCCAGTCTCTTTCACATCCTCATCTCTGTCTGATGCTTCGGTGACGGCAATGGCCGCCTCGAAATGGGATTCGGCAGCGTCCACATTCCCGCTCTCCAACTGCAACAGACCCATGTTGGTGTGATCTCCGGCCATCGCTGTCGCATCATCGATCTTGGCAGCCAGAGCCAGCTCGACGGCGATACAACTGATGGCAGCAGCCAGATTGCCCTCGGATACCTGAGACACGGCCATCGCGAAATAGGCACCACGCCGTTCGCCATCGTTGCGTGCTGTACCCAGCATCTGTTCGAGTTGTGCACGTGCTGCGGCTTGCTGGCCGAGGAAATTGAGATTCGTGGCAATACCGATGTGGGATGCGATGAAGTGACCATCCTGTTGCAGAGCCTTGCGATAGGATTTGATGGACTCTTCAAAGCGCCCGGTCTTCATCAAGAGTTCGGCATACGAGTCGTATGGATTTGGATCATCGGGGATCAGTCTGATGTATGTCTGAAATGCCTTTTCGGCACCATCAAAATCGCCAGCAAAGCGCCGCGCGTACCCAAGCATGTTGTATGGGGCCGAATAGGATGGATCGACATCTGTCGCCTGTTCGAAATTGGTAATCGCCACAGCCCAATTCTGCTGAACGAAGTGATGAATGCCGAGAAGATTGTGTGATCGGGGGTCATTGGGATATGCCTCGGCCAGTTTGCTGTAAAGTTCAAGTTGCCGCTGAGGGTGCCCCTGGACGCCGGCCTGGAATCCTACAATCCACCATCCCTCGGCCTCTGATGCGTGCTCGACGAGGCTGGCGGCCCGATCTACATGATCGAAAAAGTCCTTCGCACTCGTTGAGACCTGCGCAAGATTGAGCCACGCCAACGCGAAGTCAGGATCCGCGGCGACAGCCGCTTGCAGTAATGGACGAGCCTCTTGAGCGCGCAGCTTTTCGAAAAGCGCCCGCCCTTCAATGAACTTCTCATGCGCCGCTGGTGACTGGGTCGTGACAGGGATCGTCTGCGAGATCGCCGGTTGTGGTGCAAACAGGGCCAGGATGACAATGGCGGCACTTGGTAAGGTCAAAGGGGTCGCTCGCATGGATCGCCTCAACATAAAGGGATGGGTCGGGAGCGATCGCTAGCGCAGTGATCGCAGGGCGAACAATAGTCCCCCTCACCTCCCGTCGCCAGGTCTGCTTGCCGTGACCAGACGCCGCCAATAGCCTTCCCATATAGCAACCAGGGCGAATAGATGTGCCGCAGTGACCGGTGGGGCCAATTCATAAGGGAGAGTGGTCGATGAAAGACTTGAGAATCGCAACGGCTCAGTTCGAACATCGCGACGGAGACAAGGTCTTCAACCTCTCACGCATAGAGGCTCTGACCCGCCAAGCCGTAGAAGCTGGCGCTCAGATCGTCAGCTTTCATGAAGGTTGCATTCCCGCGTATTCGTGGCTGCAGCCGATGACGAAGAGTCAACTCGCCGATGTGGCCGAGCCGGTACCCGATGGCCCTTCCGTGACCGAGCTGATCCGCATCGCGCGAGAATATGACACGATTGTCATGGCTGGTCTGATCGAGCAGGAAGGTGAAGATCTCTACAACACATATGTGACAGTGTCACCCGATGGCTATCTGACCCGGTTTCGCAAGCTGCATCCCTTTGTCAATCCGCATCTGTCGCCGGGGGAGGGATACAATGTCATTGAACTATGTGGCTGGCAGGTGGGATTTCTCATCTGCTACGACAACAACCTCGTAGAGAATCCGCGGCTGACGACGATGATGGGGGCACAAGTCATCATGGCTCCCCATGTCACATGCTGTTTGCCCTCGAATATGCCGGGGCGTGGAGTCGTCGATCGTGCACTCTGGGAGAACCGCCATCGTGATCCGGTGCGCCTGCGGCAGGAATTCCGCGGTCCGAAGGGGCGGGAATGGTTGCTGCGTTGGCTGCCGGCACGGGCCTATGAGAATGGCGTCTACTACGCCTTTAGCAATCCCATTGGATGGGACTACGATACCGTCAAGCCGGGACTGTCCATGCTCATAGATCCCTTTGGCGAGATCATGGTCGAATCGGAGGCTTTGGAAGACGACGTGATTGTGGGCTTGCTCACGCCGCAGAAGCTGCAGAACACGTCTGGCTCGAGGTATCTACAGGCGCGACGCCCCGAACTCTATGGACCCATGGTCGCCCCACAGGAATCGGTGACGCTCCCCGGGTGGCAGCTTGAAGGCGACGAAGCGGAAGCCTCGGAGACCGGACTGTGAACAGTCAAGGCGTGCGGCCAAATTTTCTGTGGATCTCCCTGGAGGACACAAGTCCGCGTTTCGGATGCTACGGAGACACAGTTGCGCGTACGCCGAACATCGACCGACTCGCCGCCGGTGGCTGTATATATCCCAACGCCTTTTCAGTCGCAGGTGTGTGTGCACCGAGTCGCGCCGCAATCATTACGGGGATGTATCCCACCTCGATCGGCGCGCACCACATGCGCACGAGCCATGTCAACGAACTCACCGATGGCATGCCGACACCCTACGACTGCTGTCCGCCACCCTATGTAAAGTGCTTTACCGAGTATCTGCGCAGTGCAGGATATTTCTGCACGAACAACGCCAAGACGGACTACCAGTTTTCGCCACCACGCACCGCCTGGGATGAACTCGGTAACCAGGGGCACTGGCGTCATCGAGCAGATGACCAGCCCTTCTTCGCTGTATTCAATCCGACCGTCACCCATGAGAGCGGTATGTGGCCCGAGAAGCGGCAGGGGCCCTTGCGCACAGACCCGACGCACGTCGAGTTGCCGCCGTATCTCCCCGATACACTCGCCTGCCGTGAAGCGCTGGCACAGCACTACGACAATCTGGAAACTGCGGATCAACGGGTAGGTGAAATCCTCGACCAACTTGAGGAGGATGGTCTGGCTGAAAACACCATCGTCTTTCTCTGGAGCGACCACGGCGAGGGCCTGCCACGTGGCAAGCGTTGGCCCTATGACGCGGGTATCCGGGTGCCACTGATCGTCCGCTGGCCGAATTCATTGCCTGCAGGCAGTTGTGATCAGCAGCTGGTCAGTCTCATCGACCTGGGGCCCACGTTGCTGTCATTGGCCGGGGCTACTCGGCCGCAGCACCTGCAAGGCCAGCCATTCCTCGGCGACGACTCGGCGCCACGAGACCATGTCTTCGCTTCCCGTGATCGCCACGACGAGGCGTACGATCGGGTCCGCGCCGTGCGCGATCACCGTTACAAACTCATCCGTCACCACGAACCTCAGCGACCCTATCTGCCGTGGATTCCCTATCGCAACAAACATCCGGTGATGCAGGAGTTGTGGCGGCGATACGCGGTGGGAAGCCTCGAAGGGCCTGAGGAACTACTGTTCCAGCCACGGCCGATTGAGGAGCTATACGATACGCTTGTCGACCCCTTTGAGATGATCAACCTTGCCGATGACGCCGAGTACGGGCCGATTCTGACAAGATTGAGAAGTTCTCTGGATGGGTGGATGCGCGATGTGGGAGACCTTGGCGAGATGAGCGAACCACAGATGGTTCGGCGCTGGTATCCGGATGGTACTCAACCGCTCACGGCGACGCCGATGATTGCCCTCTACGACGCGTCCCATCCGGGGCTTGCAGCAGGTGTTCCGGCGCCGGCCCTGCGATCACCGGCACTGGCGCAGCTTCAGTGCAGCACCGAGGGAGCATCCATCGCGTATACACTGGAGAGCGGTGATGATTGCCACTGGTCGCTGTACACGCAGCCGATCCGGCTTCCGGCAGGGCGCTTGCATCTGCGGGCTCGGGCAATCCGACTGGGCTACCAGGAGAGTGAGCAACTACAGGAGCGCCTCGAGGTGGCGCCCTGAGCATGCGCGAATTTCGGCTTCGTCTGCTCCCGGATGTTCTTTCCGTGTGCCGATTGGATGCCAATGATCAGGCAGTGCAGGAAGCGATCCCTCGGTGGGTCTGCAGCAAAGGGTTCTGGTCGGTGTCTCGTCGTGGCGATGAACTGAGCGTCGTCTGCGATACGGCGAGGGTTCCTCCGGAGCTGACTCATCAATCGGGCTGGCGGGCATTTGAGATCGATGGCACACTCGATTTTTCTGAAGTCGGCGTGCTCGCTGCCCTCACGAGCTGTCTGGCCCAGGCCGGTGTTGCAGTTTTCGCCCTGTCGACACATGACACGGACGTCATTCTGGTTCAGCAGGATACGATGTCCACTGCCATGGAAGCCCTGATAGCCGAAGGTCATCAGATAATCTCCCCCGACCCAGAGTAACGCCGCACACGGGCAGCCCTTGCCACTGTCTGGCTCCCATCCGACCATACGACGTGAGATAAACCAGCAGACAAGCCCATCATCGAAGGTCGAGCACCAGGGAAAGCCATGGAACTACCCATCTATCAGGTTGACGCATTTACTTCGCGGATCTTCGGTGGCAATCCAGCCGCCGTCATCCCCCTGGAGGCATGGCTCGACGACGACCTGCTGCAGTCCATCGCGGCAGAGAACAATCTGTCCGAGACGGCCTTCTTCGTCCCTACGTCAGGTTTGTTTCACCTGCGTTGGTTCACGCCAACCGTCGAAGTCGATCTCTGCGGCCATGCCACGCTGGCGACGGCGCATGTTCTGTTTGCAGAACTGGGCATCAGATCCGATACGCTGACCTTCGACTCGGCAAGTGGTGTGTTGAAGGTCGAACGAGTCTCAGATCAACTGATTCTGGACTTTCCCGCTTACGAGCTGACACCATCCAATGTGGATGAGACTCTCCGGCTTGGTCTGGGGGCGACGCCGTGCGAAGCACATAAGACCCGCGACCTGTTGGCGGTGTTCGAATCTCAAGATCAGGTTGCTGCACTGGCGCCGAATTTTGCCCAACTGGCGCAAGTGGAGGCACTTGTCGTGATCGCCACGGCACCGGGTGACGACTGCGACTTCGTGTCGCGGTGTTTTGCGCCAAGGGGCGGCATTGATGAAGACCCCGTGACGGGATCGGCGCACTGTACGCTCACGCCGTACTGGGCGCAGCGATTGGGCAAGACGACGATGCAAGCGCGGCAGATTTCGGCGCGCGGTGGTGAATTGAGTGTTGAGCTCAGGGGCGACCGTGTGTTGATCGGTGGTCAGGCACAACTCTATCTGCGCGGCAGCATCCGCGTCTCGGAGGAAGGCGAATGAGCAACGATTACGAACGGGGCCTGGCGCAATTTCGGCAGATGGTCGGTGCGGATCGAATCGATGCGTTGCTGCACAGATTCCGCAATCTCTGCCCGGATTTTGAGACGGAAGTCGTCAGTGTCGTCGGTGGCCGTATCTGGACCCGCGGTGGTATCGATCTGAAGACGCGCTCCTTGTGCAGTATCAGCGCCCTCGCCGCTCTTGGACGCGTGAACGCGCTGAAACTGAATCTGCAGATGGCGCTCAACAATGGCTGCACCCTGCCGGAGATCTTCGAAGCTCTGTTCCAGGTTGCTGCCTACGCCGGCTTTCCTGCAGCCTGGGACGCACTGGTCATGCTGGAGACGGTTATTGAGGAACACGAAGATGAGCAAAGTGCACGACAATGAGCACAGTGCTGGCCTGCCGAGCTGATCTCACCATCTTGAGTCGAGCGCTGCTTGTCAGCCTCATCTGCCTGATAGCCGGCCCGGTCCTGGCTGGGCAAGTGGTTGGCGGCGTTGTGCGGGATGCTCAGACGGGGGAGGGGTTGCCGGCGGCGACGATCCAGGTCGACGGGACCTATCGTGGCACCATTGCCAACGATACCGGCGAGTATGCTCTCGAACTGGAGCAATGGCCGGCGGTGCTGCATATCACCCACATTGGCTATCACTCCCGGCAGGTCGTGGTCAAGGACAGCACCGAGAGTCAAGTGCACGTGGAGATGACGGTTTCCCCTCACCGTCTGCCAGAGATCGTCGTCTATCCTGCTTTTGGCGCTGATCTGATCAGGCAGGTGATCGAAGCTAAGGCCGAGTGGGCGCCGCGCATCGAGAGCTATCGCGCAGCCGCCTACACGCGCCGCTCGATTGAACGGACCGACGAGATCGTCGAGATCAACGAGATCGTCTCAGATGTCTTCTGGGATGCGGAATTGGGGACCCGCGAAGTCGTCACGTCTGTCCGCAATACGGCCAATGCCAACGAAAACCAATACGTCTCTGCTATGGAGGGGACGGTGAATCTCTATCACGACGACATCGAATTTATCGAGTCAGATCTGATGGGGATCACGCATCCCGATGCACTCGATCACTACCAGTTTGATCTGATTGGCCGTCGATTCGTCGACGACACTGTGGTCTTTGATCTGAGTGTGAAACCGAAGAGTCGTCTGCACTCAGGTTTCGAGGGGACCGTGGCCATTCTCGACGACGAGTTTGCCCTGCTCGAAGTCGACCTGGTGCCGACACGCTCAACGTTGGCAACGGCGATCCCCATTCCCCTGATCGAAGGCCTTACCTGGCGCTATCGGCAGCAGTTTCGCGGCTTCGATGGCTTGTGGTTGCCCGTCGACTATCGGCTCTCTGTGGGCATCAAAATCGGCATGATCGGATTCCATCTTCCCTTGATCGGGATGGAACAGGTCACACGATTCGGTGATTACGAGATTAATTCAGCTCAGGCGCAGGCAGATACCCTCTTCGCCACCGAAGAAGCGGTGCATCTGGACTCGGTGGCAATTGCCGAAGATACGGCCTTCACGCGTTTCGCAGATCCTGTGCCTATGACCGAGGCGGAGCAGGTTGCCCTCGACACAATTACGGCAAAGTTCAAGGGGACCCTCGTATTTCAGCCGACTGGATTCCTCGTGCGTTTCATGGATATGGGTGAGCCAGAGGACGATTCAGAGGATGGTGACTCGCAGGCGCGGGGCGAAGAGGAAGACACGGGAACGGGTGTGCCCACGCAGAGCACACATACACCAAAGCAGTGGTGGAAAATGGCCGACTTGTCACCCTCTGGCCGCTTCAATCGAGTCGAGGAAGCCCTGCTGGCCCTGGGAGCACAACGCCACGGGCCGTGGGAAGTGGACCTACGTGGCCGGGTCGGTTTCAGTTCAGGCTTGGAAAAGCTCAGTTTCGATATCGGCGCTCGTAGGCAGTGGGCTGATGAAGATGGCAGGCAGGTATATGTAGACGCGGGTTATCGACGGGGCGGTGGCAGTCACTACACGTCAGATGCGTATCCCGTCTTCCTCAACACGATACAGGCCCTGGTTGGTGAGGATGACTATTTCGACTACTACTGGAGTGACGGATTCGGTGTAGATCTCGGTGTGACACCGGGCTACTGGCAGGCGACGGCTCGCCTGGGTCTGCGGGCCGAGGATCACAGTTCCCTCACGCAGGAAATCAACCACGATCCATTGAATCGCGGCCCGATGCGGGCCAATCCCGGTGTCGACGATGGTCACATGCGCCGTATTGAACTGCACATGGAATCCGGGGGGGAATATGAGCGCTTCGGGGCCGTACCCAATCGGCGTCTCGAAATTTCCATCGAGCACAGCGCAGACTGGATGGGATCGGACTTCGACTTCACCAAGATTCACTTCGCCTTCGATTGGCATCAGAAGACCTTTCTACAGAGACGTTGGGTACCCAACGCGCTCGATCTACGCCTTGTGGGCGGCACCTTTCGAGGCGATTTGCCTGTGCAGAGATTTGGCGCACTCGATGTTGCCATGGGACCCCTGTCTCCTTACGGAACACTGAGGGGCGTGCACGGACACCCTTACCTTGGCGAGAGCTATCTGGGCTTCGTCGGGGAGCACAATTTCCGCACGGCCCCCTTCGAGGTACTCGGGTTGTGGCCATTGGTCAATCGTGGATTCAGTCTGCTTGTTTCAGGAGGCTATGGCCAGACATGGATCAGCGAGGACCGCCGTGCAGCGCTGCCGCTGATTCCTCGGTGGACGAAGATCCCCCATAAGGAGGTCGGTGCGAGCCTCTTCCTCTATCATATCTTTCGCGTCGATCTGACCCGTCTAGTCGATCCAGGAGGGTGGGCGATCGGCGTCAGCATGGCGCGCTTTGGTTTTGACGAACTCTAGGGGCTGTCCGCGAATTTATTCGGACTGCGCATGACCGCCTCTGTCTGATTCAAGGCAATCTGCCCCGAAGGCTGGCGCCAGAGGCCAAGTACCCCAATCTTAATAGACTTATGCCTGAATACGACATAGGAATCCAGAGTATCATCGACGGCAGAGGCCTGCCTATCGCGGCGGCCGGCATGACGATCGTTTTTGTCGCGCTGTCATCCATCGCGACGTTTATCTCCGTGCTCCCCTGGTTACTACGTCAGTTGAGCAAAGTCGTGCCCGAGACCGATCATCATGTGTCTCGGCCGCATCCTGCGGGCGACAATGATGCTGCCGCTGTCGCCGCCGCGGCCGCCGCCTACCATATCCATCGTAAAGGCTCTCCATTATGACGGTCCTGGTGGAGTTTCTCTCCACGACCGGTTTTGCCACCATGACGTGGGGCAATCTGCTCATGATCGTGATCGGGTTGATCTTTATCACCCTGGCGATCACGAAGGATTACGAGCCGCTGCTGCTGCTACCGATCGGTTTTGGGGCTATGGTGGGCAATATTCCATCGATCCCGGGGATGGCACTCAGCGTATATGATCCGGGCAGTGTGCTGTCCTATATCTATTTCGGCGTCAGCCAGGGCATCTTTCCACCGCTGATATTTCTCGGTATCGGGGCGATGACAGATTTCTCGACGATGTTGTCGAATCCTCGCCTCGTCCTGCTTGGCGCGGCGGCGCAGATCGGGATCTTTCTGACCCTGATTGGCGCCCTCTACCTGGGTTTTTCTCCCGAGGAAGCGGGTGCGATCGGCATTATTGGCGGCGCCGATGGCCCCACGGCCATCTTCCTGTCTGCCAAGCTCGCCCCGCATCTTCTCGGCGCCATCGCGATTGCAGCCTATTCGTATATGGCCCTGGTGCCGGTCATTCAGCCGCCGATCATGAAGCTGCTGACGACCCGCAAGGAGCGACTGATTCGCATGCCTCCACCGCGAGAGGTGTCGACGCGGGAGCGGATCTTTTTCCCCATCATCGCGTTCCTCGTGGCGGCGCTGATTGCCCCTGGTTCACTGGCACTGGTGGGTATGTTGATGTTCGGAAATCTTCTGAAGGAAAGTGGCGTGACAGATCGCCTCGCCGACACGGCGCGGCATGCATTTATCGACATCGTCACAATTCTGCTGGGATTCTCGGTCGGCGCCAGCACGCAGGCACAGACCTTTCTAACACCTCAGTCCCTGTCGATCTTCGGACTCGGTGCTCTATCCTTCGCCATGGCGACGGCAGGCGGTGTTCTTTTCTGCAAATTCCTCAACCTGTTCACCAAACAGAAGGTGAATCCTCTTCTTGGCGCGGCCGGTGTTTCAGCGGTACCCGATTCCGCCCGCGTCGTGCAGATGGTTGGTCTGCAGGAGGATCCCCACAATCATCTGTTGATGAACGCTATGGCCCCCAATGTGGCTGGTGTCATAGGCTCCGCCATCTGCGCCGGAATCCTTTGGTCGGTCATGGTCAAATGAACTTGGTAAGTGAAAAGACAGAGTAGATGAAGAAAAAAGTCTCCTTCATGTGTACGGCGTTCCGTGACGGTTTCCAGTCTGTCTACGGCGCACGTGTATTGACACCCGACTTTCTGCCAGCCCTGGAAGCTGCCCGCGATGCGGGGATCAGCTATTTCGAGGCCGGAGGTGGAGCGCGTTATCAATCGCTCTATTTCTACTGTCAGGAAGATGCCTTCGATATGATGGACCAGTTTCGCGCCGCGGCGGGGCCAGAGGCGAATCTGCAGACCTTGTCGCGTGGTGTGAATGTGGTGGGTCTGGATTCGCAGTCGAGTGACATCATCAAATTGCACGCTGATCTGTTCGCCAAGCACGGTATGACGACGATTCGCAATTTTGATGCCCTCAACGATGTGCAGAATCTGGTGCACTCGGGGCAATGCATTACGGATGCCGGTCTCAAGCATCAAGTGTGCGTGACCATGATGGAATTGCCGCCTGGATGCGTCGGTGCCCACGATGCCGACTTCTACGAAAGCACGCTGCGGCAGATTCTTGATGCCGACATCCCTTTCGACTCCGTCTGCTTTAAAGATGCCTCCGGCACGTCGGTGCCGGCGACGGTGCACGAGTCGATTAAGCGGGCACGCAAGATGTTGCCTGAGGGCACCTTCATCCACTTCCACACCCACGAAACCGCGGGTATTTCAGTACAGGCGAACATGGCGGCCCTCGATGCCGGAGCCGATGCCATCGACCTGTCTCTCGCCCCTTGTTCGGGTGGAACCTGTCAGCCCGACGTGCTGGTCATGTGGCATGCTCTGCGAGGTTCGAATTATGACCTGGATATAGATGTGGACAAGGTGCGGGATGCGGAGGAGGTCTTTAAAGAGTGCATGTCCGACTACTTCCTGCCGCCAGAGGCAGTCGCGGTGGAACCCATGATTCCATGGAGTCCCATGCCAGGTGGTGCCCTGACGGCGAACACGCAGATGCTGCGCGACAATGGCATCATGGATCGCTATCCAGAGATGATCAAAGCCATGGGCGAGGTCGTCGAACGCGGCGGGTTTGGAACGTCCGTGACTCCTGTGTCCCAATTCTACTTCCAGCAGGCCTTCAACAACGTCATGATGGGGAAGTGGCAGCGAATTGCCGATGATTATGGCCGGATGGTCCTTGGCTACTTCGGCAAGACGCCCGTGCCGCCGGACCCAGAGATCGTGAAACTCGCTTCCGAGCAACTCGGGATGGAGCCCACTGATCGGCCGCCGCTGGAGCTCAATGACGCAGACCCGAAAAAGGGCATAGCCGCAGCCACTGCGCGGTTGACGGAGGTCGGACTTGAGATCAACGACGAAAATATCTTCATCGTCGCCGCGTGTGGAGATAAGGGAGTTGCTTTTCTCAAGGGTGATGCGGAGATGGGTGTGCGCAAAGCTGATCCCCGTGCCGCACAGGCCTCTGACGCCACAAGTGGAGGTGGGGCATACAGCGTCCGCGTAGATGGCAGGTCCTTCGATGTCACCGTAGATGGTGACCAGGTGAAGGTCGGCGGCAAAGTATTCGAAGTCGCCGTGGGCGATGGCGCCGCATCATCTGGCAATCAAGCCAGTGACGCAGGGACGCAGATCGAAGTGGCTGCCCATATGCCCGGGAAAGTCATTCGGGTTGCCGCCGACGCCGGCGCGTGGGTGGAGGCAGGTGATCCCGTGATCATCATCGAGGCCATGAAGATGGAAGTCCCCGTCCCCGCCCCTTCGGCGGGTGAAGTGGCACAGGTCAATGTCAGTGTGGGTGAACAGGTCGCCTCCGGTGCCTGCCTGGCGTTGCTGCAGCCGGCTTGACCTCCTGTCTGACTGTCGCCGCCTAACGGTTGGTCAGCCGCAGATGGCCTGACCAGATTTCCACAGGGGTTGAGCTGCCATCCTGGGCCAGATCGTGCGGTTGCAGAAGCAACTGTCCCGCATCGCCAAAGCCAGCAAGCACACCGGTTTGCCGCGTGTCGCCATCATCGATGGTAATGTCCTGACCTAGCGCCAGGCAGTGCCGACACCAATCCGATCGCAATCCAGCGAAACCACCCTCCTGCCAAGCTTGCAGACGTCGAGACAGGACTTGCAGCAAAATGGGCAGGACCTCCCTCGGTGCTTGCACGGTCCCTGTTTCGATCAGGATAGATGTGGCTGGCTGGTCTATTCTCGCAGCCTCTGCGGCTGACATACTTACATTCAGTCCAATGCCGATGACGGCGCTACCTGGGCGCAATTCGCACAAAATTCCGGCAATCTTGGCGTCGCCAACGAGCACATCATTGGGCCACTTCGTCTGTGCCTTGATCCCATATTCGTGAAGGGCATCCACAATGCCCAATGCCGTTGCCATGGCGAGTGATGCCAATTGCCGCGCCGGTGCATCGTTACGGTAGAGAATTGAGCAACACAAGTCCCGTCCCGCCTCGGCATGCCAGTGGCGAGTGCCTCTGCCACGACCTGCAGTCTGCTCGGTAGTGGCCAGCACGTAGCCGTCCGGCAGGCTTTCCCCCGCGTCGATCCGCTCAAGAACGATCGTGTTCGTCGACGTGACCTGTTCAAACCATTCAGGTTCGGCAAACGTCATAGAATGTCTTAGTGTCAGCGGTGGAGGGTTACGAACTCACGATACCATGGGAGAAAGATCATGTCCACACGCGTAAGGATTAGTACCATCGGCGCCCGCGCTGTCCGTGGCCGTCCGGCTCCCGATTCGGAGGCGGTCGCTCGGATGATCGCTCACTGGGAAGGGCGCTTTGCCCAGGTCTTGCCCGATGAGCCTGATCTGATCGTCGTGCCAGAGTGCTGTGACCGATACCCCGAGCATCCCATGGCGGATCGCCTGGCCTACTATCGGGAGCGTGGCGATCAGGTGGGTGAGTATTTCGCCAGTGTTGCCAAGGACAATTCTTGCTACGTCGCCTATCCTGCCGTGCGGGAGGCGGAGGACGGAAGCTGGCGCAATTCGGTCCAACTCTTCGATCGCGATGGCGAATCGATGGGACACTACAACAAGAATCACATCGTTATCACCGAAACCACAGAGGGGGGAATCCTCGCAGGTTGCGACGCACCCCTATTCGAATGCGACTTCGGCACCGTCGGTTGTGCCATCTGCTTCGATCTGAATTTTGCGCCAATCCGTGAAGCCTACATCGATTCAAGCCCTGATCTGATCCTGTTTCCGTCGATGTATCACGGTGGCCTTATGCAGGCATACTGGGCGTATTCCTGTCGGAGTCATATGGTCACGTCGATCTGCGGCCTGCCGAGTGGTGTCCTGTCGCCGACAGGGGAGACGTTGGCCATGTCGACGAACTATGTCGATCACGTGACCTGCAATGTGAATCTCGATTGCCAGGTCGCGCATCTTGATTTCAATCAGCCCGCATTTCGCGCTTTGAAAGAAAAGTATGGGCCAGGCGTCACGATCAAGGATCCGGGGTATCTGGGGTCGGTTCTGGTCACGAGCGAAGACGACGAGGTCAGCAGCGAAGAAATGGTGCGGGAGTTTGAGATTGAGCTTCTTGATGACTACATCGAACGGTCCCTCGCGCACCGGGACGATCCGAACCATCAAGCGCCAGAAGAGCGCGATGCCGCCGATGAAGACTACGACTAATAGTCAGCGACAGATCCGTCGATGAGTCGATTGTCGGGCCAGTCAAACTTCTGATCCTGTTGTTCGCCCACCTGGCGCGCCAGCACTTCGTCCATCTCAACGCCGAGTCCTGGTCCTTCAGGTAGATCGACAAATCCGTCCTCGTCCATCGTCCACGTCTTTTGCGCGACTCCCTCCGCCATCTGCGAGGTGTAGCCCTCGTGGATGAGGAAGAACGGCACGGAAGCGGCTACATGCAGGCTCGCTGTGAGGCCGAGATAGGACATGGTGCAGTGGGGGGCGATTGGCACGTGGTGGGCCTCGGCCAGAGCAGCGACCTTCTTCATCTGTGTGATGCCGCCCCCGTGACCGCAGTCCGGCTGCAGGATGTCGACAACTTGCGCCTCAAGGATCTCGCGCACTTCCCAGATGCCGCGATCACGTTCGCCCGTCGCCAGTGGGACGGGTACTTCCTCGCGAACGCGTTTCATGACCTCGATGTTGCCCGGTACCCAGGCCTCCTCGAGGAACATCAGATCGTCTGACTTGAGATAGGAGCCCAACTGCCGAACGAAGGGCGGCGGCAGCATAGAGTGGGCGTCGAACATCACCGCTCCGTCAGCACCGACTTTTGCCCGTGCGTCGCGGATCCGTTGGAGGATGCTCTCAATCTGTTCCGGTGTACCTGCGTGATAATGCGCTTTTCCGGGGCTGATCTTGATCGCTTTTGGACTGGGATACATCCAAATCTTGTCACGACAGGGACCGCCAAGGAGGCGATAGACCGGGACACCATGCAGTTTTCCGGCAATGTCCCACAGGGCCATATCGATTCCCGAGATCACATGGGTCATGAGGCCGCCACCACGTAGATTGCGATGTGAGCGATACATACGCTGCCAGAGGTGCTCAACACGGGTCGGATTCTCACCCACTATCAGTTCACCCAGTGATTCAGCAAGTTGGCAGGCGATGGGGGTATTCATGTTGTTGATTTCGCCCCAACCAACGATGCCCTCTGAGGTTTCCAGCTTTACATACCCCTTCCGCCCAGCGTTGATGGCATGGAGGGCGGTTACGCGGACACTGGCTGCACGATCTTCGACCTTGGACACAGAGAGAGCTCCATTGTGTGGATTGACCTCAAGCGCCACGCAAAATAGCCCTGATGCCACTAAAGACAAGAGTGTCGAAACCAGGCAGTGCATCCGATATAGTGGGTAGGGAACACTCCCGTGCACGGGGTACCCGGTGGCCCCGAGGGTTATTAAGCTCTCGAGACCGCCCTCCTTCCACACTAACAAGGAGGTTTCAGAATGCCGAATTACAAGTGCCCGACTATGTCGAGGCGACAGGGCTAATACAGCCTGATACGGGCCCATAGATCCACTTGGGCAGAAGGGGGTCGCCTCAATCGAGGTGGCCCCCTTTCTTTTTGGCCCAAAATTCCTTTACGTAGGGTAGCTGTAACTCTTTGGATTATATGGCTGTAACGCGATTTTCAGTGGTAGAGTAGGCCACTACGCGGATACCGCTGTGGTATCCATGAGAAATGATGAGTCTGATCCATGACTGAATGGGAATGATGAGTCTGATCCATGACTGAATGGGCAGGTGTCGGCCTGTTGCGTGCTGCCAAGAATGGCAATGCGCGCAACGTACGCCTGATGCTCACCCGCGGCTCGGATGTGAATGCTGCGGATGAGACAGGGGCGACGGCACTCATGCACTCGGCTAACAATGGCCATCTGGAGTCTGCGCAGGCGCTGATGGAAGCCGGAGCGGACGTCAACATCTGCGATTCGTCGGGGTGGACGGCCTTGCTGCGTGCGGCTCAGCATGGGCATGCCGAGTGTATCGATGCCCTCATTGGAGCGGGGGCGGAGGTAAATGTTCAGGATCGACTTGGCTGGAATCCGCTGTTGCGAGCCTGTCGTGAAGGCTCCATTGGTGCGGTAAAGTCGATTTTGGCCGCCGGTTCTGAGCTCGACGCGCGCAATGCGGAGGGCAACACAGCGCTGATGATGGCTGCCGGTTCGGGCTACACGGAGATCGTTGCCATGCTGCTAGAGGCCGGCGTCGACGTAGATGTGCAGAACAAGGCAAAATTCACGGCTCTCATGTTTGCCTCCTTGCGCGGACCTGCAGAATTGGTGTGGCAACTCTTGCGAGTTGGTGCCGACGTCTCTCTGGCTGATGCCGGTGGCGGAACAGCGTTGATGTTGGCATCAAAACAGGGGCACACATCCGTCGCCAGGACCCTGCTACGGGCCGGCGCCGATGTGAATGCGAAAGACCGCAATGGACATACGGCGATCGTCGTGGCCGGCAACGAGCGCGTCCGCAAACTTCTGGAGGGCGCCGCCAAGGGGCTCAAGCGCAAGGCAGAGGCCGTCGCGGGCAGTACGACGAAGATGGGAGATGCTGCCAAGTCGGGGAGTGTCGTTGAAATCCAGAAACTGATCCAAGCGGGTGTCCCGATCGACACACCGGACGATACAGGGCGAACGCCGTTGATGCATGCCGCCTCGAAAGAAGTGGTGCAGCTGCTGGTTAAAGCTGGAGCCAACCTGGACGCCAAGGATCAGGGTGGTCGTACGGCGCTCATGCATGCGGCCCGAACGGCGCTGATGCTTGCCGCCAATCGCGGCAACATGGAGGTCGTGGAAGCCCTTGTGGAGTCAGGCGCAGACGTCAATGGTGGCGATCGACAGGGGAAAACTGCCCTTATGTACGCCGCCAGCAGTGGGCACGATGAAATCGTGAAGTCACTCCTTGGGGCGGGTGCCGATCCGGAGGCGCAACTGAAAATGGGGCGCACGGTCCTGATGTTTGCCGGCTCCGAGGAAGTCGCGCGGATGCTGATCGATGCCAAAGTGGATGTAAATGCCTGGGATGAGAGTGGCCGTACCGCACTCATTTACTCCGCGAATGCTGGCGTGACCTGCTCTTTGGTAAAGGCCGGCGCTCAGGTCAATGGTGCTGATGACGAGGGCAATACACCGTTGATGTGTGCCGCCGAGGATGGTGACATGGATATGCTACAGGTCGTGTTGGAAGCGGGGGCGGATGTGAAGGCCAAGACCGCCAGTGGCCGCACGGCACTGCTGTTTTCGTCCAACGTGGAAATCCTGACGACACTCATCAAGGCCGGGGCGGATGTAAATGCCAGCGACACAGATGGTCGCACAGCGCTGCTGAATTTCGCCGAAGCGGCCGACGCGGATGCTGTTCAGGTGCTCGTGAAGGCAGGGGCAGATGTGAAGGCAACCAACGCCAAGGGCGACACAGCAATGACCCTGGCTACGAAGAGCAATGATCGCGACTTGGTGAACGCCCTCAAAGGGCAGTAGTCGTTGACTGAGTCCTTCACAACCGTCAGGCGCACCCTCCGAAATGTTTCCATCGGGCTGACGGCTCTTTTCGTCGTCGTCATGATCATTTCCGGCCCTGGCGGCTCGGTTCTGTCTCCACTGCAAATGCCCTTGATGTCAGCCAGCGTTGTTTGTTGGGTTGCCTATGTCGCCGTACGCTCCTTCGTCGGCGCCAGCGCCAGCCAGCGTCGTGGCCCTCGTGAAACCATGACCGTCGAGGGACCGGCTGAAGAGCTGGTGCAAAAAGCGACGGCGATCAGCCTGTCGCAGCAGGTGGATCACGAACCGGGCGGTTCTGCAGAGAAGCTGTTCGAGGAGGCCGAAGCCCACTACGCTGCCTATCAATATCCTGCGGCGGCAGAGAAATTTGGCGCTTCTGCCGAGGCGCGGCCCAGTTTGCCAGCCTACTTAAGTTGGGGTGCCGCCCTGATCAACAGTTCGGATTTCAGCCAAGCCGAAGAAATCCTCAACATCGGCCTGCAGATGGCCAGTCGCCTCGAACGCAAGGACTTTCGTGCCGCGTGCTTGGCGAATCTGGCTGTCGTGCAGAATCGGTTGGGTAGGATCGATGCGGCGGAGAAGACCTGCACCCAGGCTCTCGCTCTGTTCCGCATGGGTGCCGACAGCCACGGTCAAGCAGATGTCACTTTGACTCTCGGCGGCGTGTATTCCCATCGTGGCGAATATGACCGCGCCCGCGGCGCGTATGACGCGGCGTTGAAGCGTTTCCAGACGGTTGGCAACGATGTGGGTAAGGCCAACGCGTTGGGCAACATGGGCAATCTCTCCATGCACCAGGAGCAGCCCGAAGAGGCGCTGTCGCAACATCGGGCCGCCTTGCGTTTGCATGAGAAGGTGGGCAATCCACTGGGCCGGGCGAATGCGTTGGCGAACATCGGCAACGTACGTTTTCGCATGAGCCGCCCGAAGGAGGCACGTCAATCCTATGACGCAGCTCTCGAGATTTACCGAAAGATCGGGGTGCCACTCGGCGAGGCGAGTGTGTTGGGGAATCTTGGCAATGTCCTGTTTCGCTCCGGTGAACACGACGAGGCCCTGGAGACCTACGAAATGACCCTTGAGATCCATCGACGAATTGGCAATATCCTGGGGCAAGCGAACACGCTGACCAATACGGGTAGCCTGTTGGCCAGGATGGAACGACGGGATGAAGCCCTGGCGGCCGTGCACGAGGCGCGGCGTCTATTCGTAAAAGTAGAGGCCCGAACGCGTGGATCAGAAGCTGCCACCGCCCTCATCCAGCGTCTCGAAAGCAAGGCCGCGACGGATGGGACCGGGTGATCTGACACTTACACCCGAGCAGATTCGCCACTTCCGGCATACGGGCTACCTGAAGTTGCCAACTGCAATGCCCGCCGAACGGGTCGAAGAGCTGCGGCACGCCATCCAGGCCGACGTCGACGCTGCCGCGGATCCTGTTGTGCGGGACGACACAGGACGGGTCGTACGACTTTCCAAGTTGCTGGATCGCGACCGAATCTTCCACAAGACGGTCACTGATGAGCGTGTGTTGCATCCTCTGAGCGGCTTACTTGGCCCGCACATTGAGATGGTTCACAATCGGCACAACCATGCCACGCTGAATCTGGCGAGTCGCAATAGTGATCACTTCCACCGGGATGTGATGCAGTGGAGCCGTAGTATTGTGACGGTCATCTTCTATCTCGAGGAAACGAACCTGGACAATGGCTGCACACACCTGATCCCCGGTACGCACTTGCTACCAGGTGTGCAGGTGTTGCACAAGATTGACGAAACCGATTGGGTCGCCGACGCCTGCCTGGACGAACAGGCGATCCCAGTACCGATGGTGGCAGGATCCATGCTGGCTATCGACAGTCTCGTGTTCCACCGGGCGGGAACCAACAAGACCCAGGGCACACGCATGAGTATGACTGTCGGCTATCGCAGTGTGGATGAACTGGCCACAGTTGAGGATCCCACCGTCGAGCTTGTTTATGGTGAACGGCCCTATATCGGCAACGATGGCGCGCGCCGACTGCCCTCAGCATAGACGCCAGGCAGTGCTCAGCGAATCCAGAAGAACTCAGAGGAAGGAGCCAGCTGTGTCGTATCAGATCTTGGGCAGATGGGGATGTTGGTTAGTCGTATGCGGCCTATTGATGGCAGGATCTGTCTGTGCCGATCCATTTGAGGGGCTCACCTGGGAGCAACGATGGGAGATCGCTGATAGTCTTGATCAGAGCAGTCGCCAAGCCGTTGGGTCGGGTGATTACGCTTCAGCACTGCAACTGATCGATGGTGCCCTGGCGGCACATCCGTCGCACTACAGATCCTGGATGAATCGCTGGAACCTGCAGCTGCGCCAGGGACTGGAAGGGGACGTGCCAGAGGAAGAGTTGGCAGCATCTATCTTGCAGGACTTTTCGAGAGTCGAGGCAGCGGACACGCATGAAGATCAGGTATATGTCCTGAGTTTCGCTGATGGAAGACTGTTTCAACTGACGGCAGACTCAACGCACCTGCAGCGCCGCGTCGAGCGTCTCGAGACGTATCTGGCAGAGCATCCCGAAAATCTGCGAGCCTTCGATTTTCATCTGTCGGTGGCGAAGTGGACGACCGCGGATG
>Ga0233428_1001675_pt1 | contig 23053 bp, 20 predicted proteins | sample SI_118_April2016_4_FD_179890 | JGI IMG/M metagenome (GOLD analysis project Ga0233428, IMG submission 179890) | Seawater microbial communities from Saanich Inlet, British Columbia, Canada - SI_118_April2016_120_MG | ecosystem: Environmental > Aquatic > Marine > Inlet | place: Canada: British... | reverse complement strand
AATACTGATTTTTTAGCTTCTTCTTCATTCCATTTGTAATTCCAACCTTTACTTCCAACTGTTCCTTTTTCATGACTTTCTTGAATTTTTTTAACTAATTTTTTATCTGGTAGATTTGTTTTTTTATCAATAAAGAAAGTATCTTGCATTTCTCTAACAGGGTGATCTTGAGCTGTAAACAATGAATCAAAGTTCCAGAAAGAACTTTGAATTAAATTTCCAGTCATTTCTTTAAAACCCATTTCTGTCCATATGTTTCTCGCATAATCTGAGGCTTGATTAACAAAATGTCTTTTTCCTCCAGAAATTTTTGAAACAGGATATTTAATATTATATCTTCTAAATTTTTTTCCTTTCCAAAGAGATTCTTTTTTTAGAATTTTAGGACTTATTTGTTCTATTAAATTTCTTGATTTAATACCTGATTTAATTATTTTTTTCCCAATTTCTGTTAATTCTATTGTAGATATTTTATTCTCTTTTATTTGAATTAATTTTTTTCTATTTTGAAGTGATTTTAAAGCATATTTTTGTTCTTCTGTTAATGAATCATATTCTATGGGTAATGATTCTAGAAAGATTTCTTCTAATGTTTTTTTTGCTATTTCACCTTTATTAGCATTTAAAATTATTTTTCCGTGTTTTAATTCTATTAAAGCTTTTTTCTTTAGAACACCTATTGAAGCCTTGAATTCATCTATAGATAATTTGCTTTGTTCTTGAGCTTTTTGAAGAGGAATTATTCTTTGTTCATTTAATAAATTTAAAAGTCTTCTTTCAGGTAATCCTTTTTTTCTATAAAAAGCCCCATTTATATCTATTTCAATTATTTTTTTCTTTTCTTGTGTTAGATTAATTATTTTTTTATCATTGAGATAATCTAGAGCTCTTGTTACAGAAGTTTTGTCTAAATTAGATTTTTTACAAATATTTTGAATATCTTTTTCCTCTATATTTGGTAATATCTTTTTCTCATTTGGGCTTAATGATTCGATTATTTTTTTTATATCCATTTTAATTTTAAGAACTTTATGTTAAAAAATGTTTGTTTTATTAAAAGTCTTTAAACATAGAAGTCGGCATGCCTAGAACAGTTGCTAGAGCTTTTAGGTTATGGGAATTTCTCTTATTTTTATCTTTTAGCGCAATAAATCTCATAGCTATTTTATTTTTATTGCAGAGTTTGATATTTTGTTTTACTCTTGCTAAGATTAAAGATCTGGATTTTCCTTTTGATTCTATTATTTCATCTAAATTTATTCCTATTGTGATATTTTTTTTCTTTGCTATTTTTGCTAGAACTTGATTTAATCCTGAATTTCTTTGTTTTTGTTTATCTTTTCTTTTAGCTTGATTAATAAGAAAAATATTAATTGGTTGTTTTTCAAGAATTTTTCTGTTCAGATCATCATTTTCACTTGTAAAAATAATTGTTTTATCTTTATTTTCATTAATTTTCTTTTTAATTTTTTCAAAGGTTGTTTCTTGAATTAATATGCTTGTTTTCATGTTATCCTTTAATCAAGGTTCCTTTAAACTTTTTTCCTTTTAGAATTCTTTCAAATTGTTTTAAATTACTACCAATAATATATGTTGTTGTTTTGTTCTTTAAAATAATTTTGGAAGCTGATTGATCCAAAACAAAATGTTGTCCTGGTGTGAATTTTGTTTTGTTTGCTATTTGATGGAATTTCTTCCAAGAGACTTTAGGTATAAATTTTGCTTTTTTGAATTTTTTTGGATCTTTATTATATAATCCATCAACATCTGTAAGATTTATAAAATCTGCATTGAGAAAGTTTGCTAATTTTGCAGAAGTTCCATCAGAGGTTTCCTCTTTTGCATATCTCAGTGCTCCACAAAATACAATGTGGTGTAATCTTAGCATGTTTTTTACTTCTTGCATATCATGTGGAATTCCTTTATTTGTATCTTTTCCAAAAAAGTATGTCATGAATCTAGCATTCAGTCTTGTTGTGGCAATACCTAAATATCCTTGGAATATTTTCTTTTTAGGAATATTTTCTTTTTCCAGCCCTTGAATATATTCTCTTGCAGTACTGCCTCCACCACAAACAACTACAAATTTATATTTGTTAATATTTTTTTGAAGAATTTTTTTAAAATTCCTTAAATATTTTGTATTAATATCTTTTGGAATAATCATACTCCCTCCAAGACTTAATACTATCACCTTTTTTCTCATGAAAATTAAAAGGGGAATTGGTTTTTATAGTTTTACTTAGTTTTATTTTTTGAATAAATAGAGATTACTCCAAATAATTTTTTATTTAATTTGTTAATATTTAGAGAGGATTTTAAACTTAAATCAAAGTTTAATTTTCCTGAATTTATTTCAATAAATTTATTTCCTGAAGTTGTTTTTTTAATTTTGATAATCTTGTATTTTTTGATAAATTTCTCAAATGGAATGAATTTTTTGTTATCATAAATCCTTAGAAGTGGTAAGAATTTTTTTGGAGGGCTACTACTTTCTGGAATGGTGATTTTTGCAATACCTTCTTTAGATAATATTCTTGCAACTTCTTCAAAAAAGTGCATTTTATCTTTGTAAAGATAAGAAGAAGTTTGACTATAAACTAAATCAATTGAGCTTGTTTTAAAAGGTAATTTTTTCCCTGCATCGCCAAAAATTAATTTAATAGATTTCAATTGTTTAACTTCGTTTTTTGTAATTATATTCTCTTTTAATGCGAAAGAAATTATTTTCTTTTTATCTCCATGGTCCGGCATTAGATTCATTCCAACAATATCTATTTTTTTTCCAAATTTCTTTTTTAATTCAGTCATAACTTTACCATAACCACAACCGGATTCAAATATTTTAGCCTTCTTTTTTTTCCTTAAGATTTTAGAAATAACTTTATCTAAATCCCCTAATTTTATTTTTGCTTCTTTTAAGCCCCTTGTTTTTGTCATTTTACTTTATTGTGAATAATTTATCATCTTTCACATTAAATATATCTAAACGTACTCCTGAGTCTAACCAACCATGAGCATAGTTTAGAGCTGCGAAAGAATTCACATAATCTTTTTGTTTTTCAAAGTATTTTGCATCTGATAGATAATTAGTAACCATATCTATTATTTCTTTGGCATATTTCTCTTTTCCCCTAATTATGGTTTTTTTAACTTTTTCCAAGGCTGTTGAAGTTAAATTAAAATACTTTTTTAGTTTTTGTTGAGAGATTTTATCTTTCATATTTATTTTAATGAATAAGAATTTTTAAATTTAGTGTTATGATGGATTATGCAAATGTTTTTAAATAGATTTTAATTATAGTAAGGCATGGCAAATAAAGCAAAAGCGGTTATATGGAGTTTGATTGCAGTTATCTTGATACTTGCGTTAATTTTGATTTATGCATTTGCAGTACAACCTGCTATTAACACTAAGCAAGTTACAATTTATAATGCGGGATATCAAAATGCTCAACTAGATTTTGTCAATGGTATGCTTAATCAGTTGAGACAACAAGAATATATACAGATTCCAATAAGTGAGAATCAAACCTTACTTTTAGTGCAAGCACAAGCTCAACAACCTGCACAATAATTTTTTTAATTTTTTTAATTTTTGAATTTCTTTTTATTATTTTTTAATAAATTTCAAAGATTCTTTTTTTTATTTTTTAATAATATTTATAAAGAGTAATTTACTTTGATAGATTATGGTGATGACAGACAAAAAAGGATTATCTATGATTGTTTCTACATTATTAATTATATTATTAGTGCTAGTTGCACTTGGGATTATTTGGGGTGTTGTAAGAAATGTTTTAAATGAAGGTTCTGATGAAATTGGATTGGGGAAATTTTTTGTAAATTTAGATGTAAAACAAGCTTATCTTGAAGGAGATGGTATTAGTGTTAATGTTGAAAGAGGAATTGGAGAAGGAGAATTATCTGGAATGACTTTTGTTTTTTCAGATGGGTCAAATAGTGAAGTAATCTCTATTGATTATGATTTGCTTGATGAATTAGAATCTGATACTTATACTTTTACTGCAGAACAATTAGGAAGTTTAAATCCTTCAAATGTAATTGAAGTTTCTGTAGCACCTATTTATTTAGGTTCATCAGGGGGTCAAAGTTCTGGAGAAATTACTGGAAGTGCACTTATATCTGATGCTCCTGAAGGAACTCTTGAAGCTGGAACTTGCGGGAATCTAGCTCTTGATGCAGGTGAAACTTGTGATGATGATCTTTTAAATAGTCAAACTTGTATAACTCAAGGATATGATCTAGGAACATTAAGATGTTCTTCTGATTGTACTTCTTTTGATGTTTCTAGTTGTCCAGGAGGTCCTACTGACTGTGTGGCCGATACAGAAACTTCAGCTTGCGGTCTTCAACAAGGAGTGTGTTTAGATTCAATACAAACATGTGATACAGAGGGATCTTGGCCTGGATGTGTTTATACTTCTATTGTAGGCTATAATGAAGAAGGTGAAACAGGGGCTCTTTGTACAGATGAATTAGATAATGATTGTAATGGTTTAACCGATAATGATGAACTTACCTGTGAATATACTTGGACAGGAACTGTAAATGATCCTTGGCCTTCTGGAGCTTTATATCTTTTTCTTGTTGAAAATTTAGTTGGAGATGAAAGTGAACCTATTAGTAATATGAAAATAAAGTTTGCAAGTGATCCGGTAACAGAAGAAAGATGTCTCACAATTTTTGATTATATACTTCCTTCTGAAGGTTCTTTGTTTACTGTCCCAGTTATTCAGATTGATGAAAATCCTATAGGGGGACTTCCAATTGATCTTGTTGCAGGAGATACATTCACAATATATCAGAAATCTGACTGTGGTTTTGATTAGCAAGGTTTAAATATTTAATTTTATTCTAGTTCTTAGTAGTTACTTACATAAAAAGATGGCGTATAAAAAATATATTACAAGAAATGGTAAGGTCTATGGTCCATATGTTTATCATAGTCGTAGGGTAAATGGGAAGGTTGTGTCTGAATACCGAGGATCTACTGAAAAAAAGAAATCTATTGATTATAAAAAATTTATTTGGATTTTTTTAGGGATATTTATTTTAGGAGTTATTGCTTATGGATTTTCTATAACAGATAGTAGATTGACTGGAAATTCTGTATTAAATCTTAATGCAAATTATCAAGAAGGAGAATTTGTTAACGGAAATTTAAAAGTATTATTAAAAGAAGGGGAATTGATTCCTTCTGATTCTCAGGTAATTTTTGAAACAAGTGAAGGAATTTTTGAATATAATTTACAAGATATTATTTCAAATAATGTAAATCAAGGAGATTATTATATTGCCGGGAAAAATATTCTTGGACAAGGAGAAGGATATGGTTTAATTGGCGAAAAAAAGATTTATCCTGAAGTTAATTTTTTATTAAGAATTATTTCAAGTGAAGTAAGTGAAGAGGTAGAAATTTCTGATAATGAAAATGTTAATGAAGAAATTATTGAAGAGGAAATTATAGAAGATGTTCTTGAAGAAGAAATTGTTGGGGAAGTTGTTATAGAATCTTTTGAAGAACAAGGAGAAGAATTAATAGAAATTTCTAATGAAGTTATTTATGAATTTTTAGAAGATCCTGAAGTTGTTGAAGAAGAAATTGTTGAGGAACCTATAGAAAATATTGAAGAAGAATCTATTGAAGAAGTAGAAGAATCTGCTGATGAAGGATCTTTAGTAGAAGCTGTTATTTTTAACTTTTTTTCAAGATTAAGTTTAACAGGTCAAGTTGTATTGGGAATTGAAAATACTCTTGATGGGACTGTTTCTTATGAAAATCCTTTTACATATGATTTATCTTCTGGAGATAATGTGGAAATTGTTGGAGGAAGTGTTAGTGTGAAAAATATGGCTATTAATGAAGACAATATTAATTTAGATATAGATAATAATGAAATTTCTGTGACTACAGACTATTTTGAATTGGAAGAGGGTTATGGTGAAGAATATATTGGAAGTGGAGAAGAATTGATTGTTATTGATTTAGCAGATCTTGATTTAATTTTTCCTGAAGGAGATTTAAAGGTGAGTTTAAAATATGGCGAAGAAGAAATAGTTGTTTTAAATACGGTTTTAATAACTGAAGGAAATATTATAGCTGAAGGAGAAGAACTTATTGATGAGATTGAAGAATCTATTAACGAAAATTTACCTGTCCTCGAAACCCTAACGATTATTCCTTCTAAAAAAGGAGAGTTATTAGAAGGATTACCTAGGTTTTTAACAGAAGAAGAAAAAGAAATTTTATCTGAAGAATTTGGCCAAAGTCAAATAGGAATAGAGAAATTTAATATTGGGGAAGGAAATATTATGGTTAGATTTGAATTGGAAGGTTATATGGTTGAAGCTATTTATGATCCTAGTCTTTCTAAAGAAGAATTAGCTGTGCAAATGGATGTGGATAAGACTAATTGGTTAAAGGAAGTTGTTACAGATGTTTCAAATTATAAGAGAAGTGTTGAAGAAGAGAGAGAATTAGAAGATTTGACAGAAATTTATGTTAATAATTGAAAATAGGTTTATAGCTCATTTTTTTTATTAGAAATTTAGAATCAGCTACTTTAGATATAATGGCTGAAAGAATCATTTTGCCAACAGCTACTTTAAAGAATCCTTCTTGCATTGGAATCTTACTTACTTTTGAAAATTGTTCAATAACATAATTTATTTCTTCTTTGTTTAGAATTATTTTAGATGTTTTTTTACCCATTGTTCCTTTAACTATAATATTAGTATCTTGACCATTGCATTGAATATCTCTTACCATTGGATCTTTGATTAAAGGGTTTAGTTTCCCTAAATCTATAGTAATGTTAGAAGGAGAAGGTGTAAGATACTTCATTGTAGGAGGTAATCTTGTTGGAGGAATTCTTAATATTCTTTTTTGAGGTTTTTTGAAAAGTTTTTTTACTTGAGGTTTGTTTAAAAGTTTAGTTCTTTCTATTTGTTTTTTTCTAAGAATCTTTTTTATTTGAGACTTTCTAATATTTGGATGTGATCTTTCTTGTAATGTTTGATTTAGTTTATAAACATCTATTGGAGCTGAATTTCTTAATAATTCTTCTGTAAATTTTAATAGAAATTTTTTTCTAAAGTTTTGAGAAGTGTTTTTTAATATCATTTTTCACTTCTATAATTTTTTAAATTGTTGAGGATTGGATGGGGGTTGTGATGAAATTGATTTTTGATAATCTCCTAAATTTTTTTCTTCTTCTTGAATTTTGGTTTCTGGACTTTGAGGTTGTTGAATATTTTGTACAGGGGGTCTTTGGGTTTGAAGGGGTATGTGTCTTGGCATTACAGGGGCAAATGGTTTTTGTTGCATTGGGGGTCTTTCATGTAGTAATGTTAAACCTTTAGCAATAACTTTGTTTTGCTGAAATAGATTATCAACTCTTTTTAATATTTCAGTATCGTCTCTGGTTTCTTTTTTTACAGCATATTCTTTCTCTGCTAAAGCTTTTGCAGATATTTCAAATAAATTTAATAATTTAGATATTTGGGTAGAGAGAGTATCAAATTTTACAGATAAATTTACCATTACTTTTTGAAGTGCTATAAAATTTTCAGCTAATTTTTTTTCAACTGTTATTTCTCTTGCATGTTCTAAAGGATGTTGTTTCCTTTTAATAGGTTTTACAATTTTATTAGATTTTTTAGAAAGAGGTTTCTTTTTTATAATCTTTTTTTTCACCATATTTTCTTTAACCTTCTTTTATTTATAAATATTTAGAAAATATTTAGAGACTCGTTTTCTGCAGGTTCATCCTTCTTTTCATTGTTTTCAGTATTTTGTGAGTGATTTGGCACTGAATCATTTTTTTCATATTCTTCTCTTTCTTTTTCAATAGAATCTACATCTTTCTGAATTCTTTCTTCTTTTTGATCAGAAGTTTCTATATTTACTTGCTCTTCAACTTCTTTAATAATTTCTTCTTTATTTTCTTTTGATTGGGTTGATTGTGCATGATTTTTATTTTCTTCTTCTGGTTGATATTTTCTAGGTTCTTTATCTGTTCCTTTTACTAAACTATTTTCAACTTCTAAAACATATTCTGCAATGTCAGAAGCTACATCAGCATTAACACTAATACTATCTATTTTATTTTCAACTAAAAATTTAGCCATTTCTTTTTTACTTCCTGCTTGTCCACAAATACTTGTTTCTACATTGTTTTTTTTACATATTCTGATGACATATCCTAATTGATATAATATTGCTGGATGCATTTCATTATAGAGATGTTGAACTTGAGTATTTCCTCGATCTATTGCAAGCATATATTGGGTTAGATCATTTGTTCCAAATGAAATGAAATCTATTCCTTCTATACATAAATCTCTTATTAGCTGAACAGCTGCAGGAGTTTCTATCATAACACCTATTTTTGAATCTGAAAATCCTATTTCTTGAATATATTTTTTTACTTGTTTTACTTCCTCTACAGAAATAATTTGTGGAAGCAATATTCCAATTTTTTTATTTTTTTGAGCAACTCTTTTTAATGCATTTAATTCTGATTTTAATACATCTGGATTTTTTAAGCTATATCTTATCCCATGCATTCCTAACATAGGATTTGCTTCTTTTTCTTTAGGAGCTCCTTCTAAATTTTCAAATTCATCACTTCTTATATCAGAAGTTCTTACCCAAAGTTCTTCAAAGTAATTTGCTATTTTATCAATTCCTTGGAAAATTACTTCTTCATAATCTTTAATTTTATTTTGTTTTATAAAATAATCTGGATGTTTTCCTGATTCTGCTATTATTCCTTCTATTCTTACTAATCCAACTTTCTTTAACATTGTTTTTGATGCACGTTCTGCAAAACTTGGCAAGTCTACCATTACTTTTATTTCTGTTTTAGTTTTAGCTGTTACAGGTTTTATTTCCTTTTTTATTGTTTCAGAAGTTTTTCCTTTGTAGATTTTTCCATTTGTTCCATCAACAGTAATTATTTCACCTTCTTTTAATTTAGTTGTTGCAACTTGTGTACCTACTATAGCAGGTGTTCCCATTTCTCTTGAAACTATTGCTGCGTGGGCTGTTAATCCTCCTTCATCTGTAACAATTGCTGCAGATTTTTCCATAGCTACAACCATATCTGGATTTGTCATTTTTGTAACTAAAATTTCTCCTTCCTTTAAAGAATGTAAATCTTCTAAATTTTCTATTATTCTTATTTTTCCAGAAGCAATACCTGGTGAAGCTGCTAAACCCTCCAAAATTACTTCCCCTTCTATTTTTTTACCTTCTGTTTTTTCAATTCTTTTGTCAATGGTTGTAATGGGTCTGGTTTGAACAATGTGGATATTTTCTCCCTCTATCGCAAATTCAATATCTTGGGGTTTTTTATAATGGTCTTCTAATCTTATTGCAAATTCTGCTAATTTATGGATTTCAAAATTTTTTAGAACTTGTGAGGTGGATCTTTGGGGTGTTAATTTAACTTCTATTTGTTGCCCTCCTGAATCTCTCGTTAATGCAATTTTTTTATCTGCGATCTTTTCTTCTATTATTTTAAAATCTTCTGAGACTATGTGTCTGTCAGGACTTATTTTTCCTGAAACAATTCCCTCTCCCAACCCATAAACAGATTCAATAATAATATTATTATTTTTATAGGCTGGATCTTTTGAAAATATTACTCCTGATTTATCAGAATCTACCATTTTTTGAACTACAACTGCTAAACTTGCTTCTTCATGTTTAAATCCTTGCTTATTTCTATAATATGTGGCTCTTGCTGTGAATAGAGAAGCAAAACATTTTTTTATGTGTTTTAATAACTCATCATTTCCTTTTACATTTAGAAAGCTGTCTTGTTGACCTGCAAAGCTTGCCTCTGCAAGATCTTCTGTTGTTGCACTGCTTCTAACAGCTACAAAAATAGGTTCTGAAGAAGGGTTTAATATTCCTAGAGCAGTGTTGTTTTTTATATGTTCTTCATTCACATCTAAATGTTCATAAGATTCAATTATTTCTTTTTCCATTTCTTCAGGAATTTTAGAATCAGTAATTAATTTTCTTATTTGTTCTGTTGCATGATTTAATTGTTTAGTATCTTCATAACTTATACTTGGAAGTAATTCTTTTATTTTATCGTCGATTTTTGAGGTCTCTATAAAATAATCATAGGCTTGTGCTGTTACTACAAATCCTGGTGGAACTGGAATTTTTAAATTATAAATTTCTGATAAATTTGCACCTTTACCTCCGGCTACATTTCCAGAGTCTTTATTTAATTCAGAAAACCATTTGACAAAATCTATTTTTTTTGATCCCTCTTTTTTGTCCATGATTGATTAAATTTTTTAAAGTTAATAAAGGTTTTTGTTAAGATTTATAAATCTCTTTCTAGTAGATTACTTATGGGTTTTTTAAGGGGTACAGCATTATTTTTTATAGGATTTATTCTATTGATTTCTCTTTTGGTTGGAAATGTTTTGTTAATGTTAACCATGTCTCTTGATTATGAAAATGTTGAAACTGGATTAACATCTACATTTGAAAATGTTATAGATGGAGACTATGATATTATTGAAGGGCAAAATATTAATTTAACAGAAGTTGTTGAAGAAAAATTAATATTAATGGAAGATTATTGTATAAATAATTCTGAATTTGTTTATATTGAAGAAGATTTCACCTTTATAGTTCCCTGTAGTGTTGTTGATGAGGGTATAGATGGAATTGTTAATGAAAGTATTAAGAGTGTTGTTTCTGATTTTTACTATCAAGAATATAATTGCGATTTTTTAGATTGTTTTGGAGAGGAAAGTATTCCTTTTTTCTTGGTTTCAGAGCAATCTAAAGATTATCTACAAGGTAAATTTTATTTAGCATTATTAGTATCTATAATTCTTGCAGTATTAGTTTTATTGTTAATTGAAAATAAAAAGAATTTTCCAATAGTCTTAGGGGTGTTGATGATTATTTCTTCCCTTCCTTTTATGAAATTAGATATATTTCTTTTTGGAGATGTTGGCCCTATTATGAATTTTATTTCAGTATTTATTTCTGAAGCATATAATGTATTTTGGATATTCTTCTTATCTGGTTTAGTTATGATGGGGCTTGGTATTGCAATGCATTCTGTGGATTTAGGAGTTTTTATTGCAGAAAAAATTAAAAGTTATAAACAAAAAAAAGTTGTTAAATCTGCTAATAAAAAATAAGTTTATTTCTTCTTTTTATCTTTTTCTATTTTTGTTAAGAAGTTCGCTATAAATTTTTTGTTTTTCTCTCTGTCTATGATTTCTCTTATTGTGTGGAAAATGATATTCTCTTTGTGATGTTTATGAGTTTTTATATCTGAACCAACTCTATTGATAACTTTGTCACTTACTAGAACTTCTTCGTTTGAGATACCTGCCAATTTCTTTGATAAAATAATAAGATTTCCGACACTCATGAATTTTAATCCTTGACCTTCTTTTTTAGCTATTATATCTCCATAGTTAACAGATAAACCAAATTCTATTTTTTGTTTGAATAATTTATTATGGTAGTTTAAAATTTCTTTTATTTTTCTAGATAATTCTATTGCTGTTCTTTCATTTTCAAATGTTTTTGTTCTTATTGGAGCAAACATGAAGAAAATATAGCTCTGATTCTCATATATCATTGCTTTGCTTTCTTCTGCAAATTTAACAATTCTTTGAATTGTTTCTTCTTTATTTCCTTTTTTTGTTTCAATATCTTTTAAGTTTTTGATTTTTAAACATACAACATTTGCACTTTGTTTTTCACCTTTTAGAGATAAGGAGAATTCTGCTCTATTTGCTGTTTTTATTAGAGATTTTTTCCCAAGTGCACTTGCTGAAATTTTTTTCCATTCTGTACCTGAATTAATTTTAGTTTGGTCAGATGGTTTTTTGAGGATATTCATTCTACCTATAAAACTTTTTTTGTAGCCTTTTCTAAATAATGTGAATGCAACAAATCCTAAGATTGTTATAACAAAAATCCATACAATATAATATCTACTTGAAACTAAAAATTTTCTTGAGCTTTCCTTAATATTTACAGCTTTTCCTGTTAACATAACGTTTTCACTTAAAACATATCCTTCATCACTAATAATTTCTACATAATATTCTCCATCTGGCGCTGTTATTTTATATTTTTTAGTTTCATCTACTTCTAAACATAAATTTATATTTAATGAATCTGTTCCAACTTTAACAAGCACTGTTTGATTACAGTAAACAACATTTCCTATATTTGTTATTTCTATGGTCTTGTTTATTAAATTGATATCTATTTTTTCTTTTTCAGATATATTAAATTCAGATTCTGTTGTTAATCCATTTGAAACTGCTATTGCTTTCCATATTCCTGGAAATTCATTATATACTATTGGTAATTCTAAAAAATTATCTGTAGCTAATTCTATTTGTTCTACAATGTTATTTTGACCATCTTTTATAGTTATTACTACTGTGGTATTATCTATTTTTGTTCCAGATTGATCATGAAGAATTGCCTTTACTCTTAAGTTTGTTCCAGGTTCAACAGGGATTTGTTCAAAAAGAAGTTCTAAATTTGTTGGAACTTGAATGATTTGAACATTATAATCAAGATTTCCTAAATTTGTTTCTTGCAAATTAAAATCTGTTTCATATGCTTTTAAACTTGTTAAATATAGTTTTGATTCTAAATCTTCTGGTAGAGTAAAATTTATAGAAAAAAATCCATTATTTATTACTCCTAATTGATTTATCCCTTCTGTAGAATTATCTGCAAACATTGTTAATTCTATGAATCCATCAGCATCTATTCCACTTTCTCTAATAGCTGTTCCTTCTATTATTAAATTTTGACCTGGTTCAAATTCTGTTTGTAAGTCTTCTGATAAAAATATATTAATTAAATTAGATATTTTAAATTCTTCTGTTAAAATAGGTTCCTCACCTGTTAATCTTATTTTTATTTTACAATCTCCCCTCATTTCTGCAATAATATCTTGTGTTAAAACTAGAGAAGGTGCTGGTGATAATTCTAAATCTTCCCCATAAAATAATGAAATCCCATTTTTATAAAAATTAGTTGTTTGTCCATTACATAATAAATCTAATTCAAGACTTCCTGTTAAATCTTGCGATGCTCTAATTATTATGGGTACAGATACACTATCTCCTAGATTGTAAATTTCTTCTGGTTGGGTATTTATTATTATCTCTGCAGATATAAATGATGTTAGCATTAATAGCAGTAATAATGAAAAGATTATCTTCCTCATTTTATAGTATATAAACTAAATTATTGTTTATAAATATTTGTTCATTGGAAAATATTTATAAGTAAAGGGTGTTTAGCAGTATAATGAAAAAAGAGGTAAAAATAACTCCTTGGGAAGTATCTGGAGATGTAGATTATGGTAAATTGATCAAGAAATTTGGGGTTTCTCCTATGAAAAAATTACCTAAAGTATTTAATGAAAATATTTTATTTAGAAGAGGAATTGTTTTTGCTCATAGGGATTTTCAAAGAGTTTTAGAATCTATTGAAAAGAAGAAAAAATTTGTAATGATGACAGGTCTTATGCCTACAGGAAAATTTCATATTGGTCATGTTATAATTGCTAAACAATTTATATTTTATCAAAAATTAGGTGCTAAAATTTATATAACTGTTGCAGATATTGAAGCTTATGCAGCTAGAGGCCAGAGTTTAGAGGAAAGTAGGAAAATTGCTTTTGAAGAATATATTTCAAATTATGTTGCACTTGGCCTGGATTTGAAAAAGTGTGAAATTTATTTTCAAAGCAATAGAAGTAATAAGGCTGAGAAAGCTAATGCTTATTATAGATTACAGAATATGTTATCTAGATATGTGACTTTTAATGAATTTAGAGGGATTTATGGAGATATTAGTCCTGGAAAAATGTTAGCTTCACTTTTACAAGCTTCAGATATGTTGCATCCACAATTAAAAGAATTTGAAGGAAGTGTTCCTGTTTTGGTTCCAGTTGGAATTGATCAAGATCCTCATTTAAGACTTGCAAGAGATATTTCCAAAAGAATTAAAGATTTGAAATTGATTCAGTTAAGTTCTACTTATAATTTATTTCTTCCAGGTTTAAGTGGGGGAAAAATGTCTGCTTCCAATGCGAACTCTTATATTTCTTTAGTAGATTCTCCAAAAGAAGTTGAAAGAAAGATTAAGAAATATGCTTTTTCAGGAGGAAGAAAGACTTTGGATGAACATAGGAAAAAAGGTGGTAATCCTGATGTTGATGTTTCTTTCCAGTATTTGAAATTTTTATTTGAAGAAGATGATAATAAATTGAAAGAGATAGAGAAAAAATATAGAAGTGGAGAAATGTTAACTTCAGAACTTAAACAAATTACAATTGATAAGATAAATGCTTTTTTGAAGATACATCAATCAAAAAGAAAAAAAGCTAAAAGCAAAGTAAAGGATTTTGTTTATAATTCAAAATAGATTAATTTTATAAAATCCTTTTTTCTAAGTTAGATATGAAGATATTAAGTTTACATGTTGATCATATAAAATTTAAACCTTTGAAAAAAGCTTTAAAGAGTGTGGGAAATCTTTCTGATAAAGAAAAAAAAGGTGGAAGTGCTAAAGATGCTCTTGCTGTTTTGACAGCTGTAGAGAAAAAAGATCATAACGAGAAGGAAGTTGTTAGTGAGTTTATTAAAAATGTTAAAAAGATAGCTGAACAAGTTGGTTCTGAAACAATTGTGCTTTATCCATATGCTCATCTTTCTAGCGATTTAGCTTCACCTGATTTAGCTGAAAGAGTTTTAAATGCTGCCGAGAAGGGATTAAAGAAATTTTACAAAGTTGTTAAAGCACCTTTTGGATATTATAAAGAATTTGAAATGAAAGTTAAGGGTCACCCTTTAAGTGAATTGTCTAGAGAAATTAATGTTGGTGGGGAAAGTGAAGAAGTTATTGATCATGAAGCTCTTTTAAAAAAGATGTCTAAAGTTAAGATGAGTGCTCAAAAAGGAAAAAATGGTATGAAGAGTAATATAGAACTTGGAAGGGATTTGGATTTATACATTGTTAGTGAAATTGTTGGGCATGGGTTACCTCTTTTTACTCCAAGAGGAACCAGAATTATTAAGGAATTAAGAACATTTATTGAAGATGAAGAAATTAAAAGAGGTTATAGATATACTTCAACACCTATAATGGCTAAATCTGATTTATATAAGATTTCAGGACATTGGCAACATTATAAAGACGACATGTTTGTAATGGATTTGGGTAAAGAAAAGTTTGCTTTAAGACCTATGACTTGCCCATTCCAATTTGTGTTATATAAAAGAAAAGCTAGAAGTTATAAGGATCTTCCAATAAAATATGCTGAGATTGCTGATTTATTTAGAAATGAAAAGTCAGGAGAGTTAAGAGGGTTATCAAGAGTTAGACAATTTAGTTTAGCAGATGCTCATATTATTTGTAGGCCTGATCAAGTTGAAAAAGAATTTTTAGAAGTTCTTGATTTAGTGAAGTTTGTAATGAAATCTCTTGGTGTTAAAGATATTTGGTATAGATTTTCTCAAGGAGATGTTAAAAATAAAGAGAAATATATTGATAATCCTAAAGCTTGGAAAGAATCTGAAGCTTTAATGAAAAGGATTTTAGATAAATCTAAGTTAAAATATATTGTTGCTAAAGATGAAGCAGCTTTCTACGGTCCTAAATTAGATTTACAATATAAAGATGTTTATGGAAAGGAAGATACCTTATTTACAATTCAAATTGATTTTGCATTGCCTGAAAGATATGATATGACTTACAAAGATAAAAATAATAAAGATAAAAGACCAATGGTTGTTCATAGATCTAGTATAGGTGCTATTGAAAGAATCTTAGCAGTGTTATTAGAACAAACTCAAGGTAATTTTCCTCTTTGGCTATCTCCTGTTCAAGTTAAGATTTTACCTATGGCTGATAAGAACATAGATTTTGCAAAGAAGGTTGAAGATAAATTGAGGAGAGAAGGAATAAGAGTTGAATTAGATGAAAGGGTTGAATCAATGTCTAAGAAAGTTCGAGATGCTCAGGTTGAGAAAGCAAATTATATGGTTACTATTGGTGATAAAGAGGATAAAGCAGGAACTTTGGCTGTTAGAACAAGGAAAGGAGATATTGAATTTGGAGTTCAGTTAAATGATTTTGTTGATAGATTGAAGAGTGAGATTAAAGAGAGAGCATAAGACTTAAATATGGAGGATTTTTTGAATTTTTATGAGACTTGAAAAAATTAATAAGACAGATATGGGGCATTATGTTTTGATTACAGAAGGAAATCAAGAACCTGAAATTGGTGAAGTAAAAATAGAATATCATGGAATTTTAAGAGGTATTAATAGAGATGAAGTTTACTTACAACCTGGAATGAAATTAATTCAGAAAAGAATTAGTAATCATCATTTTGAATTTCAAGATAAAAATATTGATATTATCACAGAATTACAAAAAAATCATTTTTTAACTATTTTTAGAAAAAATATTAGTGAAGAATGTAGGTTTGGTGGGCCTTCTTTTAAAAGAATATATAATATAAATAATTCTGAATTACCTCGTCCTAATTTTGGAGGGCGAGCTTAAAATGAATTTTCAATTTTATTTAGAAAAGTTACACGATTCTGAAGAATTTAAGAAATTTATAAAAGAAAATCCCGAAGCACTTTTTTGTTCGGCTTTTTTTACTAAGGATGAAGAAGGAAAAGATAATAAAATTCATGTAGATTATTTTATTAAAGAGAAAGCTGATAAAATTTTTAGTTTTGAGATTGAAAATAATTGTAAAAAAGTTGAAGTTGAAACATATGATGGGAAAACCCCTGAAAAGTTAGAAGATGATGTGGATTTTGATATTGATGAAGTTGAAAAATTAATTCGTGTGAAGATTGAAGAAGAAAAAATAAAAGAAAAGTTTCAAAGGATGATGTTTTCTTTGCAAAAATTAGATGGAAAAGATTTTCTTGTTGGAACTGTTTTTGTTTCAATGTTGGGAATGTTAAAAGTTAATATTGATATTAAAGAAATGCAGATAACTTTTTTTGAGAAAAAATCTTTGTTTGATATGGTTAAAATTATTAAGAAAAAAGATGAAAAAGATGTGAAAAAGAAATAGATGTTTTAGAATATATTTTTTTATAAACTATTGTTGTTAATTATTTCTATGGGTGTGACTTATAGTGCTAGAATGCAAGCTCGTGAAGATGGGGGTTATAGTGGGGGTGATTTTAGTTTTAATCCTCCACCCAATACTAATTTTTCATTACTTTCTAATTTAAAATCAATTGAAATAATTAGATCTAAGATATATTCAAAAGTTTTAGAAGATAGAGATTTTGGTTATATTGAAAAATTAATTGCTGAAAAAATTGCAGAAAAATATTCTGTAGAGATTGATAGTGAGGGGTGTTTTCATAAAACTATTGAAGAGGATAGAGATTTTGGAGAAGCTTTTAAAAATTTAGATAATGCTGAAAAAGATCTTGTTAGCGGCTTAGAACATTTATTAAAATATATTGATGAGCTTTTTAATTAGGATTTTTGAATTACTACTACAATATTTCTGTTTGGTTCAGCTTTAAAAGTTATTTTAAATCCAATTTTTTTAATTAAATCATAGAATTCTTTAGGTTCATATAAATAAAGATATCTTAATCCTTTATTTTGCCAAGCCATTTGTGTTTCTTTTGCCCTATTTTTAAACCATTTGGAATTTTTATTCCAAACACTTATTTTTGCTGTTGCTTTTGGTTTTAAAACTCTAAATAATTCTTTTAAACTTTTTTCTCCGTCTTTTTTATTCATACAATGAAGAACAGCTAAACAGATAGCAGAATCAAAGAAATTATCTTCATAAGGAATTTTTGTGGAGTTGGCAATTTTGAATTCAGCTTTGACTTTGTGTTCTTTTGCTCTTTTTTTAGCTAATCTGATCATTTCTTTTGAAAAATCTGTTAAATATATTGTAGCAGGAGTTTTTAATCCAATAAACATTCTTCCTGCACCTCCACCTAAATCTAGAATTTTTCCTTTTTTACCCTTAATAAAATTTGTTAAACCACTTTTAACATTTGTTCTATTTTTATACCAGTCAGGAGCTATTTTATCCCAAACTTCTTCTTGTTTCATATGATTGTTAAAGAGTTTAAGTTTAAAAAGATGGGGTTTGTTTGTTAAATCATGAAACATAATAAAAAAATAAATGTGAAGATTAAGAAACCTGTTCGAACGATTTCAGGTGTTACACCCTTGACAGTTGTTTTAAAACCTAGAAAATGTGATCATGGAACATGTGTTTATTGTCCCGGAGGAGATGATGTTCCACAAAGCTACACTGATAAGAGTCCTGCTGTGATGAGGGCGTTGTCTTTGAGATTTGATCCCCATGCTCAGGTTATGAATCGGTTGAAAGTTTTGAATTTAATGGGCCATCCTACAGATAAGATAGAATTAATCGTATTAGGTGGAACTTTTTTACAATATCCTGTTAAATATCAATATAATTATTTGAAAAGATGTTTTGATGCTATGAATGGGCGAGTTGCTAAAGATTTGAAGCAAGCGAAGAAGTGGAATGAGAAAGCAAAACATCGTTGCGTTGCAATGTGTATCGAAAATCGGCCTGATAATTGTTCTGCTAAAGAAATTGAGAGGTTGTTGGAATTTGGTTGTACTAGAATGGAAATAGGTGTGCAAATTCCTGATGATGAGATATATAAGAAGATTAATAGGGGCCACACTGTTCAAGATGTTGTTGATTCTTCTGAAAGGTTGAAAAATGCTGGATTTAAGCTAGGATATCATATTATGCCTGGTTTACCTTATAGTAATATGAAGAAAGATATGAAAATGTTTAAGATGATTTTTAGTGATGAGAGATTTAAACCAGATCAATTGAAGATATACCCTTGTCAGGTAATTGATAACTCTCCTTTAGCTAATATGTATAAGAGAATAGGTTATGTTCCTTATGATCAAGAGAAAACAAAGAAGATTGTTAATGATATTATGAAGATCATTCCTGCTTATTGTAGAGTTATGAGAATTATGCGGGAAATTCCCAAGGAGAAGTTGATTAAGGGAAGTGTTAAGCTAGATGTTAGGAAAGATGTTGAAGAAGAATTGAGAAAGCAGAATATTGAGATTAAAGAAATAAGAATGAGAGAAATTGGATTTAATAGAAAGGATTTGGATTTAGGCACTACATTGAAGATTTTGAAATATGATTCAAGTAATGGAAAAGAGTATTTTCTTGAGATGGTGAATAAGGATAATATTTTATTTGGATTGTTGAGACTTAGAATTGCTCAGGGAAAGGCAATTGTCCGCGAATTACATATTTATGGAAAAGCTTTGGAAATTGGTATGAAGGGAAAGAAATCTTCACAACATACTGGATTAGGAAAAGTGTTATTAAAAGAAGCTGAGAAAATTGTTAGGAAAGCTGGAATAAAGGAGCTTAAGATTATTTCAGGTGTTGGGGTAAGAGATTATTATAGAAAATTAGGATATAGATTGAAAGGGCCTTATGTTGTTAAGAAGTTGAGGTGAACGCCCCCACCGGGATTCGAACCCGGGTCACGGCCGTGAAAGGGCCGCATTCTTGGCCTCTGAACTATGGGGGCTTTAAAGAATAGGTTTAATTGTTAAAATTGGTTTTTAAAGCTAATCTTTATTTTCTTTCAGGTATTATGATTAATGCAATTAAATATGCTAAAAATCCAAAACCCATCCAGAAGATACTGATAGCCCAAACTAATCTTATTAGGGTAGGATCTATGTTAAAGTATTCACCAATTCCACCACAAACGCCTCCAATCATCTTATTCTTCTTACTTTTGTAAAGTTGTTTTTTCCTTGTTTTTTTCATTTTTCTTTTACTTGTACCCTTTAGGGTATTCATTTTATTTGTCATGAGCCTACTCGGATTTGAACCGAGGACCTCTGGCTCTCTTAGAGCAATCCAAGAGAAAATAATCCTCACGAATTATGTTCCTATAAGACCAGCGCTCTGACCAGGCTGAGCTATAGGCTCATGTTTAAGTATGGTTTCTTATTATCTTTTTGAATATTTAAAGTTTTACTTGTTTGGATTTTTGATAGTTAAGATAATTGGTTTAGTTTAATTTTATTTGTACTTATTTAGTAATCTTTTTTGTTTTTTGGAGAGTTATAATTGTTTATTTTTTGCTTTTTTAGAAGTAATTTTGATTAGGTTGGAAAGGTGAGGGTTGGTCACTAATTTTTGGTGAAATGAAGCTTAGAATGGGGGAATTTTAAGCTTATTTTTGTTTCTTATTTTATTTCGATGTTATCCTACAAAAAAATTGTAGGTAAGTAAAAAAAACATGTTTTCCTCGTCGATAAAATGGAAAACTTTTTTGTGTAGGTAAACTTTATAAATTAGAAAAACATATATTTTATGTATGGAAAAGGGGTTGAGGACTAGTTTAATTTTTGTAATTGTATTTGCCTTAGCAATTGGCTTAGTTTCTGCGGTGGAAATTGGCGAAGATTTGCATTTAAATTTGCAATCAACCTTTTCAAATGGAACAATTCAATCTGGAACTTTTGAATTTTATTTTAATATTTCTACTGCAGAAAATTGTGGGACAGTTGTTTATACAAACAGCACAAATTTGACTACAGATACCAGGGGAATTATTTCACATTATCTTCCAGATGTTTCATTAGATTATGATCAACAATATTGGCTATGTTATTACAAAGATGGTTCTTTAGAATCTTCATCTAAGATTGCTAGAACACCTTATTCTTTTGGAGCTTTGAATGTGAGTGCAGAAGGTGTGAAAAATGATTCTGATTTAGATTTGACAAATTACAATGTAACTGCTTCTTGGTTTAGGGGAATTTTTGATTGGATCATTGGTGCTACTAGTGGAAATTATTTGAGCTTTAATGGGACTCAACTTGATTTTGATGAGTCTGCTTTGAATACTACTATTGATGCAAGATCTGGAATATTTAATGATTCTATAAATAATTATATTGCTGAAAATAATGTCTCTATGAATAATTGGATAACCGCTAATAATGGGTCTGTTGTGAACTATATTTCAGGTGTAAATACTTCTAATAATAATTATATTATAGATTATGTTAGTGTGCAAAATGGTTCAATGACTAATTATATTGCAACTGTTAATACTTCAATGGGAAACTATGTTGTGGATTATGTTGGAACACAGAATGCTTCTTTGGTGAATTATATTGGTGTTGTAAATACTACTAGAGATAATTATGTGGCAGATTCTTATGTTCCTTATTCTGGAGCTGATAAAAATGTTGATTTAGGTGCTAATAATTTTTCTGTTGATAATACTCTTTTATTTGTTGATGCAAATAACAATTTAGTAGGTATAGGTACTACAAGTCCTGAAGCATTAATGCATTTGCAAGCTGCAAGTGGTTGGACAGAACTTAGATTACAAGGCGGAGATGAAACAAGTGGTGGTCAGATTAGATTTGATAATTCAACAGGAATGGAAATAGCTGAGATTTATGCAACTCCTAATGATGATAGTTTTAGAATTCAGACTGGAAATTCTGATAGATTTACAATAGATAGTTCTGGAAATATAGGAATTGGGACAACAACACCCCAGAATTTGTTAAATGTTGATGGAGATCTTAATGCAACAGGAATTTTTTATGGAAATGGTTCTGGATTACATAGTTTGTCTTCAAGTGCAATAGAGGATATTTGGGTTAATGTAAGTGGAGATACAATGACTGGAAATTTAGATTTAGGTGATAATAATATTACAAATGTTGATTATCTTGGAATTGGAACAACAACTCCTTTGGCAGATTTACATATAAATAGGTCAAGTGGTTGGGCTGAAGCTAGATTACAAGGTGGAGATGAAACAAGTGGTGGAACTCTTAGTTTGTATAATAATACTGGAATGGAACTAGCTGAAATTTATGCAACACCTCTTGATGATAGTTTGAGATTTCAAACAGGTGGAAGTGATAGATTTACAATAGATAGTGCTGGTCAAGTTGGTATTGGAACAAGTAGTCCTGCCGAAGAATTAGATGTTAGAGGAGCTGTGCAAGCTCAACAAATTATTGCAAATGGAACAGGAACACATCCTACTGGAATTGGTTCTTATATTGAATTATATATGCTTGGAGATGTTGCAAGAATTTTACCTTATGATGGTTCTTCTTACAAAGATTTAGCTATTGGAGATTATGGTGGAGGCAATCCTAATATTATGTTGAAAGTTGGAGGAAATGTGGGAATTGCAACAGGAACTCCTCAAAATACTTTTAATGTTGCTGGTGATGGAAACTTTACAGGTGATTTATTTGTTAATGAAATAAATATTTCTGCAAATAATGCTTCTTTAGTTAATTACATAGCTGTTGTAAACACCTCAATGAAAAATTATGTTGATTATCAAGATTTAACTTACAATACTTCTGTTGTAAATCACATTAATTTGAACAATGCTTCAATGGGAAACTATGTTGTAGATTATGTTGGAATTCAGAACACTTCATTAGTAAACTATATCTCAACAGTGAACACTTCTAATAATAATTATATTGTTGATTATGTAGGAATACAAAACACTTCTTTAGTAAATTATATTGGAACTGTTAATACAACTAGAAATAATTATGTTCAAGATACTTTTGTTCCTTATACAGGTGCTGATCAAAATACTGATTTGGGGGATAATAATTTGACTGTGAATTCTACTTTTTATGTTAATACTAATAATGGTGGAAGAATTGGAATTGGAACAGCTACACCTCAAAACTTATTAAATGTAGATGGAGATGCAAATATTACTGGAACCTTATATGTTAATGGAATAAATCTTTCTGCAGATAATGGTTCTCTTGTAAATTATATTGCTGTTGTAAACACCTCAATGAAAAATTATGTTGATTATCAAGATTTAACTTACAATACTTCTGTTGTAAATCACATTAATTTGAACAATGCTTCAATGGGAAACTATGTTGTAGATTATGTTGGAA